>Ga0075418_10005526_pt1 | contig 14318 bp, 12 predicted proteins | sample SoiMetdeltSBSDD2_FD_81776 | JGI IMG/M metagenome (GOLD analysis project Ga0075418, IMG submission 81776) | Bulk soil microbial communities from a Populus tree surrounding site in Tennessee, USA - Soil MetaG P. deltoides SBSDD2 | ecosystem: Environmental > Terrestrial > Soil > Tree plantation...
CGGTCAACCCCTTCGATGAATCGCTTCATCTGCCCGCCTCGATCCATAGAATCGATGCAGGCAATAACGCCCAAGTCCCGATCTCGTCTACGAGATCCCCACGTTTTTACACAGTCTCGGCCAGGAGCCGACGCCTGGCAGTCAGAACTCGCGACCCGAAAGCGGCCGGTCGACGCCACGCCTGTCGTGATGGCCACCTGATTGAGGTTTCGACCAGACGGACGCCGGTTGCGACAGGCGCGCGAGTTTCCAGTGCGTATCTCCCAGTACAGGCCGCCGCGCTCGATGGCGCCTCGCATGGCCAGCTGTCGGATTTCTTTACACGGATTGTGGCCGGAGAATCCATCGGCATACCGGCGTTTCCGCGTAACTCGTTGAATGCTCTTAACGAAGGCTGGAGCGGGGGGCTGTCACGCGTGTCGAAATTTTTTACACTGGTCGATTCCCAGTACTACGGCTTCAGGACGTGGTAATCATATTCAGGCGTCAAATCAAATAGTTAAGTTACTGCATCCCTGCTTGGCACAAAGGTTGCTCCGAAATGTATCTAATCTAATCCTCACGACAGATACGTTAAGGGGGAGAGATGAGACACCAGGCGAATTCGTCCATTGTGGGGGCCTCGCGGCGAGGGTTGTTGGCGCTAAGCGTGGCGGCTTCACTCCTGTCTGCCACGCCAGCAGCCCCGGCACCGATTCATTACGACATTGATTTCACTATCACGAGCGGGTCTTCACCTCCACTACCGATGGTGGGCGGGTTCGACTACGATTCGGCCATTCCTGAGTTCACGAACTTTGTCGTTATGTGGAATCTACACTTCTACCATCTCACAGCGGCGGCTAACAGTCCTATAGAGGGAGGAGGCTTGGCGTTTTCTGGGGCATGCGGGGTTACGGGCCCAGCACTCGGATTTGCGCTTATTACGTTAGCGCCCTGTGTACTATCTGATCTGGCGGTTGTCCGGTGGTCAGCGACCGAGCCCTTGGACGTGTTTCTTCCTAGCAGATTTGAGTTTGTTTTCGCCACACCTTTCGGGCCTGGCCAGACTGTGGCGTTCATCACCCAAGACGAATTCTTCTTCCCGCGCTTTTTTCCTGTGCCGTTAGAGAACCGGGGGGGGTGGGAGGTCACACAGTCGGCCGTTGGATCGGTACCCGAACCCCCGACGGCAGGGCTAATCACGCTATGTCTGGCAGTCTTAGCCGGGTTGGCGCGCAGGCGTCAGCGGTCGCACACAGATGCTGCAAGGCGACCCATTTAGCGACCGCAAATTCGCGCTTCGATTCATAGCCGTAACTAAGACCACCGTACGCCCATCCCAGCCAGCGCCGCACGTCCTGCTCATAAGCCGAGCCGCACGTTCGACGAAATTCTGCATCGTCTGCTTCGCCACGGTGAGACCTCTGCGGACTCCCCTACAGCGGACGTTGGTCAATGTCGCCTTGGGGGTCGATACCGGCCCTACGTCGCTCCCGAAAGCGGTCGGTCTCGGCGGGCGAAACCAGACACTCGCAGTCAGATCAAGTCGCGACTACTTCACGTCACCAGCGTAGCGTCGTCACCAGCATAGCGTCGTCACCGCGCAGCTCATCACTTCCCGTCGTGCGACGCGATTGCGACGACGGCCGGCTGCGCCGAGCGATTGCTCCAGGAATGATTGGTGCCGCGCTGGATGACGATGTCGCCGACCTTGAGCGGAACTTCCTGCGTGTCGAGCACCAGCACGATCTCGCCTTCCAGCACGATGCCGAATTCCAGCGTGCGCGTTTTCTGCATGTAGGGATGGGGAGCCTGCGGCGAGTAGGTCGAGACGCCGGGCGATCCCATGCTACGGAAGTACGCCTGCACTTCGGCCGACCCGACCTTGCCTTTCCACGCATCGTCCGGCGGAATCGTTACGACACGGCACACGGAGCCGTTCTTCGGCGGCTCTATGGTGTGCGGTAGATGCAGCGTCTCGAATACGATTGCCGCGGGATGGGCATCGGTAACCCAGAGGCGCGCCGACGCGAAACCCGGCCGCGCCGGATCGGTGCGCACGTCGGGCGCCGGCCCGTCGCAGACGAGCGTGCCTATGCCCGGCTCCTGGTCGATCGTCACTATCCTGCGCTGCGGCTTCACGCCCGCGGGGAGCTTGGGCGCGGTGGTGATCGGCTTGTCCTTGCCCTGGCCCAGTCCCTTCGGACCGTCCACGAAGCGCGCGGCGAACATGTCGAACGCCATCTGCGCGCCCGCGGGGAACTTCCACTGGTGCCAGGCGCCGACCTGTACGACGATGTCGCCGGGCTTCATCAGCAGCTCGCAGTCGTCGAGAACCAGATAGCGCTCGCCCGCCAGCATGATCCCGTAGTCTATGGTCTGGGTCTTGTGGAATGCCGAGGAGAAACGATTGTCGCCGCCGCGGTCCCACACGCGGGTCGCCCCCTGGCGCAGCCGGGGCGAGTGGAGCGCGATCGCCTCCTTGTCCTTCGCCGGATCGTAGTCGACGGGCTTCGGCGGGCCCTCCACGACGCGCAGATGGCCACCGTCGTCCGGACCGGGAAAGACATAGCTGCCGTTGCCAGGATCGCTCGTCTCGGATAGCGGTGGGGGCGTTTCGTTCCAGATCCAGAGATCCGTGTGGCCGCGGGCGACGCCCATGGACGTCGCGTGCGCATTGGGCGCGGGCCCGTCCCACACTACTTTCGATTTTCCACGCTCGTCGTTGCCGGTGACCACACGCCGGATCGGCTTGATGCCTGCCATGTTTCCTCCTCGGGACTGCGTTACTGGAAAGTCGCCCGATTATGTATGACACGGCGCACGACGCGCAAACCCTGGCCACGGAATCACACCATGCAGTTCAAGAACCTGGCCACGGAATCACACGGAAACACACGGACAAAAACAAGAATTGGAAACGGCACCTTCACTCGAATATGGTCGGAGAGGACGTGTGATTTCGATGGCGAGTGTCTATTCGTTTCTTGCTTCCGTGTACGTCCGTGTGTTTCCGTGGCCAAATTGACCTTGAAACGATTGGCTTTTCTAGAACTTCTCGTCGGGGCGCAAATAGCGCCACTGGCCGACCGGCAGGTCCGCGAGACGCACGTTGCCGATGCGCACGCGCTTCAACCCGGTGACGCGCAAGCCCACCAGCTCGCACATGCGGCGGAGCTGACGCTTCTTTCCCTCGCGCAGCACGAACTGCAGCTGGTCCTTGTTCTGCCAGCGTACCTCGGCGCGCTTGAGCGGCGCGCCGTCGAGGCTCAGGCCGAAGTTCAGCAAGGCAAGCCCGTCCGCCGCGAGCTTCCCCTCCACGCGAACGAGATATTCCTTCTCCATACCGGAGTCCTCGCCGATCAGCTGCTTCGCGATGCGCCCGTCCTGCGTGAGCACCAGGAGCCCGGTGGAATCGATGTCGAGGCGCCCGGCAGGCGCGAGGCCTTTCAGGTGCGCAGGGCCGAAACGAAGGGGCGAGCGGTCTCCGCCGAAGCGCGATGCCGCGGTGACAAGCGTGATTGCCGGCTGGTAGCCTTTCTCCGCCTGCGCCGAGACGTAGCCGACCGGCTTGTTGAGCAGTATGGTGACGCTCGCTTCCTGGCGCGATTGCGCGGCCCTGGCGAGCGTGATCTTCTGGCTCGGAAAAATGCGCGTGCCGAGCTCGGTGACCGGAACACCGTCCACCAGCACCCAGCCGCGTTCAATGTAGCTGTCGGCCTCGCGGCGGGAGCAGATCCCCTGCTCGGACATCAGTTTCGAGACTCTTACCTTTTCCATATCCGGCCAGCTTACCCAAAAATCGGAACAAAGGATGAAGGATGAACGTGGAAGGATGACCCCACGCTTCGTGTGACAACCAGATGTCCCGGCCTTTCACTACCCGTGCGGCCGGAGGCCTCTCGGACCGAAGGGGACGAAAGGTCGGGGCATCTCGAGCAAGGTCATTCTTCCACGTTCATCCTTAGCCAGCGGAGCGCTCCGGCGCCCGCCGCACGTCCGGTAGCGAAGCAGGCGGCGAGGAGGTAACCGCCCGTCGGCGCCTCCCAGTCGAGCATCTCGCCCGCGCAGAAGACGCCGGGCATGGCACGGATCATCAGGTGCCCGTCGAGCGCGTCGAACGCTACGCCACCCGCGGTACTGATCGCTTCGGTCAGCGGGCGCGGCGCGACGAGCGTCAACGGCAGGGCCTTGATCGCCGCGGCGAGGCGCTGGGGATCCGCGAAATCCGGCGCCGGCACGATCTCCCGCAGGAGCGCCATCTTCGCGCCCTTCAGGCCGATGCGGCTCTGGATGTGGCTGGACAGGGAGCGCCGGCCGCGCGGATGAGAGAGCTCGGCGGCGAGCCTCGGCAAATCCCATCCCGGCGCCAGGTCGAGTTGGAGGATCGCCGAGCCCGCAGCGTGGATCCGGTCACGCAGGGGCGGCGACAACGCATAGATCGATGCGCCCTCGACGCCGGTGGACGTGACGACGAACTCGCCGGGCTGCCGGTGCTCGTGGCCGTCCTCGTCCGTAAAGGAGGCAACCACGGTCTTGACCGGCGCGCCGGCGAAACGCGTCCTGAGGTGATCGCTCCAGCGGACGTCGAAGCCGCAGTTCGCGGGCCGCAGAGGCGTCATGGAAACGCCGCGCCCCGCGAGCAGTGGCACCCACGAGCCGTCGGAGCCGAGCTGCGGCCAGCTTGCGCCGCCGAGTGCCAGCACGACGGCGTCGGCGCGCGCGGTGCGTTCGCCGCGCGGCGTATCGAACAGCAGCGCATCGCCCCTCCAGCCCTGCCAGCGGTGGCGCGCGTGCACGGTCAGCCCGGCGGCGCGCAGGCGCGCAAGCCACGCGCGGAGCAGGGGCGCTGCCTTCATGCCCTCGGGAAAGACACGGCCGGACGATCCGACGAAGGTTTCGATGCCGAGCGCGCCCGCCCAAGCGCGCAGCGCATCGGCGTCGAATTGCTCGAGCTGCGGACCGATCCGGTCGCGTGCTGTCCCGTAGCGCGAAAGAAAGGTTTCGCGCGGCTCGGAATGCGTGAGATTCAGTCCGCCCTTGCCGGCGAGCAGGAATTTGCGGCCGACCGAGGGCATCGCGTCGTACAGATCGACTTTGGCGGCACCGGACTCGGCGCCCTCGAGTATCGCCTCGGCGGCCATGAGGCCGGCGGGCCCGCCGCCTACGATCGCCACCGATTTCATTGCGGTGAAAATAGTGATGAAAACTGGTGATGGAAAATGGTGATGACTACTGGTGATGAAAACCCGTTCTGGTGCACAACCTCTCGGTGTTCGTCACCATCACCTCATCACCACTTCTCATCACCATCTCTCATCACTTCTTGAGTATATCCAGTGCCACCGCTTCCGCCACCTCGATCCCGTCGATAGCCGCCGACAGGATTCCACCGGCGTAACCCGCGCCTTCTCCCGCAGGATAGAGCCCGCGCGTATTCACGCTCTGGTAATCGCGGCCGCGGCGGATGCTGATGGGCGAGGAGGTGCGGGTCTCGACCCCGGTCAGCACCGCGTCGTCCATCGCGTAGCCCCGTATGCTCTTCTCGAAAGCGGGCAGCGCCTCGCGTATCGCCTCGACCGCGTAACCGGGTATGCAGGCGGCGAGATCGGTCCAGCGCACGCCCGGAGCGTAGGAGGGTGTGACCGAGCCCGGCCCGGCGGAAGGACGGTCCGCGAGGAAATCCGCTACGCGCTGCGCCGGCGCATCGTAGTTTCCGCCGCCGGCTGCGTAGGCCCGCTCCTCCCAGTGGCGCTGGAAGGCGATGCCCGCCAGCGGATGCCCGGGATAGTCGGACGGCGTGATGCCGACGACGATGCCGCTGTTGGCGTTTCGCTCGTTGCGCGAGTACTGGCTCATGCCGTTGGTGACGACCCGCCCCGGCTCCGAGGCGGCGGCGACGACCGTGCCGCCGGGGCACATGCAGAAGCTGTAGACCGAGCGTCCGTTCCTGGCGTGGTGAACGAGCTTGTAGTCGGCGGCGCCGAGCAGCGGGTGACCGGCGTTCCTGCCGTAGCGCGCGCGGTCGACGAGCGACTGGGGATGCTCGATGCGGTAGCCGATGGAAAACGGCTTGGGCTCGATATGGACGCCGCGGTCGTGGAGCATCTGGAACGTGTCGCGTGCGCTGTGGCCCGCGGCGAGCACGACGTGGTCGGCGGGGATGCGCTCCCCTCCCGCGAGCACGACGCCACGCACGCGACCGTCCTCGATCTCGATATCGTCAACCCGGCTCTGGAACCGGATTTCTCCGCCCAGCGCGCGTATGGTGGCGCGCAGGCTCTCGACCATGGTGACCAGCCGGAACGTCCCGATGTGGGGCTTCGCCGCATACAGGATTTCCTCCGGCGCGCCGGCTTTCACGAACTCCGCCAGGACCTTTCGTCCCAGGTGGCGCGGGTCCCTCACCTGGCTGTAGAGCTTGCCGTCGGAAAAGGTGCCGGCCCCGCCCTCGCCGAACTGGACGTTCGACTCCGGATGGAGCACCGATCCGCGCCACAGTCCCCACGTGTCCCGCGTGCGCTCGCGCACGGCCTTGCCGCGCTCCAGGATGATCGGGCGGAAACCCATTTGCGCAAGCAGCAGGCCCGCGAAGAAGCCGCAGGGCCCGGTACCGATGACTACCGGCCGTGTCTCCAGCCCGCCGGGCGCGCGCGCCGGAAAGCGGTAGGTCATGTCCGGCGCCGGCGTGACGCGCCGGTCCGCATGCAGCCGCTTCAGAACCGAGCGTTCGTTCCGGACCTCCGCGTCGAGCGTGTAGCTGAAGACGATTCCCGGCTTGCGCGCGTCCACGGCGCGCCGGTAGACGGTGAACGCTTCCAGGTCGCCTGCAGGGACAGCGAGGCGCTTCAGTATCGCTTCCCGGATCGCGTCTTGCGGATGGTCGATCGGCAGCCTGATCTCGGTAAGTCTCAGCATGGGAAAATCGGGACGCGGACCGATTTTGGCGGGGCGGGCGAAGTGGGCGCCCGATTTTCCCATACAATTGACCGACTGCAGAGGAACCGACGTGCCCGGGAAGCCCAACGACGGATACTACGAAGCGTACTGGCCGCGCGGACCGCGCCAGCAGCGCACGCGCGCGCTGGCGCCGCGCCTCGATACCCTCAGCGGCAAGACCGTCGCGCAACTGTGGGACCAGTTGTTCAAGGGCGACGTGGTGTTCGAGATCCTGGAGGAGAGCCTCAAGGCCCGGTTTCCCGCCGTCAGGTTCGTGAGCTGGCGCGAGTTCGGCAGCACGCATGGCGGCGAAGAGAAGGAGGCGCTCGCGGCGCTGCCGGAGAAGTTCAAGGCCATGGGAGTCGACGCCGTCATCTCGGGCATGGCGTGTTGAGGAAGCTGCACGCCCGCCGTGTTGCGGGCGAGCGCGGTGTGCGAAGCGGCGGGCTATCCGACTTCGTCGCTCACCTGTGAAGGTTTTCTGCGGCAGGCTGCCGCCACCTCGGTCGGCCTCGGCATGCCCAACATCCCGGTCGCGCTCGTCCCCGGCCATATCGGGAACAAGTCTCCCGAGCAGCTGCAGCGCGACATCCTCGAAGTCACGACACAGGCGGTCATCGACAATCTGACCATCGCTCCGGCGGCGAAGGGCGATTCTGCCGAGCCGGGCCCGCGCGATATCGTCGTGCGCGGCGGGTTCAAGGAAGTGAACCGGTATTTCTACGAGCACGAGTATTCCGACGGCCTGCCGATCGTTCCTCCGACGCTCGACGACATCGAATCGTTCCTGCGCTTCGTCGATCGTGATCCGGACGAGGTTCTCGGCGTCCTGCTGCCCGACCGGCGTGCGGCTACCGTCTGGAACGTGGCGGTGAACGGCGTCATGGCGGGCTGCCGGCCCGAGTACATGCCGGTATTGGTCGCGTTGGCCGAGGCCATGTGCGATCCCGAGTACGGAGTCGAGCACAGCGGCAACACGCCCGGCGCCGATACGCTCATCATTCTGAATGGTGCCGTCATCAAGGCGCTGGGTTTCAACTACGCGCAGGGCGCGCTGCGCGACGGTTTCCTGCCCAACACGTCGGTTGGCCGCTTCTGGCGGCTGTACCTGCGTAACGTCGCGGGCTTTCTGCCGCACAAGACCGACAAGGCTACTTTTGGCAACACGTGGCGCGTCGTGCTCGCCGAGAACGAGGACCTGCTCGCGAGCATCGGCTGGGAGCCCAACAGCGTCGAGATGGGCTTTGCCGCGGGCGACAACACCGTCACGATCGCTCGCTATACCGGTGGAGGCTCGCTCTCGTCGGTAACGGGCAGCACGCCGGAGCAGATGCTGCCCTACGTCGCAGATTCCGTGCTGCGGTTCAACAACTGGCAGATCACGTTCACCACCAGCCACGGCGACGGCGCGCTGCGGCCGCTGGTCGTCCTCTCCCCGATCATCGCCGAGACGATCGCGAAGTGCGGCTGGTCGAAGGCCGACGTCAAGCGCTACCTTTACCGGCACGTGCGGATGCCGGCCTGGGAATTCGAGCGGCAGTTGCGCGACTGGAATATCCGCGGAGTATGGGATCTCAAGGACGATGTCACCGCGGGCCGCATTCCGAAGGTGTTCTACGAATCCGACGATCCCAACCGGCTGGTGCCCATCGTCTGGGAGCCCGAGGACTATATGATTGCCGTGGCCGGCGATCCGCTGCGCAACAACGCCTACGTCTTCGCACACAACGGCTTTCTCGGCTACCCGGTGGGAAAGAGGATCAGGCTGCCCAAGGATTGGGAACAGAGACTAGAGACCAGGGACTAGAGGCGGTCCCAAAAATACCTCGCTCCCTTATCTAGCCTGCGCCCTCTCAAGCATGCGCGCTTCAGAAGCACGGCGCGCGCTACCGAGATCACAGGGTGTCACATCAGCGAGGAAGAGAGCTGCTCGCCTCCACGTCAATTGTTGTCCCGATTCGGGACTGATTCCGGCGGACTCCCGGGTCACAGAGGCGATGGGGTTCTCTTCGTGGCACATGCGATTCTCTTTGATTCCGGTAGCGCGCGCTGTGCCTGTGAAGCGCGCATGTGTGAGATCGCGAAGGTCAAGTCAGATCAGGGCGTTCTGGATTCATCTGTACAGACTGGTGACTGTTTCTAGTTTTCGTTCCCTAGTATCCAATCTCTAGTTGGCCTTGATGTTCGCCGCCTTCACGATCGCCCCGGCGACGGTGGCCTGCTCCCGGACGTAGGCGTCGAACGCCTCTGGGGTCAGGATGACCACCTCCGCGCCGAGCTTCGTGAACCGGTCGCGCACCTCGGGGCTTTGCATCGCCTTTACCGTGTCCTCGTGCAGCCTTCGCACGGCGGCACGCGGTACCTTCGCGGACACGAACATGCCGACCCAGAATGGAAAGTCGGCTTCCTTGAGTCCCGACTCGGCGATCGTCGGCACGTCGGGCAGTTGCGCGGAACGCTTCTCGGCGGAGAGCGCGAGCACCTGCACCCGCCCGTCCTTGAGCTGTCCGAGCACCGTCGAGAGCGGTACGAAGGCCCAATCGATGCGACCCGGGATGATCTCCGTCAGGATTTCCGGCGAGCCCTTGTACGGTACCTGCACCGCGGTGATGCCGGCGGCGAGCCGGAAGCGTTCGGCGCTCATGTGCGTGCCCGTTCCGCTGCCCCCGGTGCCGTAGGTGTAGCCGCCCGGCTTCGCACGCGCTGCGGCGATGAGGTCGGGGAGCGACTTCCACCCGCGCTGCGGCGCCGCGATGATCACGTTGGGCAGTATGGCCATGGGCCCGATCCCGGCGAAATCCCGCAGCAGGTCGAAGGCAAGGCCGGTGTAAACATGATGAGCGACCACTTGCGCCGACGTGTTGACGAGGGCGACGTGGCCGTCTGCCTCGGCGCCGAGCACGTAGCCGGCCGCGAGTGTGCCGCCGGCCCCGGCGCGATTCTCGACCAGAATCGGCTGTCCCAGGGACCTTGCGAGGTGATCGGAGATGGCGCGCGCATAGAGGTCCACCGGGCTGCCCGGCGTGCTCGTGGCTACCAGCCGGACCGGCCTGGCGGGAAATCCCTGCGCCCACAGGCTCGTGGCGAGCAGAAGCAGGAGCGTCATTACCGCAGTCGGGACGTGTCTCATGCGCCGGCCTCCCGGGGATACACACCATCCGTCGATTTCCGGCGGAAAATGGGGTGCGCCCCCATTTTCCCACGGTTATCATCGGCAACATTGCCATGTTGCACAGCGCCGACCACATACTGACCACGCACACGGGCAGCCTGCCGCGGCCGCGGCCGCTGCTCGAGATGTACGGCAGGCGCTCGCGCGGCGAAGCGGTGGACGCAGCGGCGATGTCGGCAGCGGGACGCGAAGCGGTGCGCTCCGCGGTGCGCCACCAGATCGAGGCGGGGATAGACGTCGGCAACGACGGCGAGCAGCAGCGTGAGGGCTTTTTCCTGTACGTCCAGCACCGCATGACGGGATTCGGCGGCACGTGGAAGCGCTGGCCGCGCCCGGACGTCGAGCGCTATCCCGCCTTCAGGGAAATGGAGCAGGCGCGTGCGGCGGCGAACGTCGGCGTGAGCAGCCTTGCACCGCCGCGCATCATCGGCCCGGTGCGCTACCGCGATCCGGACGAGGCTGAACGGGAGCCGCGTGAGTTGCGGGAAGTTCTCGCCGGGATGAAGAACGGCTTCGCCGAAGCGTTCATGTCGGCGCCGTCGCCGGGCATACTCGCCGCCGCGTGCAAGAACGACCACTATCCCAGCGAGGAAGCCTGCGTCGAGGCGCTCGCCGACGCGCTGCGGATCGAGTACGAGGCGGTGGTGCGCGCGGGATTCATACTGCAGGTGGATTGCCCGGACCTCGCGCTGGAGCGCCACCGCTCCTATCAGGACCGGCCCGAGCGCGAATTCCTGGGCTTCGTCGAGCGCATCGTGGCGGCGATCAACGGCGCGCTCACCAACGTGCCGCGCGAGCGCGTGCGCATGCACGTCTGCTGGGGTAACTACGAAGGGCCGCACGATTGCGACGTACCCCTGGCGTCGATCTGGCCGGTGATCCGCCGCGCCAACGTCGGTGCATTCGTGCTGCCGTTCGCCAACGCGCGCCACGCCCACGAGTTCAAGGTCCTGGGCAAGCTGCCGCTCGCCGCGGACCAGGTGATCGTAGCCGGTGTCATCGATACGCTCACCAATTTCGTCGAGCACCCGGAAGTCGTTGCCGACCGGCTGGAGCGGGTGGCCGCCGTGGTGGGCGATCCGCACCGGGTGCTGGCCGGCACCGATTGCGGTTTCGATTCGACGGCGGGGCAGGGGCGCGTCGCCGAAGACGTCGCCTGGGCCAAGCTGCGTGCGCTGGTCGAGGGGGCGCGGATCGCCTCGGCGCGTTTGCTGTAAGTCTTAGGGATTCGAGATGACGAACACTAACAGGCAATGGCGGCTTGCTTCCTACCCGGACGGCATGCCGGTGGAGAGCAACTGGACGCTGGCGGAAGCGCCGGTTCCCGAGCCCGGCCCGGGCGAGATGCTGGTCCGCGCGATCTATCTCGACGTGGCGCCGTACATGCGCGGGCGCATCAGTCCGCAGAAGAATTACGCGGCCGGCGTGAGTCCCGGCGACGTGATGCTGGGCGGTGGCATAGGCGAAGTAATGCGTTCCAATTGTCCCGACTACAAGGCCGGCGAGATCGTCGTCAGCGACCATTCCTTCGGCTGGCAGGAGCATGCCCTGCTGCGCCCGACGAATTGCCGGCGCGTGGACCCTCGGCTCGCGCCGCTGCCGTACTGGCTCGACGCGCTGGGCATGAACGGAATGACCGCGTTTTTCGCGCTCTACGACGCCACGGCCGCGCGGGCAGGCGATACGGTGTTGATCTCCGCTGCCGCAGGCTCCGTCGGGCAGATCGCGGGGCAACTCGCCCGGTTGTGCGGGTGCCGCGCCGTGGGCATCACCAGCTCGCCGCAGAAGGCGGCGTGGTGCCGCGAGATCGGCTACGAGGAAATCGTCAACTACCGCGCGGAGTCCGATCTCGTTGCCGCCGTCGCGAAGGCCTGCCCGCGCGGCGTGGACGTCTTCATCGACAATACGGCGGGCCCCATACACGATGCCGTGGTACAGAACCTCGCCACGCGCGCACGCATCGCGATCGTCGGCGCCGTGAGTCTCGCCGGACAGTTCGGCAAGCCCGATATCGGCCCGCGTTTCCACCGGCAGATCCTGATCGCTCGCGCGACGGTGCGGGGATTCCTCGTGAGCGACTACCAGGACCGCTATCCGGAGGCGCGCGCTCGCATGGGCGAGTGGGTTCGCAGCGGTGCGCTCAAGTCGAAGTTCGACATCGCGAAGGGGCTGGAGGAGACGCCAGGAGCGTTCCTGCGTCTTTTGAAGAGCGAGAACCTGGGCAAGCAGCTGGTGCAGGTCGGCAGCGAGCCCGCCTGACGAGTTACCTGAAGACGGGGCGCGGGATGGCGGAAGGTCAGGCAACGGGCGGGCAGCTCAGCATCGCGGAGGCGATCGAGCTCGGCATGCGCCATCAGCAGGCGGCGGTGCAACTGAACCTGGGCCGCGCGCACTACGACCAGGGCAGGTTTCCCGCGGCACTCGGGTGTTTCGAGAAGGCGGTCGAGCTCGATCCGGACTGCTGCCAGGCGCTGCACAACCTCGGCAAGTTCTACTACGCCGAAGGTAGCATGGACGAGGCGATCGACCTCTTGCGCCGGGCGGTTGCGCTCGAGCCGGAACGGGTGGATGCGCAGAACGATCTTGGTCTCGCGCTCCTGGAGCGGGGCGATCATGCTGCCGCCCTGACGTGCTTCGAAAGCGCCCTTGCAGCGGAGCCCGGCGACAGCACCGCCGGCCATTTTGCCGCGGTGGCGCGCGAAGCGGCGCCGGCGCAGGCATCTCCGCGCTACGTACGCGAGCTGTTCGATGCGTACGCGGAAAAGTTCGACCGTCACCTGATCGACCACCTCGAATACCGCACGCCGGCGCTGCTGTTCCACGAGCTCAAGTCCCTGCACGGCGCCGGCGAGCTGCTCGAGTCGGCACTGGACATAGGGTGTGGCACCGGACTGATGGGGCCCTTCCTGCGCCAGCTCGCGCGTGCCGTCTCGGGTATCGATCTCTCGCCGCGGATGCTGGAAAAGGCCGGCAAGCTCGGGGTCTACGACAGGCTCGAATGCTGCGATCTGGTCGAGTTCCTGTCGAGCGCCGACGACGCATCCAGCGATCTCGTGGTTGCGGCCGACGTGTTCGTCTATATCGGCGATCTCGATCGCGTGTTCGCCGGTGTCAGCCGGATCCTGCGCGCGACAGGAATGTTCGCGTTTTCAATCGAAACAGCCGGGTGGGACGTCGATCGCTATGTGCTGGCACGCTCCGGACGTTACCAGCATGCAGTGCGTTACATAGCCGCCCTCTGTGAGTCGTGCGGGCTGCGGGAACTGCACGCGAGCGAGACGGTGCTGCGCACGGAGCGCGACACGCCCATAGCGGGCACGATCTTCGTCCTCGGCAAGCCGGCCGCGCCAGGCTGAGCTACGCGACCGGTTGCGCTACTCGCACATCTCGCTTGAGCCATTCCAGCGCGGCGTCTTCGTGGTCGTAGTCGAAGTGCCTCACTTCCGCTTTCAGGAAATGGCTTGCGATATGCGGCATCACGGCCAGGACGCCGCCATCGGCCACGACGGCGACTTTCTCGATCCTGCGGTGATGACCCTTGACGAACTTCATGTGGGCAAGGAGCGCGGTGAAGTCTTTCCAGCCGGGAAACGCTCTGGCCTTGACCATCACGCCGTGCAGCATCCCGTGCTGCTCCAGGTAGGCATCGACGTGCGCCGCCAGGGTCTCGAAATCGGCGGCTTCGAGCGGCCCGTCGGGCATCAGCACCAGTATTCCATCGTCCCGTCGCAAGTCGTGGCTGAGCATGGGATGTCCTCCTGTGTCGGGCAGCGGCGACATGCAGCGCCCCCGCCCGAAGCGGGCATGTCTACCTGTTCGACATGCACTTCCCATGCGAGGTTGCAGGCCCAAAGCTCATTGCTGCGGCAATCCGATCTGGCGGATGAGCTTGGCGTAGCGCTCGATCTCGACCTTGAGGTAGGCGGCGAGCTCCTTGCCGCCGGTCGCGACCGGAACGAAGCCGAGGTCCTTCAGGCGCTTGCCGGTATCCGGAAGCGAGAGCGTGGAAACGGCTGCCTTGTGCAGCGTGTCGATGATCGCCTTCGACGTTTTCGCCGGCACCATGAGTCCGCCCCAGGACAGCATCTCGTAGCCGGGAAGCGTTTCGGCGATCGTGGGAAGGTCCGGCAGCTCTTCCTGGCGCTTCAAGGATGAGACGCCCAGCGGCCGCAGCCTCCCGCTGCGTATGTGCACGAGGCCCGTTGCGATCGGCGTGAAGTAGACG
>Ga0075418_10005527_pt1 | contig 14316 bp, 10 predicted proteins | sample SoiMetdeltSBSDD2_FD_81776 | JGI IMG/M metagenome (GOLD analysis project Ga0075418, IMG submission 81776) | Bulk soil microbial communities from a Populus tree surrounding site in Tennessee, USA - Soil MetaG P. deltoides SBSDD2 | ecosystem: Environmental > Terrestrial > Soil > Tree plantation...
CTGGTTCAGCAGCGCCACGGCGGTCCCATGAGCCGGCGGAGGGAAGGAGAAGCGTGAAGATCGGTGTCCTCATCAAGCAGGTCCCGGACACGGAGACCAAGATCCGCATCGCTCCGGAAGGCACGGACATCGTCCGCGACGGCATCAAGTACGTCATGAATCCGTACGATGAGATCGCGGTGGAGCTGGGCCTGCAGCTCAAGGAGCGCGTCGGCGGCGATTCCAGCGTCACCGTGCTCTCCGTAGGGCCGGCGCGGGTGGCGGAGGCGTTGCGCACGGCCCTCGCCATGGGCGCCGATCGGGCGCTGCACGTGAAGGACGACGCCTGCGACGGCGGCGACGCCTTGGCCACCGCGCGCGTGCTGGCGGCGGCGTTGCGTCCCGAAGCCTTCGACCTCGTCCTCGCCGGCAAGATGGCCATCGATGACAATGCCTCCAGCGTCCCCGCCGCGGCGGCGGTGCTCCTCGACCTGCCCTGGGTTGGACTCATCCATGCCTTCGAGCTGGGCGGCGACGGCAAGAGTGCCCGGGTGCGGCGGCGCGTCGACGGCGGCGAGGAAGTCGTCGCCTGCAGTTTGCCGGCGCTCTTCACCTGCGAGAAGGGCGTCGCCGAGCCGCGTTACGCCAGCCTCACGGGCATCATGAAGGCGAAGAAAAAACCCATCGAAGAGAAGACGGCGGCGGCCCTCGGCTTGAGCGCGGAGCAGATCGGCAAGGCCGGCGCCGCCGTACGGGTGCAGCGGCTGCTCCCCCTCCCGGAGCGCGGCGCCTGCAAGTTCATCGAGGGCGACGCGCAGCAGCAGGCACGCACCCTGGTCCAGCTCCTGCGCAACGAGGCCAAGGTCGTCTGAGGCGCAGCGTCACCCCATTCCGCGGAGAGCGCCATGGCGAAAAAGATCCTCATCGTCGGTGAGAGCAAGGACGGGGCGCTCCGCAAGACCACGCTGGAGGTGCTGGCGGCGGGACGCGCCCTGGCGGCGAAGAGCGGCGGTGCGCCGGAAGGAGCGCTCGTCGGCTCCGGCCTGGACAAGGCGGCGGCGGAGTTCGCCGCGCAAGGCGTCACCGTGCACAGCGTGGACCACGCCGCCTACGCCCGCTACGCCGTCGACACCTGGGCCGAGGCGCTGGTGCGCCTGGTACGCGAGCGCGGCTACGAGATCGTCCTCTTCGCCGACACCACGCTGGCCAAGGATCTGGCCCCGGTGCTGGCGGCGTCTCTCGACGCCGCGCTGGTCACCGACGTGGTGCACCTCGACGTGGGCCCGGACGGTTTGCTGCGCGCCGTGCACCCCATCTTCACCGGCAAGGTGAACGCCGAGTTCGTCCTCCAGGCTAGGCCGGTGCAAGTGCTCACCGTGCGACCGCACACCTATCCCGCTGCCACCGCCGACGGCGCCCCGGGCACGGTGGAGAAGCTGGACTGGAGCCCGGAGCGCGCCCCGCGCACCGAGGTGGTGGAGCGCGTCGCTGCCGCTGCCGGCCGGGTCGAGCTCGCCGAGGCCGAAGTCGTCGTCTCCGGCGGCCGCTCGCTCAAGTCGGAGGAGAACTTCAAGATCATCGAGGCGCTGGCCTCGGTGCTGGGCGGCGCCGTGGGTGCCTCGCGCGCCGCCGTCGATGCGGGGTATCAGCCGCACAGCCGCCAGGTGGGGCAGACGGGCAAAGTGGTCAACCCGTCGCTCTATGTGGCCTGCGGCATCAGCGGCGCCATCCAGCACCTGGTGGGCATGCGCACCTCGAAGGTGATCGTGGCGGTGAACAAGGATCCCAACGCCCCCATCTTCCAGAACGCCGACTACGGCGTCGTCGGCGATCTGTTCGAAATTGTGCCGCTGCTCACCCAGGAATTCAAGAAGCTGCTCGGCAAGGAGTGATGCGCTCCCATCCTGGCGTGCCGGTGTCGGCGGACCCGCCGCTCCGCATCGTGCTCGTCGAGCCCGAGATCCCGGGCAACACCGGCAGCATTGGCCGGCTCGCCATGGCGACCCGTTGTCCGCTGCACCTGGTGGAACCCTTCGGCTTCCGCATCGACGACAAGGCCCTCCGCCGCGCCGGGCTCGACTACTGGCCGGAGGCCGAGATCTACTACCACGCCTCCTTCGCCGCTCTCCTCGAGGCGCTGCCGGGTTGTTCCTTCCACCTGCTCTCCACCCATGCGGCCACTCCATACACCCGCATCGGCTTCCGGCGCGGCGACTTGGTGGTCTTCGGCAAGGAGACGACGGGGCTCGACCCAGCGCTCCTGGCGCAGCATGCGGAGCGTTGCTTCGCCATCCCCATGTGGAACGAAGCCCGCAGCCTCAACCTGGCCATGGCGGCCGGCATCGTCGTCTATGAAGGTCTGCGCCAGCTGGGATGCTTGTCGGCGTAGCGTATTGCTTTCCCGCGCCTTCAGCCTCGCCTAGACTCCCGACCCATTGCGGACGCTGCGCCGCCTGGGAGGGACACGTGACCGCCGCGCACGATTTCGTCGAGCTGCAGGAAGATGTCTCGGCGAGCCCGTTGTGGAACGCCGACCTCGCCCCCACGATGCTGGCACAGAGAACCTGGTCCACCTATCACATCGCCGCGCTCTGGATCGGCATGAGCGTGGTGATCTCGACCTATCTCCTCGCCGCCGGCCTCATCGAGCAGGGCATGACCTGGTGGCAGGCCTTGTGTACCATCCTCCTGGGCAACGTCATCGTGCTCGTGCCGATGGTGCTGAACGCGCACGCGGGCACCAAGTACGGCGTGCCCTTCCCGGTGCTTTGCCGCGCCAGCTTCGGCACCCGCGGTGCTCACGTGCCGGCGCTGCTCCGCGGCATGGTGGCCTGCGGCTGGTTCGGCATCCAGACCTGGGTCGGCGGCAGCGCTCTCGATCTGCTCGGGCAGGCGATCTGGCCTGGCTGGCAGAATGTCCCGGGCCACGCCTGGATCGCCTTCTTCGTCTTCTGGGGAATTCAGGTCATCATCATCCTGCGCGGCATGCAGGGGATCAAATGGCTCGAGGCCTGGGGCGCGCCGCTCTTGCTCCTCGGCGGGGCGCTGCTGTTGCTCTGGGCCCTGCGCGCGGCAGGGGGTTGGAGCGGCATCTCGAGCGGGGCCGAGAAGCTCCGGGGTCACCGGGAGCATGCGTTCAGCCACATCTTCTGGCCCGGTTTGACCGCCAACGTGGGCTATTGGGCGACGTTGTCGCTCAACATTCCCGATTTCAGCCGCTTCGCCCGCAGCCAGCGCGAACAGATGTGGGGACAGGCGCTCGGTCTGCCCACCACCATGTTCGCCTTCTCCTGCATCGGCGCCCTGGTCACGAGCGCCACCGTCGTCGTCTACGGCGAACCCGTCTGGGATCCGGTGGCGCTGGTGTCCCGCTTCGGTTCTCCCCTCATCGTCGTCTTCGCGGCGCTCGTCATCTTCGTCGCCCAGATCACCACCAACATGGCGGCAAACGTCGTGGCCCCGGCGGCCGGTTTCTCCAACCTCGACCCGCGACGGATCTCCTTCCTCGCCGGCAGCCTGGTCACCGCCGTCCTCGGCATCGTCATGATGCCCTGGAGGATCATGCACAGCGCCGGGGACTACATCTTCACCTGGCTCATCGGCTACTCGAGCCTCATGGGAGCGCTGGCGGGGATCTTGATCTGCGATTACTGGGTGCTGCGCCGGCGGCGGCTCGTGCTCCGCGATCTTTACTTGCCCGAGGGGCGTTACAGCTACGGCGGCAGCGGCGTGAACCGGCGGGCGCTGCTCGCCCTCGTGCTCGCCGTGCTCCCGGTGATCCCGGGCTTCCTGCACGCTGCCTTCACTTCCGGCGGCGTCGTGGCGTCGCCGAACTTCTTCGACCGGGTCTACACCTACGCCTGGTTCGTCACCTTCGCTCTCGGCTTCGCCCTCTATGGCCTGTTGATGCGCGGCCGCGCCGGGAGCGCCGACTGAAGCAACCTCACGGGAGCCGCACGATCTTGGTGGCAGGCCCTTCCGGCTGCACCAGTCGCGCCACGTAGATGCCTGCGCCCACCGACTGGCCCTGCCGGTCGAGTCCATCCCAGGCGAGCTCGCCGGCACCGTGGAGCAGCCGCACCAGCCTCCCGCTCGCGTCGTAGATACGGACGGTGCGCGGGGCGCCGGGCGCGACGCGGAACAGCGTGGTGCGGCGGAAGGGATTGGGGAAAGCAGAAAGGCCGGAGCGCGCCGCCTCCCTCCCGCCGAGTGCCGACAGCGTGGCTCGGCCGATGCGGAAGATGCGGCCGCCGTAGAACGAGGCGCCGTAGAGAGCGCCATCGGGCCCTGTCTCCAGGTCCACGACGCCATCGAGGCCGGTGGCGAAGAGAAAGAGATCGGCCTCTGTGGTGGAGTCGGCGACGCGGTCGCTGACCTCGGGCGCCGGGAGCACGATGGAACTGCGGTCCTGGACGAGGTCGTAGCGGTAGATCTTGCCCGGGTTGTTGTGGGTGCCGACGAAGAGGTCGTCGCGATACTGCACCCCGAGGCTGTCGCTCTGCAGGAACAGCACCGCCGTCGGCGCCACGGTGGGGGTGAACCAAGAGAACACGGGATCGCTGTAGAAGGACCCGGGCGCCACCCAGAGGTGGTCCGCGCCGCTGGGGTTGCGTGACAGCGGCCCCCAGAGATCGCTCCAACCGCCGTTCGACCCAGGCAAGAAGCGGTCGATCTCGTCGTAGTCGCTCGGGCCATTGTCGCTCGCCCAGAGCACGCCGGTCTGGGGCTCGAAATCGAAGCCGAAGCTGTTGCGGATGCCGTAGCCATAGGCGTACTGCATCGCCCCGCCCAGGCCGTAGAAGGGATTGCTCGCCGGTGGCGCGCCATCCGGCTGGATACGGAAGACGATGGAGGTCGTGTCGGGGGGCGTGCCGGTCTCGACGTTCTGCAGATTGCCGCTGAAGGAGCGGCCGACGTCGCCGATGGTGCCGTAGAGCATGCCGTCCGGGCCGAAGCGCAGCGCGCCGCCTTGGTGGATGTATCCCGGCCGGCCCGGGAGGCGCAGGAGGAGCTGGGGCGACACGAGCGCGCCGCCATTCCAGACATAGCGCTCGACACGGTTCTCGAGCACCGCATCAGAGGTGAAGACGTCCACCGCCGTCGGGCTCGCCGAGTAGTAGAGATAGACGAAGCCGTTGCTCGCGAACTGCGGATGGACGGCGATGCCGAGGAGGCCGCGCTCGCCGAAGTTCGACACCGCCAGATCCAACGCCGTGCCCTGGAAGACGCCGTCGCGGAAGTGCTGCACCAGGCCGCTGTACTTCTCCAGCACCAGCAGATCGACGGGGCCGGGGAGAGGGAGGAAGGCGAAGTTCGTCGGCCAGGCGGGACAGCAGGCGTAGGTCGACACCACGAGGGTCGGGTCGCTCACGCTTTGCGCCGCGGCCTCCGGCGGCAACAGCAGCGCCATGACCGCGCCGAGGGGAGCGAATCGCGACGGGCGCATCGCACTCAGCGCCCTTTCTTCGTGCCCTTCGACCAGGCGCAGCGGCAGCCCAAGCGGTCGATGGGCTGATTCGGCGTGTTCTTGCTCCGGTTCGCCACCATCCCATCACCCACCGGCTGCCGCGGGCTCGAGAAGCAACCGCCGCGGGCGGCGCGCCACGGTGTGGGCTTGTCGGGGCCGCGCGGATCGCGTGCCGGTGAACGAGTGTAATACTTGTCGTCGAACCAGTCGTAGCACCATTCCCACACGTTGCCCACCATGTCCAGGGCCCCGTAGGGGCTCGCTCCCTTGGGGAAGCTGCCCACGGGCGCGGGGCGCCGGAAGGTGTCGGGCCCGGCATCGTCGCCCCAGAAGTTGCAGCGATCGGGCTCCCAGACGTTGCCCCACGGATAGATGCGCCCATCCGTGCCCCGCGCCGCCTTCTCCCATTCGGCCTCAGTGGGCAGACGCTTGCTCGCCCAAGCGCAATAGGCCCGCGCCTGTTCGTAGGTGATGTTCACCACCGGGTAATCGGGCTTGGCGAGGAAGTAGCCCTCTTCCCAGTAAGGGCTATTGGGATAAACCCGGCTCGTGGCGTCGCAGAAGGCCTTGAACTGCGCGTTCGTCACCTCGGTGCGATCGAGCCAGAAGTCTCCGAGCCAGACCTTGTGCTGCGGGCTCTCGTCGGCGTCGGAAGCGCCGGCGTCCTGTCCCATGAGAAACTCTCCCGCCGGGACGAACACCATGTTTTCTTGCAACGACTGCTCCGTCGGGGACTTCGGTGCTGCGGCGCAACCCGAGAGCGAAGCGATGCAGGCAAGCAACAGGAGAGACTGCGTTTGCCAGCGCAGCTCCAGGTGTCGACGCAAACGCTTCTCCCTCGCTCGGGGACCAGTCTCGGGATGAAACAGTCCTGACGGACTGTCTCGCGCTGGAACTCTGCCGCCTACATCTCGCGGTGAAACAGTTCCCGCCCCGGCGTTCCCGCGGGCGAATCTTAGTCGCTGGCCGCACGGCGTGGGAAGCATGGGCCCGCGGGATGGGAGGGGGGCGAAGTGAACCAGAGGGGACAAAAAACGCGAGCCGGTTACCCAGCTCGCGCGGCGAGGAAAGCCGTTGGCGCCCCAGGACCGCAGGTGGGCTCGCTCGCCACTCCCCCCACAGGCATGAATCCGTGGCTTGCAGCCACTCCGGGAAGAGGGGCGCGCAACGGCGGAGACCACGGCTGGCGTGCGATCGATCCGAAGAAAAGAGGAGCCGCCGCCACCGCCTTCGAGTTTTCGTTCAGTAGCGCGCGGCTCCTCTGCCTGCACGCCATCCTGAATCGTAGGCCTCGCATGCATCGTGCCTTCTCGCTGGCGAGGGCACCAATCCCTGCAGCAGATCTACAAGAGACGCGGCGAGTGGATTGAATCGACGCCACTTCGCCCCCGACGATGGGTGCTGGCGCCGCCAAGCGCTCTCGCGTCTGCCGGCTGGGGCCTGTATCGGGAGACTCCGAGCCAGCGTATTATTCGGATACGGTCGGGGCGCCCGCGCCTCCCCGAGCCGAGCCGAAGCGCGCAAGCGGCTGTTTTGGCTGTGCTTGGCCGGCCTAAACAAGCGAGATCCGGGTCCCTTCTTGGTACGGCCATTGCGTTGTCCCAAGCGGTGCACCAGCCGTCGACGTGCGCGCGCTCGCGGGTCCCATGGGAGCCGGTGTGATCCATCGTTTGCAGTACGCGTTCTGTTGTGCCGTTTCAGGGTTGCTTGCCGGCATCACCCTCTTGCCCTGGGGTCCCCTGGAGGTCTTCGAGCTCAAGACCCTCGATGTCCGCATGTGGGTGCGAGCGTTCTTCGATGAGCCGAAGCCCCGTTTCATGGTGGAGACCTTGGTCCTGGATGACGAGTCGCTGCGCGAGGCGCAGCGGAACGGCGCCCAGGCCGAGAGCTTGAGCGTCGCCTTGTCGAAGCTGGTGCAGGAGCGCGCCCCGGCCCGGGGTGTCCTCGGGATCGAGCTGCCCCGCTGGCACCCGGTGGCAACTCCCTACTTCCAGGAGGTCATCCAGGCCGCGATTCGGCCGGACACCCCACCCCATCCTTCCTCTCTCGTCGTCGGCCTGCATTCCGATGATCAGGAGGAGCTCATGGGCTACGGCCTAGCGGGCTTCGAGATGCGGCCGCTCGCGAGTCCCGGCGTCGGCCACGAGCTCCACGTCGGTCTGGTGGATTGCGAAGGCGACAACGATGGCGTCGTCCGCCGGCTGCCTCTCGTCCTCCCCCGTGACGGCCGCCTCTATCCGACTTTTCTCCTGCAGCTCGTTGCCGCCCACGACGGCGTCCGCGCCGAGGATGCCAAGTTGGTGCCGGGACGCGCAGTGGAGCTCCGGCGCGACGACGGCCGCGTCGTCCGCCGCATTCCGGTCGACGAGGAGGCTCGCGTCTTGGTGAACTACCGCGAGCGCCCGCCGGAAGCGCGGCTCTCGGTGCGCTCGGCGGTGGACGCCGACGGCGCCGTGGGGACCCGCGTCGTCATCCTCGGCACCACGGCGCGCAGCGTCGCCACCAGTCACAACGTTCCGCTCGGCGGCCGCTTGGCGGATATCGAAGTCACCGCCGAAGCGCTGCAGACCATCCTGAGCGGCGACACCATTGTCCGCGTCGGGCGCTGGACACGCTTCTTCCTCACCTGGGGCATCCTCTTCGCCGGCTCCCTCGGCATGGTGCGCCTGCCCTCCTGGCGAGGCGTCGTCCTCGGCTTCGGCATCGTGGTGGCTTACTTCCTGGTGGAAAAAGCGCTCTTCATCGGCGCCAACGTCTGGTTGCCTTTCATGCTGCCGGTGACCGCCTTCACCTGGGGGACCGCGGTCTTCCCGGTCTACGGTTTCCGCTGGCGCGCCAAGCGCCACATGGAGGAGATGCGCCTCTTGCGCCGCTTCGACGAGCTCGTGCTCATGAACATTGCCGGTGGCCTCATCGTCGCCGACCGCCACGGCATGGTGCTGCGTCACAACCCGCGCGCCGCCGATCTCCTCGGTCTCCCGGGCGAGTCCCTGCACGGGCGGCACGTGCGTGAACTCTTCGCCGTCAGCCCGGCGATGCTGGAGCTGCTCGGACAGGTCATGCACGGGAGCCACGAGTCGCGGCGCGATGCTGGGACGCTTTCCCACAGCACCCGGGTCGTGGTGCCGTCGCGGGCCGAGGACAACGAGCGCGTCTTCGACCTCGAGGTCGCTCTGTTGGATCCCGAGCTCCTGCGCTCGACGCGTCAATCGGACCTGCCCTGCTACGTTCTCACCTTCGACGACGTCACCGAGCAGGTAGTGCGGGCCCAGGAGGAAGCGCGGCGGGCGCGCCTGGCCGCGGTGGGCGAGATCGCCGCCAAGCTGGGCCACGAGATCCGCAACTCTCTCGGAGGCTTGCGGCTCTATGTGGAGAACATGCGCCATGACCTGCGCGGCGGCGTGATGACGGAGATCATCCCGAAGATGCTGCGGGAGATCGACTTCCTGCACCGGAAGATGGACGAGCTGCGCCAGTTCGGCGCCGACCCGAAGCTGGAGCGGTCGCCCACCGATCTGAAAGAGCTCCTGGACGAGGCCCTCACCTTCGCGCACCAGCGCCTGGGGCAGAAGCACATCCGCGTCGTCCTGGAGTGCGAGCGCCCGCTGCCGCCGCTCCGGGCGGACCGGCGCCAGCTGCGCGAGGCGTTCCAGAACCTGATCAACAACGCCATCGACGCCGCCCCGGAAGGCGGGCGCGTGGCGATCCAGGTGGAGCGGGCACACTGCGGCAACGGCAACCAGTCCGGCGTCTATCGGGTGCACATCGAGGACAATGGACCCGGCATCGCGCCGGAGAACCAGGAGCAGGTGTTCTCGCTCTTCTTCACCACCAAGCCCGACAGCGGCACCGGCCTCGGTCTACCCATCGCCAAGAAGATCGTCGAGAGCCACGGCGGGCGGCTCTCGTTCAGCTGCGGCCCCCAAGGCGGCACGCGCTTCACCGTCAGCCTGCCGGCGGGGGAGCCAGTGGAGGAAACGGCGTGATCGAAACCGAAACCAGGGTGCGCACGCTCGTGGTGGACGACAACCGCACCCATCGCGAGGCCATGCTGATGACGCTGGAGCGTCTCGGGCACGAGGTGCACGAGGCCACCACCGTCGCCGAGGCGCGGGAACGTCTGGCGGAGCAGGCCTTCGATCTGGTGATCGTGGACATGGAGCTGCCGCCGGCCGCAGGCGCCCCGAGCAAGCAAGAGCACGGCCTCGCGGTGATCCAGGATGCCCGTGCCGCCGACCCGGACGCGGCGGTGCTCGCCATCACCGGCTTCGCTTCGGTGGAGAACGCCGTCGAGGCCATGCGCGCCGGCGCCGCCGAGTACATCATCAAGGGAGCGTCGCTGGAGGAGCTGCGGGTGCGGCTGGAGCGCGCTCTCGAGGGGCGCAATCTGCGGCGGGAGAACCGCCGTCTCGCCAACGAGAACCTGCTGCTCCGCAGCCAGCTGCAGCATCGCTACGGGCCCTCCCGCATGGTGGGGAACAGCTCGAAGATGCGCGACCTCTTCAACCGCATCGTGCTGGTGGCGCCGCGGATCCACACCGTTCTCGTGCGCGGCGAGAGCGGCACGGGCAAGGAACTCGTGGCCCGGGCCATCCACTACAACAGCCCGCGGCGCGAGCGACCGCTGTTCACGGTGAACTGCACCGCGCTCTCGCACCAGCTCATCGAGAGCGAGCTCTTCGGCCACCGCAAGGGCTCGTTCACCGGCGCCACCGAGGATCGCAAGGGCCTGTTCGAGGAAGCCCACGGCAGCACGCTCTTCCTGGACGAGATCGGTGATCTGCCCCTGGAGACGCAGCCGAAGTTGCTGCGCGCCATCGAACAGAAGGAGTACAAGCGCATCGGCGAGAACACGCCGCGCAACACCAACGTGCGCATCGTCGCCGCCACCAACCACGACCTGCTGTCGCTGGTGGAGGAAGGTCGCTTCCGCGAGGACCTCTACGCCCGGCTCGAGGTGATCACCCTCACCCTGCCGCCGCTCCGGGAGCGGCGCGAGGACATCCCGCTCCTGGTGGACCATTTCCTCGACAAGTTCTGCCGCGACGCCGAGCGCGACTGCCCGAAGATCTCGGAAGCCGCGCTGCGGCGGTTGCAGGAGTACGCCTGGCCGCGCAACGTCCGCGAGCTGGAGAACGTCATGACCCAGGCGCTGCTCTTCTGCGAAGGCGGCGAGCTGCGCCCGGAACACCTGCACCTGCCGGCCTTCGCCGCCCAGGCGGCGACGGAGGAGTGGTTCGAGCAATACACCCAGGGCCTGTCGCTCCGGGAAGCGAAGGAGAAGCTCGAACGCGACCTGGTGAAGCGGGCCCTCGGGGAATCCACCGGCAACATCAGCCGCGCCGCCGAGAAGCTGGGCATGCAGCGGCCGAACCTCTATCGCAAGATGCGCGAGTTCGGACTGCGCCCCGACGCCGCCGACTGAGCCAGCAACGCTGTACGCCGAAGGCGCTCCGCATCACCTCCACCTGTCTCCGTTTTGTCTCCTTGGAGACGCACCGGATCTGCACCGGAAACCTCCCCGGAGACTCACTCAAGGCTCACCCCGGGCCGGGTTGATTCGCCCCCGGCCCATTGACTACGCTTGCGTCCCCGACTGCACGGCTTCCGGAGGGAATGCATGGGCTCGGCTCGCAGCGCGCGCTCGTCGCGCGGGCTCCAGGGATTCGTCGCGGCCGCGGCCGTCGCCGTGGCGCTGGCTGCCGCGCTGGCAAGGCCGGGTGTGGCGCAGGCGCCCGCGCCATCACCCTCGCCTGCACCGTTGCGCTTGCCCCTCGGTGCCAACCCGGACAGCGCCCTCGCCGCGGAGATCGCCAAGATCCCCGGCACCGCTCTCGCCCTCGAAGAGGCGGTGCAGGCCGCCCTCGAGCAGGACACGGCCATCGTCGAGGCCGAGGCAGTTCTCCGCGCCGCCCAGGGCGTGGTGCGCCGCGAGAAGGGCCCCTTCGATCCCGAGGTCTTCGCCCGCTACGACGTGGACGATCAGGAGATACCCGCGTCGTCTCCCTTGGCCGGCGCGCAGGTCCTCGAGACCAACGAACGTGCTACCTCGGTCGGGGCGCGGAAGCGCTTCGGGTCCACCGGCACGGAGATCGAAGCCGCAGTGGACAGCCGCCGGCTGGACACGAACTCGGGCTTCGAGACGCTGATCCCGAAATATGTGGCGGAGGGAAGACTTTCCCTCACGCAGCCACTCCTCAAAGGGTTCGGCCCCTCGGCGCGGGCGGAGCTCTCGGCGGCGGAGCGGGACCTAGAAGCGGCGCAATCACAGTACGAGAGCACCGTGCTCGCCGTGCGCTCCACGGTGGAGCAGTTTTACTGGGATCTCTACGCCGCCGAGCGCGACGTGGCGGTGGAGCGTCTCATCCGCGACCGCGGCGCGCGACTCCTGGAGGACACCCGCGTGCGGGCCCGGAGCGGTCTCGTAGGGCCCGACGACGTGGCCAACGCCCAGGTGTTCCTGGCCCAGGAGGAGCAGGCCGTCCTCGATCGCGAGGAACGGCTCGGTGCGGTTTCCGACCGGCTCGCCACCTTGATGGGCCGGCGCCCGGAACCAGGGATGAGCCGCTTCCGTCCTACCCAAGGGCCACCTCTCGCCTTCGCCGAGGCGCCGGTGGATTCGGTGGTGCAGCTCGCCCTCAGCCACAATCACGACCTGCAGGTGGTGGAGCGGCGCATCGAGTCGGTCCGGGCGCTGGAGCGAGGGGCGCGCTGGGACGCCTTGCCCGATTTGCAGCTCGTGGGCTCGCTCGGGGGCAACGGTCTCGCCGGGACGCCACATCCCGTGGTCTTCCCGGGCTCCGTCGACACGCTCTCGGCTACGGTCCGTGGCGACGCCGGCGAGGCCTGGAGCCAGGTCTTCTCGCGGGATTTCCCCACCTGGACACTGGGATTGCGCCTCAGCGTTCCCCTCGGTCTCCGGGAGGGTCGGGGCGAGCGCGACCGGCTGCGTGCCGAGGCGGAGCGCGCCGAGAACCAGCTCACCGCGGTGCGCCGCGGCCTGGAGGAAGATGTGCGCAACCGGCATCGCGAGCTGTCGAACGCCCCGCGCCGGGTGCAGGCGGCCCGGACCGGCGTGGAGGCCGCCATCGAGCAGACCCGAATCGGTATCCTGGAGTACGAGAGCGGCCGTACCACGGCCTTCGAGCTCGTGCGCCTCGCCGCCGACGTGGCGACGGCGCAGCAGCGCTACTCGGAAGCCCTCGTGCGCGCGGCGAAGGCCGCCGCCGAGCTGCGCCTGTTGACGGCGGGAACGTTCCCGCCGCCGTGAGGCGGAACACGATCGTCGCCGTGCGGCGAGATTCGCCCGCGACGCCGAGCTTCGAAAGGTTGCAGCCCTTGAGTGCTGTGCAGCGTGGGTTCCTGGCTGGTCTCGTCGTTCTCGTCATCGGCTGTTCGAAGCAGCAGCAGGGCCACTTCGCGCCCCCGCCGATGCCCGTCGAGACCGCCGCGGTGGTGCAAGGCCCGATCGCCGATCGCTTCGAGGCCGTGGGCAGCATCGAGGCCATCGATGCCATCGAGGTGGTGGCCGAGATCGACGCCATCGTGGAGAAACTGCCGTTCCAGGAGGGTGGCGCCGTCGCCGCTGGCGATCTCTTGGTGCAGCTCGACGACGCGACGCTGAAAGCCGAGGTGGCCCGTACCGAGGCGCTGCGCGACCAGGCCCGCGTCACCCACGACCGCGTCCAGGAAGTGGTGGGGCAGGGCGCCGGCGCGCCGCAGGATCTGGATGATGCTTCGGCGGGACTCAAGGTGGCGGAAGCTAACCTGGCGCTGGCGCAGGCGCGGCTGGAGAAGACGCGCATCGTCGCCCCCTTCGCCGGCCTCGTCGGATCGCGGCGCGTGAGCCCCGGCGCTTTCCTCCGCGCCGGCCAGACGATCACCGATCTCTCGCGCCTCGACGAGATCAAGGTCACTTTCTGGGCCCCGGAACGCCTGGTCCCGGTGCTGCAACGGGGAGTCCCCGTCCACGTCAGCACCACCGCCTATCCGGGCTACGTGCTCGAGGGTCGCATCGACGTCGTCGACCCCGCCCTCGATCCGGGCATGCGGAGCGTCCGTATCATCGCCCGCGTCGCCAACCCGGGCGCCAAGTTCCGTCCCGGCATGTCGGCCGATGTCGCCGCGGTGCTGGCGGAGCGCCCCCAGGCGCTCACCGTGCCCGCCGAAGCAGTGTTCGTCGAAGGCGATCAGGCCCTGGTGTACGCGGTGAAACCGGATAGCACCGTGACGCGGGTGGCGGTGACGCTCGGCACGCGACTCGCCGACGTGGTCGAGGTGATCTCCGGCCTCCAGCCCGGGATGCAGGTGGTGCGCGCCGGGCACCAGAAGCTCTTCGAAGGGGCGAAGACCATGCCTCTCGGCGCCGTTCCCGGTAGCGAGGCCGCCAGCAAGGGGTCTCCATGAAGCTGAGCGACTTGTCCATCGAGCGTCCCGTCTTCGCCACGGTCATGAGTCTCGCCATCCTGCTCCTCGGGATCATCGCCCTCCTGCGCCTGCCCGTGCGCGAGTATCCCGACATCGATCCACCCATCGTGTCGATCGCGGCCTTCTACCGCGGCGCCAGCCCGAGCGTGGTGGAAACCGAGATCACCGAGATCATCGAGGAGCAGCTCTCCACGCTGGAAGGTGTGAAGACGATCACATCGTCGAGCCGCGAGCAGGGCGCGGTGATCACCGTCGAGTTCGAGCAAGGCCGGGATCACAACGAGGCCACCAACGACGTCCGCGATCGGGTCGCCCGCGTTCGCGGCACCCTGCCCCGCGAGGCGGACGACCCCATCGTCTCCAAGGTGGACGTGGACGCCCAGCCGATCGTGTGGCTGGCGCTGTCGAGCACGAAGCATTCGGCGCTGGAGCTCTCGGAGTTC
>Ga0075418_10005529_pt1 | contig 14315 bp, 8 predicted proteins | sample SoiMetdeltSBSDD2_FD_81776 | JGI IMG/M metagenome (GOLD analysis project Ga0075418, IMG submission 81776) | Bulk soil microbial communities from a Populus tree surrounding site in Tennessee, USA - Soil MetaG P. deltoides SBSDD2 | ecosystem: Environmental > Terrestrial > Soil > Tree plantation...
CGCTGTTCGTCGTCTGGCACTCACTGTGCGACCTGTGGCTCGACTGGGGGTTGGAGCCGACGACGCTTTTGGGTTACAGCTTGGGCGAGTACGTGGCGGCATCGGTCTCAGGGATGCTCTCCTTCGATGACGCCCTGGCCCTGGTCGTGCATCGTGCTCGTTTGATCGGGCGCCAGCCCCCGGGAGCGATGTGCGCATTCGGCACCAGCGAGGATGCGGTCCGATCGGCGATCAGTGACCTCGCGCTGCCCGTTGACATCGCCGGTGTGAACGGACCGCAGATCGCCGTCGCCGCCGGGCCCCCTGACGACATTGCCGCCCTGATTGCAGAGCTCGAAGGCCGCGGCGTCGTCGGCCGGCGGCTCGACACGACGCACGCGTTCCACTCCTCGATGCTCCGACCCATCGCCGCAGAGCTCTCCGACTGGATCCGGTCCAACGTCTCCCTCCGGCCCCCCGAAATCGCGCTGATCTCGAACGTGACCGGCGGTGTGCTCACCGACGAGGAGGCGACGGATCCGTCGTACTGGGCCCGCCACATGTGCGAGCCCGTTCGCTTCGCGGACGGTTTGGCTACGACGCTGGCCAGGCCGGACGTGGCTGTGGTCGAGATCGGGCCAGGCAACTCCCTCGCGGCCATGGCGCGGACCCATCCGTCATGCGACCGTGATCGCTGGCCGCTGATCGTCTCGACCTTGCCGGCATTCGGTGATCGGCGCCCGTCGGATCTCGCCGTGACCGAGGCCGTAGCCAGGCTGTGGCTCGGCGGCGTCCGCATCGATCCGGTCACCTACTTCGCCGGGCAAGGGCACCGACGGGCCCGACTGCCGCGTTACCCGTTCAGCCGCGACCGGCACTGGCTCGACGTCGGCGCGCCGATGGCCGAAGGGACCGGCGGCAGCGGTCCGGCGACGTCGCGCGCCTCGACCGGTCCCGGGCCATGGCTCGGCGAGCCGGTGTGGGAGCTGGTCGGGCCTGTCAACGAGCCTTCGGTCACTGGCGACGTAGTCATCTTCGCCGACGAACGCGGCGTTGGGGACGAGCTGGCGCGGCGGCTCCGGGGTGCGGGCACCGCGGTCACCTTGATCCGGCGCGGAGACCAGCTCGACCAAGCCGACGACGGCTGGGTGCTGGATCCCATGTCGGCGGCCGACCATGACGATGTCCTGCGAGAGTGCCTCGACGGTGCGGCGACGGTCGTACATCTGTGGTCCCTCGATGCGGTGGACGTCGAGTCCATGCAGACCCTCGGATTCCTGAGCGTCGCCGCGGCGGCGAAAGCCTTGGGGACGGCGCCGGGCGACGGGTTCCGACTGATCGTGGTCACGTCGGACGGGGACGCCGTCGCTCCCGGGGACGTGCCCCGCCCGGAGGCCGCGCTGGTCGTGGGCCCCACGATCGCCGCCAGCCAGGAGTATCCGGGATTGGCCACCCAGCGCGTCGACCTTCGCAGTGGGGACGGCTCCGAGTGGGTGGCGGCCTGCACCGAGGCCCTGATCCCAGAACTCGACGACCGCGCCCGGTCGGCCCCGCTCGTCGCGGTGCGCGACGGCGAGCGGTTCACCCGGCGCTTTGAGGTTGTCGAGCCCGGCCGACCGGTGCCGCGGGCCATACGCCGGCGAGGTACGTACCTCCTCACCGGCGCTACTGGCACCATCGGGCTCCACCTGGTCGAGCACTTCGTCCGAGCCGGTGCCGGTGCGGTCGTGGTGACCAGCCGCACCGGGCTGCCCGATCAGAACGAATGGTCGGCCATCGTCGAGGGCGAGCCCACCTCGGCCGCGGCGCGCCTCATCACCCGGATCGAGGAGATCGAGGCCCTCGGCGCCACCGTCGTCGTCGAACGCGCCGACGTGAGTTCTGCTCCGGCCATGAAGGCGGTGCTCGACCGGACGCGGGCCCGGTTCGGACGCATCGACGGCGTGCTCCACCTCGCGTCGAGCAACGACCCGGAAGGCTACGCATCGCTCGCAGTGATCGACCGAGCCGCGATGTCGGTGCAGTTCGCGCCGAAGGTGCAGGGAGCCCTCGTCCTCGAAACGCTGCTGGCCGACGAGCCGCTCGATTTCTGTGTCCTGTTCTCGTCGATCTCTGCCGTGCTCGGCGGGTTGGGCTACGCGTCGTACGCATCGGCCAACGCATTCCTCGACGGCCTGGTCCATCGCAACCGCGAGCAGGGCCGACCGTGGATGTCGATCGCGTGGGACACCTGGGCGCCGACGACCGAGATGTTCGCGGCCGACGGATTCGGCGCCTCCCAGGTCGAGTACTCGTTCTCCGTCGCCGACGGGCTCGTAATGCTCGACGGCGCGCTGTCGAGACGGGCGGCGAACGCGCTCGTCGGCACCGGCGATCTCGAGGCCCGACTCTCCGCGTGGGGCTTCGTCGGCGACGACGAGGACATGCCGACCCCTGTCGACCGTCGGTCCCGCCCGGAGCTGCCTCAGGAATACGTGCCGCCCGCCTCGCCGCTGGAGCGGCGGCTCGCGGCGGCGTGGACCGACGTGCTCGGCGTCGAGCCGATCGGCACCATGGACAATTTCTTCGACCTCGGCGGGACCTCGCTGATGGGACTTCAGCTCCTGCGGACGATCCGGAGGTCCATCGGGGTATCCATCCCAGCCGTCGCGCTGTTCGAGGCGCCGACGGTGCTCGATCTCGCGATCTACCTCGGCGACGTCGACCTGTCCGACGAGGAAGAGGTGGCGGGTCCGGGGTCAGGACCCGCCCCCGGCGAGTCGGCCGCCGAGCCTGTGGTCGAGTCGAGTGCCGCGCCGGTCATCGAGCCCATCGTCGTCCAGCCGATTGCCGATCCGGCCCCTGAGATGGTTGCCGTGGTGGCCGCGCCCGACGGCCAAAGCAACGGCGCCCCTACGCCGCAACGACCGGCGGCGCCGGCCGGCGACATCGCCATCGTCGGCATGGCCGGCCGGTTCCCTGGTGCGGCGAGCGTGGGAGCGCTCTGGGAGAAGCTGCTCGCCGGGGAGGAGGCCATCCGGTTCTTCTCCGACGAGGATCTCATCGCAGCCGGGGTCGACCCGCTCGAGCTCCAGGATCCGAATTACGTGCGCGCCCGGCCCGTCCTCGACGACATCCGGTCGTTCGATGCCTCGCTCTTTGGCTACAGCCCGGCTGACGCGGCGCTCACCGACCCGCAGCAGCGGCTCTTTCTCGAGTGCTGCTGGGAGGCCCTAGACGACGCCGGCTACGGGTCCCGAGATCGGCGCGGCGGGCGTGTCGGGGTCTTCGCCGGCACCGGCTTCAGCACCTACATGATGGCCGGTGCCGGGCGCCCGGCGGCCGAGGGCGGCGACTACTTCCAGGTCGTCATCGGCAACGAGAAGGACGCGCTGGCGACGGTTGCCTCGTACCGGCTCGATCTCACCGGGCCCAGCATGTCCGTCCAGACATTCTGCTCGACGTCGCTCGTCGCAGTGCACCTGGGCCGCCAGAGCCTGCGGAACCGGGAATGCGATCTCTGCCTCGCCGGCGGGGTATCGATTCGCGTGCCGGACCTCGTCGGTTACCACTTCCAGCCCGGCGGCCAGGAGTCGCCGGACGGACACGTTCGTACCTTCGACGCCAACGCCGCCGGCACGCTCTTCGGTGATGGCGTTGGCGTCGTGGCGCTCAAGCGCCTCGATGACGCGCTGGCTGACGGCGACCACATCTACGCCGTCATCAGGGGCTCGGCGGTCAACAACGACGGTGCCCGGAAGGTCGGCTACACCGCGCCGAGCGTGGTCGGCCAAGCCCGGGTAATCGCCGACGCCCTGGCGGACGCCGGGGCCAGCGCGGAGCAGATCGCGTTCATCGAGGCGCACGGCAGCGCGACGGAGCTCGGCGATGTCATCGAGGTCGCCGCTCTCACCCGAGCGTTCGACACCACCCGTCGGCAGTACTGCGCGCTCGGCTCGCTGAAATCCAACCTCGGGCACTTGGACCGCGCTGCGGGCGTGACCGGTCTGATCAAGGGCGCGCTCGCCCTCTACCACCGGGTGCTGCCACCGACTATCAACATCAAGGAACCCAACCCGGACATCGATCTCGCCAACAGCCCCTTCTTCCTCAACACCGAGGCCAGAACGCTTGTCGCGCCCGACGGCCCGCTACTCGGCGGAGTCAGCTCGCTCGGCATGGGCGGCACCAACGCCCACGTCGTGCTCGAGGCGCCGCCCGACCGTGCGCCAGGGGCAGCCGACCGGCGAAGAGTCGAGGTCGTCACGGTCTCGGCACGAACGGCCTCGGCCGCCGACGAGGCGACCCGGCGACTGGGCGAGCACCTGCTGAGTCATGCTGACCTGCGTCTGCGCGACGTCGCCTGGACGATGCAGATCGGTCGGCAGCGCTTCCGCCACCGCCGAGCTGCGATCGTGACCTCCGTCAGCGACGCGGCGGCTCAGCTCGCCCCCGCGGGGCCACCGACCGGCGCGGTCCGCACGTCGAACGAGCCGGCCCAGGACCTTCCCGTCGTGTTCGTGCTCGGCCGGGGCGGCGCGCCGGAACGCGGGGCGCTGCGCGAGCTGGCGAGCCGCGAACCGACCGTGCGGGACTTGCTGGCGTCGGTTCGTCACCCGGCGCGGGCCGCGGCCGGCGGCGACGTCGTTGGCTTCCTCGTTGAGGACGACGGCGCCCCTTTGAGCCTGGGTGCGGGTCCGTCGATCGCGACTGCGGCGTTTCTCGTCCAGCTCGCCGCGGCGACTGCCGTGCGGGACTGGGGTATCGACCCGATCGCGGCGATCGGCGCGGACGCGATCGGCCATGTCGTCGCGACGGTGATTACTGGCGCCTTGTCCGCCGAGGAAGCGGTCGCAGTCGCTGCCAACACGGGGGACAGCCAGCGGGACCAGAGCGAGGAGCTTGCCACCGAGCGGCTCGGCGCTGTCGCCGCCCAGCAGGACGTCGTCGTCCTCCTCATTGGCGCCGACGAGTCCCGGGCCCAGGTGCGGGAAGGCGGGTGCGTCGCGCTCGTCCTTGGCCCGGGGAGCGACGCCGACGACGTCGTGGTCGCAACCGCGGTCGCCGATGTGTGGCTGGCGGGTGGCCAAGTCGGGTGGGCCCGGAACCCGGAGCTGGGTCCTCCGGTCCGGGTATCGCTGCCGGCCTACCCGTTCGAGCGCGCCGACCACTGGTTCGACGAGTCGAGCCCTGCGCCCACTGGCGGGGCCGCCGGCAAACTGCCTCGCGACGAGTGGCTCAGTACGCCCGTCTGGACGCAGGCGATCCTCCCGCGCCGAGCCTTGACCTTGGCCGACTGGCTCGTGCTGGCGCCGGCGGACGTCGATCTGCACGAGCTGGTGGCCTCGCTCCCTGGCCCAGCGAGCGTCGTGCGTCCGGGCGCGGCCTACTCCGACGGTCCTGACGAGTTCACCGTGCGTCCCGATGAGCCGGGTGATCTCGCCGCGGTACTCACTGCACTCCGCGCCCAGGGTCGAACGGTCTCTCGCGTCCTTCACCTTTGGTGCGCGCCGACGCAGGTCGGCGCTGTCGCTCAGGAGGCGACCGTCGGCTTCCACACCCTGGTGTCGCTCGCCACCGCCATGACCGATGTGGGAATCGACGCGTGGCAGCTCGATATCGCCGTCAGCGGGGCGATGTCGGTGTTCCCCGACGACCGCCCTTCGCCAGTGCGAGCGCTGTGCGTCGGGCCCGCGATGGTCGTCCCGCTCGAGTATCCCGGCGTCGACACTCGCATCATCGACGTCGAGGGGCTCGAGCCGAACCATCTCGAGTGGCTCTTGCGTCAGCTCGCGGACCCGGATCGGTCTCAGCCGACTGTTGCTCTACGCGGTGGCAGCCGCTGGACCCGCGACTACGCGCGGCTCGAGCCAGCCGCATCTGACGACCGATCGGTGCCGTTCATCGACGGCGGCGTGTATCTCGTGACCGGTGGGCTTGGCGGCATCGGCCTGGCGATGAGCGAGCGGTTGGCTCGCGACCACCAGTGTCGTCTGGTGCTGTTCGGCCGCACGGGATTGCCGCCGGAGCGCGACTGGGCGGCGCAGTTGGCGCGCGACGACCTCGACGCCGACGTCCGGCGCCGGATCGAAGGAGTGCTCGGCATCCGCGCGGCGGGTGGTGCGGTTGAGGTCGTCGTCGGTGACGTCACCTCGGCCGATGATCTGGGCCGTGCGATCGCCGTCGCAATCGACTCGTTCGGAGCCCTCGATGGCGTGCTGCACGCAGCGGGTGTGCCGGGCATGGGGCTGATGCAGTTCAAGTCCCGAGCAGAGGCTGACGAGGTCATGGCACCGAAGGTGCTCGGCGCGCTCGCCCTCGAGGAGGCGCTCGGCGGCCGCGTGCCCGACTTGCTCGTCCTCTTCTCGTCGGTGACCTCACAGACTGGCGGGGGACCAGGGCTCGTCGACTACTGCTCTGCCAACGCGTACCTCGACGCCTACGCGATCGATGCCGGGGCTCGTGGCGTCGCGGCGCGCGTCGTGTCGGTGTCGTGGGGAGAGTGGGAGTGGAATGCCTGGACCGCCGGACTCGACAGCTACGACGACGGCGTTCGCCGAGCACTGGAACAGGGCCGACAAGAGCTGGGAATCGGCTTCGAGGACGGATGGGAGACGCTCGCCGCCGCTGTGGCTGCGGAGCAACCGGTCCTGGTGGCCACAACGCAGGACGTCGGCGAAATGGTTCGGCACAGCCGGCTGTTCAACGTCGATCTCGTCCGTGGCGCAGCATCGGGTGCGCAGCGTCACCCAAGGCCAGAGATCGGCGTCCCTTACATAGAGCCTCGTTCGCCGCTAGAGGCGACGATCGCCGAGCTTTGGGCGGCCGCCCTGGGTCTGGAACGCGTCGGCGTGCAGGACCGGTTCTTCGAGCTCGGGGGCAACTCCCTGGTCGGTGTGAGCCTCGTGGCGCGTATCCGCAACGACCTGCAACTCGACGCGCTGCCACCGCATGTCCTGTACGAGGCCCCGACCGTGGAGTCACTCGCCAGCTACATCAGCGACGGCGCGGTCGACGACGAGGACGCAACGCGACGGGCGCGGGCCGCCCGCCGCGACGCGGCGCTGCAACGCACCGCCGCCGACTGATGACCGACGATCCCCTGGAGGCGAAGATGGTGAATCTCGGCGTCGTCGGCGCCGGCACGATGGGCGCGGGCGTGGCGGATCTCGCGGCCCGATCGGGCCACACCGTTGTCCTGGTCGACGTCGACGCCGACGCGCTGACTCGGGCGGTGGCGTCGATCCGGAAGGAGTGCCGCATGAGCCGGCTGCTCACGGGCGTCGCCGTCGATGCCGACCAGGTCCTCGGACGGATCACGGTGGCGGACGACCTTGCTGCCCTCAAGGCGTCCGATCTCGTCGTCGAGAACGTGCCGGAGCGATGGCCCTTGAAGCTCCAGGTCTACGAGGCGCTGGATCGGCTCTGCGCGCCCGACACGGTGTTCGTGGCCAACACGTCAGCCTTTCCGATCACGCGCATCGGGGCGGCGACAAGCCGGCCGGACCGGGTCATCGGCGTGCACTTCATGAACCCGGCACCGCTCAAGTCGGCGGCGGAGCTCATCCCCGGCCGTCGGACGTCGGCGGAAACCGTCGCTCAGGTCCGCGCGTTTCTCGACTCCCTCGGGACGCGCGGCATCGACGTTCGCGACGCGTGTGGCTTCGTCTCGAATCGCGTCCTGATGCTCACGGTCAACGAGGCGGCGTTCGTGGTTCACGACGGTGTCGCCGACGCTGAGACCGTTGATGACGTGTTCCGGAGTTGCTTCGGCCACCCCATGGGGCCGTTGGAGACGGCGGACCTGATCGGGCTCGACACCGTGTTGTACAGCCTCGAGGTGCTGTTGGAGCACTTCGGGGACCCGAAGTTCCGACCATGCCCGCTGTTGCGCGCGTTGACCGACGCCGGATACCACGGTCGCAAGACCGGTCAAGGGTTCCATCGCTATGACAGCCAAGGCCACGTTCACCGCGCCGGAGGCGCACCTGGAGGGGAAACAGCATGACCACCGGCGACCTGCGTTCGGACCTGCGGGCGTTCATCCTCGACCGCTTCCCGCAAGCCGACTTCCGCGATGACGAGAACATTTTCGAGCTCGGGTTCATCAACTCGTTGTTCTCGGTCGAGCTCGTCATGTTTGTCGAGGCCACCTTGGGTGTCGAGGTGCCGAACGACGACCTCACGTTGGAGAACTTCGAAAGCATCACCTCGATCCTTGCGCTGGTCGCTCGCCTTCGAGGCGTCGAGCCAGCGATGCGGTGACGACCGCGATCGATTGCCACGCGGGCGGGTTGGACCGGACCGCGGCGAGACGGTTCGTTGATGACCACGTCATCGGAGCGGCCGACGCCTGGGACCGAGACCAGCAGATCCCGCGAGCCGTGCTGGAGCAGGCCGCCGAACTAGGCGTGTTCGCCGCTGCCGTGCCGGTCGAGCACGGGGGCCGATCGGTGTCGATGCGGACGCTCGGAGATGTTCACGAGGAGCTCGGTCGTGGTTGCTCGTCGTTACGCAGCCTCGCGACCGTTCACACGATGGTCGTCTGGGCCCTCGGTCGATGGGGGAGCGAGGACCAGAGGCGGCGGTGGCTCCCGGCTCTCGCGCCCGGTGAGACTTTGGCCGCGTTCTGCCTGTCCGAGCCCGAAGCGGGGTCCGACACCACTGCCATCGAAGCGACTGCCGAACCGCGCGGTGAGGGCTGGACGATCAACGGCACCAAGACCTGGATCACCGGTGGGTTACTTGCCGATCTGTTCCTCGTGTTCGCGCGAACACCCACCGACGGGGTGCTGCCCTTCCTCGTGGAGAGGGGGCCCGGCGTCCTGACGGCGCCACTCCCCGACATGCTCGGGACGAGGGCGAGCGCGCTGGCTCGGCTGACGCTCACTGACGTGGAAGTCGGACCTGACGCGCTCCTCGGCCCTTCCCGATTCGCGCCGGGTCTCGTGATGTCGTCAGCCCTCGATATCGGCCGTTACAGCGTCGCCTGCGGATGCGTCGGGATCCTCCAGGCCTGCCTCGAGGCGTCAGTGCGCTATAGCCGCACGCGCAAGGTCGGCGGTTCGTTGCTGTCCGAGCATCAGCTCACGCAGCAGAAGATCGCCAACATGGTGACCGCGACCACGGCCGGACGAGCGCTTTGCGAACGCGCCGGCGTGCTGAAGGACGCACGGGACGAAGCCACCGTCATGGCGACCTGGGTCGCGAAGTACTACTCCTCGCGTGCCGCCGCTCAGGCCGCCGCCGACGCCGTTCAACTCCACGGCGCGGTCGGATGCAGCCCCGCTCATCCCGTCGCCCGCTATTACCGAGACGCCAAGGTCATGGAGATCATCGAGGGGAGTACCGAGCTCCAGCAGATCACGATCGCGGTCAGCGCCGCCCGGGAGGTGCCGGCGTGAGCGCGCGGCCCGGCGGCCTCGCCGGCGGATCGACACACCTCCAGCAGCGCGGCCGGGTGAAGTGCGTGGTTTGGGATCTCGACAACACCGTGTGGGACGGGATCTTGCTCGAGGACACGGCCGTGACCGTGCGGCCGGAGATCGCCGAAATCATCCGTCTCCTCGACGGCCGCGGGATCCTGCATTCCGTCGCCAGTCGAAACGACCCGGCGATCGCGCTCGAGCGTCTCGGCGCCGCCGGCCTCGCGGACTACCTCCTTTACCCGCAGATCGGCTGGAACCCGAAGTCGACGGCGATCCGCACCGTCGCCGAATCCCTGTCGATCGGTGTCGACAGCATTGCTTTCGTCGACGATCAGCCCTTCGAGCTGGCCGAGGTGGCCCACGCCCTACCCGAGGTCCTCGGCATCGACGCGGCGTCGATTACCGCCGCGGTTGCACAACCGGCGTTCGAGCCCAGGTTCATCACCGACGAGTCGCGGCAGCGTCGCGAGATGTACCGCAGCAGCCAGGCGCGGGACGCGCTCGAGGCGGAGTTCGAGGGCACGAGCGAAGCGTTCCTGGCCACCCTCGGGATGCGGATGAGGATCGCGCCGGCCGAGCCCCAAGACCTGGCCCGTTGCGAGGAACTCACCATCCGCACCAACCAGCTCAACGCGACCGGCCGGACCTACTCCTACGAGGAGCTGGCAGCGCTGCGCACCTCGCCCGACCACCTCCTGCTCGTGGCATCGCTCGAGGACCGGTTCGGCAGCTACGGCACGATCGGTCTGGCGCTCGTCGAGCGCCGCTCGAGGCCGTGGCACCTCCGGTTGCTCCTCATGTCGTGCCGCGTGGTGTCCCGTGGCGTGGGCACCATCCTGCTCAACCACGTGATGCGGCTCGCCGCCGCGGCTGGCGCTGGGCTGCGTGCCGACTTCGTGCCCACGCCGCGTAACCGGATGATGTACATCGCGTATCGGTTCGCCGGGTTCGTCGAGGTGTCGTCGGACGGCGACACCGTCGTGTTGGAGACCGGCCTCGACCGCATCCAATCGCAGCCGAGCTACGTCGAACTGGTGGCGATCGAATGACGAGGGACGTGGACGCCCTCGCCGTCGATCGCGGCATCCTCACCCCGAGTCGCAACCCCGCGGCGCGGCAGTGGCTCCTTTGCCTACCGCACGCCGGCGCCGGTGCCATGACCTACCTGCCGCTCGCTCGGCGGCTGCCAATTTCCGTCGGCCTGCGGGTCGTGCAGCCGCCTGGTCGCGAGATGCGGCGGCGCGAGCCGTCGCACCGCGACGTTGATGAGCTCATCGCCGAGGTGCTCCCGGCAATCACAGCGATCGCGGACCGGCCGATCGCGCTGTACGGGCACAGCCTCGGTGCAATCACGGCGTTTGAACTTGCGCGCGCGATGCGGTCGGCCGGGCTCCCGGTCTGCCACCTCTACGTGTCGGGCCGGCCGTCGCCGGACGTGCCGCTGCATACGAGCGGTGTTGCCGCGGCGACCGATGACCAGCTCGTCGCGCTACTCCGCGCCCTGGGAGGGACACCTCCGGAGATCCTCGATGAACCCAAGCTGCTCTCCTTGATCCTTCCAGCCCTTCGCGCCGATCTGGTGATGAACGAGACGTACCGGTTCCGTTCGGGCCCGGCCCTCGACGTTCCGCTCACGGTGTTCGTGGCGAGCGACGACCCGCGCGCACCGGCACCCGAGATGGCTCGCTGGGCGCGACACACGACGCGTGCGTTTCGCGCCGTTGCGGTCTCTGGTGGTCATTTCGCGGTACTCGAACGACCCGAGGTGCTCATCGATGTCATCGGCAGCGACGCACTCGAATGGGAGTAGTCACGCTCTCGAGCCGCGTCGATGTGACCGTGGTGGAGATCGCTGCGGTCAATCCTCATTGGGCCTCGTCCCTGCTCACGCAATCCGAGTTCGAGCGGATGACGCGGTACCGGTTCACGGCTGATCGGCAACGCTTCGCAGCTGCCCGTGCGTCGTTGCGCGTCACGTTGTCCGCGCTGCTACCACCGTCGGAGACACCGCTCGACATCGAGCTGGATGGGGACGACCGTCCGTTTGCGGCGTCGCTGCGCGATCGCGGGCTTGACTTCAACGTCTCGCACACGACCGACCTCGCCGTCATCGCCGTCTCCACGGGACGAGTTGGCGTGGATGTCGAACGCTTCGACCGACGGGTTGCGTTCGACGAGGTCATGGACGGATGGTTCACGCCGGCAGAACGGGCATGCGTACGGGCCGGCTGTGCCGGCGCAGTCGGCGCCAGTTTCTTTCGGCACTGGACGGCGAAGGAGGCGTACCTCAAGGCCCTTGGTTGCGGTGTACGGAAGCTCCGGGACGTCGAGATGCGCTGCGCCGACCGCGGCGCAGTCCGGTGGAAGGGGAGTCGAGACGATGCCCGCCAATTGCATCTCCGCATGCCTACGCCCGAACACTGGCTAGCGGTCGTCGCTGATGCGCCGAGCGACGTCACGTTCTGTCGATTCGATCCGACAACCGCGTCGATCTGACTCGACTGCCCGCCGTTACGCGTCGAGGATGCTCCGAAGTCGCGGTGCTTGCGATCCCAGGCTTGGCCGCCACCTCGCCGCGGCGGGCTCGGCGAAGTCGTTGCCCCGGCGGTGATGATCAGGTCGCGGTCTTCTCGAAGACCGCGACCTGGTTGAAGCTCTCCGACGTGAACGGCTCGCGGGTCCACCCCGCCCAGCGATCGCGGAGGCGGAAGCCGGCGAGCTGGCCCATCAGCTCGAGTTCGGACGGCCACACGTAGCGGTACGGAGCCGAGTGGCGCACGAGGCGCCCGCCGACCTCCATCCAATGATGCGACGACGAGATCTGGCCGACGAGATCGTCGAAGGTCTCGATGCCGACGTGGTCGTCCTCCAGGTGGAACACCCACCCGGCCTCGCCGACGGGGACCCGGCGCAGTTGCGGCACGATCACTTCGACCACGAAACAGCCGCCGGGTTCGAGGTGGGCGGCGGCGTTGGTGAACACCGCGACCTGTTCCGGCTGGGTCGTCACGTTCATGAGTGAGTTCCACACCAAGTACACGAGGTTGAACGCGCCCGACACACGGGTCGTGGTCATGTCGCCGATCGTCACCGCGATTGCATCAGCGCCCGGCTTGGCGCGCAGCTGCTCAACCATGTGCGGTGACAACTCGATGCCGCTCACAGACACGCCGCGCCCGCTGAGCGGCAGGGCGACGCGTCCGGTGCCGATCGCGAACTCGAGCGCGTGGCCGCCCTTGGCGAGATCGGCGAGCACGTTGACGGCCGGGTCGAGAACGGCGGGTTCGAACATCGCCGCCGACGTGACGTCGTACACAGCCGCGATGTCGGGACCCCACGTGTTCGATGCCACGGCGCCAGCCTCGCCGACGAGGCATCTGGCCGCGTCGAAATATGCTCCGCCGTCATGTCCCGATACGACGATGCGACGGCTCGTGACGCGCTGATGCGACACGTAGCGCTCCACTCACTGCTCGAACTGCGGATCGTGAGCGTAGAGAAGGGCCGGGCGGTGGTCGAGATGCCGGTGCGGGGCAACGCGCTGAACGGATCAGGCAACTTGCATGGTGGCGCGATCGCAACGCTGCTCGACGTGGCGACCGGGATGTCGGCCGGAAGCGCGACCGGAATCGATCGTGATCAGCAGACGCTGGTAACCGCCGACATCCACGTGAGGTACCTCGGACGGCCCAAGACCGCGACGGTCAGAGGCGAAGGCAGCGTTGTGCGAATGGGTCGCCAGCTCGTTGTGGTCGACGGTCGCGTCGTCGACGGCGACGACAACGTGATCGCGACCGCCGACGCCTCCTTCATGGTCGTCGAGCTGCGCCGCCCCCTCGAGGTCGCCGACAACGTCGATCCGCGCGCACTTGACCTGTAACAGGGGTGCTATAATTACATCGTTGTAATTCGGTGATCACTTCCCCTTTGTACGGCCGCCTCCGAGTGCTGGAGGTTGCGTTGCTGGCAACGCTGCAGCGAATCAGTACCGAGCTCGATGGGTTGTTGCGCGCGCTCGACGCGTCGGCGCTGCACCCCAACGACGCGGTCAAGCTGCTCGATCGGTTCAACGCGATCGAGCGCCGCGCCGCGGCCGGGCGCGCGCTGGTCGCCGACCGCGCCGCATCGAGTTCTGACTGGACGCGCTCGGGGCATCGATCTCCCGAGGAGTGGCTCGCCGCCAAGACCGGCACCTCGTATGGCCAGGCCAAGGACCTGCTGGAGACGTCGGCCAAGCTCGAGCAATTGCCCGCCGTGCAAGACGCCGTGCGTGCTGGCCAGCTTTCGGCCAGCCAACTCACGGCGATCGGCCCGGCGGCGACGCCGACGAACGAGACGCGACTGCTCAAGGCGGCGGCCGAGGAAGCCTTCGGCGGCCTCAAGCGGACCTGCACGCGGGAGAAGGCAGCGACTCGGTCAGCCGAGGACCAAGCCAAGCGCCACGAGCGGATCCACCGCGAGCGCTTCCACCGGTCATGGACCGACGCCGAGGGTGCCTATTGCTATGAGGGCAAGACCACCACGGCCATCGGTGCCCGCATCGACGCCGCCATCGCGGCGCAAGCCGAGCTGGTGTTCAAGGCCGCCTACGCCGAAGGGCGCCGTGAGAGCTCGGCTGCCTATCGGGCCGACGCCTTCGTCAACCTCATCTGCGGCGGCGGGGCGTCGGTCGACACGACGGTGGTGATCCGCGTCGATGAGTCCCGCCTGCGTGGTGAGGACGGCGTGTGTGAGACGAGCACCGGCGACGTCCCGGTCGACGAAGCCATCGGCCAGATCCTCGCCGGTGCCTTCACCAAGGTCGTCCTCACCGACGGCACCGACGTGACCAAGCTGTGCAGCTTCGATCACGACCTCGTCACCCACGTTCTCGAGGAAATGCCGTACCGATTCGGTACGGCATTTCCTCGAGAATCGTCGGCGGCCACC
>Ga0075418_10005530_pt1 | contig 14315 bp, 10 predicted proteins | sample SoiMetdeltSBSDD2_FD_81776 | JGI IMG/M metagenome (GOLD analysis project Ga0075418, IMG submission 81776) | Bulk soil microbial communities from a Populus tree surrounding site in Tennessee, USA - Soil MetaG P. deltoides SBSDD2 | ecosystem: Environmental > Terrestrial > Soil > Tree plantation...
CGAAGCCGACACGGAGGATGAGAAGGCCGAGGTCGCGGTATTTGTCCACAGCCGGGCATGGTATCCCGTTCGAACTCCACCCAATCCATCCGCCGACATGGGCTGACTGACGGACGTGGAGGTCGCTGGTGGTCCGTGCTACGCGCGCGACAAGCATTGCCGGACCGACGGCTCTATGATCAGCAGTCGTCAGGAGGCTTGGTCCATGGGATCGGCTGTCGAAACGAAGGGGTTGACACGATTGTTCGGGGGATTCCCAGCGGTGGACCGCCTCGATCTCCGGGTCGAGCGCGGCACCTTCTATGGCTTCCTGGGTCCGAACGGAGCCGGGAAATCCACCACGATCAAGATGCTCACCGGTCTGCTGGCCGCGTCCGAGGGCGAAGCGCTCGTGCTGGGCAGGAACATGTTCGACGTGGGCCAGTCGCTCGAGGCCAAGCAGAGGATCGGCGTCGTGCCCGAGGACCTGGCGCTGTTCGAGAACCTCACCGCCCGCGAGCACCTCACCTTCATCGGCCGTATGTACTTGTTGCCTCCCGAAACGATCCGCACACGGATCGACGAGCTCCTGCATCTGCTCGGCCTCGCCGACGAGGAGAAGAAGCTCGCGCTCGAGTATTCGCATGGCATGAGGAAGAAGCTGGCGCTGGCTGCCGCCCTGTTGCCCAATCCGGATCTCCTGTTCCTGGACGAGCCGTTCGAAGGCGTGGACGCCGTCACCTCGCGCGTCATTCGTGACATGCTGGCTGATTTCGTCCGCCGTGGATCCACCGTATTTCTCACCTCGCACGTCCTCGACGTCGTCGAAAAGCTCTGCACGCACGTGGGCATCATCGCGAAGGGCCGGCTCGTCGAGCAGGCCTCGCTCGATGAGATCCGCCGGGGTGGTTCGCTCGAGGCGCGGTTTCTCGAAAGGGTCGGCGCGGATGAAGCAGCGACCCGCAAGCTGTCGTGGCTCGACGAGGAGGCCGTGTGAACTGGGCGCACCTGAAGACGTTCGTCTGGCTGCGCTGGCGGCTTGCCGTCAACCAGATCGGGCGTTCGGGACCTGGCGGCGCCGTCCTCGCCGCCATCCTCACCGTGTTGATGACCGCCGGCGGTGTACTCGCTCTCCTGATCGGATTCCTCGTCGGCCTCCTCGCGCTGCGCAATGGGGACTCCAGGGCGGTGATGGCCGTATGGGACGGGGCCATCGTCGGCTTCGTGTTCCTCTGGATGGTGGGGCTGATGTCCGAGCTACAGCGCGCCGACGCGATCTCGCTCGATCGGTTCCTTCACCTTCCGGTGTCGCCAAGCGGCGCGTTCCTCATCAACTATCTCGGGTCGAGCGTCAGCCTCAGCCTCGTCTTGATGCTGCCGGCGATGACAGGTCTTGCCGCCGGTCTGGTGCTGTCGCGCGGCCCCGCCATGCTCTTGCTCTTTCCGCTGGTTGCGGCGTTCTTCCTGATGATGACCGCCGTGGCGTACCAGTTCCGTGGGTGGCTGGCGAGCATGATGACGAACCCGAGGCGCCGGCGGACGATCATGGCCGCCGTGCCGGTCCTGTTCGTCCTCGTGTTCCAACTCCCGAACCTGTGGAACAACCTGAGCCCCGCGGCGAGGGAACGGCGCGACGCGAGGGCGGAGGCGCGCCGTACGATCTCGATGCTGGACAAGGAGCTCGCCGCCGGGCGAATCACCCGTGAGGAGTATGCGAAGCGCCGTCCGCCGACGCAGCCCGCCCCGAGCTCGGACGAGGCCTACGCCACGACACGGCTGGTCAACATGATCGTGCCGCCGGGATGGTTGGCGTATGGCGCCGAAGCCGCGGCGGACGGGCGCCTGTGGCCTCCGCTGGCCGGCGTGCTCGGGATGGGGCTCATCGGAGCGGTCAGCCTGAGGCAGGCCTACGGGACCACGCTCCGTATGTACAGGGGCGACTTCAACAGGGGACGACGCCGTGCACCGTCGGCGATCCCTGCCGTTGCCTCCGGCCAGGCCACCTCCGCGCGTCGTTCGCCGACGTTCGTGGAAAGGCGGCTCCCCTGGACCTCGGAGCGCGTCTCGGCCGTCGCCGTCACCAGCTTCCGGTCGTGGATGCGTGCGCCCGAGATGAAGATGACGCTGTTGACGCCGGTATTCATGCTGGTCGTGTTCTCGAGGATGTTTGCCGGCCAGAGCGGGGCGCCCGAGCTCATGCGGCCGCTCACGACGTCGGGCCTCGCGGCGTTCATGCTGATCATCGGCATGGTGGGACCCGTCGGGAACCAGTTCGGCTACGACCGTTCCGGTTTTCGAGCATTCGTTCTGGGCCCTGCGCCGCGCCGGGACATGCTGATGGGGAAGAATCTCTCGCTGTTGCCATTTGCGCTCGTGACGATGGCCGTGGTGGTTGGACTGGCGCAATGGTTCAACCCGATGCGGTTCGACCACTTCGTCGCGTTGCTGGTGCAGCTGGTCCCGATGTATCTGGTGTTCTGTCTCGCCGCGAACCTGCTGTCGATCGTCGGTCCGCTGGCGTTGAAGCCGGGCTCCGGCATGCCGGTGCCGCACCAGGGGATACGGAGCTTCTACCCGCTCGTGTTCATGCTGGCGGTGTTTCCGCCCCTCGGGCTGACGCTGGTCCCCCTTGGCGCAGAAGCGCTTCTCTCAGCAATGGATTGGCTCGCCTGGTTTCCCGCCTACCTCGTATTCGGCGTCGTTCAGGTCGTCGTGACGGTATGGCTGTATCGCCGTGTGCTCGACTGGGAGGGTGGGCTTCTACAGCGTCGTGAGCAGCAGATCCTGGACATCGTCGGCTCGAAAGCGGAGTGAGTGCCTTCGCCTACGAGGCGCCGTGCCGACGGAGGGCGGCCTGAACCAGTGGATTGCCCTCCGCCATCTGAATCAGTGAACGGCCGAACTTGTTCCCGGCCGCGCTGACGTTGGCACCGGCGGCGACGAGCCGATCGATCACCCCCACGTAGTCGGCGCCGCGGGCGCGACGCTGGACCGAGCCGAACGCCGCCCATCCGAGTGGCGGGCTCCCATGCGTCGGATCGCACTCGTCGAGCGGTACGCCGCCCCGCGCCACAATGCGCTCGAGGAGTGCGACATTTCCCATCCAGCACGCCGCGTGCAGCGCGCTGCCTCCGTCCATGCCGGGCGCCGACGGATCGAACCCGAGATCGAGCATGAGCTCGGCGGCGGCGAAGCGTTCGAAGAAGATCCCGAAGGCGAGATGGCTGTGAACGTGAGGTGACAGCGTCGAGACCAGCGATGGCTGTTCCTGAAGAAGTGCCCGTGCCTCCGCTCCGTCCGCCCGCTCGACGGCGTGGACGAACCGGACCGGCGCGGGGCTTCGCGCCACGAGCAGCTGGTGCACGTCGCTGCGCCGGAACTTCGACGCGACGTCGTGCGGCGACATGCCGAAGCCGAGTGTCCAGCAGTAGATGTGCAGCGGCGGGACCAGTGCGTAGCCGGGTTCGTTGACGCGGGCGGCGACGCAGTCGGGGTCGGCGTCCAGCACGCGCGTGGCAAGGGTGACGTCACCAAGGAACGCGGCCATGAAGATGTCGGGCGTCGCGCCCCGGTCGAGCAGCCGTCGGCACACGTCCGTGCGATCCACGAGTGCGTACTGTGCGGGCGTCGAGTGGTGATCGATACAGCGCGCATCGATGTCGGCGCCGCTGTCCAGCAGAACGTCGGCAATCGCGACGCTCGTCGCCTCGTGAAGAGGCTGCTGGCCGTCGCCGCCGCGGGCATGCACGAGACTCGCGTCGGCGGTGACGAGCGCGCGCAGTTCGTCGAGCCATCCCAGCCTGGCCGCGACGTTTGGCGTCAGCATCGCACCGTTCGACAGGAGGTAGCGCGCGGTGCGCTCGTCGCTCCTGTCGAGCACTGTGTAGGGGCCGTTCTCCCAATCGCTTTTCAGGCCGACGTCGGCTCCGCCCTCCAGCAGCGTCGCCAGCAGCGGTTCGCTCCTGGCGGCGATGTGTGCCGCGCGTTGACCGAATGCGAACATCGGATCGTTCACCCGCTTCCTGACGTGTGGCATCCGCAGCAGCTGCTCCACACGAGCTCGGTCGCCGCCGTTGACCGCGTCGCGGAACGCCGCGACGTCGCGCTCCTCGAGCGCGGCGGCGAGCTTCGGCCACGATTCGAACCCGTGTTCACGGGCGACGGCGAGCTGGGCGTCAGCGAGCTGAAGCGGCCGCGGCGTCGTACCGGCGTCGGCGCGGATGCTTCGAATCCGGGCGAGCGCCCAGGCGTCGCCCTCACGGGCCGCGCGTAGCAGGTCTTTCGCGCGTTTGTGTTGCTGTTCGAGATTCAGGGGAGCAGACGGGTTCGGTGTGGACACGGACGACCTCCTTCAATACGTGCCCATGTCCGCATCAGGGCTGAAGAAGGGTCGGTGCTGTGAACTCGGAAGCACACGTGACAGGTGGGCGCGGCCCTTTCCGCGGACTGGAGGCGTCCTGTAAACGCCGCGACAACTGTAGACCAGTCGCCGGGCCTCGGGCAACTCCAGGCAGCGATTGAGCGCCTGGCGCGAACGCTAATCGATCTTCACGCGCTTCCGGAACTGCTGGTTCTCGTTGCAGATGAACTCGATTGGCTCGTCGTCGGGCGAGATCTGCTGATTCACCCTGACGGTGAAGGGCTTCGTATACGCCTTCGGGTCCTCGACGGTGATGTCCACCTCGAGCTTGCCGTAGGTTGGCCGCCGTATCCGCTCGGTGATGCGTGCCTGATCCGTCAACGGGCTTCCTCGTACGTCCAGCCACCCGTCGTCTCTGAGATTGTTCGTCTCGACGACGAGCGCGTCGCCCTCCCAGCGACCGACCGAGTAGCCATACCACCAGGGCTGCGGCTCGCCCTGCGGCGGCAGCGCACGACCGTCCGTGTAGATGTAGCGCAGCCCGTAGTTCGCCTCGTAGACGAACGTCAGCAGCAAGGGTGTGTGGAGCACCTTCCGGGGCTGGCCGTGCATGTGGAACTGGGTGATGCCCATCGGCAGGCAGTTCGCGTCTGGATTGTCCTTCGCGTTGGCGGCCTCGCGCTCCTTGCGCAGCGCCGCGGCCCACGGCGTGAACGGCAGGCCGCCGGGCACGTTGGCGCCGAGCTCGAAGAACGTGGCAATCGGCGGGGAGCCGGGGTCCGCGGGTGGCGAAGGCGCCGCGCCCCTGCCGCGTCCGGCGCCGCCGCCCTCGCCCCGGAACCGCACCCAGTTGCCCGAGAAGTCCGGCTTGCCGTTCGCCAGCCGCGGCGTCGCCGCATCCATGCGGACCTGGCCCTTCTCGTCACGCGGGACCCCGGGGGCCTGAAAGCGCGGCCACTGCGCGGCTACGGATGTCGAAAGGACGGCAACCGCGATGAAGGCGGTGCCGCAGAACCCGAGCTTCATGTCAGCCTCCGAAGGACCACGCGAGCGGACGTGGCGGCTGACATCGTTCTACACGCGAGCGGTGGAGAAAGCAACGCTGTGCGGGTCAGGCCCTCAGGCCCGCTCGTCGAGCGTGTCCAACACCGGCAACAGTGCCGGCGTGGACACTATCGGCAGGCACCTGCTGAATCTGAAGATTTCGATCGCTTTCGGCCAGAAAACACGATGCACCTATTGGGATTCCTCTTGCAAGTGAGCCTCCCGGCTCGTCTAGACTTCGGTCTGGCGCGCTGGTTCCGGAATCGATCGGGGAAATCTCCATGAGATTGCGAGCCGTAATCGCGGCGGCGTTCATTGCCGGGGCCGGGCACATGCTGGTGCAGGCACAAGGGCCCGGGCAAGAGCAAACGCCGCCGGTATTCCGCAGCGGCGTCACACTCGTCCAGATCGACGCCTTCGTCACCGACGGACAGGGCAATCCAGTGACAGGCCTCACGGCCGGCGACTTCGAGGTGCTCGAAGCCGGACAGCGGCGCCCGGTGGCGACCTTTTCCGCGGTGGACATTCCCATCGATCCTCCCGTCGGCCTGCCAGGCGACGACACGACCGAGCCCGACGTGCAGACCAATGCGCGACCGGTAGGGCGCACCTATCTCATCGCTTTCGACGAGGTATCCCCCGACCGGACGCTGCGCGCTCGGAACTTCGTGCGCCGCTTCATCGCCGAGCACATGGGCCCGAACGACGTCGCAGCGGTGGCGCTCACGGGGCGCGGCCTCGCCTCCTCGGGCCAGGGCTTCACGAGCAACCGCCGGCTTCTTCTCGACGCCGTCGACAAGTTCAGCGGCGGCTTCGAACTCTCGACACCCAATGTCGAGGATCGCGCCGGATTTCAAGGACCTGCTGAGGACAAGGCCTTCTCCTCCGATCAACGCCAGCTCGCCGCCAGCCTTCGCAGTCTGACCGAGTTCCTGGCCACGCTGCCGGGACGCAAGACGCTCCTGTACATCGGTGAAGGCACCGGCGGCCTCGACTTCTTCGACGTCGTCGACTACAACGGCGGAGCCTTGACACCGGCCGCGGTCGACGCCCACGAAGCGGTCGTGGCAGCGACGCGCGGCAACGTGACCATCTATCCGGTCGATCCACGTGGCCTGACTACTGACCTCACGCCCTCGGCGGATATCACCGGGCGGGTTGGGGAGAGCAGAATTCTGGAAAACCGCGCGGACCTGGTGGCACTTGCCGACGTCACCGGCGGCTTCGCGATTACGAACACCAACAACCTCGGCGACGGGTTCGCGCGCATCGTGCGGGAGAACAGCACCTATTACACGATCGGCTTCAACTCGGAGTACGCCCGCCGCGACGGCCGGTTCGTGCGCGTCGAGGTCCGCGTCAAGCGGCCCGGACTGCAGGTGCGTGCGCGCAACGGCTACGTGGCGCCGCTCGGCAACGAACGGAAGCCGGAGCCCGTCGCGAGCAATACGCGGCTCCCGGCCGTCAAGGACGCACTGGCGAGCGCCACCTCGACGCCGGGCCTTCCGCTCCGCGTATTCGCCGCGCCGTACAAGGCTGCCGGCAAAACGTCGACCATCGCTCTCACAGTTGAAATGGACGTCTCTGCGCTGGGCTTGCAGTCACAGCAGGACGCGCGCACGGGCGACATCGAGATCAGCTACCTCGCGGTCGACGCCACCGACAAGATCCACCCCGGCCGCAGCCATACGGCGACGCTGGCGGTCAAGGGAAAGCCAACGACCGGTGATCCCCGCCAGGACGTCAGGCTCCTCTCGCAGTTCGAGCTGCCTGACGGCCGCTACCAATTACGCGTGGCTGCGGGCACCGCCAGCACCGCCGGCAGCGTCGTCTACGACCTGGAGGTCCCGGACTTCACCAAGAGCCCGCTCGCGTTGAGCGGCGTTTCGTTGACCTCCGTGGCGGCGGCTGCCGTGACCACCTTGAAGCCGCACGATCCGCTGGCGGATGTCCTGGCCGGGCCGCCAACGGCGTCGCGCGAGTTCGCCAGCAACGATCAGATCGTGCTGTTTGCCGAGGTGTACGACAACCGGCAGCCCGGCCGGAACGCCACCGCCGACACGATCGAGTTCGCGACGGCGATCTCGACGGAAGGAGGGCGCATTATCCGCGGCCCGAACCGGGAATCGCGCGCAGCCAACGCATGGCGGCGCAAGTCGGGTGGACACGGGTTCACCGCGCGCCTGCCGCTAGACGGTCTGGAGCCCGGACCCTACGTGATCCTCGTCGAGGCGCGCTCCGGCGGCGCCGACAGCCCGACCGTGAGCCGCCGCATTCCCATTCGCGTCCAGCCGCCGCCGGCGCTTCTCAGCGGCGTGACGCCCGTCCGGACCGGCGCTGGTACCGGCCTCTCAGGAGGGCTCGGTCGTGTCTTGATGACACGCATCGATCGGCTGGAAGTCTGGGTTTCGGCAGTCATACGGCACGAGCCCCGGTCGTACGACGATCCGTTGAAGCAGATCAGCGAGTGGAGTTCCGAGGACCTGCGATGGGTCTCGATCGATCTCGCTTCACTGGTGACACTCGTGCGCGACCCGGACACGCGACTCTTCTTCATGCCACCCGAGGTCGGACCACAGAACCCGCTCGTCACCAGGACGCAGCAATTGAAGTACTCCGATGGCGACCTGAAACGCCTGCGTGGGATGGCGGCGTCGATCGGTGGCCGCGCCGATGGACGTGAGAATCAGTTGCTGAGGCGGGGTGCGATGCTGCACGCCGACATCGCGATGCTGGCGCCCGACGCGGGTTCGGCGGGCTCTGGTGGGCTGGTCCGGTACCACTTGCCGATGAACGATGGCCGGCCAGGAAAGGTCGTCACTACGGTCAACCACTTCGAAATGGGGCGCCGGATTCTCGATCGCGTCAGCGTTCGTGAGAAGTCCAACAGCACTCCTCGTGGCCCCGAGAGCGACGAATGGGCTCGCCTGTGGTACGTCGCCACGATCTCGCACATGCTGGCAGAGGGCGACCTGACTCCGCTTCATTTCGAGCGCGCGCTCGCCATCTTTCCGAAGGATGCAGAGGTCCTGTTTCTCTCTGCTGTCATGCACGAGGTGCTGGCGGGTCCTCGACGTCAGGCAGCGATGCGGACAGCTGATGTCCCGGTCGGCGCCAAGTTCCCGATTGGAACGAGGCGCGAGGAGCTGGCAGACGCGGAGCGCTTGTATCGACGCGCGCTCGACAGCGCTCCAGAGTTCGTGGAAGCACGGATTCGCTACGGGCACGTACTCGGTCAGCGCGGTAGGCATGCCGAGGCGGTGAACGAACTGCGAAAGACGGTCTCCGCGAAATCGCCGTTGCTCCAGTACTACGCGGCGTTGTTTCTGGCGGGCGAACTGGAGGCACTTGGCAAAGAGGATGAGGCCCGGTCGGAGTACGGACGCGCGGCAGATCTGTTTCCGGGGGCGCAGACGCCGCGTCTGGCGCTCAGCCGGCTCACGTCAGGACCCGATCGGGCAGCGGCGCGAGAGAAGCTCGTGACGCTCGCGTTGCAGGAACCGGTCGGCGGTGGGCGAGACGATCCGTGGTGGCAGTATGACGTCGCACCAGGGCGCGCAACGGAGGCGGTCTTCGCCGCGTTGCATCGGATGCTCGCGGCAGGAGAGCGGTGATGTGTCGTTGGCTCGCGTTGATCGTGACGGCCACGATCGGCGTTGCGCATGTCACAGGCCAGCAAGCCACGTTCTCGTCGCGGATCGAGGTCGTTCGCGTCGACGCGCTCGTCACTGATCGCGTCGATGTGCTGCGCGGTCTGCAGCCGGGCGACTTCGAGGTGCGCGACAACGGCGTGCTGCAAACGGTCGACCTGATCGCCTTCCAGCAGATCCCGCTGAATGTCATCCTCGCGCTCGATACCAGCGAGAGCGTGTCTGGTGAACGCCTCGCCGATCTGCAGAAGGCGTGTCACGCCCTGCTCGAGCGCCTCGCGAAGGAGGACAAGGCGGCGCTGCTGACCTTCAGCCAGCTGGTCTCGGTGCGAGAAAGGCTGACCGCTGACGTGGCCGGCGTTCGCCACCGTCTGAGCGACGTCGCGCCTGCCGGTGAAACTGCGCTCGTCGACGGCACGTACGCCGCCATGATGCTCGAAGAGCCCGACGGCGGCCGCAATCTGCTCATCGTGTTCAGTGACGGCCTGGATACGGCGAGCTGGCTGGCTCCAGACCGGGTGCTCGAGTCGGCGCGCCGGTCGGAAGTCGTCGTCTACGGCGCCGCATCGCGGGGCGCCGAGGAGTCGCCGTTCCTGGAGGATCTCACCAAGGTCACGGGAGGCGGTCTCCTGAAGATTCAATCGACGAAGGATCTCTCGGCGACCTTCCTTCGCATCCTCGACGAATTCAGAAACCGGTATCTCCTCAGCTACACTCCTGCCGGCGTCTCCAAGGACGGGTGGCATCGACTCGACGTGCGCGTGAAAGGTCGGCGCGCCAACGTGAAGGCCCGCGCCGGATATCAGGCGGGTTCGTGACGACGACAAGCCGGAGAAGGTTAGACGTGCCGACGTGAGAAACCGAGTGGCGTGGAAAACGGTGCCGCGACTGCTCCTGGCGTCGTTCGCGAGCCTGGTGCTCGCGCAGCCGGCGGCGACGCTCAACGCCGACTATTGGCGGGGCGGGTGGCGAACGCCGCTCGGGGATCAGCCGCACATCTACGAGTTCGTGATCCGGGGCAGCCGGGTCACCGGTGTGTACTGCCGGAACTGCTCTGACGCCACCACGATTGGTTTCATCGATGGCACGTGGGACGAGAAGGCTGGCATCGACTTCACGGTCACGTTTGCCAACCCGTCCGGCAGCATCGCGTCTGTCGACGATCAGCACGCGGCGCTCGTCGATGGGCGGCTGATCGTGACGGGGGCTGCGGGCATCCAGAACGGAAAGGCCCTGACGCTCATCAAGGACCCGCGCGGCGCCGACCCTGGCGGGGCACCGGCGTATCACCTCCCACCGGGCACGCCACCCGCGCTGCCCGCGGCACGTCCCACCGGCGGCGGTGGCGGTGGTGGGGGAGGCCGCGGCGTCGGAGCCGCGCCCTACTGGCAGGCCGGGCCGTTCAAGGCGTTACGGCAGGCGGACGTCGTCGGCACGTGGATCGCCTCGTTCGGCCTGGGCATGAACAGGCAGCTCTTCACCTTTCTGCTGGTCGGTGATCGGCTGCGGGGCGTGGTGTGCGGGCGCTGCGACAACCCCTACACAATCGGGGCAATGGAGAACATCATCATCGTCGGCGACCGGCTGTACTTCGACATCGTGCACCAGGACTGGGGCGAGATCGATCCGCCGACCTTCGATCGGAGCATCGTCGCTCAGGTCGTGCAGAACGAAATGCTCGCCGCCATTCTCGGGAACGGCGTCGTCATCGATCCTGCCAATCCTCCCGCGCGGCCGGCGGGACGCGGCGGCTTCACGATCGTCGGACCGATTGCGCCCGAGGGTACGAGGGGGAATAACTCCGAGGGCATCGACGTCTGGGGACCAGGTACCGGCTCCGCCATCCAACCGCCGCCTGGCAGGACGCCAATCGTGCCAGCGGTCACGAAATGATTCGGTGTTCTCGAGCGTGCTTCAGAATCGCCTCGGCAAAGGCTTCCTGCCCGAGTTTGTTGAGGTGGTTCCAGTCCTTCGGCCCGTGGACGACTGCGTGCGCGGCGGCTGATCGCAGTTCTGGCCTGACATCAAGAAAGCCGGCGCCGACATCCGTGCTGGTTGCCTTGACTTGCGCGGCGATCCTGTCGCTCCATGCTGATACCAGCGGTGTCGAAAAGACTGCTGACCCGTTCTCGGTCTGGGCGCTTACAGTCGGTGACACCACTTCATACATGGTCAGCGGGCTGGGGATGTAGACGACCGTCATCGGTACGGTCGGCATCTGCTCGTGCAGATACCGCAACGCCTGCGCGAACACGAATTCGCCGCGCGCGAGGTCTGCTTCGTTGGTGCCCAGTACAGGCCCCGCCAGGCCATCCGGGAGCCGTTCCAGGTGGTTGTCGATGCGCGCCTCTGTGACCGTCAGCTTCGACCAATCACCGTTGTAGAAATCGGGTGGAGGATACCGCCTGGCGAATGCCCAGACCGCGTGCAGCAAGGCGCGCGAAAGCAGGAAGTTGTCAGTGATGTGGAACGACTCGAGCGCCTGCTCGTGTGGGCTCTCGGCTAGTACGGTGCGCTCGATGAACCTGTGGAAGGTATCGGGCCGAAGCGGGCCACCTTTCCATCGCTGCCGCAGCTCGCGCAGGTTATCGGTGATGTCATTGCCTTCGTAGAAGTAGACCAGAATGTGGTCCGGTGGCGGGAACTCGAAGCGCCATGTCTTCTGCAGATAGGCGAGGGTGCCGAGCGGTTCAGACACGAGGCCGCGCAGGCTGCTGGCGCCCGCTGCACCGAAACTGACCACGTCTCGACCCGTGCGTGCATGGATCAGGTGATAGCTCGCGAATGGCGGATTCGTGCGCGGGCTGACGGATTGTATCCAGTCCCCATTGCCTTGGGCGTAGGAGTCGCCAACGATCGCGATGTAATGCCGAGGGACGGCGGCTCGTTTGGAACTCTGGGCCAGCACTCGTACGGACGGTGAAAAGTGGCCGTGGAGGCTCAGCGGCATCCAAGGGAACGCGAGCGGCATCAAGAGGAGGTCGATAGCTGCGACGGTGAGGAGCAGGCTGATGATGGAAAGGCCAGCGCGGGTCAGCAGTCGCATCGAAGCTCAGGCATAATCAGAGTTTAGCATTCCGGCATCTCCCTCAGTGTCACGTGGGAATTGGCGTGCACTTTCGCTGCGGCGTGCGTGAGGACTCTGGGCGCCCTTTGTGGAGGCCCGCGTTCTCCGGTAGCCTGAGTACTCGATGATTCCCGGGAAGATCGTCCGTTTCCTCGACCGCGCCAACGTATCGCACGCCGGCACTCGCGATCGGAACCTCGTTCCCCATGGCCACCGCGTGTCGGGCTGGCGGCTGGGCGCCGACGGCCGCACGCTGATCGTGCTGTTGCCCGAAGGCGCGCGCGCGCACCTCCTCGAATCGCTGGAGGACAACGGGCAGTTCGCGGTGACGCTCGAAGAGTATCCGGCGCACGAGACGTATCAGTTCAAGGGCCGCTACGTCCGCCATCGTCCGGTCGATGGCGAAGACATCGAGGTGGCCGATCGACTGCGGGAGCGGTTCCTGAACTCCGTCATCCAGTTCTTCGGCGAATCGGCCGCCAGTCCCGTGCGTGCGTTCTCGCAGCGGCCGAGTCTCGCCGTGGAATTCCTGGTGGACGAGATCTACGTTCAGACGCCGGGGCCAGGGGCGGGCGCCCGCCTGTTTCCGGCTGAGGCGTGATGGCTGTGCGGCTGCCGGAGGAGATCCGGCCGGTAATGGACAACGGCATCCCTGCGGTCATGGTGACCTGCTCGGCCGCCGGCGTGCCGAACACGACCGTTATCTCGCAGGTCTATTACGTCGACGAGACACACGTCGCGCTGTCGTTCCAGTTCTTCAACAAGACCATCCGCAACGTGCGCGAGAATCCGCGAGCCAACGTGACGCTGCAGGACATCCCTGGTTTCACCCTGTGGATCCTCGATCTCGAATTCGATCACTCGGAAACGGAAGGACCGGTGTTCGACGCGATGGACATGCAGATCGAGGCGATCGCCTCGGCGACCGGGATGTCGGGCATCTTCAAGCTCCGCGCGGCGGACGTCTATCGTGTGCTCGCGGTGGAGCAGCAGCGCTACGAACAGACGCCCGGGCGCTAGCGAGGCTGCGCCTCCTTTCGTCTCCGGTGCGGTTCGACGAACCCATGTCTGACAACTCCCCCGATTCGAAAGACGCGCGCCCGGACCCGGCGGCAGACCTGCTGGCCCGGCAGACGCGCGAATTCCAGGTGCTGCAGCGTGCGGCGGACACCATCACCGCCACGCTCGATCTCGACGAGATCTACGAGTCGGCGCTGCGGACGATGGGGGAGCTGTTCGAGTTCCATCACGCGATCATCCTCCTGCTGGAGCCGGGCGGAGAGACGCTCAGGGTCGTCGCCAGCCGCGGCTACGAGAACCAGGCGATGGGCGGACGGGTGAAGGTGGGTACTGGCGTGATCGGCCTGGTCGCCGAGCGGCGGCGGTCGCTCTACGTCGGCAACCTGGGGCAACAGCGGGTCTACGCCGCGGCGCAGCGGCGCCAGATGATGAGGGCCGGCCGGGGTGACGAGCTGGGCGACGCGGTGCCGGTGCCAGGCCTGCCGAACGCGGAGAGCCACTTCGCCATTCCGCTGCTGATGCGCGGGGAGCTCATCGGCGTATTCTCGATCGAAAGCCCGGTGAGGAGGACCTTCAACGAGCACGAGCGCGGGCTCGTGTCGATCGTGGCCAATCAGATCGCGACGGCCATCCACATCGCCCGCCTGCTCGAGGAGCGTGCCAAAGCTGCGGCGGCGCTGCAGTCAGCGAATGCCTCGCTCGAGGCGCGGGTGGCCGAGCGCACGGCGGCGCTCGAGCGCGAGCTGCGCGTGGCCGAGGAGCTGCTGACCGACGCACGCAACCGCGTCGAGGGGCCCCTGCTCGGCGAGAGCGCGGCGGTGCGTATGCTCAGGGAGTCGATCGCGCAGGCGGCGCGGCACGTGGAGCCCCTGCTGCTGATCGGGCCGCCAGGCGCGGGCAAGGAGGCGGTGGCGCGCGCCGTCCACGAGGCATCGCGACGAGGCGGCGCCTTCATCATGGTGAGCTGCCCCGAGCTGCATGCGACCGGCGGTCGGCGGTCGGGCAAGGCGCGCGAGGGAGAGCTGCCTGACGCTCACGTGCTGGCGAGTAAATTCGAGCTTGCCGCCGGCGGCACCCTGTTTCTCGATGCCGTGCAGGAGCTGCCCACCGAGCTGCATGCCGGGATGCTGCAGATGCTGGGCAGCGAGCGCCCCAGCGATTCGGCGTCGGTGCGCATCATCGCCTCCAGCACGCG
>Ga0075418_10005533_pt1 | contig 14309 bp, 10 predicted proteins | sample SoiMetdeltSBSDD2_FD_81776 | JGI IMG/M metagenome (GOLD analysis project Ga0075418, IMG submission 81776) | Bulk soil microbial communities from a Populus tree surrounding site in Tennessee, USA - Soil MetaG P. deltoides SBSDD2 | ecosystem: Environmental > Terrestrial > Soil > Tree plantation...
CCACCGCTTTCCGATCGACCGGGTCATCGCCGACATTCGCGATGCCCGGGCCCGCGGCGCGCGCGCCATCTTCATCGTCGACGACAACGTCACCCTCGATGTGTCGCGGTTCGCCGCGCTGTGCCGGGCAATCATCGAGGCGCGGTTGAACTCGATCGACTACCTCGTGCAGGCGATGACGTCCTCCATCGCGGCGCACGGCAGCAGCATCGCGCCGCTCATGCGCCGCGCCGGGTTCCGTTACGTGTTCCTCGGCATCGAGAACGTGGTCGACAGCGATCTGCGCTTCCTGAACGCCGCGGCCAAGAACCGCACCCGGGGCGCGCGGTCCGAGGCCGACAACGCCACGATGGCGGCGGTGAGCGCCATCCATCGCAACCGCATGCTCGTGGTGGGCGGGCTGATTGTCGGCAACCCTGACGACACGCCCGAGTCCGTCGAGGCCAATCTAGCGTTCGCACGACGGCACGTCGACTGGCCCTACATCCAGCATCCGACGCCGTATCCGGGCACGCCGATGACCGCCGACTTCATCGCGCGCGGGCTGGTCGTCAACCCGCGTGTCGAGGAGTACGACGGGACGACGGCGGTGACGCGAACCGAGGCGCTCGACGTCGACGAGATCGAGTTCATGCGCTGGAAGGCCGAACGCTGGATGAAGCTGCGCCACATGCCGACGGCGCTCGCCCACGACCCGGGCTGGGTGGTCCGCAACGCCCGGGGCATGTTTGCGCACACCTTTCGTGGCTCGAGCTGGCGCTCGTTTCTCGGGCTCGAGGACGCACGAACCGTGTTCGATCGCTACCGCTCGATTCGAGCCCGCGAGCGGCAGTACCTCGATTGGCCCGACCCCCTCGACGGCCGACACGACGCACGGTACGCGGTGCAAGACGCCGAACGCTCGATGGGCAGCGGCCCGTTGCCTCAGCAGGCGTAATCGACGCAGTAGGATTGGCATTCGGCACTCCACATCCGCATCGGCACCACGTCTTGCTCGGCCTATGGACAACCTCGGAACCGGCCTGATCTGGTTCGTCGCGTTTCTGCTGTCCACGACGGTGCACGAGGCGATGCACGCCTGGGCAGCGTGGCGTGGCGGCGACCCGACCGCGTACCACGGCGGGCAGGTGTCGCTCTCGCCGCTGCCGCACATCCGCCGCGAGCCGATCGGGATGCTCGTCGTTCCGCTGCTGACGGCGTTGACGCAGGGGTGGGTGATGGGATGGGCGAGCGCGCCGTACGATCCCTACTGGGCCGCCCGACATCCCCGCCGCGCAGCCGTGATGGCGGCAGCGGGTCCCGCTGGAAACTTCTTCATCGCGGCGGCGGCGTTCGCCATGCTGAAGGGAGGCCTGGCGATGGGGTTCTTCATCGCTCCCGAGACCGCGAGGTTTGCGTCGATGGTCGAAACGCCGGCCGGTCCGAACGTGGTCACGACGATGCTGTCGATCTTTCTGATGTTGAACGTGCTGCTCGGCACCTTCAACATGCTGCCGCTGCCGCCGCTGGACGGGGCCTCGGTGATGAGTATCTTTCTCCCATCGACCATGCGGACGCGGCTGCGCGAGCTGACGCAAAGCGGGATGACGTCGATGCTCGGACTGGTCGTGGCCTGGCAGATCTTTCCGCACATGACCGGCGCGTTCTTCTCGCTCGTGCTCTGGGCTCTTCACCCCCAGGCGAGTTATAGCTAGCGCAGGACGAGTCTCCGTCTCAGGCTTTTTTCTGATACGACGAGACGCCGCCGCCGCGGACGGCAGTCAGCTGTTGGACGAAATCCGGCCAGCGCACGTTGCGGCGGTCCTTGTCAGACAGCAGCGGCGGATCCACTGGCCACGCGATCGCCAACGTTGGATCGTCGTAGGCGATGCCCACTTCGTCGCTTGGGTCATAGAGTTCGGTGCACTTGTACTGCACCAGCGCACGCTCGCTCATCACGCAGAACCCGTGCGCGCACCCAGGAGGCACATAGAGCTGACGGCGATTGCCGGCCGACAAGAGATCGCCAAACCATCGGCCAAACGTCGCCGACTCCGGGCGCGCGTCGACCGCCACGTCCCAGATTTCACCTTCGGTCACACGAATGAGCTTCCCCTGCGGCTTTCGCAGCTGCATGTGCAAGCCGCGCAGAACGTTCCTGATGGACATGGACTGGTTGTCCTGAACGAACTGCGCGGGAATGCCGGCGGCCGCATACTTCTCCGCGTGGAAGGTCTCGAGAAAGTGCCCGCGCGCGTCGACGTACACGTCCGGCTCGATCACGACCACGCCTGCGATCTCCGTCGCAATGAAGCGCATGTCAGACGTCCTCTTCCAGCACTTGAAGCAGGTACTGTCCGTAGGAGCTCGACTCCATCGCGCGCGCCAGACGGGCGAGGTCATGCGCGGTGATGTAGTTCATCCGATAGGCGATTTCCTCGAGGCAGGCGACCATCAGCCCCTGGCGCTCCTCAATGGCCTGGATGTAGCTCGAGGCCTGAGACAGCGCGGCATGCGTTCCGGTATCGAGCCATGCCACGCCGCGCGCCAGCGTCACGACGTGCAGCTCCCCGAGGTCGAGGTATGCGCGGTTGACGTCGGTGATCTCGAGCTCGCCGCGCGGCGACGGTGTGAGCTTCGTCGCGACGTCGAGGACGCGATTGTCGTAAAAGTACAGCCCGGTCACCGCAAACGGTGACTTCGGCTGTGTCGGCTTCTCCTCGATGCCGATCGCTCGCCCCGATTCGTCGAATTCGACCACGCCATACCGCTCCGGGTCGCGCACCCGGTAGGCGAACACGGTCGCGCCGGACGGCCGCTCGGCTGCTGCCCGCAGATAATCGGACACGTGCGCGCCGTAGAAGATGTTGTCGCCGAGCGCCAGCGCCACGCGGTCCGAGCCGACGAAGTCCCGTCCGATGATGAAGGCCTGGGCCAGCCCCTTGGGCTCCGGCTGGACGGCGTAGTCGATCGATAACCCGAGATCACCGCCGTCTCCGAGCAGCCGCCGGAACAGCTCCTGCTCGTGTGGTGTCGTGATGATGAGGATATGTCTGATGCCCGCCAGCAACAGCGTGGAGAGCGGGTAGTAGATCATCGGCTTGTCGTACACGGGAAGCAGCTGCTTGCTGACGCTGCGCGTGACGGGATAAAGCCGCGAACCCGATCCCCCTGCCAGGACGATTCCCTTCAAGGTCGCTTCCGTTGCCATGGCCTCCCACACCGGTCGCACGCCCTACGCGTCAACCTCTTTCAGCCCGAGTCGGCGACGGTCGTAACCTGGCCGGTTCGCCTGGAACCAGTGGTGATGCTCCATGTACCAGATGACGGTCGCCCTGAGGCCGGTCTCAAAAGAGTAGTGCGGTGCCCACGCCAGTTCTCGCCCGAGCTTCGAGGCATTCACCGCGTAACGAAGGTCGTGACCCGGACGATCTGGAACGAACTGCTTGAGCTCCCGGTAGTGGTCGAGCCCGGCAGCGCGAAGCGCCGGGTTTGCGGCAGGCGGCCGGAGCTCCTCCAGTAGCTCGCACACCTGATCGACGATCGCGAGGTTGGTCTGTTCGTTGGTGGCGCCGATGTTGTACTGCTCGCCCGGCGTCCCGTGCTGCAGCACGGTCCACAGTCCCGCGCAATGGTCGGAGACGTGCAGCCAGTCGCGGATGTTGCCGCCATTCCCGTAAATGGGCAGGGGCCGGCCGTCGAGCGCGTTGAGGATCGTCGTCGGGATCAGCTTCTCCGGGTGCTGATAGGGGCCGTAGTTGTTGGAACAGTTGGTGATCAGGGCCGGCAGGTCGTAAGTGCGAAAGTAGGCGCGGACGAGGTGGTCGGCGCCGGCCTTGCTGGCCGAGTACGGAGAGCTTGGCGCGTACGGCGTCTCTTCGGTGAACTGGCCAGTCGCGCCGAGCGTGCCATACACCTCGTCGGTCGACACGTGCAGGAATCGGAAGTCCTCGCGCGCTGGGCCGCTGAGCTTTGCCACGTACCGTCGCGCGACCTCGAGCAGGACGAACGTGCCGGTCAGGTTCGTCTCGATGAAGGCGCGCGGTGAGTCGATGGAGCGATCGACGTGGGTTTCGGCTGCCAGGTTCAGGACCGCGCGCGGTCGGTACTCCGCCAGCACCTGCTCCATCGCGCCGGTGTCGGCGATGTCTGCCTGTTCGAACGCCACGCGAGGCTCCGAGCTCCAGCTTTCGACCGCATGCGGGTTCGCGGCGTATGTCAGCTTGTCGACGACGACGATCGCATGCGTCGTGTGCTGGAGGAGGTGGCGCACGAGATTGCTGCCGATGAAGCCGGCCCCTCCGGTGACCAGGATTGTATCCATCGTGTGGTCTCGTTCCCGTTCCACGACCGTCAAGAAATCGCGCTCGTGAGCACTCCGCGATTCATCGTGTCCTCGCCTCTCTTTTTGATGATGTCCATTCACAGTGGCGAGGCGGCAGACCCCAGTGTGCACCAGGTGCGTAAACGGTGCCTAGTCCGGTCTCCTGCCCGACAGTGAGCAGCAGCTCGCGGGGCGGCCCGTCAGCGACTCTCTTGGAGCTCGTCCGCCCCGATGTCTGGCGGGCCGCCTGGTCGCCGATCGCCGTCCCAGTCGGTGTCGGCGCCGGCCGTCACGACGCCCTTGTTCAGCGCCGCCGTGGCGGTAGCTCTCAGGTGGAGATCGCCAGCTGCCGGATTGACGAAGAACGCCGGGGTTGCATTGGTGTAGTTTCCGCGCAGGTCGGCCACACCTCCGTCGCGCGATGTGATCGCCGCATCGGTGAGGTTGTTGGCGATGAGGACGCCGGTGGCTCCCGGAAAGCGATACTCGATCGCGTTCGGGTACGTGCCGGAGGTGACGATGGTGTTGTGAAGCACTTGTGTGCCGGGTGAATCGATCACGTTGATGGCCGCGTCGCCCGCGACAGACGCGTCGCGGTAGATGAAGTTGTTGCGGATGATGCCGCCATGGTGATCGTTGCCGTTGAACTGGCCCAGCCCGAACGCGATCTCACGCTGGCAGTTGACGAAGGTGTTCCCCTCGACCAGGCTGTCGCGCGCCCCGCGGATCATCATGATGGTCGGCCCGGCCAGCTGTCCGCGTGGTGCCTGAATGTTCCGAAACAGGTTGTGACGAACGATCCATCCCGCGCCGCCGAGCACGTCCACCCCATTCGTGTAGTGGTCGCGGCTCCTCGTCGTGAACTCGATGACTGAGTACTCGACGATCCCGCGGTCCACCCCCTTTCCGTCGGCGTCCGGATTCACCTTCATCAGCTGCTGACCACCGTCTGCGAGCCGGACGTTGTAGAAGTGTGGCGCGGTCGTTCCTGCGTTCACGATGACCGGGTGAAAGTAGAAGCCGGTGACCGTGAGGTTGGCGATCAAGACGTTCGAGGCGCCGTTGCCCATCCAGATCCCGTGCGGCGCACCGCCGTAGTCGGCGTTGGTCATCCCCGGCCCGAGCAGCACCACATCGTCACGGTTGCCGGTTTCTCCCCGCAGTGCCACGCCTTCGACGCCATTGCCGATCGGCAGCGTGCTCGTCAAACGATACGTTCCCCTGGCGATGAGGATCGTGGTCCCCGATCGCAGACGTCGCACCGCCTCCTGCAGGCCGGCCTCGGTCGAAACCCGAACGACGGCTCCGGACGGCGGTGGCAACGGCGGCCCGCTGGAAGCGGATTTGGCCGATCCGTCAGACGACGTGACGGCGAGTACTGCGCCGATGAGCGGGATGACCCATCGCACCCGCCTTCGCCTTACGGCTGCGGCGAGGCAGGCGCCTCGCTCTTCTCGGTACCGTCGCACCCTCAGGCGTCGCACCTTCGCACCCTTTCGTACCTTCTCACACATCCCGCCTTCGCACACCCCGCACTCTCGCACCCGAGCACCTGCGCACTATCGCTCGCTTGCATCTTCGCAGCCTCGCACCTTCGCACCCTGCTCTGTGTCTCAACCTCGTAAGCCTGTGTCAAACCACTGACGCTCCCGCCTTCAGATCGACTCGCAATCGCGAGTCACGCCGGCGAAGCGTGTGCACATCTGAAGTGTGTCTTTCGAGGTCGCGCCGTTGCACCACTCCTGTGCGCCCACTCGGCCACAAGTGCAATCGGTCAGCCCCGGAAGATCAATGACAAAGACCCAGACCCATCGTCGGCGTGCATCCTGTGTTCTCGCGTTCATCAGCACACTGGTGTGTGCGCGAACGGCAGCGGCCGATTCGCTCACGCTGCAATGGGATCTCAATTCGGAACCCGAGGTGACCGGCTATCTTGTGTATATCGGCACGCAGCCGGGCGTGTATTCGCAGACCGTCGACGTCCAGAACGTCGACATGTATCAGTTCACGACCGCAGCTCCCGGACAGCAGTATTGCTTCGCGGTGGCCGCGTATGCCGGCAGTCTGGTGAGCCCGCTCTCGGCGGAGGTGTGCGGCGTCAGCAACGACTATCCGACCCTCGCGAACCCTGGCAATCAGGCCGGGCGAGTCGGGCAGTCGTCTTCGCTGCAATTGAGCGGCAGCGATCCGGAGGGCGGTCCGGTGAGCTATTCGGCGACCGGTCTTCCTCCAGGCCTCGACTTGTCGGCGGGCACGGGCGCGATCACGGGAGTGCCCACGGCGGCCGGAACGTTCACGGTGACGGTGGCGGCCAGCGACGGTGTGCTGTCGGCGCAGGAAGTGTTCACCTGGGTGATTCAGAGCGCGTTTCAAAACACGCCGCCGACACTGGGCAACCCCGGCTCGCTGACGAGCACGGTTGGGCAGCAGATTCTCCTCCAGCTGCAGGGCGCGGATGCCGACGGCGATCCCCTCACCTACTCGGCAAGCGGACTGCCCGATGGCCTGCAGGTGACCGCGGACAACGGGCGCATCAGCGGCAGCCCCACGACTGCTGGATCCTATGGCGTCACGATTTCCGTTTCCGACGGACGCGTGTCGACCAGTCAGTCGTTCAGCTGGACGATCAACGCGGTGTCGCAGAACGCGCCGCCGGTGTTGACCAGCCCGGGGAACCAGACGGCGACGGTGGGTCAGGCGACGGCGCTGCAGCTGCAGGCCAACGATCCAAACGGAGACGCGCTGACGTTCTCGGCTTCGGGGCTGCCTGCCGGATTGCAGATCAACTCGAGCACCGGGCGCATCGCCGGCACGCCGACCGCGTCGGGCACCTCTTCGGTCACTGTGACGGTGAGCGACGGCGCGCTGAGCGCAAGCCGCACCTTCACGTGGACGGTCGCCGCCGCGAACGTTGCGCCGACGATGACGGCGCCGGGGAATCAGAACAGCACCGTGGGTCAAGCAGCGGTGCTGCAGCTCCAGGCGAGCGACGCGAACTTCAACGTGCTGACCTACTCGGCCACCGGCCTGCCGCCCGGGATGCAGATCGCCACCACCACCGGTCGAATCGCCGGCACGCCGACGACCGCAGGCACCTACAACGTGTCCGCAACGGTCAGCGATGGGGCCTTGACCGCCAGCCGCTCCTTCACCTGGACGGTTGCGGCAGCCAACGTCGCGCCCGTGATGACCGCGCCGGGGAATCAGACCGGCGTCGTCGGTCAGGCAACTGCGCTGCAACTGCAGGCCACCGACGCGAATAACAACACGCTGACGTACTCGGCGACCGGCCTGCCTACGGGCCTGCAGATCACCGCGAGCTCGGGCCGCATCGCCGGTACTCCGACGGCAGCGGGCCTCTACAACGTGACCGCCACCGTCTCGGACGGTTCGCTCACGGCGAGCCGCACGTTCACCTGGTCAGTGTCTGTCGGCGGCAACGTGGCGCCGGTGCTGACCGCGCCAGGGAACCAGACTTCCACCGTCGGTCAGGCCGTGACGCTACAGCTGCAGGCGAGCGACGCCAATGGCAACGCGCTGACGTATGGGGCGGCGGGGCTGCCGCCCGGCCTGCAGATCACGGCGGGCAACGGCAGGATAACCGGCACGCCGACGACCGTGAGTACCTACTCCGTCACCGCCACGGTCAGCGACGGCTCGCTCTCGGCGCAGCAGTCCTTCACGTGGACGGTCGTCGCGGCGATCGCGGCGCCCGCCCCATCGGAGGCCACGACGACGACCCGGTCGACGAAGAAGGCTTCCTCCGGCAGCTCCTACACTGGGAGCTCGGCCAGCACAAAATCGACGAACAACGATTCGGGCAACTCGAAGAGGAAGACCGGTACCGACGCGGTCAGCCGGACGACCTCGACATCGACCACCACCGACACGGCGGTGCCGTCGACCTTCACCGGCTCGACCGCCGTCACGAGGTCAGTGGCCGGCGCAACCACACCGCAGACTGTCTACACCAGCACCGCTGTGATGTCGCAGCCGCAGACGACCACGACGGGATCGATGACCACCACGAGCCAGGCGACACGGTCGATGGCGCGCGACACGACTCCGGCTGTCACGCAGGTGGTGACCGACGTTGCCGACGCCCCGGCCGTCGCGGAGGTGCAGACGAGCACGCCCGTCGACACAATGGCCGCTGCTGAGCGCCGAGTCTCGGTGACGGCGCCGAGCACGGCGCCGAGCGTCAGCATCGAGACGCCGGTCAATCGAACGACGGTGCCTTCGGCGCGTGCCGTCATCTTCTCGGGCCTGGCCCGCGATGCGGAGGACGGCGACCTGACCAGCCGCATCGTCTGGACCTCGAGCCGCGACGGCCGGATCGGCACCGGCGGGCTGTTCAGCAAGCAGTTGAGCGTCGGCACGCACACCATCACCGCCTCGGTCACCGACAGCAAGGGCACCACGCGAACCGCGCAGGTCATCGTGATCGTCACGAAGTAGCGCCACACGGGCGAAGCCAATCGAATCCAGAGAGAAGCCGGACGACCCGACGGTCGTCCGGGCTTCGTCATGCTTTTAGCCGCAAGGCCACGTCCGTTCGTGTAACAGGGAAATAACTACGCACCACACCGCCGCGCGTCGGCCGCGTCCGCCCCGTCGTGCGCCGTCTTAAGTGACGTCCTGTAAGGCTGTTAGCAGCGACGTGCACTTCTGGCCCGGCCGTTGCTCCTCGCTATCGATTTCCGGTTTTCCTCACGGGCCGGCATCCTCGAACCACTCCAAGGCCTCACGCATGATCCAGTCGCGAGCGTGCCAGCTCGGTGCGCGAAGTGTGTGTCTCTGTACATTGATCGCGTTGTGGTGCGTCACGGGCGCTTCCGCCTCGCTCGTTGCCGGGCAGCGCGTCTACACCGGACAGGCGGTGCGGCGCGATAGCGCACGCGAGCCTTCGACCAGCCCGACTCGGTGTACGAAATCTGACGACAGCAGTTGTCATGCAGCGGCTGATTCGCTGCCGGATGGCTGGAAGGCGGTCGATGTGGGCTCGCGTCGACAGGCCGGCTCGACGGCGCACGTCGACGGTGTCTTCGGCCTGACGGCGAAGGGCGGTGACGTCGGCGGAACCGCCGACCAGTTTCACTTTGCGTATCGCCTTGCTTCGGGCGACGTGGACGTCATCGCGCGGCTGATCAGCGTGGACGACACGCGTGCGCGGATGATGGCCGGCGTGATGATTCGCGCCTCGGTCGCCGCAGGCGCGGCCGACGCGTTCGTGTACGTGTCAGGAAGCCAGGATCTCGGTTTCCGGCACCGTCCTTCCACTGGCGCTCAGACCTCGGACGCCCTGGGGATCTCCGAACCCATCCCGGTGTGGTTGAGACTCGAGCTCCGCGGATCGGTCGTGTCGTCCTATTCCTCCACCGACGGACAATCCTGGGCGTTCGTGAGGAGCGAAGTCCTCACGCTTCCGCCGACGTTTGTCGTGGGTCTCGCCTTGACCAGCGGGCAGGGCTCGCAAGCCATCGGCATCTTCGATCACGTGGAGATTCGCCAGGCAAATGCTCCTGATGGTGGAGCGTCTTCGCCAACTGGCGCTGGTGCCCCGGTCATCGCCGAGACGCCGGCACCGCGAGTGCCGCCGACTCCCACCGTGCCGCCAGTGACGCCGGCGCCGCCTTCGTCGTCCAGTGATCCTCCTGCTCCTGGAGGCCCTGCTACTCCTCCTCCGGAGCCTCCGAACCCGACGCCCCCGAACCCGGCCCCACCGAACCCAGCGCCCGGGCAACCAGTGCCGCCGATGCCGCCATCGGTGCGGACGCCAATCACGCTCGTCTTCGTGCCGTCGAGCGACCACGGGTCGAACGTCGATCGCTACGTCTTCGAGGTGCTGAGCGCAGGCGCGGCGCCCGTGACGCTGCTGGAACGGAGCATCGGAAAACCGCTCGTCGTCAACGGTGAGATTACGGTCGACATCAGCGACCTGATGTCGCAGCTGCCGCCTGGCACTTACGTTGGTCGTGTGACGGCGGTCAACGGGATGGGGCTCTCGCAGCCGGAGTCGTCGGCGCCGTTCGCGCATTGATCACGACAATCCGCACGTCCGGCGGAAGGCGCGTGCACGTTGCGTCTGGTCCGGACTGCTAGTGTCCGGCCAGCGCCCGGATCGCGGCGACGGCATCCCGCCGCCGCTCCGCCAACTGGGGATTGACGACTGTCGGGCTCGCGGGACTTCCGAGCCGGCGTTCAAAGGGAGGGCGGATCGGCTCGAACGACACCCCTGCCTTTCGCGCCCGCAGAACCGTTCGGCTGACCGCGGCGACAATCTCCGATTGAGGGGCGGGCATCACGACGAAGGTCGCGCCGAGTCGTTCCGTCTCTTCCTGCAGCAGCGCGTCGGGCGCCTCCGAGGTGACGATGGCGGAAAGGTCCGGCCAGGTCGTCATGCCCCGCAGCACCAGGTGGAGGCCGTTGTACTCGCGAAGCTTGATGCCGGTCACCAGCAATGTCGGGGGGTGCTTGCTTAGGGCGGCGCGAGCGTCCTGAAACGTCTCCGCCACCGTCGTGTCGAATCCCATCGAGGACAGCGTCGAGAGCATGGCGAGCAGATGTGGAAGAATCGGCTCGATCACGAGCGCCGTGGGAGACGACGACCCTCCTCCAGGACTGCCAAACGGAATCGGGTTCATAGGCGACGACGAGTCGGCGATCCGCAACGTGCCTCACCCCACGGTTTAACCACCGCAGTCAGACTTTTGTCTCCAGCCAGATCGCCCTCTCGATCATAAGATGCGGCGATCGGTGCGGCGGTTCCGCCGCGGACTTGGTTCAAAAAGTCCGTGAAAATCGCACTCTATGTGCCAGTCAGCGCCCTGCACCGGCAGAACTGCCCAGCTAGCACCGCGGTCACCGAAGCAACTTGACGGCCGACCATGCCAGTGAGTCGCCCTGCGTCAGAATTATTTGTGCAGGTGAAACTGCCGACAAGGTGGGGTAGGAGTAACAGCGCTATGCCATTGGACCGCTCTGCGGCCCGGAACGTGAGTTCCGTGGTCGTTGCTTCCGACCGCAGAGGGGGCCTTGGCGCGCGAAGCGCGGCAAGAGAGACCCGGACCCAGCCAAAGCGTCCCGCGGGGATATCCAGGGGCGCCCGTCGGCTGGTTTCGTGCCCCATGCGCCGTCTCGTCCTGGGGTGCTGCCTGTCGGTGGTTCTCGTCGCCAACGTGTGGGCACAGACGGCCGACAACGTCGCCGTCGTCATCAACGACGCCAGCCCGGCGTCGCAGCGGATCGGCGAGTACTACGCGAAGAAGCGGGGCCTGCCCGGCTCGAATGTTCTGCACATCCGCACAGCAGCCGGCGAGGGGGTGTCACGCGCCGACTATTCGAGCGGCATCGAAGCGCCGATTGCGGCCGCGCTGACCCGCGCGGGGTTGCAGGACCGCGTGCTGTACCTGGTGCTCACCAAGGGTGTCCCCATCCGCATCGAGCGGCCGCGCACAGAGGGCGCGCGAACCGCCAACACCACCGAGGCGAGTGTCGACTCCGAGCTCACGCTGCTCTATCGCCGGATGACCGGCGTCGACGTGCCGATCGCCGGGCGCGTCGACAATCCGTACTTCGCTGCGGCCCGCGATCCCGCGCGTCTGCCGTTGTTCAACCACCGCGAGCACGACATCTACCTCGTGACGCGGCTCGACGCCTTCACCGTGGAGGAGGCGCTTGCGCTCGTGGACAAGGGAAGCAGTCCGGCCACCGAGGGACGCATCGTCCTCGATCAGGAGGACAAACTGGTCAACCGCACCGGCGAGGACTGGCTGGCCGCCGCCGCCGAACGCCTCAAGGCTGCAGGACACGGCGATCGCGTCGTGCTCGAAACCACGGTCAAGGGCGCCCGCGACATCAGCCCGGTGCTCGGCTACTACTCGTGGGGGTCGAACGATCCGCGCAACCGCACCAGGAAATACAACATGGGTTTCGTACCCGGTTCCCTGGCGGCGACGTTCGTGAGCTCCGACGCGCGGACGTTTCGCGAGCCGCCGCCCGCCTGGGTTCCGTCGGCCGACTCGAACCCGGCGACCTGGTTCGAAGGGACGCCGCAGTCGCTCATCGGCGATCTGATCCGCGAGGGAGCCACGGGTGCTGCGGGCCACGTGGCGGAGCCGTACCTGGCAAGCACGATCAGGCCAGAGATTCTCTTCCCCGCGTATCTGTCGGGCGCCAACCTGGTGGAGGCGTTCTACGCGGCCATGCCGCATCTGAGCTGGCAGACGATCGTCATCGGCGATCCGCTCTGTGCGCCATTCAGAAAACGATCGCTCGACCGCGCCGACCTGGAGAGCGGGGTCGATCCGGAGACGACGCTCCCGCAGTTCTTGTCGAAACGGCGTCTGGCGCGGGCGGCGTTGCAGACTCCGGGAGCGCCCGAAAAGGCGCTGGCGCTGGGCGTCCGGGGGGAAGCGCTGCTTGCCCGGGGCGATCGCGCCGGCGCCCGGCCGGCGCTCGAGCAGGCCACGGCGCTCGCGCCCCAGATTGCCGGCGCGCAGCTCCAACTCGCCCGGATGCTCGAGGAGGCGGGCGAGGCCGACGCCGCCATCGAACGCTACCGGCGTGTCCTCGCGAGTCAGCCGCGATCGGTCGCCGCGCTCAACAATCTCGCCTACCGGCTCGCGCTCGAACGGAAGAATCTGCCGGAGGCGCTCACCCATGCGACGGCGGCCGTAAAGCTCGCGCCTCGAGACGCCAACGTCCTCGACACGCTCGCTTGGGTACAGCACGTGATGGGAAATAATGCCGCGGCGGTCCGGAGTATTGCGGCGGCTTTGGTCGGCGGTGCGGGCAGTGCCGAGATTCGTCTGCACGCCGCCATCATCAACGCCGCCGCAGGCGCGAAGGCTGTAGCGCAGGACAATCTCAATCAGGCGCTGAAACTTCAGCCGGCGTTGGAGAGCCGTGCGGAAGTTAAACAGCTGCGCCAGCAGCTCGAGATCGCAGCACCGAAATGAAAGGGTGTTTCTTCCATGCGATCCTGTGCAGCTACAAAAGTCTTCTCCCCAGGAAACTTTCGATCGTTGACATTCCTGTTGTCCAAAGCCGTCAATGGTTTACAGCTGGTCGATTTTCGGCCGACCTCTTGCTTAGCGAACGCCCGGGTTAGAAGGTTCATGTTCGCAACGTCAGGGAGGTCGGGTTCATGAAGGGCTTAATCACAAGAATGTGTGCGGTTGCCGTGGTGGCTGGAGCAGTGGCGTTCGTTGGCGCGCCATCAGCCCAGGCAGCTACGCTGGATTGCTCGGTGACGCCTGGTGTCTGTACGGGAGGCACCTCGTTGGGCGGAGGTCTCTATCTCTTCGACGGGGCCTTGTGGACAACGACCGATCTGCAGTCCACAGGGACCGGCGTGATCGACTCGTTCGTCCGGGTCAGCGACAACGACCTCGTGCTCTCGGGGATGAATACGGACGCCCGCCCGCTGACGCAGGAAGAAAACTCTTCGCCGACCTTTACCCACGACATCCAGGGAGTCAACATCCCAATCGTGACGATAGGCGGCCAACAGTTCTACGAGTTCCTGCTGGACATCAATCAGCAGGGTGTCGACCCAAACCTGACGATCAGTGGACTTCAGCTGTGCTATAGCGGCGCCGGCTCTCAGACGATTCCGGACGTCGGAGGACAGGACGTCCAATCCTGCGACACAGCGGCCAGCACGCCGTTCTACACGCTGCCGGCGGATGACACAGTCAAGCTGAACTACGGGTTCAATGAGGGTAGCGGCTCCGGGGACCTGTTCATGTACATCCCCGTAAACGGCGCTATCTCGGATAGTACGTTCGTCTACCTGTGGTCGGAGTTTGGTGGCCCGGTTGGCGGAGCCGATGGAAACAACGACGGCTTCGAAGAGTGGGCGGTCCGAACGACGAATCCGATCTCGCCGGAGGTTCCCGAGCCGGCATCGCTCTTGTTGCTCGGAACTGGTCTTGCGAGCCTCGGCGGCTACGCTCGTCGTCGCGCGCGCAAGGCTGCCGCTCAGGCCTGAGGCTGCTGAGGC
>Ga0075418_10005534_pt1 | contig 14308 bp, 16 predicted proteins | sample SoiMetdeltSBSDD2_FD_81776 | JGI IMG/M metagenome (GOLD analysis project Ga0075418, IMG submission 81776) | Bulk soil microbial communities from a Populus tree surrounding site in Tennessee, USA - Soil MetaG P. deltoides SBSDD2 | ecosystem: Environmental > Terrestrial > Soil > Tree plantation...
AAGGCGTTGAAGAGAGTTCCCGGCGTCCAGGTGGTGCCTTTGGACAACGAGCGTGCATTCCTCGCACTCGAGACCGGGCGGGGCATCGCCGATCTCGAACTGGCCGTGCTGGATCGGCTGGCGGACGTCAAGGCAGGCGGCCCGGAATTTCTGACGCTGAGTGCGCTTCGTGACCAGCTGCGCAGCTGGCGCCACTCGCGCGCCTTTCGGTTTCACAATCACTCGATCATCGTGGCGGAGCACCTCAAGGGGGCTCGATTGCCAAGGCTGCCCAGCGCACCAGGGGTGACCTCCGCGTCGAGCAGGCGGAGGCCTCGGCCCCGGGAGTGATGCGGGGTCCGTCAGGCGGCGACGGCGGCGTCGGCTTCGCGCTTCCACATGATGATCGCCAGCCAGATGACGAACACCCTGACCGGGAGCGGCCAGTCCTTCGGCAGGTCGACGCTCGCCTTTCGCGTCCAGGCGTTGGCAGGCACGAGCGATCCGATTTCCTTCTCCCGGGCCGAGCCGGCTTCGCCGAGGCCGCATGCCAGCAACACGAACGCGCGCCGCCAGACCGACTTCTTCTCCAGCCTGTACTCACGCCCCTGGTGCGCAACGATCAACGTGCTGAAGAACGCGCTCGGTTTGGTACCGCGAGCCAGCACCGTCCCATCACGTTCGAGGACGAAGTCGCCGCTCATCGCGCCTTCCCGGTAGACGCGGTGCTTGACACCCTCGATCGTCAGGATGCCTTTCTCACGCCACGACGACAGGTCCATGGACGCGAGCTGTCGATCGCCGTCCACGACGCTGAAATCCCACGAGTACCATGCCTTCGGGATGATCGTGAGCATCTGGTGATCACCTCTGTGTAATTATGATGGATCTGTCGACCAGGGTTGCTGCGTGAGCGTGCGGTGAGATGCTGCTGGGCGTCCTGATTCAGGGAGGGCTGCTTCTGCTGGTCTGCGGCAGCTATTTCGCTGCGTCCCGCCGCTATCCCGTGCTCTCGCGCCCGCTGAGCATCGCCATATTCGCGTTCGTCATCGGCGTGCTCGCGGCTGTCGGCGGCGTAGTGTACCGGGGCGACTGGGCGGGCGTCCCGCATATGCTCAGACGGTCGGCGATCGGCAGCGCGGGGTGGGCGGTGATCATCGGTGTCGCCGCCTCGCTGGTGCAGCGTCTCTATCCGCGCTGGCGCCGCTGACCCGGCCTAGCCGCTCAGCGCCAGTCTCGTCATCACACCCGTCAGTGTCTCGGCGCCGAGCGAGAGAAACAGCTCGCGGTCTGCAATCCCAAGGCTGAAATTCATGCGGCGGTCCAACCTGGCCGCGAGAGCGGCGAGGAGACCCAGATCCATGCCCCACAATTCGAGCGTATCGGCGCGGTGAATGCGTTCGCCGTCGAGGCGCGCGAGGAACGGCGTGGGATCGCGGTGGGTGTAGACGGCCACACGTCGAGCCGCCTTCGACGCACGGTGCAGCCGATCGGCGTGTGGCGTGCCGATCTCGATCCAGGACAACACCACACCGGTGAGATCGCGCACCGAGATGGCCGGATCGTCCGGAGACGAGAGGCCTCCAGACGAGAACTCGATCCCCTCCGTGTACTCCATCGCGTACGCGAGCACGCGCGTCAGCAGATAGTCCTCGGACTCGGACGGATGCCTGGCCACGCGCAGCGCCAGCGTTTCGTACACGCCGCGATCGCTGTCGGCCAGATCGATGTCGAAGTTGTAGATCGTCGCCGTCAGCGCCACTTGAATCCTGCGTGCAGCCGTCAGCGCATCGGCGACGTCGAGCCGGTCGGTCTCCGATCGGTCACACTAACGACCCTCGGAATCTTCATCACCACGGTCGTCCCCGACGCGGTGTGGTCGAATGGCTGCTCGTTTCGATCCCGTGTGACGTGCTGGTGGAGGGCCTGCGCCATGATGATCATCCATAAGGCGCTCCTGCCGAGTGGCCCGACGTTGTGGAGCCACTGTGCCCCGCCAACGGCAACGGGCGCCAGGACGACGACGGGGACGACACACGCCCGCGCGCGACGAAGAATGTGTCGCCACCCGAGTGGAGACCCGTCCAGCGTGATGACACGAAGACCAGCGCACAACTGCCCCGGCGTGCCGTCGCAGAGGCGAACGAAGCACACCTGAAAGAACAGCACCCACAGGGCGTTCCAGACGAATGACGCGAGCACCAACGTCGCGAGCGTCATCGGAGTCGCGGCGGCCACCACGGCCGGCACCATCAGGAGCGCGAAATCGATCAAACCCGCGGTGTTCTGCTCGCGGATGTCCGGCCGGATGCGAAGCTCGTCGACCGAGAGCACGACGGCGCCGGCCTGACCTTCGATCGCGTCAGAGCTGCCCGTTGCGTCGATCAGCGACTGCCGTCTGGTGAGGGCCAGCCGCACGGCGAAGACCAGCTGTCCCACGCGGCCCGGCATGTGCTCGAGCTCGGCCAGCCACTCCTCCCGCAGACGCTCCGCAAGCCACTCGGGCAGACTCGCAGCGCGTCGTCGGACGAGGCACGCTGCGAGCGACGGGGCGGCGATCAGCGCCGACATGATGAGCGCGAGGCATGCGACGGCGACAATCACGAGCGCCTCTACCGTCATGTCACGCCTCGCTCGTCCGCGGGCTCATCAGCGGCGGCGCGAGATCGCGCAGCGCGTCGTGCGCGAACTGCACACCCTGTGAGGTGAGCCTGTAGAAGCGGCGGCGCGGGCGTCCCAGTTCCTCGGGAGGCGTGTCTTCCCATCGGCTCTCGAGCAGACCGCCCCGTTCGAATCGCAGCAGAATGGGATAAAGCGTACCGGACGAGATGCCGGCCGCCTTCATCACCTCGGCGCCGGCGAGCTCCGCTCGCACATTGTCGGAGAACGACACGAGAAACACGCGCAGGACTCTCAGTCCCTGGTACGAGACGCGCGGGCCCGCTGGCATAGTCGAAACTCTACATAGGGCTCGGCGAGGTGTCAACTATTTGGGGTTCATGTCCTGGCAGCTTCGATCCGGTAGCGTATCCTGACACCGGATGAAGGAGCAGCTCCGGCTCTTTTTCGACTACCTCCGGCTCAATCGCAACGCGTCGGCGCACACCGTTGCCGCCTACGAAGGCGACATCGGTCAGTTCCTCGCCTTCACCGGTGCCAGCCTCGGCAAGCCGGTGAGCAGCGTCGACCCCGAGGATCTGGATCTCGGCGCCATCCGAACCTTCATGGGTGAGCTCCACCGGCAGGGGCACGCGCGCGCCTCGGTGGCGCGCAAGCTCTCGGCGCTGCGCGCCTTCGGCCGGTTCCTGCGCCGCGAGGGCTGGATCGAGGTCGACCCGGCCTCGCTCGCCATGGCGCCGAAGCGCGAACAGAAGATCCCCTCACATCTCTCGGTCGACGAGATGGCGCGGCTGCTCGAGGTGCCCGACGCCTCGGAGGCGCTGGGGCGGAGGGACCGCGCGATCCTCGAGCTGTTCTACGCATCGGGCCTGCGCCTGAGCGAGCTGGTGGGTCTCGATCTCGAGGACGTCAACCTGAGCGCACGCATCGTGCGGGTGATGGGCAAGGGGGCCAAGGAACGGCTCGTGCCCTTCAACTCCACGGCCGCTCAATCATTGCGAGCGTGGCTCAAGGATCGTGTAGCGCTGCGAGCCGACCTGTCGACGTCAGCATCGCCGGCGCCGGCGATGCGCCCGCGAGCCCGGGCAACACGGCCGCGACAGCCGGGAGCCGAGAGACGCGAGCCGCTGTTCGTGAACTTCCGCGGCTCGCGCCTGAGCGGACGCAGCGTTCAGCGCCTCGTCGCGCGCTACGTCGCTGCCTGCAGCACCCGGTTCGGCATCAGCCCGCATGCGCTCCGCCACTCGTTCGCCACCCATCTGCTGCAGCGGGGCGCCGACCTGCGCGCCATCCAGGAGCTGCTCGGCCACGTGCAGCTCTCGACCACGCAGCGCTACACGCACGTCAACGCGGCGCAGCTGCTCGAGGTGTACCGAAAGGCGCACCCGAGGGCTTCGAGCCGTTCGGATCGTTCGGGACGTTCTCGCCTCTAGTTCCCTCGCCCGACGGCGACTTGGACGATTCAGGCTCTGCGAACCCGAACGACCCACTCCATTCGGCAAGCGCGTGGAGTGCCCGCTCCGATGTCGCCAGCTTCCGTTCGAGCTTGCTCCCGCGTCCCTTCCCCTCCGGCGGGTCAGGAGGAGGCATGATGCCGAAGGTGATGTTGGTCGGTTGATAGTTGCGCGGGTCGGCGTGGGAGACGTAGTAGGCGAGCGCGCCAATCGCTGTCGTACGCGGCGGCACGCGCGGCTCCTCACCGAGCGCGATCGCCGCCGCATTCATCCCGGCGATCAGACCGGAAGCGGCCGACTCGACGTAGCCTTCCACGCCGGATATCTGGCCGGCGAAGAAGAGCTCGGGACGCGAGCGCATCTGCCACGTGTCCTTCAGCAGCGTCGGCGCGTTGATGTACGTGTTGCGGTGCACGATGCCGAAGCGGACGAACTCGGCCTGCTCGAGCCCGGGGATCAGCTGCAGGACGCGCGCCTGCTCGCCCCATTTGAGCTGTGTCTGGAATCCGACCAGACTGAAATGGTCTCCGGCCAGGTTGTCCTGCCGCAGCTGCACCGCCGCATACGGCGTGCGCCCGGTGCGTGGATCGACCAGCCCCACCGGCTTCATCGGACCGAAGCGAAGCGTGTCGCGACCGCGGTGCGCCAGCACCTCGATCGGCAGGCACCCTTCGAAGAAAGTCTCCTTCTCGAAATCGTGCACCGTCGCCGATTCGGCGCCGGTCAGCGCGTCGTAGAAGCGGTCGTACTCGTCCCTGGTCATCGGGCAGTTCAAGTAGTCGCCCTGGCCGTCGTCGATGCCGCAGGCGGGACCGTCGCCGATCGCACGAGTGTCTGAGCCGGCAGGAGCATGGAGGCTGCGGCCCCAGCGGGAGGCGCGAAAGACCTTCGAGCGATCGATCGAATCGGCCAGGACGATCGGGCTGATCGCGTCGTAGAAGTACAGATGCTCGCGGCCGACGAGCGCCGCGATGTCGGCCGACAGCGACTCCGATGTCAGCGGGCCGGTGGCGACGATCAACGGATACATCGAGGGATCGGAGGGGAGGCGATCGATCTCCTCCCGAACGACGGTGACGAGCGGGTGAGCGGTGAGCGTCTCGGTGATCGTTTGTGAGAACCGCTCGCGATCCACGGCGAGCGCAGCGCCGGCCGGGACGCGGGACGCGTCGGCCGCACGCATGATCAGCGAGCCGAGGCGGCGCATCTCCTCCTTGAGGAGACCAACGGCGTTATCCAGCTTGTCGCCGCGAAGCGAGTTGGAGCAGACCAGCTCGGCGAGGCCGTCCGTTTTGTGGACTTCCGTCGCACGCACCGGCCGCATCTCGTGCAGCGTGACCGGCACACCCCTCGACGCCGCCTGCCAGGCGGCTTCCGAACCGGCGAGCCCGCCACCGATGATGTGGATCACTGGTCAGTGCCCAGCAGAAGAGCTCAGCGCCCACGGCGCTGAGCGTTCGAGATTACAGGCCGGAGCGGAGTGCGTGAACTCTATGCTCCGGCAGCCTTGCGGGAGCGTCCGCCGACCTTGGCAGCAGCACCGCCTGCCCTGCGGCGTGTGATCGTCCGTCGAGGCGCAGGCGCCGCATCCCGGCGCGCGGCCAGCAGTTCCATCGCCTGTTCGTAGGTGAGCGCTTCTGGCGCAGCGCCGCGAGGCAGCGACGCATTGGTGGTGCCATCGGTCACGTACGGCCCGTACCGACCCGACATCAGCTTGAGCGCGGCGCCGTCGCCCCCGCTGATCTCGCGAAGGACCTTCTTCTGGGCCGACTGGCGCCGTCGCGACTGCTTGGGCGCGCGAAGCAGTTCCAGCGCCGCGTCGAACGAGATGTTGAACACGGCTTCGTCCGACTCGAGCGAGCGGAACTCGTCGCCGTGCTTCACGTACGGACCGAAGCGGCCGAAGTTGGTTACGACCGGCTCGCCATCGTCCGGGTGCTTCCCGAGCTCGCGCGGCAGCGACAGCAGCCTCAGCGCATCCTCGAGCGTGACGGTGCTCTCGGTCATGCCGGCCTGGAGCGACGCCCGCTTCGGCTTTTCAGCAGTCTTGCCCTTGCCCTTCCCCGTCGGTTCGGGAGTCTCGCCAAGCTGGACGTACGCACCGTAGCGTCCGTTCATCACGTACACGGTCTGGCCCGTCCGGGGGTCGGCGCCAACGCTGCGCGGCCCTTCCGCCTTTGCTCGTACGAGCTCGAGCGCCTTGTCGACCGTGAGATCGGCCGGTGCGACGTCTTCGGGGAGCGACGCCGTGCGTCCCGCGCCACCCTCGCCGAGCTGTACGAACGGACCGAAGCGGCCGATGCGCACCCGCACTTCCTCGCCGCTCGCCTCATCCATGCCGAGAGCGAGGACCGGATAGTCCGCTTTCTCCGCGCCATGCTCCACCGCGGGCAACAGCCCTCGGTGCTTGCGATCGCCGTAATAGAACTCGCGCAGGAAGGCGACCCATTCGCGTTCCCCCCGTGAGATCTCGTCGAGGTCGTCCTCCATCTCCGCGGTGAAGTCGGATTCGATGAAGTCGCCGAAGTGCTCGCGCAGCAGCTTCGTCACCGCGAACGCGGTGAAGCTCGGCACGAGCGCCTTCGACTGACGGAACACATATCCGCGCCGCACGATGGTGGCGATCGTGGGCGCGTAGGTCGAAGGGCGGCCGATGCCGAGGCGTTCGAGCTCCTTGATGAGCGACGCCTCGGTGAAGCGTGCCGGAGGCGTCGTCTCGTGCCGCTTCGGCTCGGTGTTCACGAGCGAGAGCTTTGCGCTGCCGTCGCGGTGAACCAGATCGCCGACCTGGCACTGCGGAAGGATCGTTTCCTGTTCCTCGAGCTCCGCTGCCGGGTCGTCGCTGCCCTCGACGTAGGCGCGGCGGAAGCCGGCAAACTCGATCGCCTTGCCCGACGCGGTGAAGAAGGCGGTTTCTCCATTCCGCGTCCTGGCCGAGATCTCGACCGTGGTTCGGAGCACTCGCGCGTCCACCATCTGCGAGGCCATCGTCCGCTTCCAGATCAGCTCGTAGATCCTGAGGTCGTCGGGGTCGAGCACACCTTCAAGCTGGCTCGGAGTGACCCGGAAATCGGTGGGCCGGATCGCCTCGTGGGCTTCCTGGGCGTTCTTCACACGCGTCTGATAGCGACGCGCGCCGTCGTAGTACTCGGCGCCGAAGATTTCCCGGATGACGCGAGCCGACTCGCTCAGCGCCTTGTCGGAGAGCGTCGTGGAGTCCGTACGGTGGTAGGTGATGAGGCCTTGTCCATTCCCCACCTGCTCGATGCCCTGGAACAGCCGCTGCGCCACCGACATCGTCCGCTCGGTGGCAAAGCCGAGCTTGCGGCTCGCCTCCTGGGTGAGCGTGGAAGTCGTAAAGGGCGGGGCGGGCCGCTCGACGCCAGGCTTCTGTTCGACTGAGGTGACGTTCCACGGGAGGTTCGCGGTGACGATGCCCAGGAGGTCGGCCGCGGCGGCGCCATCGAGCAGACGGACATTCTGGCTCTTGAGCCGACCGGTCTGCGGGTCGAAGTCCTTACCGGTCGCCACGCGCTGATCGCCGAGGCGCACGAGCGTGGCAACGAACTGGCGGCCGTCGCCCGAGATCGTCGCTTCGAGATCCCAGTACTCCCCGGTGCGGAACGCGCGCCGCTCTTCTTCCCGCTCGACGATGAGCCGGACGGCGACACTCTGGACGCGGCCGGCACTGAGACCCGTCTGCACCTTCTTCCAGAGGACTGGCGACAAGGTGTAGCCGTAGAGGCGATCGAGGATGCGGCGGCTTTCCTGCGCCCGCACCAGGTTCTCATCGACGACGGACGGATGGGCCAGCGCCTCCTTCACCGCGTCTTCGGTGATCTCATGGAAGACGATTCGGTGGACGGGAACCTTCGGCTTCAGCACCTGCGCGAGGTGCCAGCTGATCGATTCGCCCTCGCGGTCCGGGTCGGTGGCCAGCAACAGCTCAGATGCCTCCTTGACCGCGGTCTTGAGGTGAGCCACCTGCTTCTTCTTGTCGTTGGGCACCACGTAATAGGGCGTGAAGTCGCGTTCGACGTCCACGCCAAGACGGCCCCACTCTTTTTCCTTGATGTCCTTGGGGACTTCCGCGGCCGATTCGGGGAGATCGCGAATGTGCCCGTAACTCGCCTCGACCCGATAACGGTTGCCGAGAAAGCGTCCCAGAGTCTTCGCCTTGGCTGGCGACTCGACGATGACCAGAGGTTTAGCCATTTACGAAACTGTCTCGCTTTACGAGCGACACTAGCACGTTCGAGACGCGCGCATGAAACGGCCACCGCCGGCGCGGCAGACGCTGCCATCGAGTTCGAGCTCGCAGAGTCGGGGGATCAAACGGACGGCGGTGACGCCGGCGAGCGCCGCCAGCGCCTCGAGATCATAGGCCTGCCCCGGCTCCATTCTGGACAACAGGGAATCACCAGAAGACCTTTGGCTGCAACGACTTGATCCGTCAGACGACCTGGCGCCGCTCCCCACGGCGAACCCCAGCTCGCAGAGAATATCGTCGGCGCACTCGACAATCTTTGCCCCGTCGCGAATCAAGCCATGGCCTCCGCGGTTCCGTCCGCTCAGTACGTTTCCCGGCACGGCCATCACCTCGCGCCCCTGCTCGAGCGCGCAGCAGGCGGTGATGAGCGAGCCCGAGTGCTCCGACGCCTCGATGACGACAACGGCCCTCGACAATCCGCTGATGATCCGGTTCCGCATCGGGAAGTTGAACCGGAGTGGAGGTGTCCACGAGGCGTACTCGGTGATCACGGCTCCAGCTGCCGCGATATCGTCCACGAGCCCGGCATGCTCAGCCGGGTAGATGTGATCCAGACCCGACCCGAGGACCGCGACAGTGACTCCGCCGCGGAGCGCCCCACGATGGGCCGCGGAATCCACGCCTCGCGCAAGGCCGCTGACGACGGTCACGCCTCGTGCCGCGAGCTCCTCACCCAGTCGCGCGGCCGTCTCGAGGGCCACCGCCGAACCGCTCCGCGAGCCGACAATGGCGACCGCCGTGCGGGCAAGGCACTCGAGGCTGCCTCGGTACCAGAGCCCTGGGGGACAGTCGGAGGTGGCCAGCAACGCTGGCGGAAAGCGAGCATCGTTCCAGGGGACGAACAGGACTCCCCGCCGCCCGGCCTCTTCCCGAACCGCGCGTGCGTGGGCGGCGGATCGCTCCGCCTTCTCCATCAGCTCGGGGTCCGAAGCCTGAAGACGAGCGGTGAGGCCGGTTCGGGGGAGATTCTCGAGAAGGGACAGCGCCGCAGCCTGGTCGAGCGTCATCGGATGCCACTCCGTGCAGATGCGCACGAAACCCGAAATTGCTGCCCAGGTACGAAAATGGGCCGGGCGCGCGGCAACTGCCAATGACGCACCCGACCCTGTCTTCGATGGTAGCACGCCGGGGAACGGCTTGGTACGTGGCTTGCTCGATTCCGGTAAGTTTCTGACCAGCAAAGTGCTTGCGCCTTTACCAAGGCACTGGCTATAGTTTGAGGCGTAGGAAACCATGCGGCTTCCAGCTCTTGTCGCGGCGCTCGTTCTGGCGATGACGGTGTCGACGGTCGCCTCCGATGCCCGCGAGCAGGCGAAGGAGCAGCTGAAGTTCGGGATCGAGGTCGCGCAGCACAATCTCTGGCGGGAAGCGATCTCGAAGTTCGAGCGCGCCGCCGACATCGACCCCACTTATGCCCCTGCGTGGAACAACCTGGCGATTGCCTACGAGCAGCAAGGCGATCTCGCCAAGGCCAACGACGCCTATCAGAAAGCGCTGAAGCTCGATCCGGACAATCAGTACATCAAGCAGAACTTCGACCTGTTCAGGGAAATCCATGAACGTACGCTTCGCCAGAACAGTCGTTAGCGTAGCGGCGGTCGTGGTGACCGCTTCGTGTACGCACTTCTACGAGATCCCGATTGAAACGCCAATCCGGCCGAAGCTGGATGTGTCGGGGTTCCAGCGTGTACTCGTGGCGGGGTTCATCAGCGGCGGCACCGACGATGTGGATGGGAACGTCGAGACCACGCGGCTGTTGAGAAGCCAGTTGCGAACGAAGTCGGACCTGCGCGTCATCGATGCGGATACACTGCCGCTCGTCGACGTCGCGACGCGCCGCGACCCGTCGGCCGCTGCGACCCCGGCGCCGGCGATCCGCGAAGCGAAGGATCTGGTGACTTACGAGCCGGTCTTCGCCAACGTTGCTTACTGGAAGGACATCGGCGAGGAATATCAGCAGCCGCTCATCGTCACGGGCACGGTGCTGTTCATTCCCCAGGAGCAGAGCCGGCCGGTGATCCGCAATGAAGAGGAGTACGACAACTTCGGCCGCCGCACCACACGGACGGTGCGCAGCTATCAGGAGCTCAAGGGCTTCAAGCTGTCGCTCAACGTCATCTTCATCGACGGCAGAACAGGTGCGGTGATTCACTCGATCAGGCCGGAGGAGTCGAACTCGTACCCGTCGAACCAGCAGACGCCGGCGCTGTCGGCCTACTTCGAGCTGATGGACCGCATCGTTCCGAGCTTCCTGGGCACCCTCAGCAGCCAGAGGGTCAAAGGCACCCGTTTCCTGCTGCAGTAGAGGCCGCCAGAGCAGCCGTTCTTGCCCGTGTCGCGGGCGATCTGGTAAGCTGAATCCTTTGTGTGAGTGCCGGACGGCCTCACCTGTCCATCTCACGCTGAGGACATTCTCGTGTACGCCATCATTCAATCCCGTGGACGGCAGCTCAAGGTCACGCCCGGATCCGTGATCGAGGTCGACGGCACGCCCGGCGAAACCGGTTCGCCGTTTACGTTCGACCAGGTTCTGCTCGTCGAGAAAGCGGCGGGAGAGATCGTGGCCGGCGCACCGTTCGTCGCCGACGCGCGGGTCGTCGGAGTGGTCGACGGCAAGGCCCGCGGGCCGAAGCTGCGGGTCTTCAAGAAGAAGCGGCGGAAGGGATTCCGCAAGACGCGCGGGCATCGCAGCGTGTTCGTGCGCGTGCGGATCACCGAGATTCAGGCGTAGGTCGGCGCCGAGGTTGTGGCGTTCGCGGGTCTTCCGCCGAACGCGCCGCACGCGAGTCTCAGAGGGTCAGTTATGGCTCATAAAAAGGGGCAAGGCAGTTCACGGAACGGACGCGACAGCAATGCCCAGCGTCTCGGCGTGAAGCGTCACGACGGCAATCTCGTGACCGGAGGCTCGATCCTGGTTCGTCAGAAGGGGCGGCGCTTCGACCCCGGTCTCAACGTCGGGCTCGGCAAGGACCACACCCTCTACGCGAAGGTCGACGGCAAGGTCCGGTTCGAGAACCACGGCCAGCACGGACGCAAGATCAGCGTCATCCCAGTCGTATAGATCGTCGAGAAGCCGCGTGCCCGCCGCCCGGCTCGAGCGGCACGTCCCGGCGGGCCGCCGGGTCGGGAACACGGTTTCTTTTCAGATGTTCGTCGACGAAGTCGATATCCACGTCGCGGCAGGAGATGGTGGCCGCGGTTGTCTGAGCTTCCGGCGCGAGAAGTACGTGCCGCGAGGCGGTCCGGACGGCGGCGACGGCGGTCCGGGTGGATCCGTCGTCATCGTGGCCGCTCCCCGCAAGAACACTCTCGTCGATTTCCGCTTTCATCCGGAGTTCTCCGCCGACCGCGGGCGGCACGGGCAGGGCGCCAACAAGACCGGCGCCGCCGGGCACGATCTCGAGATCGAGGTCCCGATCGGCACCCTGGTGTTCTCGAAGGGTCCAGAGGGCGCCACGCTCGAACCGCTCGCCGATCTCGTCTCGGAGGGCCAGCGCGTGCTCGTCGCGCAAGGAGGGCGTGGCGGGCGCGGGAACGCACGCTTCGTGTCGTCGACCAACCGGGCACCGCGACGAACCGAGCCGGGGGAACCCGGGGTCGAGCGGTGGCTCAGGCTGCAGTTGAAGCTGATCGCGGATGTCGGGCTGGTCGGGTTCCCGAACGCCGGCAAGTCGACGCTGATCTCGCGCATCTCCGCAGCTCGCCCCAAGATTGCCGACTACCCCTTCACAACCCTGACGCCGAACCTCGGCGTCGTGACACTCAGCGGCGATCGAACGTTCGTCGTAGCGGATGTGCCCGGGCTGATCGCCGGCGCACATACCGGCCATGGGCTCGGCGACCGCTTTCTCCGCCACATCGAGCGCACGAAAGTGCTGGTGCACCTCGTCGACGTCTCCGGCGCGTCGGGGCGCGATCCGGTCGAGGACTTCGACGTCATCAGCGAGGAACTGCGGCTCTTCGACGCGCGCGTGGCCTCGAAGCCGCAGATCGTGGCCGCCAACAAGATCGACGCGCTCGACGATGCCACGCGCGCGGCGCGCCTCGAGCGTCACGTCCGGCGCAAGGGGCTCTCGTGTTTCCGCATCTCGGGCGTCACCGGCGAGGGAGTGGACACGCTGCTCGAAGAGGTGTGGAAGCGGATCGAGGCTGCCCGCCACGAGGAAGAGCGCAGCCTGGACGTGTCCGACCCCGCTGAGGGTGTCGATTTGATTGGTCCCGCTCGCGGGCGGCGCGACCAGTGACCGCGACGCGACGCATGGGCCTCATCGGTGGCACGTTCGATCCCGTGCACTGCGGCCACCTCGACGCCGCAGATGCGGCGCGGCTCGCGCTCGATCTCGACGAGGTGACGTTCATCCCTGCACACGTACCGCCGCACCGGACCGCGGGGCCACGCGCGTCGGCTTTTCACCGATTCGCGCTGCTCGCGCTGGCGCTCGCCGGCCGTTCCGGGTACCGCGCATCGGACATGGAGCTGGCGCGGGAAGGACCGTCGTTCACCGTCGACACGCTGCGCGATCTGCATCGGCGGGGCTGGAGTGCGGCGCAGCTTTTTTTCATCATCGGCGCCGACGCCTTCGCAGAAATTGCCACCTGGCACGAGTATCCAGGCGTTCTCGACGCCACGCAGTTCGTGGTGATGGCACGGCCGGGCAGCCGCCTCGACTCGTCGCAGTGGGCACCGGAGCTTCGACGCCGCGTCCGGCAGGCCGGCGCGCCTGGCGGCAACGGCGAAGGTGTGGCCATCCATCTGGTCGACGCGAGGACGCGCGACATCTCGTCTTCGCAAGTGCGCGCCCGCATCGCCAGCGGCGAGACCATCGCCGATCTCGTCCCTGCGACGGTGGCGGACTACATCGCGGCACATCACCTGTACGAACGGGTAGACGAATTGCATGGCTAAGTCGACATCAGCGCGATCGCGCTCAGCGCGTCAGGAAGGCACGGCGGCGCCGGCGGGCCGGCGGGTGGCCGCACCAGCACGCCGGAAGGCGCGGACGGACAGACCGGCGAGGACCGTGAAGCTGCCGAAGGCTGTAAGCGGCGCCGTGCGTGCTGCGCAGGAAAAGAAGGCCGTCGACCTCGTCGTGCTCGATCTCCGCAAGGCGGGCGGCTTCACCGACTACTTCGTGATCTGCACGGGGACGAACACGAGGCAGATCTCGGCGATCGCAGAGGCGGTTCGCGAGACGCTCAAACGGGAGTACGACGAGCGGCCGACGCTCGCCGAGGGCGTGGAGAAGTCCGAGTGGATCCTGCTGGACTACTTCAACTTCGTCGTCCACATCTTCAGCCGGGAGTGTCGCGCCTTCTACGGTCTCGAGCGGCTCTGGGGCAACGCCGAACGTCACCAGTTCGCCGACGAGTCTCGAACCGAGGTCGCCCGCACGTAGGCCGCCCTTACGTAGCGTCCGGCTTCAGCCGGACCTCGTCCAGACGGACCTCACCCAGCCCCCCGAGCTCTTCGTCGTGACGCCCCGCAGCGCGCTTCGCGCCGCGGGACGAGCGACGCTCGACACGCTCCTGACGCTCGTGCTGTCGCCGAATTGCGCGGCGTGCGAGCGTCCTCTGGAACGCCCATCAGCGGGGCCGGTCTGTGACTCGTGCTGGTCGTCGATCCGGATGCTCCGTCCGCCCTTCTGCCGCGCCTGCGGCGATCCGCTCCCATCGTGGAGAACGCTCGGCGCGGAGCCCGAGCCATGCGCGCGCTGCCGCCGTCATCCTCCGGCACTCGACGGCGGGCGCGCTGCGGGCGAGTACGAGGGCGCACTGCGAGCGATCATTCACGCCTTCAAGTACGAGGGGCGGCGGACGCTTGCTGTGCGTCTCGGCCGGATGATGTGCGAGGCCGGGGCGGACGTGCTTGCCGGCGCGCGGTGCGTGGTGCCGGTGCCGCTGCATCCCTGGCGCCGGGTACGGCGTGGCTTCAATCAGGCCGCGGATCTCGCATCGACCGCCGGCCTTCCAGTCGTGCGGGCGCTCT
>Ga0075418_10005535_pt1 | contig 14308 bp, 8 predicted proteins | sample SoiMetdeltSBSDD2_FD_81776 | JGI IMG/M metagenome (GOLD analysis project Ga0075418, IMG submission 81776) | Bulk soil microbial communities from a Populus tree surrounding site in Tennessee, USA - Soil MetaG P. deltoides SBSDD2 | ecosystem: Environmental > Terrestrial > Soil > Tree plantation...
ACCGAATCCGCACGAGCCCACTCCTGTGAGCGCTCCCGTCGATTACGACTCGAGCACCGTCGAAGCCAAATGGCAGCGCCGGTGGCGTGAGCGCGGCACCAATCACACCGATCTCGTTGGCGGTGACCGGCCGTTCTACGCCCTGATGATGTATCCGTATCCCTCAGCGGAGGGGCTCCATGTCGGTAACCTCTTCGCTTTCACGGGAAACGACATCTATGGACGATTTCAGCGGCTACAGGGGCACACGGTGTTCGAGCCGCTGGGATACGACGCGTTCGGCATCCACTCTGAGAACTACGCGCTCAAGGTCGGCGAGCATCCGATGCGCCTCATCCCGAGGAACATCGCGAATTTCCGGCGGCAGCTGGAGCGCGGCGGCCTGATGGTGGATTGGCGTTATTCGGTGGATACGACCGACCCGCGCTACTACAAGTGGACCCAGTGGGTCTTCCTGAAGCTGTACGAGAAAGGCCTGGCCTATAAGAAGAGGGCGGCCGTCAACTGGTGCCCAAACGACAAGACCGTGCTCGCCAACGAGCAGGTCATCAACGGCGCCTGCGAACGCTGCGGCGCCACGGTCGAGCAGCGGTTCCTGGAACAGTGGTTCTTCCGCATCAGCGATTACGCGGAGCGGCTGCTGAACAACCTGGACCGCATCGACTGGTCGGAGTCGACGAAGACGGCGCAGAGGAACTGGATCGGGCGGAGTGATGGTGCGGAGATCGAGTTCGAGGTGATGCGGGGACTTGGCGGTCGGTCAGTCACCAGTCCCCAAATCAAGGTCTTTACGACTCGCCCCGACACGGTCTTCGGCGCGACTTACATGGTCCTCGCGCCCGAGCATCCGTTGGTCTCGCACTTGACGAGCGAGGAGCAGCGTGCCGAGGTCGAGGCGTACCGCGAGCGCACCAAGCGGCAGGACATCGTTTCGCGGAAAGTCACCAAGGAGAAAACCGGCGTCTTCACCGGCAGCCACGCGGTCAACCCGGCCACCAGTGCGCCGATCCCGATCTGGATCGCCGATTATGTGCTCATGGAGTACGGGACCGGCGCGATCATGGCGGTGCCCGGGCACGACGAGCGCGACTTCGAGTTCGCGAACGTGTTCTCGCTGCCAGTCGTTAGGGTCGTCGCCGACGAGGGCGACAACGAGCACACACCACTGGATGTGGCGTTCACGGAGAACGTGTCTGGCCGGCTCGTGAATTCCGGCCAGTTCGATGGCATGAGCGTTCCCGAGGCGAAGCGCGCCATCACCGACTGGCTCGCGTCGCGCGGTGCCGGGCGGCCGGTGGTGAACTACCGGCTCCACGATTGGTGCATCTCCCGGCAGCGCTACTGGGGTCCGCCGATTCCGATCATCTACTGCGACCGTTGCGGACCACAGCCGGTGCCGGAGAAGGACCTGCCGGTCACGCTACCCGACATCGAGGACTTCCGGCCTGACGACTCGGGGGTGTCGCCGCTCGCTCGTCACGAAAGCTGGTACGTCGTGCCGTGCCCGAAGTGCGGCGGGAAGGGGCGCCGGGAGACCGACGTGTCCGACACGTTCCTCGACAGCGCATGGTACTTCCTGCGCTACCCGAGCGCCGACCGCGACGACGTGCCGTTCGATCCGCCTGTCACGCGCAAGTGGCTGCCGGTGAACTCGTACATCGGCGGCAACGAGCACGCCGTGCTGCACCTCATGTACTCCCGGTTCATCACGATGGTGCTGCACGACATGGGCTTCCTGCACTTCGAGGAGCCGTTCACGCGCTTCCGCGCACACGGCCACATCACGCGCAACGGCGCGAAGATGTCGAAGACGAAGGGCAACATCGTGAACCCCGACCAGTACTACGAGGAGTGGGGGGCGGACACGTTCCGCACGTACCTCATGTTCCTCGGACCGTACGAGGAGGGCGGCGACTTCCGCGACCAGTCGATCTCCGGCGTTAGGCGTTTTCTCGATCGTGTGTGGTCGTCGGTGACGGAATCCACGACGGAGGGCTCGCCCGACCCGGAGGTGATGCGCAAGCTGCACCAGACGATCGGGAAGGTGACGGACGACATCCCGCGTCTGGCCTACAACACGGCCATCGCGGCGATGATGACGTACGTCAATGTCGTGCGGCAGGGCGAGCGCACGCCGCACCGTGACGAGCTAGAGCCGCTCGTCCAGCTCGTGTCGCCGTTCGCGCCGCACCTGGCAGAGGAGCTGTGGCAGCAGCTCGGCCACACGGAGAGCGTCTTCGATGCAGGCTGGCCGAAGTTCGATCCGGAGCTCGCGCGCGAACAGACGATCGAGCTGGCCGTGCAGGTGAACGGCAAGATGCGCGGAACGGTTCGCGTGGCGGCGGGCATCACGAAGGAGGATGCGCTGGAAGCCGCACTGGCCACGCCCGCGATCGCCCGGTTCGTCACGGGCGAGCCGAAGAAAGTGATCTTCGTTCCGGGCCGCCTGCTCAACGTGGTGGTGTGAGCACGGCCGGCGGCGACGCCGCCTTCTCGCGCTGGTGGCGGCTGATCGCGGCTGCGCTGTGCGCGGTCGGCGCGATCGCCCGGTTGGCCGCGTACGCCCAACATCGCTCGCTCTGGTACGACGAAGCCGCGCTCGCACTCAACATCGTGCAGCGCGGCTTCGTCGCGTTGCTGCAGCCGCTGGACTTCCTGCAGACCGCGCCGCCGTTGTTCCTCTGGGCGGAGCGCTTGGCAATCCTGCCGTCAGGCGCGAGCGAATGGTCGCTGAGAGCGGTCCCGCTCGCCGCCGGCATCCTGACCCCGCCACTCATGTGGCACGTCGCGCGTCGCGCGTTGCCGCCCCTGGCCGCCATCGCCGCCGTGGCGCTCGTGGCGCTCTCGCCAACTCTCGTTCACTATGCGGCGGAGGCCAAGCCGTATGCGGTAGACGCCTTTGTCACGCTGGTCGTCGTCGATCGCGCGGTGTCCGTCGCGGAGCCCTCCGCCGGCCGGGCACACTGGTGGATGCTTGCGATCGTGGGCGTCCTTGCAATCGTGTCGTCGACGCCGGCGATCTTCGTGCTGGCGGGAGCCGTTGCGTGCCTCGGGCTCCGTGCCGCGCTCGGACGCGACTCCCGATTCGCGCGGCGCACCGCAGCGGTCGGGCTGGTATGGGCGGCAGCCTTCGCGGCGCTGTTGGCGACAGTGTTCCGTCCGCTGCTTGACGACGACTCGCGGGTCGGCCGGTTCATGCACTGGTACTGGGCGACGAACTTCCTGACGCCGGACCCTCCAGGCCTCGCGACCAAGGTGTCGTCGATCCTGTGGGCCACGCTGACGGGCACGTTTGTGGGCGAGCCTGCGTTCCCGAACGCAACGACCGTGTTGTTAGGCATTGCAGCCGCGGGCGTGCTTGCCCTGGTCGCGGCGCGCCGATTCGCGTTTGGGGTGCTGCTCGTGAGTCCATTCATCCTGGCCGCATCCGCGTCAGCGCTTCGGCTGTACCCGCTGGCGGAGCGATTGGTGCTGTTCGCGGCGCCGCTCACCGCGTTGCTGCTCGCGTCATCGCTGATGTTCGCCAGTTGGCCACACGCCTGGCGCTGGCCCGCGTGGCTGGGCGCTGCTGCGGTGGCGGCCGGGATCATCGTGTCATCGCGTGGCGTGCTCGCGCGGCTCGCGTCCGACGAGGGCCGCCAGGAGAGTCGCGCGCTCGTCAGCGAGGCAATGCGTGAGCGGGGAGAGGGGTTGCCGGTCTGGGTATCGGGAGGCGGCGAACCGGCGTGGAGGTTCTACAGCGGGCTCGATGACTCGCGGCCGAGTGTCGGCCCCGACGTGGTCGCTGCGCCGTCCGATGCCACGATCACGTCGGATGTCATTGTCGGATCCTGGTACAACAGCATCCCCGAGCGCATCGTGCGCGTCGTGGACGACACGGCTGCGTGGTCGAAGCCGTCGCCGTGGAGCGCGAAAGAGTCCGCGCGCATCGCACGACTCGCTCGCCCGTGCGCATTGGTGTTCCTCGCCGCCCCGCAGCCTGGTGAGTCCGCCGCGCTGCTGACGGGCGTCGGCGCGTTAGGCGGAACCGTTCGGGACGCCCGGCGTGCGGTTGGTGCAGAGCTCTATCGCGTGTGCTTCGACCCCCGCTGAGCACCAACGCTCGATTTCGACACTCGCCCCTACTTGCTCTCCGCGAGCTTCCGCGTCGCTCTTCGACGCAGGTCCTCATCCGGATCGTCGGTCGCAATCGACTTGAGCTTGTCCCTCGCCGCTCGATCGCCACGCTCCGCGAGGATGGTCACGAGCCGATCGCGCACGGCGCGGTCCGTCACCGAATCGTAGAGCGCAACGAGATCGGCTGTGGACACCCCGGACTCCGCCAGCGACCGCACCGCGCGCTCGCGCAGTGTGGAGCTTTCCTTCGCGTCGCGAACGATCCCCTTGAGCCACGCGGTTGTCTCCGATCCGCCGGCCTCAGCGACCGACCTGACGATGCGCTCGCGGAGGCTCTCCTCGTCGACCTTCGGATACACGGAGCGCAGATAGGCCACGTCGCCCTGCTCGGCGAGTGACCGGATCGCGCGCTCGCGCAGAGACGTCGATTCCGTGTTCCGCTCCACGATGTCGCGCAGCCAGCGGCGGCTCTCCGAGTCGCCGATGTCCGCCATCGTCCGAATGACGCGCTCCCGAAGCGATGGGTCGTCCAGCTTGTCGTACAGCTCCCGCAGGCTTCGCGAGTCGCTGTTCTCGCCGAGCAGCCGTACCGCCCGCTCGCGAATCGAGGTGCGCTCGTTTCGGTCGAGCGCGATGGTGCGGACCCAATCGAGGTCGGCCTTCGTGCCGTTTTCGCCGACCACCCTAACGATTCGCTCGCGCAGCGTCGGCTCATCGACACGCGGGTAGAGCGATCTGAGATACGCGAAGTCGCCGTCGTACTCGCCGATGACCCGGATCGCGCGCTCACGCACCTCGAGCTGATCGCCTCGATCTTCGGCGATCGTTCGCGCGACCGTCGTGGCGTTCCGATCGCCCTCGCGTGCCGCGACGCGACCGACCCATTTGAGCGCGCTCTCGCGCACCGACGAATTGAGCGACTTGTTTCGCGCCATGTCGGCGAGCCGGCCGGCCAGGCGCACGCTGTCCGCGATGCTGGCGGCCAGAATCGCGGTGCGTGCGACATCGTCGCGACCATTCGAGGCGAGATCCAGGAGATAGCGCGAGACGTCAGCCGTGGCGACCGTTCCGAGCTCCGTCCCGGCTCGCTCGGTCGCCGCGCTCGAGGGACCAACGAACGGCTGCACATCCACGACGCGATGATCGCGCACAACGAGCAGGAGCCGCACCGGCCCAGGCGTGCACCGACTCCCGAGGTCGGACATCGACGTCGTCGTCGAGAACATTCCCTCCGAGAACCAGACGTCATAGCCGCGAGCGCTGGACGACGCGTCGGCGATGAAGCTCCGACCGTCGCCGCAGATGCCGTCTCGCGCCGCATACGTCATCTTCACGAGCCCGTCGCGGGCGCCCGCTACCCGCCGAGCGAGGTCGGAGCCCTGCGCGGGGGTGCTCCGGAAGAGCCTACCGTGGGAAGGCGGAGGGGCGAAGATCGCGGCGGCGAGATACCCGCTCACGATGACGAGACCGGTGCGAAGCATGACTCTCCTCGAGAAGCCGTGGCTTCACTTCCGACACCGCTTCCCGGCATATCGTTGGCAACGCCTTACGTGGGATTTCAAGGAGTCTGACCCCTTGAAACGCAAAGCGCGCCACTAGAACAGGTTGCCGACCCAGTCTCCGACGAAATAGCCGACAACGGCAACGCCGAGTCCGACGACGAACATGTCGAGGCCGGAGCGGAAGAGCCCGCGACCCGTGAAGACCGACCGGGCCCCACCGACGAGGAAGTGCGATGCCATCGACAGGACGAAGGACAGCACGATCGCGGGAGTCCCAACGAACACGAAGAAGGGAAACACCGGAATGACAGCGCCGAACGCCGTGGCCAGCCCGGTCACCCATCCTTCGCGCAGCGGCGACATGTGCGGGTCCGCTATTCCCAGCTCCTCCTGCACCTGCTCCTGGAGCATCCGCTGCGGATCCGCCATCACCTGCGTCGCAAGAGCCATCGCCGACTCGGGCTCCATCCCCTTGGACTCGTAGATCAGCGCGAGCTCGTCCCGTTCGACTTCGGGCATGAGCGCGATCTCGTCGCGCTCCATGGCGATCTCGTGGGCATACACCTCCTGCTCGCTCTTGGCAGCGAGGTAACCGCTGGAGCCCATGGAGAGAGCGTCGGCAATCAGCCCCGCCACCCCAGCGACCACGACAGCCCCATGCTGTGCTGCCGCCGTCGCGCCGATGACGCCCGCCACCAGACCAAAGTTCGCGGTCAGACCGTCGTTGAAACCGTACACCACGTTTCTGAGGAATCCGCCGGACTCGGTTCGATGCCACGGCTCCGAGCTCCTACCACTGATTCCTGCCAGCTCGCTGGCGTGCTCCGCGGATTCACGCGCGAGCAGCAGCGCTTCGCCTCCGCCGGGTGCGCCGGTGGGCGTTCGCTGATGCAGATCGAGATAGCCTTTTACCTCGCGGCCTTCCTCCCGGAGCAGATGCGGCAGCAGAAACCCGGGACCGAAGCGTCGGCCGAGCCACGCGAGCAGGCGAGCTCGCGCGGTGGGTCGGAAGGGCGGCGGCGGATGACCATGCTCCGTGAGCAGCTTCGCCCAGATATCGACGTGTCGATCCTCGACCGCAGCGAGACGGCTGTAGACGTCCTTCTTCTTCGCATCAGGCTCGACCGCCGCCAGCGCGCGATAGAGGAATGCCGCATCCGCTTCGTCCTGCCAGTGGTGCTCGAACGCGTGGAAGTCGGGCGTCGATGCGGTGGTCACGTCGCTCATAAGAATCGAAATATGCCGTCCCACGGAAGTGGGGCGAAACCAGGACCGATCACGCAAATCCGAACAGAAGGTCGGGCGCGGAAACCGTTGGCGCCTCCAGGCGTGTCAGACCGCATAGATGACACACCCGACTTTACGAGGTTCTATGCGACGGTCTCTCTGTTTCGCCGGCGCGCTTGCCCTTTCCGCCGGGGTTCTCCAGGCCCAAGGGTCCACGCGCACGTACTCCTACGATAGTCGTTATGACGACCGCGATCGCGCCGCCATCGGCATTTCGACGAGCTCCGGCGGCATGCGCGACACGCTCGGGCTGCTCGTCTCGAGCGTCACGGCGGGCGGCCCGGCGGACAAGGCTGGCATCGAGGAGGGCAATCGCATCGCCTCGATCAACGGCGTCAGCCTACGCCTCTCCGCCGGCGATGCGGGTGAGGGCGACATGGATGGCATCGCCAATCGCCGGTTGATCCGCGAGCTGGAGAAGGTCAAGGCGGGAGACGACGTCGAGCTCCGTATCTGGGCGGGCGGCCAGACGAAGACGGTGAAGGTGAAGACGGTCGCGCTCGAGGATCTCCCGAGCCGCTCGCGCTCCATGCGCCGCGAGCTCGATGAGCGTCCCGCGTTAGGCATGAGCCTGAGCGCGACCGGCAGCCGCCGCGACACGCTCGGGATCATGGTGATCCGCGTGACCACGAACGGACCCGCCGAGAAAGCCGGAATCATCGAAGGCGACCGTATTTCGGCGATCAACGGCGTGAACCTGCGGGTCGCGGCCGAAGATGCCGGTGACGGCTACATGAGCAGCGCGCGCATGAACCGCTATCGTCGCGAGCTGGCGAAGGTGTCGGTCGGCGAAGACGTCGAGCTGCGAGTGCTCTCGAATGGCCAGTCGAAGACCGTTCGCGTGAAGCCGGTGCGAGCCGGTGATCTGCCTCGTGATCGAGCCGGCGTCATGATCATCGGCGACGGCGCGGTGAGCATCGGTGATGTGTTTCCGGCGCTTCCCGCCATCACGATCCCGCCCGTTCCGCCCGTACCGGCGCGCGCTCCACGAGTCTTCGAGTTCGACGGCAATTTCTACGATGGCGTCCGCATGCGGATCGACCCGCGTACGCGCATCGACATCGAGCGGCAGGCCGAGGACGCGGTGCGGCGCGCTCGTGAGGCGACCCGTGACCTGATGGACCACCTCGACGGATTCAGGTACGATCTCGACCACCGCGGCGATGAAGGTGGCGGCGTTATCGTTACCCCGGCCCCACGCGTCCGTACGTCCACGCGCATCGCAGCGGCCGGCGGCGGCGCGGGCATCGGGATTGGTTTTGGCGAAACGACCGACGGAACAGTCGCGGTGCCGCCCGAAGCCCGCGTCGTCTCGAACCCCCAGCCGGTTGCATACGCGGCGCCTGCACTCGCATCAGGCAACAGCGTCGCGATGTACGACGGCGACGATGCGACGTTCACGCTTCAGGGCCTCCGGCTGGCTCGCGTGAACGATGATCTCGCGTCCAACCTCGGTCGTGGGAGCGAGCGTGGCTTCCTCGTTCTCGAGGCGAGCAGACGTTGGGGCGGCCTCCGTGCCGGAGACGTCCTGCTCGAGGTCGATGGTCGCCCGGTTCGCGATGGGAGCTCGGCGCTCATCTCGCTCGGAACCGGGGACGATCACACCGCCGAAGTGATCCGGGACGGGCGTCAGCGCGTAGTCCCCCTCGACGTGCGCTGACCTGCCGCTTCGCGGGCAATGCGTGGGCGAGCCTAAGGGCTCGCCCTTTTCGTTCTGACCGACACCTGCACCATACCGCAGGCTACGTCACGGTACGTATGGAGGGGTTCGCCTCGACGCGGCACCTTGCACGCCGTCACCGGAGCGCTGACCGAGTGCCCGAAACGGTGAACGTCAATGCGAGGACCCATGCGCTACTTCCCGACCGCGAGGCTGATCCTTTTGGTGGTGCTTTCCGTCTCCTTGCCTGCGCCGACAGTGGCAGCGCAAGCGAGTGACGTCGACTCCACGCGGGCGGCCGATGCCAACGGTGCCCGCTCGACTGCCCTGCGCATTCTGCCGGTGCTCGGCTCCGCTCCGGAGACCGGTTTCGTCGGTGGCGCGACGGCGCTCAGGGTATCGAGCCCGATCGCCGATTCGATGACCCGCGCCTCGACGGAACAGGTCTACGTCGCGTACACGGCGAAGCAGCAGCTTCGCGCTTTCGTGTCCACTGATCGGTGGTCGGAGGGAAACCGGTGGGGACTCAACGCGCAGGTGGAGTATCAGCGCTTTCCACAGCCGTTCTTCGGGATCGGAATCGACGCCCCGAAGAGCGCGGAAGAGTGGTACGAGGCGCGGTCGCTCATCGCCGGCGTCGCGGTGCTTCGCCATTTGACTCGCGCGTTCTACGGACAGCTCGGGCTTCGCTACACCAGGACCACGATTCGCGACGTAGAGGCCGGCGGCGTGATCGGGCGCGGCGAGATGGCCGGCGCTCGGGGCGGTACCGTCTCGCAGATCGTCACCGGGCTGGCGTGGGATTCCCGGGACAACCTCTTCGCGCCGGCGAAGGGAGCGTACGTGCTGGCCACGGCAGCGCATGGTGGCAGCGTGTCAGGCTCGGATTACCGGTTCGGCCACTACGTCGCCGATGCAAGACGCTACTGGCGCGTTGGTCGGGGTGTCCTCGCAGGGCAGGCGTATCTGGAAGCGACGTCGGGTGAGGCACCGTTCGACCAGATGGCTCTGTTAGGCAGCAGCAGCGCCATGCGCGGCTACGTACGTGGGCGCTACCGCGATCATGACCTCGTCGCCGGGCAGGTCGAGTACCGAATGCCGGTTTCTGGCCGGCTTGGCGCCGCCGCGTTCATCGGCGCGGGAACGGTCGCGCCGACGATTTCGCAGCTCGGGTCGAGCACACTGCTCCCGACCTTTGGCGGCGGGGCGCGCTGGCTCCTCCTCCCGAAGCAGCGCACGACCATCCGCGTCGACTACGCGAAAGGCAAGAGCTCGTCCGGCTTCTACGTCGCGTTCAACGAAGCCTTCTGACCATCCGTTGGGGGTCAGACTCCTTATTCATCCGTCCAGTGCACGACGTAGCCAAATGTTGCGTGTGCGCTGCGCTCGTTTGATGAATAAGGAGTCTGACCCCCAACGGAGCTATGTGATGCACGGTCTACTTCGCGCGGCGGTGTTCGCCGCGGCGGTGGTGAGCACGAGGATCGCTAGTGCGCAGTCGCCCGAACGGTTGTTCTACTACGTCGACCGCGAGGATAGCTACCGGGCCTTCGTCGCACACGCGGACCAGATCACCGTGCTCGGGCCGCAGGTGTATACCGTCGACAGTCTCGGGCTGGTGTACGGGTCGCTCGACCGACGCGTGCTCGAGCTGGCGAAGGCCCGTGGCGTGAAGGTCATGCCGCTCGTGGTGAACGAGGGGTTCAATCAGCCGGCACTGCGCCGGCTCCTGGCCGATACCGCGGCGCGATCACGCGCCATCGCGTCGCTCGTCGAGCTGTGCCGGCGGAACGGGTACTGGGGCATTCAGTTCGACATCGAGAACATCAACATTCAGGACAGGGATCGTTTCACCGCCTGGTTCACGGATGCCGCGCGCGCGTTGCACGCGGCGGGGTTCACCGTGAGCGCGGCGATCGTGCACCAGACGGATGCCCTGCCGGGCCCGACGGGCTACCACCGCTTCCTGGCGGACAGCTGGCGCACGTTCGATCTGGCGGCGTTAGGCAAGGCCGCCGATTTCCTGAGCGTGATGAGCTATGACCAGCACACGCGTCGCACGCCTCCCGGTCCCGTTGCGGGGATGCCGTGGGTGCGATCGGTGGCCGAGTTCTTCCTGCGCTTCGTACCGGCCGACAAGCTGTCGCTCGGAATCCCGCTCTACGGCGACTACTGGTCCGCGCGGCCGGACCCCACGCCCGAGCGCGCCCGGACGAGCGCGAATTCCGTGAGCTGGTTCTGGGGCTCGGGCCTGGCCGAGCGGAACGGCGCGACGGTCAAATGGGACGACGTGCAGCAGGTGCCGTATGCGTCCTTCGAGGTCGGCGGCACGTTCGAGTGGCTCTACCTCGAGAACGCCCGGAGCTTCTCGGCCAAGCTCGCGCTCATGCGTGACAAGAAGCTCCGTGGCTTCTCGGCCTGGGTGCTGGGTCCCGAGGATCCGGAGATCTGGAAAACCCTGAAGTAGCGTCGCTGCGATGCTCAGAACTCTATCTGCGTACCCAGCTCAACGACCCGGTTCGGCGGGATGCCGAAGAACTCGGTCGCGCCACGCGCGTTCTGCGACATGAGCACGAACAGTTTCTTCCGCCAGCGGGCCATGGTGCCGATCTCCGGGTCCCTCGATCGTCGCGGCAGGTTCGGCAACAGCCGTTCGCGGCCCAGGTAGTACGACACGTCGGTCTTCTTGACGTTGATCCCGTGCCGCCCACAGAACTGCATCACGTTAGGCACGCTCGGCGTCTCCATGAATCCGTAGGACGCCTGGACGCGGAAGAAGCCCTGGCCTAACGTCTCGATCTCGATGCGTTCCTCGGGCGGCACCTCCGGGACCTCGGCCGTGACGATCGACAGCAGGACCACCTGGTCGTGCAGCACCTTGTTGTGCTTGAGGTGATGCAGCAGAACCACCGGCGCGCCCTCCGGATCCGACGTCATGAAGACGGCGGTGCCCTTCACCCGAACCGGTTTCCGCTTCTCGACGTCCGCCAGGAACATGTCGATCGGGACCGTCCCACGCTGGAGGATTGCCCGGAGGATGGCGCGCCCACGCTTCCACGTCGTCATGAGCGCGAACACGAACCCCGCAATGCCTAGCGGAACCCACCCGCCGTGCGGGACCTTCGCCAGGTTCGCGAGGAAGAACGCGAGGTCGATCGTGAGGAAGAACACGAGGAACGATCCGGCCTTGAGCTTCGACCATCCCCACTGGTTCCGCACGACCTTGAAGAAGAGGATGCTCGTGATCGCCATGGTCCCGCTCACCGCGACGCCATAGGCCGCGCCGAGCCTCGTGGCCGAGCCGAAGCCGAGGACGAGCAGCAGCGTACCGGCCGCGAGCGCCTTGTTGACCTCCGGGATGTAGATCTGTCCTGCCTCGTGCTTCGAGGTGTGGATGATCCGCATCCGCGGGCTATAGCCGAGCTGAATCGCCTGCTGCGTCAGGGAGAACGCGCCCGAGATGAGCGCCTGCGACGCGACGACCGCCGCCGACGTCGCGATCACGAGGAGCGGGTACACGAACCAGCTCGGCGCGAGCAGATAGAACGGGTTCGCGATCGCCGCCGGAGATTGCAGCAACAGCGCGCCCTGCCCGAAGTAGTTGAGCAGCAGCGCCGGGAGCACGAAGTAGTACCACACGAGGCGGATCGGCTTCGGGCCGAAGTGCCCCATGTCGGCATACAGCGCCTCACCGCCCGTGACCACCAGGACCACGGCTCCGAGCGCGATGAACGAGCGCCACGGGTGGGCGAGGAAAAATTCCACCGCATGCCACGGGTTCAGCGCGCTCAGAACCGTGGGGTTCGAGATGATCCCGCGAACCCCGAGGACCGCAATGCTGGCGAACCACACGAGCATTATCCAGCCGAACAACCCGCCGACTCTTGCCGTGCCGTGACGCTGGAACGCGAAGAGCAGGGCGATGATGATCAACGAGATCGGGATGACGAACCTGCTCAGGCCAGGCGATGCGACCTCGAGCCCTTCGACAGCGCCCAGCACGGAGATGGCCGGCGTGATCACACCATCGCCGTAGAGAAATGCTCCGCCGAAGAGGCCGAGCGCGATGAGCAGCCCGCGCTCGCGCACTTCGCCAGCGCGGTGCTGTCGCTGAAGGATGAGTGCCAGCAGTGCGAGCACGCCCCCCTCGCCCCTGTTGTCGGCGCGGAGGATGAACGCGACGTACTTGACGCTGACGATGAGGACGAGGACCCAGGCGATGAGCGACAGGAGGCCGTTGACGTTCTGGACGCTCATCGCCAGGCCGTACGCCGGCTTGAACGCCTCCTTGACCGAGTAGAGCGGACTCGTTCCGATGTCGCCGTAGACGACGCCAAGCGCCGTGAGGGACAGGACCAGGAGTCGCTTGCCGCGGGGGTTGGCCTCGGCGTGATGCCGAGGGCCGACCTCTTCGCCCTCAGGGACTGCGGTAGGTTGGCGGCCGCCCGCTGGAAGCGGGGCCGGGTTGGCGGTCATACAGTCAAGACAGGCGACTTGGCCCGTGAAGTAACGAACGCGTTTGCGGGTTCCGACTACACCGCTACGCAAACGGGCCGCGGAGCGACTCCGCGGCCCGTTGGAAATGTACCCGCCAGGGGGGCGTCGTAAAGCGAGCTCAGGACGTCGAGGTCTGGCCCCGCTCGCGGCTCGCGCGCACGATCTCCTCGATCTCCTTGGCGGCGCGGTCGAGCGCGTCGCGAATCTTCGTAACCGCTTCCTTGTCTCGAAAAACCCGGGGAGCGCCCCGATACGTTGCCTGGGCGACGTCCCTGATCGCGCGATTCACGTCCATCACGGCGTCGCTGAGGAAGGTCGAGCCGAGCTCCGCGATGCGTTCGAAGATGTCGTCTACGGCGGACTTGTTCTGGGCGAGGTAGGCGCGGCCCTCGTCGGTGATCGAGTAGATCTTCTTGCCTCCTTCCTCGACCGTGACGCGCGCGTAGCCCATGTCCTCGAGCAGGGTGAGGGTCGGGTAGACGGTGCCGGCGCTGGGCGAGTACATCCCGCCGAAGCGCTCCTCGAGCGCTTTGATGATCTCGTAGCCGTGACGGGGCTTCTCCTCGAGCAGCTGGAGGATGACGTACTTGAGGTCGCCCTGCTCGAACATTCGACTGCCACGGAAGGGTCCGCCACGCCCACGGCGGCCGCCGCCGAACCATCCCAGGAAGTCGGGGTCGAAATCCCAACGCCCATGTCCCCTCGGGCTGCAGCCGACCCAGATGCCGTTCCACATACTGATACCCTCGTCTTCCGATATATCGTAAGATATATCGTTAACGACGATATATCGCAAGACAGGTCCTCCACGGCGGGTTCAAGCCTTTCCGGAAACCCATAAAGCAGATAAAGCCGAAACGGCCTGATCTTGGCTTTGCATCTACGCTGCGCGTGGTATGGAGCAGCATTCACGTTAGGCAGGGCCAGGTGGGTTTCGCTTGGTCCGCTTCATTCCGTCAACAAAAGCACTTGAGGCCCACGCATCCCCTAACCGCAGAGTCTGTCTCAGAACGCCACAAACTGCAGAGCTTCCGTGGTCATCGGTGTTCGCCTAACGGGCACAACGTTTGCCCTTCAGAGGGCAGCCTCGGCGGGAACGGGGCAAAGCGAAGCGACACTCAGTACGAGCCACTCACGCAGCAGAGGAGGCAGCATGTCGGACGATCTCCGCTCGAAGGGCGTTCAGAATCAGGTCACCGGCGCGGCGAAGGAAGCGGAAGGCAAGATCCGCGACGCGGCCGCCGAC
>Ga0075418_10005536_pt1 | contig 14308 bp, 11 predicted proteins | sample SoiMetdeltSBSDD2_FD_81776 | JGI IMG/M metagenome (GOLD analysis project Ga0075418, IMG submission 81776) | Bulk soil microbial communities from a Populus tree surrounding site in Tennessee, USA - Soil MetaG P. deltoides SBSDD2 | ecosystem: Environmental > Terrestrial > Soil > Tree plantation...
CCCTCGTCGAGCTGCACTTTGGGCTGCCAGCCGAGCTCGCGCTTTGCGAGAGCGATGTCCGGTTGTCGCTGCCGCGGGTCGTCCGGGGGCAGCGGCATCGACTCGATCTTCGAGCGCGAGCCCGTCAGGGTGATGACTTTTTCTGCAAGCTCACGGATCGTGAATTCGACGGGGTTTCCGAGGTTCACCGGTCCCGTAAAGGACTCGGGGCTTTTCATCAGCCGCACGAGCCCGTCGACCATGTCGCTTACGTAGCAGAAGGAGCGTGTCTGGTCGCCGTCGCCGTAGATAGTCAGCGGCTCGTTCTTCAACGCCTGCGTGATGAAGTTCGAGACGACGCGCCCATCGTGAGGGTGCATGCGTGGACCGTAGGTGTTGAAGATGCGGGCCACCTTGATTGGCATCTTGAACTGGCGGAAATAGTCGAAGAAGAGGGTCTCGGCGCAGCGCTTGCCTTCGTCATAGCAAGCGCGGGGCCCGATCGGGTTTACCCGGCCCCAGTAGTCTTCCGTCTGCGGGTGTACATCCGGGTCCCCGTATACCTCGCTGGTTGACGCTTGCAGGATGCGGGCCCGCGTGCGGCGCGCGAGCCCGAGCATGTTGATTGCGCCGTGCACGCTCGACTTGGTCGTCTGCACGGGATCGAACTGGTAGTGGATCGGCGAAGCCGCGCAGGCGAGGTTGTAGATGGTGTCCACTTCCACGTACACCGGAAACGTCACGTCGTGCCGGATCAGCTCGAAGTGCGGGTTGTCGAGCAGGTGCGCGATGTTGTGACGCGAGCCGGTGAAGAAGTTGTCGATGCAGATGAGGTTGCCAGGCTCCGCCATCAGGCGATCGCAAAGGTGCGACCCGAGGAAACCGGCGCCACCGGTGACAAGCGTCTGACTGTAATCAGGGTATCGCGGCATTGGGTTCTTCCGTTGAGCGCGCGCCCCGAATCTGCCGGTCGCGGCGTATCGACTCCAGATTATGCAATCAGTCGGCCGCCATCATGACCCCGATCACGGCCCGGATCGTGAAGCAACGCGCGACTCCGATCAATTTGATGCCTCTCCCGTTTCAGAGAACCGGGCGCGAGGAACGTGCATGCGCCCTTGAACGGCGAGGCGTACGTCATGGCCACGCGGGCGCGGCGGGCCTGCCTGCCGAATTGGCCAAAACGTGAAGCAATCGCGGTTTTTCGGCCGATTTCGCAGGTGATTCGGGAACGCCGAAGGCCGAGAATCAGGGTTCAGTGAAACACGGCAAACCCGTCGAAAGGCGGGGACGCAAAGCTTCCGGTCTGTCGGCCTCACGGCCCACGATAGCGGGGTTGCCACTCGAGCACGCGACGACACGCGTCGTGCGCTGCCGCGGTCGCTTCCGCCAAGTCGACAGACCCACGCATGCGGGGTGGTCGACATGGCTTCATTCCGGCACTTTCAGGAAATTGCGACCGCCGCGGTTCCCGCGATCGCGCTGATCCTCGCGGTCGGCGTTGGCGCGCGCGATGCCGCGGCCGACCCCAGGGACTGTCGCGGCAACGGCAAGTTTGCAACCGTCTGCTCAAAGCCGCCCGCCAACCAGACGCCGACGATCAGCGGCGCGCCTTCGCCGGAGGTGTTGGTGGGTTCGCCCTATGCCTTTACGCCGACGGCGTCCGACCCGGAAGGCCAGACGTTGACGTTCAGCATTGTCAACAAGCCGCCCTGGGCCTCGTTCAGCTCGACGACTGGCCGGCTCAGCGGGACACCCGGCGCTGCTGCTGAGGGTGAGCACGTCGGCATCAGCATCGCCGTCAGCGACGGAAAGTTGATGGCCGCGCTGCCCACGTTTTCGATCGTGGTCAACGCTGCCAACCACGCTCCCAGCATCAACGGTACGCCTCCGACTCACGCGCGCGAAGGGCAGGTCTACGACTTCGCGCCGAGCGCTTCGGATCCCGACGGCAACGCGCTTTCGTTCACGATCGCGAACCGGCCCGCCTGGGCGACGTTCAACACCCAGACCGGCCGGCTGACTGGAATTCCAGGGCAGGGCACCGTCGGCAGCTATTCGAACATCACGATCCGCGTAACCGACGGCTCGCTCGTTGCCACCTTGGCCGCCTTCGCGATCAGCGTCGAACAGGCCTCCCTCGGCAGTGCGACGCTATCCTGGACGGCACCGACTTCCCACGAAGACGGAACCCCGCTCACCGATCTCGCGGGCTACCGCATCCGCTACGGCACTTCGGCAGGCAGCTATCCCAACCAGCTTCAGATCGCCAATCCCGGCATTACGACCTGCGTGATCGAGAACCTGCCGGCGGGCACGTACTACTTCGTCGCGACGGCCTACGACAGCTCCGGGCGCGAAAGCGAGTTCTCCGGCATCGTATCCAAGACTATCGGCTGATTGACGCCGGGAAAATTCCGGGGGCTATTTACGCCCGCTGGAAATTCGCTGAGCGGTACAAGCGGCGTCGGCTGCTACACTGACTGTCATCGTGATCGGACTTCTGCATTTGTATGCCGCGGCGCTCGCGGCGGGCGCGGCGCTGCCCGCCGCCATGCCGCATGACCACGATGCCATGACGATGGCGATGACGGGCGTGTTCGGCGACTACCCGATGACGCGCGATGCATCGGGCACATCCTGGCTGCCGGATGCTTCCGTCCACGCGATGAGCCACGTCATGCATGGGGACTGGACACTGATGGGGCACGCGATGCTCGAAGGCGTCTACGACTGGCAGGAAGGCCCGCGCGGCGACGAGCTCACTTTCACGTCGGGCATGGTGATGGCCTCTGCGCGTCGCGACGCCGGAGGCGGCGATACGCTGAATTTTCGGGCGATGCTGAGCCCGGATCCGTTCATGGGCAAGCGTGGCTATCCGCTTCTCCTCGCGTCCGGCGAGACGGCGGATGGGGTGTCGCCGCTTATCGACCGCCAGCATCCGCACGACCTCTTCATGGAGCTTTCTGCGAGCTTCGCCTGGCAGCTGGGAAGCGCGCGGAGCCTCTTCGTGTACGCGGGCCTGCCCGGCGAACCAGCCTTCGGGCCGCCGGCCTTCATGCACCGGCCCGCGACGATGACGAGCCCCGAGGCCCCCATCACGCATCACTGGCTCGACTCGACGCACATCACTTTTGGCGTGCTGACGGCCGGCTGGATCCAGGACCGCTGGAAGCTCGAATTCTCGCAGTTCACCGGCCGCGAGCCTGACGAGAATCGCTACGACATTGAGCGGCCGCGGATGGACAGCACCGCGCTCCGCGTCAGCTGGAATCCGGGCGTGCGCTGGGCGCTTCAGGCGTCCTGGGCCGACGTCGAGAGTCCGGAGCAGCTCGAGCCGGAAGTCGACGAACGGCGTATCTCGGCGAGCGCCCTGTACGGACGCGACCTGGGCGGCGGACGTGAGCTTTCGGCGACGCTCGCCTGGGGCCGCAAGGAGCCGAGCGAAGGCTCAGCCACGAACGCGATCGCACTCGAAGGCGCCTTCGAGCCGGCGCGCGACTGGCAGGTATTCGGGCGCATCGAGTGGCTCGAGACTCACGAGCTCGGCGAACACCACGAGGACCTCGACGAAGTCGCCAAGCTGTCCGCAGGCCTGCGCCGCGAGTTCGCTCTGGGTGACAGGGCCCGAGTCGCACTCGGCGCGCTCTACAGCCTCAATCGCGTCGATGATTCCCTGCGGCCATCGTATGGCGGCAATCCCCACGGCGCGATGGTCTTCCTCCAGTTCCTCGCCGGCACCTGATCTCAAAGGGAACGGTCGCTTTCAAAAGTGACCGTGCCCTTTTGATAACATGCGCCCGGAACTCGGCGGGCGCCGCCTTGTCGGATCGCCAACCAATGGAGTCGTGAATGGCTGGTTCACAGGCCTACATGAAGGATCGCGCCGGGAAGCTGGCGCTCCTCGTCGGCATCGCGGTTGTCACCCACCTGCTCTACCAGATGATCGTCATACCGCGCGCTGACGCCTGGAAGGCGGCGCAGCTCGAGCTGGTGCGCAAGACGCCCGGCTATCACCCGGAGCGATCCTTCTTCGTGATCATCGCGGGCGATGAGCAAAAGGCGACGATCATCATCGCCGTCTGGGCCGCGTTTCTCTCGTTCATGCAGTTCGGCGATACCCGCAAGCAGCGCCGCCTGCTCGAGGCGGACCTGCTCCGCCTGCCGCCGGGCGTCGTCATCCTGCCGGAAGACGCGCAGGAATATTCGCGGCGCCTCGACCAGTTGCCAGGCAAGGAGCGCGACTTTGTCGTGCCGCGCGTCCTTCGCGGTGCACTGAAGCGATTCGGCACGACCCGGAATGTCCAGGACGTGTCCACGACCGTGCACAACACCTGCGAATCGGAGGCGGCACGGCTCGACTCGGAGCTCGCGATGCTCCGGTTCAGCGTCTGGGCGACGCCGGCGCTGGGATTCATCGGGACCGTGCGGGGTATCGGCATCGCGCTGCAGGGCGCGGAGATGGCGATGAAAGGCGACACCTCGGCCGTGACCGGCGGCCTCGGGATTTCGTTCAATTCGACCTTGATCGCGCTGTCGCTCTGCCTGATCCTCATGTTCCTGCTGCACGAGATCCAGCTCGCGCAGGAGCGGCTCGTCCTCGATACGGAGCGTTACGCGGACGAACAGCTGGTCGCGCGCCTGAGCTCGCGTTAACCGCCCGGGACGTCGGCCGCGGCCGCGTCCTCGCTTACCGTCACGGCGATCCAGCTCGCGTCCGGGTCAAAGGCGTCGATCGCCGCGACGGCCGCTTCAGTGTCGTCGCCCAGGTCCTTCTGGAACACGACGCCGTCCTGGTCGACGATGAAGGTCATCACGCCGCTCACGCCGTATTGCGCCGGCCAGGCGATGAGCGCGAATCCATTCCGCAGCACGCCCTTGTCGAAGTAGTCCATGGCGCCGCCATTTGCATTGTCGGTCTGGCGGAAAAGCGGGCGGTAGCGATAGCCATGATAGGCCGCGCCACCGGCCTTGTAGCCTTCTGCGGCTGCGGCAGCGATGAATGGGCCCACCGGACTCTGCGCTTCGCCCGCGGCCGCCGGCCAGTACAGGCCGTTCTGGGTGCCCGGGTCGCTCACGAGCTTGTGCGCGTAGACGCCAGCGCCTTCACCGTCATGATCCACGGCCGCGTAGTCGTGTTGTGCGTCGACGAAGCCGCGGCAGACCGCGATCGCCCCGAGTTCGTTTCGGCCGATGCGCCGGTAGACGAGCTCGTCGGCGCCTGCCGCGCCGTCGAGATACCACTTGCCGTCGCGGCGGACTATCGGCACGGGCATCGGCCAGTCATCCGGACCGACCTGCAGCTCGAACCTGTCGTTGCCTTTCGGGACGAGCGCGTGCTTCGCGTCGTACATCGCGACGAAGTCGGCGCGCGTTTTCTTGTCAGCGATAGGATCGCCGGAGGCGAGGATCGCCTCGGATCCTGGACCGAACAGTTCCTCGAGCCGCGCCACGTCGGACTTGCTTCCAGCGTCGACGAGTGCGGCGACGGCGTCCTCAGGCGAGGCAAAGGACGCCTGCGCGTGATTGTTCGCGCAGCCTGCGAGGCCCGCGGTGAGCGTAGCCGTCGCCAGCAAGGCCGGAACGATGATGGCGCGTATCGCATGCTTCTTCATGGTGCGACTCCTAGCGCCGGGGCTTGCGCGCTTTGCCGCCACTGGCGCCGCCTAGGCTGCTGCGTCCACGCTGGCTGGCTTGCCGTTCCGCGCGCCCGGACTGCGCGCCGCCTCCGAAGGCGGTCCGGTCAGCAGCCGCTGCGTCTGGCTGCGGTGCCGGGCGGTGGACCGGCGATTGTGCGGGCCGTGCCGCTGCAGCCTGCGGCAGTTGGCCTGCCGAGGGTTGAGCAGCCGCGCGATCACGGCCGCGGTCTGCGGTACCTGCGGGCCGTGATGCGGGCGTCGGCCGCGTCGCCTGGCGATCCTGCGCACCGGCGTAACCTCGATTCGACGCGCTTGCGCCGGCGCGATTTTCTGCGCCTGCATAGCCGCGCTTGCCGGCTGCTCCGGCGGTCCGGTTCTGCGCGCTCGCATACGAATTGGTCGGGCGCCTCGGCAGGTCCTGCGCGACGCCCGGCGGCGGGGAATTCGCGACCATGCGATCGCGCGCCGCCTTGTTCTCGGGCCGCGCGCCGGCGTAACCGCCTTGCTCGGGCCGATTGCGCGTAGCGTCGCGCGTCGCGGCCTCGGGCGTCCGGGCGCTGCGGTCGCTCACCCCGCGATTGAGATCCTTGAGGTCCGAGCGGCGCGGCTTGGCGGCCGTGATCGGGCTTTGCGCCGGCCGCGTGCTGATCTCGTTGCGGCCGCGGCCATTGCGTTTCCAGTAGTCGTTACCACCGTTGTTCACGATGATCGTGTTGTCGTTGAAGCTGTGCCGGTAGTCATTGCCGCGGTTGTAGTTGTGCGACGGGTAATAGCCGCCGCCGTAGGGAGGCCGGTACATGTAAGGCGGCGGCGGATAGTACGGCCCGCCACCGTAGTACATACCCCCGTGGTAGTAGTTCGGACCATAGTCATCCCAGTCGTCGTCGAACGCTTCGTTGATGAGGATGCCTGCGCCGAATGCAAGGAGACCCGTCGTGATCAGTGCCTCGGTGCTGTGCCCCGTCTCTTGCGTCGTCGTTGTGGTGGTAGCAGGTGCCATGACGACGGTCGTCGATCCTTGCGTCGTGACCGTCGTGCCGGGAGCGGCGCCTACGACTGAAACCGTGGCCGGTGGTGGAATCGTCGCGGGAGGCGGCGCGTAGACGGCGACGGGGTCGTACTTCGGCACATAGACGACGTCCGGACTCGGCGGCTCGACCGTGATGACTTCCTTCCCGTCCTGCGACTCGGTCTCGACTTTGAGTTGGGCGGAAGACTGCAGGTTGCCGACATCCTTGGCTTGCGCGCGCAGGCGCTGCACGGCGTCGAGCACGGCCGCCTGGTCCGCGGTGAAGGCTTCACCCAGCTCGGTCGTCCAGTCGATCTGCATGCACAGCATGTCCATGACTTCGGGGAACTGGAGCAGGGCCTTGACCGATGGGCTGAGCCCGAGCTTCGAGGCTTCGGAGTCGATCTCGGTGCCCGACAGGTCCTGGTGATCGAGCAGCCAGTTCCCCGCATCGAGCACTTCCTGCGGATTGGTCGATGCGGCGAGGACATGTCCGAGCACGACGTCGGGGTAGATCGCAATCGGCGCCAAGAGCTCCTCGAGCGCCTCGGGCGTCCAGCTGCTCGCTGGCGCGGATGCGCCAGTTGCGCTGGCGGAGCCCGTGGCGGGCGCTGGCGAAGCTTCCTTGTCCCCGCAACCCGAAAAAGCAACGGCCGCCGCGAGAACCCCGAGGCACATGAGATGGCGCTGGCGCATCGAGTCCTCCCGCCGCGGCACTTGAATTGCCGTCTTGGACATGGCGCGCCGAGTCTGCGGTTGCCTGTCCGCGGCGGTCTATTGGACGAAAGTGCAATACGGGGCGATGCGTGCGACCGTGCGCCCGTCATGCGCGGGCGCTATGCTCGCGCGGTCCGGGCCGGGGGGAGGGGATCGATGGAACGCCTCATGCGCGCCTTCGAACGCGGCATCATCTTCGCAGCGCAGGCTCTGCTGATGCTGGTGATCCTGGCGGCGCTCGCGCAGCTCTGGTACCTCTTCGCATTGGCGCTCCGCGAGCGCCTCGCGGACATCGACACGATCCCGCTCCTGACGGAGTCCGTACAGCGCGCATTCTCGGGCGTGCTGCTGATCGTCCTGGGACTCGAGCTCCTGGAAACTTTGCGCGTCTACTTCACGCACCACCGCGTTCGGCTCGAGATCATCCTCGTGGTCGCGATCATCGCGATCGGACGACACGTCATCAACCTTGACTTCGAGCATCTCGGCGGTGCAACGGTCGCCGGCATCGCCGCGCTCATCATCGCCCTGACCGGCGGGTACTATCTGGTGAGGAAGTCCGGGGCTGCGGACGTTCCCTGAGTCAGTTGACGATCGTGTACTGCCAGGTGATGCCGTAGGACGTGAAGTCGCTGCCAATGCGCGTGCTCGCACCGTCATTCCAGTTGAATTTCAGCGACTGGCTGGACCCGACCGGCAGCGACAGCGTGAGCCCGTAACGGGAGTTCGACTGGCGATCGTCCTTGCGCACGCCGTCGACGGTCGTGCGGCCGCCATCGTAGTAGGTCGCATTGAAAGCCAGCCAGAGCTTCGGCCGGAAGGTGTAGTTGACGTGCCCCTGAATGCTGGCGAGCGGGTCCTGCTCCCTGTGGCGACCGCCGAAGAAGTCATCGTTGTCCTCGAAGAACCAGGCTCCAATGGTCGCTTCGAACGTCCACGGCCCGCGGGGGTGCGACAAGCCCAGCTCCGGCTTGAATGCCCAGCGGTTCATGCCGACGTTGACGAGCTTGTCCGGGTGATACTCGCCAGTCGGCGCCGAGAGCGTAAGGCTCGCGCCGAGCGTCGTGCGCGGCGTGCGCTTCGCGAACTCGGCCGGCGTCATGGCCGGCGCTCCCACCAGGCCGACTGAAATGCGGATCTTGGTGTCGCCGATGCCCTGGCGCGTCGCCTCTGCGTCCTGCCCGTCGATCGTCCCGGTGAAATGACCCGACAGGTATGGCAGAACGATTCCGGCGTTGGCTGACTGGCCGAAGAGGCTGAACGTGTGGCCCACGCCGACGAGGCCCGCATCGATCGTCGCATTCACGTCGTCGACCGGGAGCGATGGGTCGGTGAGAATTCCTCCGGTCGACCGGGCGGCTCCGGCCAGCACGAACGTCATTCCCACGGGATTCGGCGAGAAAGCGCGCGGCTCCATTTCCTGCGCCTGCGCCCGTCCCGCGAGCGCAAGGGCGGCAGTCAGAGTGAGCGCGACCGATTTGAGGACCCGGCATCCCATGACGGCCGAAGTTGTAGCACGGTCCCCGCCGCGGGATAAGTCCGAGTGTCGATTGCGCCGACCTGCCCTTTGGGGAATCCTAGGCAGTATCGACCCACTCGAGGAGTCCGCATGTCCAGCAAGAGATTCAAAACCACATCCGCCCTGGCAGCGGGCCTCGTGCTGGCCGCTGCGGCGTCAATTGCCCAGGCCGATCCCGCGGCCAAGTGGCGCATCCAGTTCGGCGATTACACGAGCAACGACGGCACGATTACGTTTCACGTGGCGCCGGAAGGCGGCACCGCCGTCGATGTCGAATCCAAGGTCAAGAAAGGTACCGGCGCAAGCACGGTCGCGCGCACCGTTAAGGATTCGCTGAAGGCGTCGCTGGGCAAGGGTTACGATGTCGAGACGGACGACGGACAGGACGTCATTGTTCGGGCAATTTCGAAGACACCCAAGTTCGACCTGACGCTCGCGGGCTCGACGCTCGCCGGACTCAGCGTCCGCTTCAAGAAGGAATAATGGCGTCCTAGGGCCGCGGGCCCGACGTGATTCGTATCGGGATATTCCGCATCTTCGCAGCAGCGGCGGTCGTCGCGCTCGAAGGCTGCGCAGGACTTCCGCCGCGGCCGGACTTGCCTGCCGAGCAGGCGATTGCACCCGAACCGGGAGGTCGACTGGACGCGCAGATCAGCCCGGCGGAAGCCCTTCATCCGGGGCAGTCCGGATTCCGACTGGTCAAGGAAGGTGCCGAGGCGTTCCTCGTCCGTATGCAGAGTGCGCGGTCGGCGTCGAGGAGCCTCGACGTCCAGTGCTACATCTGGCATGCCGACCTCACGGGTTTCTACCTCGGACAGCAGCTGCTCGAGTCGGCAGACCGCGGCGTGCGCGTGAGGCTTCTCCTCGATGACCTCGACGCGAGGGCGCAGAACGACGGCTTCGCCGCGCTTGCCGCGCACCCGAACATCGAAGTCCGGATGTTCAACCCCTGGGTGACGCGCGACGGTACGCTCAGCAAGGCGGGTGAAGGCCTCTTTCACTTCAACCGCATCAACCGTCGTATGCACAACAAGAGCTGGATTGCCGACAACCGCATCGCGGTCGTCGGCGGTCGCAACGTGGGCGACGAATACTTTGGCGCCGGCGAAGACGTCAACTTCGTGGACCTCGACTTCGCGATGATCGGGCCGGTCGTGCGCGAAGTGTCGGCCGCCTTCGACCAGTACTGGAACTCGCCGTCCGCGTATCCGATGGAGACGCTGGATCCCGGCGCAGTCAATGACGCTGCGCTCGTCAAGTTTCGCCAGAAATTGGGAGCAAGGCTCGCCGGCGAGGAGCGAAGCCGTTATGCGGCAGCCCTGCGTGCCGACGATGTCGTCAGGCGCATGCTCGCCGGCGACTGGCCGATGCGGTGGTCTCCGAAGTACGAATTCGTCGTGGACGATCCCCGGAAGGTTACGATGAAGAAAGGCGATCCCGGCCGCACGCAGGTGGGCCTCGCGCTCCTGCCGACGCTGCAATCGGCCGATTCCGAAGTGACGGTCATCTCGCCGTACTTCGTGCCGGGCGACGAGGTCACCGCGGCGATGACAGCAGCGGTCTCCGCAGGTCGTCAGGTGCGCGTGCTCACCAATTCACTCGTGGCGAACGACGTCGCGGCCGTGCACGGCGGCTATTCGCGCTACCGCAAGGCGCTCCTGAAGGGCGGCGTGCAGCTCTGGGAGCTGAAGCCGGTCGCTTCCGGCGGCTCCGGCTCCAGCGTGTTCGGCTCATCCGGCGCCAGCCTGCACACCAAAGCGTTTGCGGTAGATGGCAGACAGCTCTTCGTTGGCAGCTACAACCTCGATCCGCGCTCGACCTGGCTCAACTGCGAGCAGGGCGTACTCGTCGAGGACAAGCCGCTTACGCAGGAACTGGAAGCGCTGTTCGGCAAGCAGACGGACGGCGCGCACGCCTGGCGTGTCACGCTGGAAAAAGGAAATTTAAGCTGGACGGACGGCCGTGAGACCTTCGACTCGGATCCGAAGGCCTCGGCCTGGCGCCGCTTTCAGGCGTGGTTGACGCGCGCCTTGCACCTGGACGCGCAGCTCTGAGTCAGAAGCGCGCCGTCATGTACAGCTGCGGGCCCCAGTAATCGTAGTCATAGTCTCCCTGCCAGCGCGGCTTGTTGACATCCAGGGTCAGCTTGAAGCCGTCGAGCGCGAAGCCCGCGCTATACCGCCCACCGAAATGGTATTCGCCATAGAGCCGCGCATTGGCCAGTGAGCCTTTGGCGTCGAGCTGATCCTCCCCGAACTCGATGGAGAAAAATGAAGCAGAAACACCGAGCGTCCAGTCCGGATTGAGATGCCGATCGTAGCGGACGCCGAAGAGAGGCAAAGGCAGGTCGGCATTGGCCTTGGACGACCCCTGGAAGCTCTGGTCTGCCGTTTCTCCGCGGACGGTCAAGGTCACCGTTGTCCAGTGGATACCGGCGGTGACGGCGAACTCCTGCTTCTCGTCATTGATGAACGAATAGGAGTACGTGATCGGGATAATCTCGAGCTTCTGCTCGGTTCGAAGCGTCGCGTTGACCGGATAGAGCGTATCCCCGATTTCGATTTCCTCATCGATCGTACGACTGCCGTTCAGCGTGAAGCTGCTGTAAGTGAACCCGATGCGATGCTTCTCCTTGAAGCGCCAGCCGAGGCCCACGATGTAACCTGTCTCGTCATGATTGACGCCGAGGTCATCGCCGAGGTTGATGCGGTTGCCCTCCTCGGTGTCACCGTCGACTTTCACGTCGCTGTTGAAGGCGGGCAGGAAGGCGCCCAGCATCACCTCGAACCGTTCCTGGCCCGGACGGATATCGTCGGCATTGGCGCCAAACGCCGCAGTCACTCCCATCAACCCCACCGCAACGCAGTGAATCTTCTTAAGCATGTGTCCGCCCTGATCTTTTAGGTGGCCCGGTCGCCCAACAATGCAATCGTACACTGGCGGCGAGCGGCCCGTCGCCGGAGTCCCGCGAGACGCATTCGAACCCCCCAAACCGAGCACGGACAATAGCCCAAAGGGGCAGGGCGAAGAACTATAGCCGGGCCCTCAAGGTCAGCGAATAGCGGCGTGGCAGCGCGAGGAAGGATTGATAGCTGGCGTCGTTGATGAAATTGAGCACCGAGTCGAAATAGACGACCGGTTCGTCGAGCAGGTTCTCGCCGGCCAACTCCAGATCGACCGAGGAGCTGAGTGTGAGCCCAAGGCGCAGGGCCACGTCGTGATAGGCGTCCTGAACGAGGCGTGGGTCGGCGGAGAAGCTCGTGTTGTATCGGTCGCTCCAGCTCCAGTCGATTCGCACCCTCGCCGGCGCGGTCCCGACGGTGAATGGCTGCTCGAATCCTAACTGCGCCGACCATGGCGGCGCATCGACAGGATGCTCGGCGGAGAGGTCGCAGGACCCGGCCACTGAGCCGTCCGGGACCCGTCCCGGATAGCACATGCCGGTTGTATTCCGCCCGTACGTCAGGTCGGCGTAGGACAGCGCAAGATTGGCGTGAGCTCCGGAACTGAACAGATAGTCGGCCTCGACTTCGCCACCATCGAGGTCGACGCGTTCGGCATTGCCCACCGTGAACTGGGCACCGATGAATGCCGAGTCCTGATAATCGTGGTAGCGGGAGCGGTACACGGAGGCGCTGAGCATCCCGCGTTCCTGCGCGAACCGGAAGCGGCCACCCGCTTCGAGATGGTCGATCGTCTCGTCTCCGAACTCGCGCGCCGCCAGCGGCGCATTGCCGAAGCCCGTGTTGAAGCCACCGAATTTACCGCCGCGAGTCCACGTGGCATAAAGCATCCCGGCGCCGGCGAATTCATAGCGTGGCGTCAGGCTCCACGTGAAGCTGTCGGAGTCGCGCTCCAGGGATCCATTGACCGTCTCGCCGGTCGGTGAGGTATCCGGCGTGAGCACGCGAGAAATCACGGACACGCCGGGTGTCGTCACCGCGTTGTCGATCGACGCGTGTTTCTCCTCGCGGGCCCAGCGCGCCGAGGCGGTGAGGTCGAACCGCTGCCGGAGCGGGACGGTGACCTGTCCAAAGCCGGCGATGTAATCGGTGTCCAACCGCGAATCGTGCAGTCCTTCCTGACCGGGCGTCGCAAACGGCAGGCCGATAGCTGTCACCCAGAAAGGATCGAACGCCAGGTCGCCGTTGGGGCCAAACATGGGCCGGCGACCCCGCGAGCCGCGCTCATAGTCGTTGCGATACCAGAAAAGACCCGCGAGCCACGGCACGCGTGCGCTGTCGGCCGAGACGAGGCGCAGCTCTTCCTGCCATGCTGTGGCCTCCTCGCTGTCATGAAAGAAAAGGATTGGTGCGAGGAACTGTACGACGTCGTCTTCGTCCCGCCGGTCCCGATAATGCTCGTAGCCGCTGATCGAATGCAGCGTCCACCCGTTCTCCAGGCTGTAGTCCGCCAGCAGTGTCGCGTCCGACGCATCGAGATCGAGGCGATTCGTCGCAACGGAACAGGACGCGCGATCGTGCGCAGTGTTGTCGGGGCAGGAACCGGCAAGGCCCTGTTGCCCAAGCGCCTCAACGATCTCGGCCGAGCGTGAGCCCGGGACGAAGACGACGTCCGACTCGCCTTCGTCATCGTCCCGGCCGAGATAACCGGCGATCACGCGCAGCCGCAGGCGCTCGCCGGGCGACCAGAGCAGCTGGCCGCGCAGACTGAGCGCAGACTCGTCGTTGCCGTCCGGGCCTCCGGCGAGGAGGTTGCGCGCAAGGTCACCGTGCCAGCTGCCGCCAGCGGCTATCCCGCCTCGCAGCGATTCGCCGATGGGCCCGCCGATGCTGCCCATCAATCGACTGAAACCGGGCTCGCCCTGTGCATCGATTGATCCGACCGTGGCATCGACGGACGCGCCCAGCCGGTCGCCGGGCTCGCGCGTATAGAGGGCAATTACGCCGGCCCCCACGTTTTTTCCGTACAGCGCCGTTTGCGGACCGCGCAGCAGCTCAATCCGCTCGACGTCGAGCAGGGCCCCGCTTGCAAAGAGCGAGCGGGAACGGAACGCGCCGTCGATGAAGAGGCCTACCGCGGGCTCGAAAGTCGGAATATTGCCGAGGTTGCCGATGCCGCGAACCCGGAGAGTCGTGGTCGCGGCCGTCACGCTTTCCTCGAGGTCGAGCATCGGCGAGCGTATGGCCAGGTCCCCGATGCTGCGGATGCCTTGGGCCTCGAGATCCGATGCTGTCAGCAGGCTGAGCGCCATCGGAACCCGGCCGATTTCCTCGGGTCGTTTCTGCGCGAGGACGATGATTTCCTCGAGGCTGCCGGTGTCGGCGCGAGCCGGCGCGAGTCCGGGCCCCAAGGCCAGCGGCAAAGCAGCGCAGGCGGATGCGAAGGCGCGAGGATGCCCCGAAAGCATTGCGCGCCGGCCACGGCGTCCCATTCGCGCTGGAGTCTACACGGGTGGTCGAAATCCTACCCTTAGAGGCAGTA
>Ga0075418_10005540_pt1 | contig 14302 bp, 16 predicted proteins | sample SoiMetdeltSBSDD2_FD_81776 | JGI IMG/M metagenome (GOLD analysis project Ga0075418, IMG submission 81776) | Bulk soil microbial communities from a Populus tree surrounding site in Tennessee, USA - Soil MetaG P. deltoides SBSDD2 | ecosystem: Environmental > Terrestrial > Soil > Tree plantation...
AATAGGATTAACTGATCCATCAGAAAAGATTTGTAAACTGTGTGTATTAGATTCATAACTAGCGCGTAAATTTTGGATATTTCTCAGACCTTTTAGTTCTACTAAAACCTCGTAGTAATTATTACCCTCGATTATATCCGGATTAGACACTGAATTTTTAGTGTTATTCTTATAAAATCCCCTTGAGTATACCTTCGACGGTTTATTTAAATACGTATTTTTTCTCCCAACTGAGCCTTGGAATAGTGAAGGGAAAAATGACTTTGCTAGGAAACTAACACCAGCACCTACTACAAACCCTCCTATATGAGCTAGATATGCAACTCCGCCCTCTGGATTAAAAATACTGAATATTACTTGAAGGATGAACCATATCGGTATGTATGCAAGAGCAGGGATTCTCACAGTTGTGATAAAAAATGCAGTAATAACTGTAAATATTTTTGCCCTAGGAAATAGTATTAAATAGGCTCCTAGAACTCCTGAGATTGCTCCGGAAGCACCTACTGCAGGAATATCACCTCCGCCAACAGAAACTGCATAAAAACTATGGATTATTCCAGCTGCTATACCCCAAAATAAATATAAAATCAGATACTTAAAGTGTCCAAATCTATCCTCAATATTGTCACCAAATATATACAGAAAGACCATATTTCCTATAATATGAATAACCCCACCATGAAGAAACATTGAAGTAACTAAAGCAAAGTAATCTCCTTGAAAGACAAGATCTGGAACGGTACCATAATTATAAAAGATTTCATTGACCTTTAGTGGATTGCTAAAAAAATTTGTGGCGACTACTTCCCAAATAAATATTATAACATTTATTGCGATAAGAGAGTAGTTTACATACGGGCGTCCATGAAGACGCGGTGTATCATCATGAATAGGAAACATTTACAGCATTGGATCCAATTGTAACGTACTATACTTGAAAAGGATTACTACTTGGTAAAAAGTCATCTCTTTTTCCATGAGCCTTTTTATTATGTCGTGAAAGATGTTCTTTATCTTGAAACACGATATTACAAACTTTACATTTCATTTCATTAGATTCTTTATCTTTTTTTCGCTTTAAAATATCAGAAAATACCATAATGTATCCTCTACAAAGTTATTTTTAAATTATATTAATTAGACTATTCATCAGTTGGAAAAATCATATTAAGAAAAAAATTTATTCCATTACAATCATCGTGAGTGTAGATTTGACGCCAGGTAATTTTCTCAGCTTCCAAGTAATAATTTCTTTAACCTTATCCATCGTATCGGACTCTACTTTTGCAATAATATCGTAAACACCATATACTTGAAAAACTTCCTTGACACCTTCTAAATTCCTCAGTTCTTTTACTATGGAATCTTCACTCCCTAATTCGGTATTCAAAAGTACAAAAGCACCAGGCATGACTTTTTATAATAAAATGATATATAAAAACATGCTGAAAAAGAGGCAAAGAAGAAATTATGTCTCACTTAATTTTTGTTCATCGAAAGGGCCAGCCATTTCCCATTGATAATTAAAAAAATCATTACACCATTCATGAAAATTTCGGTCTTGACTATAGAACATAATATTCAAATCTGGTTCACCTTTAAGATTTGGAAAGAGCAGACAAGCTTCTTGCTCATTGAATATTGTCATGATAGTAACCTTATTTATCATCTTTCTTTCTACCATACCTTTAGAAATTTGATTTACCCAACCTATTTTCTGTAATAATTCTGCCCTTCCTTTTGGAATAATAGTATCTTTTGAAAAAATATAAGAAAACTTTATGCCAGTCTGGATTTTATTACTCACGGTTTCAATTAAATCTAGTGGTACTTGTGACATGATTTCTTTTATATAGATTTTTGAGTTCCAATAGAGTGTCTTCCAGCGCTGCAAATTTGCCATTACTCCAAATACAATTTCACTATTTTGTAAAGAACCTATACGTTGAATAAATTTTAACGGGAGTTCTTCTATTGAATGTTCAATAAAATACTGTTTGTTTTGTAAAAGAAATTCATATCCTGGGATTAAGAAAACAATAGATTTACCATAAGAAGTTAATCCTAAATCACCCTCTCCATCTTTAAAAACTAATCCAGATTCAACTAATCTGATAATGTTTCTATGTGCCTCTTGCATAGTTGCATCCAATTCTGTAGACAACTGAGATAATCTATACTTGTGTTTAGAGAGCTTTATTAACATGGAAAGCCTCAAATCTCCAGCCAATTCAAAGAATAAAGATTCAGTTTTTTCGGGAGGATTATTATGCATTTTATTATATTATATTTCTGTTCAAAGATTTAAACTTGAATAATTCTAAGAATTAATTTCAAGTAGAACAATCTTGAGTCTTTTTTACGAAATTATGGAGATATTCGTCTAATAGTTCTTGGAAAAGGCACTGTATCTTTAATATCATTAAAATTTAGAATCCATCTCATTAATCTTTCAATACCCAACCCAAAGCCACCATGAGGGACTGAACCATATCTCCGTAAATCGAGATACCAATCATAATTACTCTGTTGTAAACCTTCTAAAACTATTCTTTTTTCTAGTTTATGAAGATCATCTTCTCGTAATCCTCCAGATGTTATTTCACCAAAACCATTTGGAGCAAGTAAATCCGCTGCGATGCCTAATCCCGAGACTGAGATATCTTCTTTAACATAAAATGGCTTGATCTGTAATGGATATCCAATGACAAATAATGGTTTGGAAGAGTTTATAGTAAGTAGTCTTTCTGATTCGATATTGAGATCATCACCATATTCAATTTTTCTAGATAAATCATTATCTACTATCTTAAATTCCGCATTTTGGAGTTTCTCAATTGCCTTTTCATAAGTAATTCTGTCAAATGGAGGTGAAATTTTCTCTAACTCGGAAACATTTCTTTTCAAAAATTCAAATTCTTTTTTATTACTTCGCAAAACATTATAAATTATAAAGGAAATTAATTCTTCCTGAAATTTCAAAAGATCCTCTATAGTTACCCATGGTGCTTCAGCTTCTAAATGAAGAAATTCAGTCAAGTGTCTAACTGTTCTAGATTTCTCAGCCCTGAACGATGGAGTCATAGACCATACTTGGCCAAGAGAAAAGATCATTGCTTCCAAATATAATTGCGCACTCTGGGATAGGTAAGCCTCTTCATCAAAATATTTGAGATTAAATAATGTAGAACCCCCCTCTACTGCTCCTTTTACTAGTACTGGAGCGGTTATCTCAAGCCAATCATTATCGGTAAACCACTTTCTTGAAAAGTGGAGAATGGAAGAACGAATTTTTGAAACCATAGTCATCCGTCTGGTTCTAATAGCGAGATGTCGTTTTTCTAAAAGTAAATCAAGGCTTTGATATTCGCCTATAGGATAATCATTTTTTGATATGTTAAAAATATGAATTTTATCTGCTTTTAATTCATAACCTCCCTCAGGTGCGCGTGAATCTTTTTGGATTACACCAAAAACCTCAACAGAAGATTCTATGGTGATATTATTTGTTTTTGAGGATTCAATAATACATTGGATAATTCCTCCTCTATCATCTCGAATTAATAAAAACGTGTTTTCTTTTTGTTTTCGGATACGATGAATCCAACCTTTAAGAGAAACATATTTACCTATATATTCATCATGTTTTAATTCTACACATCTAGTATTCAATAGGATTGAGTCGTTTTAATATTTTAAATTCATTATGTTTTAGATTGCTAGCAGAAGAATGTGAGAATATGTATATCCATATTATTAAGACTTAGAACTATGAAATTGTATAGGTACTTTTACAGTTAGTGGAGATAAATAAAAAATTAAATAATATTTATAGTGTATGTTCATCTGGATTAAAAAATGAGCAACTCACTCTGGTAATGAATCACAAATCATTTTGTCTTCCTCATTTTTAACAAACAAAAAGCGGTTATCTTTAAAAATAAAAGTCAATTCTTTTCCCTGCACCTCAATATCCAGTAACTCTTGTCCTTTTATTCCATCATATTTTGCCATGAACATTAATTGTATTTCAACATTTTTAAAAATTTCGATTAATTTTTAAAAAATTTATATGAATTTAAGAGAGTTTACGAGTTGACTAGTTGTATTTCTTCCTCGTTGGATTTTCCAAGTAATTTTGTAGGATCAGTAAAATTATGTTTACCCCAGGAAACAACTACGTTCGCATAAACTGTTGAAACTTTATCAGTATCTGATGACAATTTGATATCAATAATTTCATCAATATCAAATAACGTGGATTTGGCTTCCTCTTCCGTTTCAGGATAAAAAGGACTGTCATTTTTAACAATAAAAATCCATATTCTATGATGAATTTTTGGATTCCGTGTCCAAAAAAAAACTGCTTTCCTAATAAATTTTACAGAGTATATAACTTTGCTTTTGAATTTCAGGTCCACATTTATTGTTATTCTGAAAGTATTATCAAATTTATTATATGCTTTTTCCCATAAGGATTGATTAAACAATTCTCTAATTTTACCATTTATTTTTAAACTTAAATTCAAAGATATCAGTTCATTTGGAGTAGTTTTACTTGTTATATTAGTTAAAACAATGCTATCTAAGGAATTTATTTTTTCACTCAATGATTAATTACCATGTGGTATGATTTATATCCTAAATATGTACTTCACTATTTAATGCAAGCAGAAATTACAAATTATTCTAATAATGAAATAGAATTAAAGTTAAAAGACGAAGATATTTCTATTATGTACATTATACAACATCATATCTTAAAGGAAAAAGATATAGAATTTGCCGGCATCGTGATGAAACATCCATTGATCAAAGAGTATTTGATGAAAATAAAAAGCAAGGAAAATCCAATGGACATTTTAGATAAGTCAATAAAATCTGCTGATGAATTTTTAAAAGATATATCACTTTCAATTGAAAGTTCCCAAGAAAAGGTGGTCTAAGTTGAAATTCTGTCCACAGTGTGAAACAAGAATGCGATTAAAATTTGAAGAAAATCAAGTCGCATGTCCTAAGTGTGGGTTTACCAGTTCTGAACAAAAATCTACTGTTACTGTTAATGTTGGTAACATAACAACACAAGAACAAAGTGCTTTAAGAATACTGGACGGTGAAAATAATACACAAGCTCTTCCTACTCTTAATATAGATTGTCCCAAATGTAATAATAATTTAGCAGTATGGTGGATGCTTCAGACTCGGTCTGCTGATGAAGCAACTACTCAATTCTATCGTTGCACGAAATGTAGCCACACGTGGAGAAACTATTCATAATATAAATATTTAGATCTCCAAAAGATTTCTTGAAATTTTAATAGTAAGATTTAAAATTGTCAGATGTTAGCCTGAACATTGTATAATTTGACTTTTCTAGCAAAGACAAAAACTCCTGATGAATGGAAAGCCATTACCTCTGCCATATCTACCCTTGTTGATGAAGCAACCTTTGAAGCATCCGTAGAAGGAATATCATTTAGAGGAATGGACCCTTCCCATGTAGCATTAATTGATATTTATTGGCCTAACTCTTCATTCGAAAAATACGATTGTGACTCGTTAATTAAGTTTGGTGTTAGAATCGATGAATTTTCTAAATTAATAAAGAGATCCGAAAAAAAGGATTCAATAGAAATATCTATCAATAAAGAAAGTATGTTGATTCTCAAAATACAAAATGGGTATAAAAAAGAATACAAAATGAGATTAATCGAAAGTTCTTCTAGCTCTACTCCTCTACCAAAATTAAATTTCAATTCAAAAATAATATTAACAGCATCTGCATTTGATAAAATATTATCAGACATTCAAGTACTTTCTGAATATATTACTATAGATTGCAAATCCGATAGTATTAGATTTTTAGGCAGAGGGGATTCCGGTGAAGCGGATATATTTTTAGAATCTAAAAGTGAAGGTTTAGAAGAGTTAACTTCTAATGAAGACAGTATTGGGACATATAGTATTGACTACTTAATAAAGATCACAAAGGCAATAAGTGCAGTTGGTGGGTCTGTGATTGCCGAATATTCTAGTAAAATGCCTCTCAGGCTCGAATTTACTGTTGCAAACCTTGGAAGAATTCACTTTTATTTAGCTCCGCGTATACAAGATTAACAACAATAAATCAAATCTTCTCCTTAGGTTTATGGTTGCTCTTATCGAAGCATTAATCTAGGAAAACAGAATATTCATCAGGTATATGCGTATTGTTATGAAATTTGGAGGATCATTATTGGATAACGAAAAAAAGATCCTTAATGTAATAAATTTAATAAAATCATATTATTCTCAAAACTATGAAATTGTAGTTGTCATTTCTGCTCTGTATGGAATTACTGATAAAATTTCTGATTTATGTGATGATATTAAAAAAATAAATAGAAATTCACTTAATTTGTTTCTTCAAAACATTGAAAATATTCATATTGAGTTAGTGGAACAAGTCATACACGAGGAAAAAGATAAACATCAATTATTACATCTGCTTAAAGATTTATTAAATGAGTTCAGGGATGTACTACTAGGTATTTCTATTATAGGGGATATAACCCCAAAATATAGAGATTATCTTTTATCCTTTGGAGAACGATTATCAACCCCTATAGTATCTTTTGCCTTAAAATCTACCGGTATTAAATCCATTTATTTGAATGGAAAGGAAGTAGGAATCTTAACTGACTCTAATTTTGGTGATGCAAAGCCATTGATGAATACGACTAAACTTAGAGTACATCATAAAATTGAGCCATTAATTAAACAGGGAATAATTCCAGTTGTTACCGGGTTTATTGGTTGTGATCAGAATGGTAATGCGACCACCATTGGAAGGGGAGGCTCGGACTATTCAGCAACTATAATCGCTGCGAGCATAAATGCCAGTGAGGTGTGGTTATGGGGCGATGTGAATGGATTGATGACGGCTGATACAAAGATTGTTAAAAATGCTCTCGTTGTTGAAGAGGTTTCGTTTTCTGAGGCATTAGAATTATCTATGTTTGGTTCAAAGTATATGCATCCAAGAGCATTAGAGCCTGTTATGGATTCTAAAATTTCTGTGAGAATAAGAAATGCAAATAATATTGATCATCCTGGCACTTTAATCACTCAATTGCCCACTCTAACTTATAATAAGACTGTAAAATCAATAACTGTAATTAGAAACACAGCGCTTATTGACGTTAGTGGAGGAGGATTAATAGGTACCCCTGGGACAGCTGCAAAGATATTTGATGCTTTAGCTAAAAATCATGTTAATATTATGATGATTTCTCAAACTCCTTCAGAGTCCAGTATTACCATTGTAGTAAAAAAACAAGATTTAGACAAAGCTATCATGACTCTAGAGTTAAATTTCCTGGGAAGATTGATTAAGAGAATAGATGTTAGTGAAAACGTTGCCGTTATTGCTGTAGTTGGATCAGGAATGAGAGGTATCAAAGGAGTAGCAGCTAAAACCTTTGGAGCAGTCGCTAAAAGAGACATCAATGTAATTATGATAACCCAAGGATCTTCTGAACTTAATCTTGCGTTTGTCATTGATGACAAAAATTGCGAGGAAGCAGTTAATGTTCTCCATCAAGAATTTATAAACTCCAATGATTTATCAGCAAAAAGTTAAATTTTGTTTTTAATATGATCTACAAGTTGTCAAAAGGAAAATTATATGTGGTGGGTGTTGGACCAGGAAATCATGATCATATGACATATAGAGCGAAACAGGTAATTGAAGAGAGTGAAATAATAGTAGGATATGACACATATGTTTCTCTTGTTGAAGATCTAATTGAAGGAAAAGAGATTTATCGATATGCAATGACTCAAGAAGTAGACAGAGCCAATCAAGCAATAGAATTTGCTGAGAATGGAAAAATAGTTTCTCTAGTTTCTTCTGGTGATCCTGGTATATATGGTATGATTGGTTTAATTTATGAAATTTTAGCAGAAAAAGGATGGACCAAAGAGAGAGGAATGTATGTTGAATGTGTGCCTGGTGTTTCTTCTTTAAATTCCTGTGGAGCTTTAGTAGGTTCTCCATTAATGACTGATTTTGCAGTAGTTAGCATGAGTGATCTTTTGGTGCCATGGGAAATGATTGTAAAAAGAGTAGAAGCCGCTGCAATAGGGGATTATGTTACTGTAATATACAATCCAGCTAGTAAAAAAAGAATTCACCAACTAAGGGATACAAGGGATATCCTATTAAAATATAGAAAACCTGATACTCCTGTGGCAATAATAAAAGGAGCCTATCGTGATAGTCAAGAAATAGTTTTAACAAATTTACAGGATATGCTAAATCATAGCGATATTATTGGAATGATAACAACTATAATAATAGGAAACTCGTCGACATATAATTATAATAATATGATGATTAACCCAAGAGGCTATAAATCGAAATATCAACTAGTCAAAGAGTAGTAATTGATAGCAACTAATCTGAAGTAACTTTCCAACGAATGAACCGATTTCGTGAGCAAATTACAATATTGGTTCATTGTTCTTGAAATGATTTCTTATAGGTTCTATTAGTTTGCACAGATATGTTGAGGTAGATTGTTTTATATCTTGAGGATGAATTTTTTGTTTATCATAGTCTTCTTTTAATTCTGAATAATTACCATAAGAAATAGTTCCTCCATATTTTGAAGGACGTTCAATGATAAAATCGTTGAAACTATGAAATATAATATATTTAATAATTTCAAGGATTGGATTATTCTCTGAAACACCAATAGGACAGAACGATTTCTTGATTTTCGCTTCAATTGTTTTGTTATCGTCATGAATAAATATTCCACTCATTGGCTTACTTTTGCTCATTTTACTAGAAATCCTCAAATCTTCTGAACTGTCTTCAGTTAATCCTAATTTGACTGGTTCAGACAATCCTGGAAGTAAATGATGATGTAAACTGACTGGGACCTTCCATTTCAATTTCGGAAAAACTTCTCTCATTAGCATATGTATTTTTCTCTGGTCAGTACCGGAATGTACAAGATCTAAATCCAGAGCGTGGATATCAGTTGACTGCATAGCAGGATAAAGAAATTGAGAAAAGTCGAGATTCTCGTTTGCATTTCTTCCCATAATTGTCAAAGATCTCATTGTTCTTGAAAGAGTAATGTGTTTACAAAATTGCATAAAATTCTTCCAATAATTTCCATATTCTAAATAAAGTTCACTTCCAAGAACGATGTTTACATTAGGACAAAAAAATCTAAAAGCTTCAGAATAGTATTTTGATATTTCATTTATTTTACTCCAGTTTCCCTCTAATTTATTATTGATAAAAGTATGCCAATCTGCAAGAAATACTGTAGTGTGAAAATTCGCTTTTATTAAATCATTTATTTTAAAGCCGGGCAGAATAAGACTTCCAAGATGGAGCTTACCTGAAATTTCTAGACCTATGTAATGTTTAGGCTTGGTGTTAGTCTGGAGAAGATTTCTTAACTCATTAATTGTAACAATTTCTTCCGTTGGTTCGGAAGTTATAAGTGATAGCTTTGATTCTAAATCCATATAGACTTTCGAGATGTCAATAGTAATTAAATTTTACATCTTTGATAAAATACTATGTAATGAATATATTTTAATTACAAAAATCTCCAAATGGTATTGAAATTTGAATATTATGAAATAAAAACTTCATTTCTAATTTAAGTTATTACTTGTTTTGATTAAAATCTGATTAATTAATCAATCAATCAATCAGAAATAGCTATTTGAATTTTATATTGAGACTTGTCACATATATTGTGTAAAATTATTTTTTCCTATTAATCTTGTTTATTTTTTTTATTTTTTTTACATTACTTTTAAATAGTAAAAATAAATTGATTTATTGTATTACAACATTTCAGCCAGACAGAGAAAGAAATCTAAAAAAATAGACGTAACATAGATTTGACATGAGATATATCTCAAACACTCAAAATATAATGATGTTATTAAAAATTTTTTGAATCTACTAATCGCAATATTATATCATTAACACTTTTTTATAGAATATGGAAATGTAATTCATAGTTTGAGCATGTAAAAAATTTCTATTTGGTAAAAAATAAGAATATAAAGGCTCGTAAAAATATTTTCCTTGTAAAAATGAAATTATTAGAGTATCAAGGAAAGGAGATTTTTAAAGATTATGGGATCAAAGTGCCAAATTCATATTTGGCTAAAAATATTGAAGAAGCCAAAAAAGGTGCTGAAATAATTGGCTTTCCATTTGTATTAAAATCACAACTAACAGTAGGTGGTAGAGGAAAGGCTGGAGCAATATTAAAATGTAAGAATGAGAAGGAACTTGAGGAAAAATTTGAGGAACTCATCAATAAGGAAGTAAAGGGAGAAAAGCCAAAGACAATTTTACTTGAAGAAATGGCTGACATAAAAAGAGAGTTTTATTTGTCTTTCTTTCTAAATAGAACTAAAAGATGTTATTCAATCATTGCTTCTTCCCAAGGAGGTATAGAGATTGAAAGTGTTGATAACAAGATTATAATTGATCTGCCTGATGTGGATATGATTTCATCAGAATTAGCAGCTGAAGTGGCTGATAAAATGAATCTAACCACTACTGAAAAAACTACTTTCATCGATTTTATTCAAAAGTTATCAAAACTGATTTATGAAAAAGAAGCTGAATTGGCAGAAATCAATCCATTAGCCTTACTAGATGGTGGGAAATTTGTAGCATTGGATGCCAAAGTGATAATAGATGATAATGCTTTATTCAGACATGATGACATAAAAAAGTATGAAGAGTTGTCAGAATTAGAATCTCAGGCAAACAATAATGGATTTTCATTTGTGGAGTTAGATGGAAATATGGCAATCATTGGTAATGGGGCTGGCTTAGTGATGTCAACTTTAGATATGGTTAGCGACGCTGGAGGAAAGGCAGGAGCATTTTTAGATTTTGGAGGAAGAGCTACAACTGAATCAATATATCAGGCTTTAAAAGTTATAAGTAAAGTAAATAAGATTCGTGCAATTCTTGTCAATTTATTTGGTGGAATAGTAAGAACAGACCTAGTTGCACAAGCAATTCTTAATGCTTATAATGATGGAACAATTAAAGTGCCTGTTTTTGCAAGAATAACTGGAGCTGAATCTGAAAAGGCGAGAGAATTGCTTAATAATAGTAAAGCTAAATTGTTTAATACTGTAGAAGAGGCCATAAGTGCAGCGGTCCAATACCAATAGAAAAAGTGAATTAAAATGAGTTTTAAATTTGATTTATTTAATATACTAATTGGTAACGAAAACGATAAGGATTATAAAAATAAGCCTGTCATTATTCAAGGAATTACTGGGAGTTTTGGTTCCACCCATACGAAACTTATGAAGGGCTATGGAACAAATATAGTTGCAGGAGTTACACCAGGCAAAGGAGGCCATACTTTTGAAGATATCCCTGTTTTCAATACGGTTGCTGAAGCTGTTAAGGACAACCCTGTAGAGATTTCAGGAATATTTGTCCCTGCACCATTCTTTTTAAATGCAGCAAAAGAGGCAATAGATAATGGAATAAAGTTACTAGTCGCCATTCCAGAACATGTTCCTATAATTGATTCCATCAAAGTATTAGAATATGCTAAAAAAAGAGGAGCCAAAATGATTGGTCCAAACACTCCTGGCATCATAGTACCAGAAATAATGAAGGTAGGAATTATGCCAGCCAAACCTTTTACGAAAGGTTCGACAGTAGTTTTCTCAAGAAGTGGAACCCTCATGTATGAAGTATCCTATACTCTATCTAATGCAGGGTATGGGCAAAGGTTTTGTCTAGGAATAGGGGGAGATCCAATAAACGGAACAAATCTTATAGAAGCTTTTGAACTCATAAAGGAAAGGAACGATGTTGAATCAATTGTAGTCGTAGGCGAAATAGGTGGTGACGCGGAAGAAAAATTGGCAGAATATATCATTTCAACCAATTTTTCCAAGCCAGTTGTTGCCTATGTTGCAGGTAGGGCCGCTCCTAAAGAAAAGAAAATGGGACATGCTGGAGCAATAGTCTATGGAGATTATGGTTCTGCAGACTCTAAGGTTTCGAACTATTCAAAGGCAAACGTACCGGTAGCAAAAAGTCCTAGTGAAGTCCCTGAATTATTAAAATCTAAACTGAAAAAATAACCAAGACAAGGAATCTTTTTAATAACTCATCCTTCTTTATATTATAGAACAAATGCAGGAAAATAGATTTTGTGACAGATGTATGCAAAAAACTTTGCAGGAAATTGTTGAAAATGAGGAGACAATATATACATATAAACGTAAAAAGATTTACAAATGTACCATTTGTGGTAGTGCATCATATAAAAGAGGATTAAGACCATCTGCGGAATCTGTTTACTAACTAACAATTCATAAGAAAATAAGTTTTCAACCAAAAATATGTTTCAAAATATTTTAGATAATTTTCTAGATTCCAAAAGACATTATATACAAGACTTTAAACCAACAAATATTATAGCAGAAATATTACCAAATGAGTTTTCAGATTTGTTTCCTATCGATAAACAGATATTAGTAAAGCTTCATCAATTTGTATCTAATAACCCGATTTATTTTAAAAAAACAAATATTTCAATTAAAAATTTAGATTTTATTTCCTATGAAGGAGATGTAAATGAGTTTTACTTAAGTAGTAAGAAATATGATACAAATTATCAACCATTTTATCCTACATGGATGTTATCAGCCTTTCTACTTTGCCTAAAATCAAAGGAGTTAGGATTTACGGAACTCATTGATATTGGTGCTGGAGATGGACGAATTTCTTATTGTGGTTCTTTGTTAAATCTTAGATCATTTGGAATTGAGTTAGACACTAATCTAACAGAATTACAAAAAGAGCTTTGTAAGAAAACTGATATTAAATTTGAAATAATGAATGATGATGCTTCCCATTACAATTTTGCTAAATTGGGATTATCTAAACCAATTTTTTTTGTATCTGGCCTTCCTGAAATGGGAGAGATGTTTATTGATAATTTAATGCAAACAACTAAACCAAATAATTTCCTAAAATTTGGTATCGTTTTTTTAGGAAGTACCTTTAAAAGAAAATTTGCAAGTGATGATACATATTATGGATGGGGAGAAATTATAAAAAAAAATAATTTAAGGATAATAACTGAAATAGATTTACCAACCCATTGGACAAACGACAATAATACTGAAACAAAGTATTTGATAACAAATCAATCACTGAATTATATTGAATAGAATAGAATATTCAATGGATTAGAAACAAGAAAGATTCCAAATCTAATGAAGGATCGTGTCAAAGTAATAGAAGACAATAAGTCATATGATGAAGGATTAGACAAATTGCAAAATTTAGCAAGTGAAATGGGAAATATTTATTTTACAACATATTTACAAGAGAATCCTAATGCATCAATATTTGAGAGAGAAATAATCACTCAAATATTAAATTTAAGTATAGATAGATGATCAAGTTATAAATAGTATTAACTATTATTTTTGTTTCCAAAAATTTCATTTGCAGGAAATTCATTACTACTTGGAGTATTATTATTAGTAGTAGTATTATTACTAATAGTATTATTATCTATTGACCAAATTTAAAAAGAATCAATCGTATTTTGGAATGTTGTTAATTAGTAATTTGTAATATAAACTGCGAAATAACCTTACCTTTTAATTGTATTGTAATATTATTACGTTTTATTTAAAATTCGTGAGCTTCATTTTTAAGCTCGAACGAGTAATTTAACGAATTACGATGACAGTCTATTATTTAGAATTTAAGAAAAAAATTTTTAATGGAATCCTTCTGAGAAGGTGAAAAATTAAATAAATTATCTTAGAAATATTTGTATTGATTAAATTAACAAATTACATGACTAACTAATTAAATATTATGTTAATTACTTCGTTGTTAGAAGAAAAGATGATTTTCATATACAAATAATAATCATTCTAAATTTATTTACTGACGTAATAAAAATCCTATAATATTGTAGATGATATGCATCACACTGCTAAAGGAAAAATATACTATAATGACAATAGCAGTATAAATTATTGCAGCTACAATTACAACAACCGTTTATGGTGTAAGCCCTAAATTTCTATGTTCTGAATACGGCGGAGATTGGTCAAATGGTAAATGTAAGGTCTAAGCGGCGAAGATAAAGCAGACTATGAGGATGCTGTTTGCGACGATCCCGAAGATTCTGCTAAATACAGAAAGATTTGCGGTGGATTACATTTTTCGATATTCTACATTTTAGATATTATATATTTGACAAATTAC
>Ga0075418_10005541_pt1 | contig 14298 bp, 4 predicted proteins | sample SoiMetdeltSBSDD2_FD_81776 | JGI IMG/M metagenome (GOLD analysis project Ga0075418, IMG submission 81776) | Bulk soil microbial communities from a Populus tree surrounding site in Tennessee, USA - Soil MetaG P. deltoides SBSDD2 | ecosystem: Environmental > Terrestrial > Soil > Tree plantation...
AAGCGCGCTAGCCAGGCTACGCTACGCCCCGACCCAGGCTCCTCGCGGAGGGAGCGATAAAGTGCAGAGCCGGAGGGCAAATTGCAAATGAAAATGCGGGACGATCGCCTTGCCTTTTGACGCATGAACGTTTTGAGAACGTGCTGTCAAACGACTTTTAGAAAATCGGTTTTCTCAGTAGCGCCGCCATAACCGCTTATGTTAGCTTTTCGTCACCCGAGTAATGCACAGACGATATTTCTGTCTCGTCGTCGCATCGTTCCTGGCGGTTGCGTTCCAGGGACGCAGCCAGAGTGGGCCCGTCATGCTGAACGTGACACCCGTACCCGAATCGACTATCGTGGAATTGCCGTTTATCAACGTCATTTTCGATGGTTCGGTGTTCGGGATCAACGCGTCGGACCTGTTGATCAACGGAACAGCTGCGAGCAGCATCGTAACAAATAACCCGAACGATTACACTTTCTACTTCCCGGCGCCGCCGACTGGCGCGGTGCAAGTGGCGTGGGCGCCCAACCATGGCATCACGGGTTATCAGCAGCCGCCGGACACGTTCGCAGGCGGTAGCTGGAGTTATGTCGTGGACGCGAATTCTGCGCCCAAACCCGTGGTGGAGATCTCCGAATTCCTCGCGGACAACGAGAATGGCGCGCAGGACGAAGACGGGACGAGGTCGGACTGGATCGAAATCCTGAACCGGGGTCCTCTGGAGGCAAACCTGAGCGGGTGGTATTTGACGGACGACCGCCTGAATTTAACGAAGTGGCAATTCCCGGCCGGAACGCCGCTATTGGCTGTAAACGGTTACTTGCGGGTGTGGGCTTCGAGCAAGGACCGACGCGCGCCACTGGGGTATTTGCACACAAATTTCCGCCTGGGCAACAACGCGGGGGGCTTCCTGGGGCTGCTCGACGCGCAGACGAACATTGTCTCGGCATTCAATCCCTACCCGGCGCAGTTTAACGATACGTCGTACGGGCGCGACCGGGTGGATCCGGATATCGTGGGGTACTTCCAGACGCCCACACCGGGAGCTGCAAACACGGTGTCCGGAAGCGGGTTTGCGCCTGAACCGGTTTTCTCCCTGGAAACCGGCATTTACACGAACGCCTCGCTGACGCTGACGATCGCGGCGCCCCCCGGCGCGACGATTCGTTACACGCGCAATGGGACGATTCCCACGGCGAGTTCGCTGCTGTATGCGAACCCGGTCACGTTTAACAGCAATAGCACGTTCAAGGCGCGGGTTTTCCAGAACGGAGTGTTGCCGAGCCCGGTGGTGGCGAGGAATTTCATTTTTCTGGACGGAACGACGGAGAATTTTGATTCCAACCTGCCGTTGCTGATCATCAGCACCGAAGGCAGGGGGGTGCAGACCGATGTCCTGCCCGGAAATCCGCGCACGCGGGCGGCGTTCGCGGTGATTGATACGTTTCGCGGCCGCGCGTCATTGCGGCACAAGCCGGACTACCAGGGTTTCGGGGAGATCGAAGTAGCGGGGCAAACATCGGCCGGGTTTGCGAAGCTCCCATACCGTTTCGAACTGCAGGATGCGATGCAAAACGATGAGGACGTATCTCTGCTGGGACTGCCAGCTGATTCGGATTGGCGATTGAGGAATCCGTACAACGACAAAACGATGCTGAATGACTTCCTTGCGTTCGAGTTATTCGAGGAGATGGGCAATTACTCGGTGCGCCGGAAATATGTGGAGGTGTTCCTGGACGGCGGGGGCGGGCGACTGACGTATCCTGGCGATTACATCGGCGTGGAGGTGCTCACCGAGCACATCAAAGTGAATAAGAACCGGGTGGACATTGACGAGATAACGCCGCAGGCGACAAACGAACCGGCGATTACGGGAGGCTACATTTTCAAGAAAGACAAGGACAGCGGCGGGGACCTTAACTTTTCAACAGCGGGGGGCGGGGGCTTTGGCGGCCAGGCGCTCAAAGTGCACGAGCCTAAACCAAACGCGCTGCGGGTGACGCCGGGGATCACGACTTTTTTCCCGGGCGCGGGTTATACGCCGAGCGGGAGCAACCAGGTGAATTATTTGATTGGGTACCTAAACCGGATGGAAGGGGCTATGTACGCCACCAACTGGCTGTCGCTTACGGGGACAAACCATTACACCCACTATCTGGATGTCGATTCATTTGTGGATTTGCACTGGATCGTGGAATTTACGAAGCAGATCGACGGTTACCGTTTAAGTACCTTTTTCACGAAGCCGCGGAACGGAAAGGTGATCGCGGGGCCGATTTGGGACTGGAACCTCGCGTATGGCAACGCCGATTATATGCGCGGCGGAAACACGAATGGCTGGTATTTCGCGAGTGCGAGCACGGACGAACATATTTGGCTCCGGCGGTTGATCAACGGCGGCACGGGTTTGAGTGGCACCACCGGCCAGGGAGGCGATCCGGATTTTAACCAGAAGATTGCGGATCGATGGAGTGTGCTGCGGACGAATCAGTGTGGATTGAGCAATACGCTGAGCCGCATCGACGAGCTTTCGACCATGTTGAGCGAGGCTGCCGCGCGCGATCTGTGGGGTAAATGGCGCGTGGGCTTGATCGGCGTGTACACATGGCCGAATCCGACAGGAACTGGCGGCGGTTTTGATGTGGATTACGCGAATCCGACGAACTACCTGGGCAATGATGCCAAGAGCATCATCTGGCAGATGAGGAAATGGGTAACGGGGCGATATAACTGGATCGACAGCCAGTTCACCCGGATGCCGACATTCAGCGTGACCGAGGGCGCGTACAGCAATGCGTTGTCGGTGACGATTACGGGCCCGCCGGGCGCGGCAATTATTTACTATACGTTGGATGGCACCGATCCACGAGGCAGCGGCGGGGTGACGAATGGGACGCGGTACACGGGTGTTCCCATCCAGGTGAACGGGAATGTGCGGTTGGTGGCGCGAGCAAAGATGGCGACGAGCTTATTCTACAATACCTGGAGCGGTCCCGCAGCGGTGACACTTTACAACAACACGCCAGCGTTGGGCGTGACGGAGATCATGTACCATCCGCTGCCTCCGCCCGCGGGGAGCACGAATACGGATGAAGACTTCGAGTACATCGAAGTAAAGAACACCGGCGCCACGCCGCTGAACGTGAATCGCTTTGTTCTCAGCGGCGGCGTGGATTTCGAATTTCCAAACGTGGTTCTGCAACCCGGGCAATGCGGGGTGGTGGTGGCGAATCTTGCTGCGTTTCAAGCGCGCTACGGCACGACTAATTTAGTGTTCGGAACGTATACCGGCAGTCTCAACAACGCGGGTGATCACGTTGTTCTGCGCGGGTCCGTGTTGGAACCGGTTCTTGATTTCACCTACAGCGACGAGTGGTATCCGGTCACAGACGGTTCAGGCTTTGCCCTCACGATCGTCAACCCGAATGCGGCACGCGACACATGGGGACTGGCAAGCAGTTGGAGAATCGGCAGCGCGGTCAATGGTTCGCCCGGCCAGGATGATCCTGCGCCGCCAGGCCGACCCGGTATTGTGATCAGCGAAGTGTCGACACACACCGATCCGCCTGCGATCGACACGATCGAATTGCACAACCCGACCACTGCAGCAGTGAACATCGGCGGCTGGTTCCTGAGCGACAGCTTCCAGAACCCGAGGAAGTTTATCATTCCATCGACGAACATTCCGGCGGGCGGCTACGTCACATTCACCGAGACGCAATTTGGCGCGGGTGCTAACGGCTTTGGTCTCAGCTCCCTGGGCGATGATGTGTGGTTGTTTTCGGCGGATGGCGTCAACCTGACGGGGTATGCCCATGGTTATAGTTTCGGAGCCGCGGCCAACGGCGTTACTCTTGGTCGATATGTGACCAGCGTTGGCGACGATCAGATCGTGGCCCAGAGCGCGAGCACGCTTGGCACAGCTAATTCAGGGCCGCTGGTCGGGCCGATTATCGTCAGTGAAATCCACTATCGTCCGCTGGATGTCACCGTCGGCGGCGTCGCATATAATGATAGCGAAGACGAGTACATCGAGTTGAGGAATATCTCGAGCGGTCCCGCTCCGCTCTTCGATCCCGGGTATCCAACCAATACGTGGCGGCTCAGGGACGCTGTCGATTTCGAGTTTCCCATGAACGTCACCCTTCCCGCGCAGGGAGGTCTCCTGGTTGTAAGTTTCAATCCGACGAACGCCGCTGAGCTCGCTGCGTTCCGCGCCCGCAACGGCGTCCCCGCAAGCGTGCCGATCTTCGGTCCGTTCCGCGGGCAATTGGACAATAACGGCGAGAACGTCGAACTGGAGCGTCCCGACATACCGGAACCACCCATCTCAGGGAACCCCGGCTTCGTGCCGTACCTTCTCGTCGAGCGCGTCCGATACTCGAACACAGCGCCGTGGCCCGGCGGGGCCAATGGCATCGGGCTTTCGTTGCAACGCAGCAACCCCACGGCCTACGGCAACGATCCAATCAATTGGACGGCCGGCGCGCCGACACCGGGAGGGGCTTATCTTGGTGGCACCGTGCCCTCCATCACAAGGCAACCGACGAATACGACGGTGATCGCCTATTATGGCCAGGCGACGTTTAGCGTCGGTGCGGCCAACGCCACGGGGGTGAGGTATCAGTGGCGCTTCGAAGGCGCAAATATTGCCAACGCGACCAACGCCACACTGGTATTGACTAACGTGCAACCATTCCAGGCGGGCAACTATCACGTGGTGGTCTACAACACCGCCGGGGCAGTCGTCAGCAGCAATGCCATGCTGACGGTGTTGACACCCGTCAGTATCACGATGCAGCCGGTCCCCCCGTTTCTTAGGGGAAGCAATGATGTCGTGAACTATGGCCAGACATTTACAGACGCCGTCTTCAATGTGCAGGTCAGCAGTGGCCATCCGCCCGTAACCTATCAATGGTACAAGAATGACGTGAGCATTCCGGGGGCGACGAGCCCGACGCTCACGATACCCGACGCCACACTGCAGGACGAAGGCCTCTACCATGTGGTTGTAAGGGACGCGATTAGCGAAGCCCCAAGCAGCAAGGCAAGGCTGACGGTCGGCATCGCGCCATTCATCACTCAACAGCCGGAGGGACGAACGGTGGTCGCGGGGACCCCGGTGACGCTGCAAATAGCTGTGAGAGGCCATCCGGCACCATTCGGATATCGCTTCCGGCGAGCGGGGGTGACCGTCACGAATATTCTCTGGAACCAAACGAACGCGGCGCTCATCTTCCCAAGCATCCGGACGAACGATTTTGGCACCTACAACGTGATGGTCACCAACAGCGCAAGCTACACTCCCGGCGTTCTCAGCGGTAACGCATACATAAGGGTGGTTCTGCCACCGACCAATCAGGTTGCAGACGCCGGCGCGAACGTCACCTTTGGGATCGCGGCATACAGTGTAACGACCAATACGTATCAATGGCGGTTTAATGGTACTGACTTGCCTGGCGTGACCAACGCCACCCTCACCGTCAGCAACGCTCAGGTCAGCGGAACGTATTCTGTCGTGCTTGGCGCGATTCCGCCCGTCGGAGAACCGCCGATCGCTCCGCAAATATACAGCGCCAATTTGATCGTCAATGGTGGCGCGCCCATGCTGGCGAGTCCGCAGCGTTTGGGTGACGGGAGCTTCCGTGGCTTGGTGCAGGGGGCGGTGAGCAACGAGATGTACGTCATCGAAGTGTCGACCAACCTGGTCAATTGGGATACGTCATCGACGATTCGAATTACGAACAGCTCAACACCGTTCAATGACCCGGCAGCGGCCAATTCGCAGAAACGGTTCTACCGCGCCCGACCGCAATAGGCTGGGATAAAGGTCGGTAGCGCTGGCGCTTCGGCCCGAAGTGCTCATCCACGTGGAGGGCATGTGGCACTTCGACCCAACTCGGCCTGGCGTTCGAGGAACACGATCGCGCCGTCGCGGAGATCGCGGGCGACGAACTTGAGTCCCTCAAACGAAACCTCGGTCAACGGGAACTTCGCGTAACGCGCAGCACGCTGCGCCGCCAGAACGATGTTCGCGATCGGTTGAATCTGACTTCGAAAGAAAAAGTCGGTTTTTCCCAGTAGCGCAGCCGTAGCGTTTGTGTTAATTTTGTGTTACCCGAGCTATGCATCTACGATATTTCTGTCTCGTCGTCGCGTCCTTGCTGTCGATCGCGCCTCTGGCGCGTGCTCAGCAGGGCCCGTTTTTGGTGAATGTAAGCCCCACGCCGGAATCGACGGTGGTCGAACTTCAATTCATCAACGTGATTTTCAATGACTCGGTGTTCGGCATCAACGCGTCGGACCTGCTCATCAACGGAACGGCTGCGAGCAGCATCGTCACGAATAATCCCAACGATTATACCTTCTACTTTGCACAACCGCCAAACGGCACGGTGCAAGTCGCGTGGGCCCCCAATCACGGCATCACGGGTTATCAGCAGCCGCCTGATCCGTTTGCCGGCGGCAGTTGGAGCTACACCCTGGACCCGAGTTCGGCACCGCCGCCAGACGTGGTCATCTCGGAGTTCATGGCGGATAACGGACACGGCATCCAGGATGAGGACGGCACGAGAGCCGACTGGATAGAGCTGCAGAATCGGGGCCTGCTGGATGTAAACTTAAGCGGCTGGTTTCTAAGCGACGATCGCACGAATTTAACCAAGTGGCAGTTCCCGGCGGGAATGTCGCCGCTGGCGACCGGTAACTCGGGTTACCTGCGGGTGTGGGCTTCGGGCAAGGACCGGCGCGCGCCCCTCTCGCCACTGCACACCAGTTTTAGGCTGGGAAAGGAAGCAGGACGCTTTTTGGCGCTGGTCGATCCACGCACGAACATCGTCTCGGCGTTCGATCCGTATCCGGCGCAGCAGGAAGATGTCTCTTACGGACGGGACCGGGTAGACCCGGATATTGTTGGCTATTTCTCGGCTGCGACCCCGGGGACGGCGAACTCGACGACCGGGAGCGGCTTCGCGGCGGAGCCCGTGTTCTCGCTGGAGACGGGCATTTACACGAACAGTTCACTCACGCTAACCATCACCGCGCCTCCCGGGACGACGATTCGTTATACGCGCGATGGGACGGTTCCCACAGCGACGTCGCTGCTCTATACCAACCCAATCACCTTTAACAACAACAGCACGTTCAAGGTGCGAGTATTCCAGACTGGGGTGCTGCCAAGTCCTGTCGTGGCCCGTAATTTCATTTTTCTGGATGGGACAACGGCGAACTTCAATTCGAACCTGCCATTGCTCATTATCAGCACCGAAGGACGGGGTATGGCGTCGAATGTACGACCGGGTTCTCCGCGAACGCGGGCAGGGTTCGCGTTGATCGATACCTTCCGGGGGCGAGCCTCGCTGCGCCAGGCTCCAGATTTTCACGGCTTCGCCGACATCGAAATCGCCGGACAGACTTCAGCCGGCTTTGGAAAACCTCCCTACCGTTTCGAGATTCAGGATGAAATGTTGAATGACCAAAAGGTGTCATTGCTGGGCATGCCGGCGGATTCGGATTGGAGATTGCGAAACCCTTTCAACGACAAGACGTATTTGAATGACTTTCTGGGGTTCGAGCTGTTTGAAGAAATGGGCCGTTACTCGGTGCGGCGAAAATTTGTCGAGGTCTTTGTCGATACGGGCGGCGGCCGATTGAGTTACCCCGGGGACTACGTCGGGGTGGAAGTGTTGTGCGAGCACATCAAACAAGGGAACGATCGGGTCGATGTTGATGAACTGACGCCGCAGGCCACCAACGAACCTGCCATCACTGGCGGGTACATTTTCAAGAAAGACAAGGATAGTGAAGGGGATCTGAACTTTAACACCGCGGGGGCCACGGCCGCTGGTTTTCCGGCTGAGGCGTTGAAATTGCACGAACCGAAACCGAACGCGCTGCGCAATACCGCCGGGACGACGACGTCCTGGCCGGGACCCGGCTACACACCCAGCGGCAGCAACCAAATGAATTATCTGGTGCGTTATTTGAATCGAATGGAAGGGGCTCTTTACGCGAACAATTGGCTCTCACTGACCGGGACGAACCATTATTCTTACTACTTGGACGTGGATTCGTTTGTGGATCTGCATTGGGTGGTGGAATTCACAAAGCAGATTGACGGCTATCGTTTGAGTTCGTTCTTCACCAAGCCTCGCGACGGGAAAGTGATGGCGGGGCCCATCTGGGACTGGAACCTGGCGTATGGCAATGCCAATTACCTGCGGGGCGGCCAGACCAACGGTTGGTATTTCGCCGAGCAGGACCAGGGGATGAGCGCCAACGAACATATTTGGCTGCGCCGGCTCATTAACGGCGGCGCGACCATGGGCACGGGCAACGCGCTGGGTGCCGGCGGCGACCCGGATTTCAACCAAAAGATCGCCGATCGCTGGAGCGTGCTGCGCACCAATCAATGCGGCTTGAGCAATACGCTGACTCGTATTGACGAGCTTTCGACGAAGCTGAGCGAAGCGGCCGCGCGAGACCTGTGGGGTAAATACCGCTCGGGATTGATCGGCGTTTATACCTGGCCCAATCCCGATGGCACGGCCGACGGGCGTGACGTGAATTTCGTCGCACCGACGAATTACCTGGGCAATGATGCGCGGAGCATCATTTGGCAGATGAAAAAATGGGTGACCGGGCGATATCTTTGGATCGACAGCCAGTTTACGCCCTTGCCGACCTTCAGTACTTCCGACGGCATGTACAGCAACGCCTTGACCGTCTCCATCGTAGGTCCGCCGAATACCGCCATCTACTACACGCTTGACGGCACCGACCCGCGAGGATCCGCCGGGGTCACGAATGGCGTCCGTTACACAGGACCGGTCCCAGTGAATGGAAATGTCCGGATCGTCGCGAGGGCCAGGGGCACGAACCAATTCTATAATACGTGGAGCGGCCCGGCAGCCGTGACGCTCTACAACAGCACTCCTGGCTTGAGAATCACAGAGATCATGTACCACCCGCTGCCAGCCCCGTTGGGGAGCACCAACTCGGACGAGGACTTTGAATACATCGAAGTAAAGAATACCGGGGGCACTCCGCTGAACGTGAACCGGTTTGTGTTGAGCGGCGGCGTGGATTTCGAATTTCCAAACGTGGTCCTGCAAGCCGGGCAATCGGCCGTTGTCGTGAAGGATATCCCGGCGTTTCAATCGCGCTACGGCACCGGGGCATTGATCCTCGGCACTTACACCGGGAGCCTCGACAATGCTGGAGACCATATCGTGCTCCGCGGTTCGGCTCTGGAGCCAATTCTCGATTTTTCCTATGACGATGATTGGTATCCAGTAACGGACGGCTCCGGATTTTCGCTCATAATTAACAATGCCAGTGCGCCGCGGGATACGTGGGGACTGGCGAGCAGTTGGCGTATCAGCAGCGCTGTGAATGGTTCGTCGGGCCAGGACGATCCGGCGCCGCCGAGCCGTCCGGGTATCATCATCAGCGAAGCCCTTACGCACACCGATCCGCCCGCAGTGGATATGATCGAGTTGCACAACCCCACGGCGGCAGCTGTTAATCTCGCTGGATGGTTTCTGAGCGATGATTTCCAAAATCCGAAAAAATTCATTATTCCATCCACGAACATTACCGCGGGCGGATATGTGACGTTCAGCGAAAACCAGTTCAATTCAGGCCCCAATGGCTTTGCCCTCGGCTCGCACGGCGATGATGTATGGCTCTTTTCTGGTGATGGCGTGAATTTGACTGGCTACGCGCATGGTTACCACTTCGGAGCCGCGCCTACCGGCGTGAGTTTTGGCCATTATGTTACGAGTGTGGGTGAAGATCAATTCGTTACGCAGACAGCGAGCACCATCGGGAGCGCCAACGTGGGTCCGCTGATCGGCCCGATCATCGTCAGCGAGATTCATTATCGCCCGCCGGATGTGACCGTAGGGACAAACGCATACAATAATGGAGAGGACGAGTATATCGAGTTGCGAAATACTTCGAACAACCCGGTGCCGCTTTTTGATCCCGGGTATGCGACCAACACGTGGCGTCTGAGGGACGCGGTCGATTTCGATTTCCCAACCAACGTGACTTTGCCAGCGCAGGGAGCGCTGCTGGTCGTGAGCTTCGACCCGAGAAATACTGCCGAGTTGACCGCATTTCGCGCGCGCAACGGCGTGCCGGCGAGCGTGCCTGTCTTTGGTCCCTTCGAGGGGCAACTGGACAATTCTGGCGAGAGTCTCGAGTTGGAGCGGCCTGACATTCCCGAACCGCCGGTTTCCGCTGAGCCCGGATTCGTGCCGTACATTTTGGTTGAGCGGGTAAGGTATTCGAATGTTGCGCCCTGGCCCGGAGGAGCCGATGGCATAGGCCTGTCGTTGCAGCGCAGCAATCCGGCCGGTTACGGCAACGACCCAATCAATTGGTCGGCAGGCGCGCCGACCCCAGGAGGAGCCTACGTGGGTGGCACGATGCCTTCCATCACAAGCCAACCAACCAATACAACCGTAATCGCCTATTACGGTCAGGCGACGTTTAGTGTCGGCGTCGCGAATGGAGCGGGCGCGCGGTATCAGTGGCGTTTTGAAGGCGCGAATATTTTCAATGCAACCAACGCCACGTTGGTGTTGACAAACGTGCAAACCTCTCAGGCGGGCAACTATCACGTCGTCGTTTACAACAACGCCGGGGCGGTGGTCAGCAGTAATGCGACCTTAACGGTGCTGCTCCCGGCAAGCATCACCGTGCAACCGGTGAGCGTGTACTTGAAGGGAAGCAATGACGTCGTCAACTACGGCCGGACATTTGCAGACGCAGTCTTCAACGTGCAGGCCAGCAGCGGAAATCCACCGGTGACCTATCAATGGTACAAGGATGACGTGAACATTCCGGGAGCGACGAGCCCCACGCTTACGATACCCGACGCAGCTTTGGACGATGAGGGCCTGTACCATGTCGTCGTGAGGGATGCGATTAGCGAAGCGCCAAGCAGCAAGGCAAGACTCACGGTCGGCATCGCGCCGTTTATCACTCAACACCCGCAGGGACGAACGGTGGTGCTGGGAACTCCGGTGACCCTGCAAATAGGCGTGCGGGGCAATCCGGCGCCATTTGGGTATCGGTTCCGGCGAACGGGCGTGACCGTCACAAATATTCTCTGGAACCAAACGAACGCGGCGCTGACCTTCCCAAGTATCCGGACGAATGATGCGGGCACCTACACGGTGATCGTTACAAACAGCGCAAGCTACACGCCTGGCGTGCTCAGCAGCAATGCATACATAAGGGTGGTTCTGCCGCCGACCAACCAGGTTGCGGACGCTGGTGCGAACGTCACGTTTGGGATCGCGGCATACAGTGTACCAGTCAATACTTATCAATGGCGATTCGATGGCACTGACCTGCCTAATGCGACCAATGCTACCCTCACGGTCAGCAACGCCCAGGCCAGCGGAACGTATTCGGTCGTGCTTGGCGCGATTCCTCCCGTCGGGGAACCGCCGATTCAACCGCAGATATACAGCGCGAATTTGACGATCAATGGACAGACGACGCTCGCGAGCCCGCGGCTCTTGGGTGACGGCAGCTTCCAAGGCATGCTCCAGGGAGCCGTCAGTAACGAGATGTACGTGATCGAAGTCTCGACCAACCTCATAAACTGGGCGACGTCCTCAACGATTCGATTTACGAACAGCTCGACGCCATTTGCGGATCCGAACGCGACGAATTCCCAAAAACGATTCTATCGCGCACGAGGGGTCTCGCCTTAACGGCCAATGCGGCAGCGCTATCGCTTCGGCGACGCTGGTTTGTCGCCGAAGTGCTCGTCCACCTGGAGGGCGTGCGGCACCTGGGCCAACTCCGCCTGGCGCTCGAGGAAGACGATCGCGCCCCCGCGAAGATCGCGGGCGACGAGCTTCAGCCCTTCAAAAGAAACCACCAACTCGGTCAGCGGTACCTTGGCATCGCGCGCAGCCCGTTGCGCTGCCAGCACGATGTTGGCGATGGATTGGACATGCTGGCGAAACGAACGCGGGAGAGTCGAAGTGAGGACTTTCCCTCGGCCATCGACCGTGAAACTGCCCCGCGGCAATTCTATCAGCGGCGTTTTGCGCGGCTTAATAAAAAATTGTGTGACAAAGCCCATCTATCAGAGTGCACGCACCCGTGTACCCCATCGGCAGCTTTTATGGTCCCATTAAGGACGAAAATGGACCGCAACGAAAATCGCGAATGAAGAGGCGCCCTACCTGATAAAACCTTGCGCCCTAAGCCAGAACAGGAGGTCGCGCGCCCAGGGATGTGGATTGGCAAAGGGCGGTTTATCGTTGAGGCCGATGCCGTGGCGGCCCTGCTGATATATGTGAAGATCGAAGGGGACACCCGCCTTCTGAAGCGCGCTCGCGAACATCAGGGCGTTTTCGACTCGCACCGCTTTGTCTTCCCACGTGTGCCACACGAAACACGGCGGAGTGGTTTTCTTCACCTGCAGTTCGTTCGAGAGAAGCTGGACAAGTTCGGGATCGGGATTTGCGCCGAGGAGATTTGATTTGGACCCCCCGTGAGTGAATTCGCCCATGCTGATAACGGGATAACAAAGAATGCCGATGTCCGGCCGGCTGCTGAGGCGATCTACGGGATCGATGGCTTCGGCGTTGCCGGGATCGAATTGCGTTAGAAGCGTGGAGGCAAGATGCCCGCCGGCCGAGGAACCTATGATCGCCACGCGGGTGGTATCGACTCCCCAATCCGCCGCGCGGGCGCGAACGAGTCGAACGGCACGCGCGGCGTCCTGCAACATGACGGGATGCCGGTAACCACGAGAGCCGAGGCGGTATTTCAGAACGAAGGCATTCAGCCCCTGCTGATTGAACCAGAGGGCATAGTCGCGGCCTTCGTGTTGCGCGAGGCCGCCGTAGCCGCCGCCCGGAAGAACGACCACAGTCGGAGTTGGCGCATTCGAGCGCACGAGGAAGGGGGTGAGAGTGGGGATGTCGCGCTCTTCCGTGCCCAAAGCTCCAGGCGCCTGATCAGCCCAAAGCCGGACAAAGGGTTCCTGCGCGTGGCAAGTCAACGAAGTCAGCAAAGCAAATGTGAAAACCCATTTCATAAAAGCACCCTAATCAAGGGTTCGCAGCGAAGAAAGTCTTGCGTTGATGGGGTGAGTAACGAAGAAAATGCAGGCATGATTCTCCGCGCGCTGGTGTTGCTGTTTGCGTTGTCCTCCCCTGCCCTGTTCGCGCAGTTAGGCGACACGAATCGCGTGCCGCCGATTGGCATAGCCATTTCCACCGAACAACGAAGTGCGTTGAAGGAGCGCCTCCAGGAATTCGAGAGCGAGCTAAAGAAGATTAACGCGACACCCGACGTGCGCATTTTTCACAAAGCCGTCGATTGGGCGTTGCGTTACGACGAGTTCTATCGGTCGAACGAAGTTGCCGCGGCGCACAAATTGATCGACCAGGGAATCGAGCGAGCGAAAACCGTGGCGAAAGGACAGACGCCGTGGACAACGGCGACCGGGCTGGTGGTGCGGGCCTATCAATCGCACATCGACAAATCGATTCAGCCGTACGGGTTGGTCGTGCCACCGTCGTTTCCGGACAAAAAGCCCGCACGCAACTTCCGACTCGATGTGTGGCTGCACGGACGTGACAACCTGCTGACGGAGTTGAAGTTCATGACGGACCGGCAGCGTTCGTACGGGGAGTTTACGCCGCGCGATACGATTGTACTGCATCCGTACGGGCGATTCTGCAACGCGTTCAAGTTCGCGGGTGAAGTGGATGTGTTCGAGGCGATCGAGGATGTGAAGAAAAATTATCCAGTAGATCAAACCCGGATCGCCATCCGCGGGTTCTCTATGGGTGGGGGCGGCACGTGGCATCTGGCGTCACACTATCCCAGTTACTGGGTGGCGGCGGCGCCCGGCGCCGGGTTTGCGGAGACCGCGGAGTTCCAACGCATCTGGAGTCGCGGACCGCAGCCGAGTTGGTACGACCAGAAGCTGTGGAACCTCTACGACGCCACGGTGTATGCCGGGAACTTTTTCAATCTTCCCGTAATCGCCTACAGCGGCGAACTCGACCGGCAAAAACAGGCGGCGGACATCATGGAGAAATTCATGGCGCGCGAAGGTTTGAAGCTGACGCATCTAATCGGGCCAAAGACGGAGCACAAGTACGAGGTGGAAACGAAAAAAGAATTGGACCGGCAGGTCTCGATGATTGTGGGCGACCTCAGTCGGGGGCCGCGCAATCCACTTAAGTTTTCGACCTACACGTTACGATATGATTCGAACGATTGGATCAGAGTGGATGGACTTGAACGACATTGGGAACGAGCGGA
>Ga0075418_10005545_pt1 | contig 14296 bp, 8 predicted proteins | sample SoiMetdeltSBSDD2_FD_81776 | JGI IMG/M metagenome (GOLD analysis project Ga0075418, IMG submission 81776) | Bulk soil microbial communities from a Populus tree surrounding site in Tennessee, USA - Soil MetaG P. deltoides SBSDD2 | ecosystem: Environmental > Terrestrial > Soil > Tree plantation...
GAGATCCTCCCGCCGAGCAAGCCGGGGGAGGGGGTGTTGAAGGTCCTGTCCGGTCAGAGCTACTTCACCACCCGCACCCCGAAGGACTTCGGCCGCGTGGAAACGAAGACCGTCACCGCCGCGATCCGCGGGACGGAGTTCGCGGTCGGGGTCGCCGACGACGGCACGACCACGATCACGATGATCGAGGGAACGGTCGTCGCGTCGAACGAGCACGGATCGGTGACCGTCACCGGCGGCGAGCAGGCCGTCGCGGAGCCCGGGAAGGCGCCGCAGCGGCGGGTGATCGTGCGCTCGCGCGACGCGGTGATGTGGTCCCTCTACTACCCGCCGATCCTCGGCGGCGCAAGCGCCGGCGATCCGCTCGCGAAGGCGGCGGCGCAGCTCTCGGCCGGGCAGGTGGACGAGGCGCGGACCGCCATCGAGGCCGCGCACGCGTCGGATCCGAAGAACGCGACGGCTGCCGCGCTCGCGTCGGTCGTCGCGCTCGCGGGGGGGAAGCGGGACGACGCCCGGGCGGCCGCCGACCAGGCGCTCGCCGCCGACGGCTCCTCCGCCGCCGCGCTGCTGGCCCGCTCCTACGTGGCGCAGGCCGATTTCGACCTGAAGCAAGCGCGCGAGCTGGCCGAGAAGGCCGCCGCCGCCGATCCGAAGAACGCGGAGGCGCTGGCCCGCGCGGCTGAGCTGCGCCTCGCGGAAGGGGACTACGACGGCGCTCGCAAGGCCGCCGAGGACGCGGTCGCGCGAGACGGGAACAACGCCCGCGCGCTGTCGGTGCTCGGGTTCGTCGAGCTCGCGTCGTACAGGACGGACGCGGCCGCATCCGCGTTCGACCGCGCGATCGCGGCCGACTCCGGCTTCCCGCTCGCCCACGCGGGCGCGGGAATCGCTCGCATCCGCCAGGGGAACGTCGCGGGCGGGCGCGAGGAGCTGCAGACGGCGGCCACGCTCGATCCCGCCGAATCGCTGTACCGCTCGTATCTCGGCAAGGCCTACTACGAGGAGTACCGCTCGAAGGAGGCCGGCAAGGAGCTGGCGGCGGCGAAGGACCTCGACCCGAACGATCCGACCCCCTGGCTCTACTCCGCGATCCTCCTCCAGAACGAGAACCGGCCGATCGAGGCGCTCCACGACCTCAACGGGGCGATCGACCGGAACGACAACCGCGCCGTCTACCGGTCGCGGCTCCTCGTGGACGAGGACCGCGCCGTGCGCGGCACCGATCTCGCGCGGATCTACGACGACCTCGGCTTCGACCAGCTCGGGCTCGTCGCCGCGCGCCGGAGCGCGGACGAGAACCAGGCGAACTTCTCGAGCCACCTCTTCCTCGCCGGGAACTACCGCAGCCTCCCGGGCTTCGCGTCGTCGTTCCTGAGCGAGACCCTCCAGGCGCGGATCTACCAGCCGATCGGCGCGAACGCCGCCCGGCCGGACGCGCAGGGAGGGACGGTCGCGTTCAACGAGTACACGGCCCTCTTCGACCGGCCGCGCTTCCGCGGATTCGCGTCCGCGTTCTACGGCTACACCGACACGGGGATCGACTCGTACTTCCCCGGCTGCGGCGCGCCTTGCACCGACTTCTTCGGGATCGACGACAGCCGGATCTGGGGCGGGAGCCTGCTCGGGACCTACAACGGCGACCGGATCGCCGCGTCGCTCGGCTATCGCAAGCTCAACGACGACGGCTTCCGCCAGAACAACCAGCGGGACGACGACGTCGTCACCGGCTTCGTCCAGATCGCGCCGACCGAGCGCGACACGATCCAGCTCAACGCGATCGCCGGGAACAGCGAGACCGGCGACCTCCCGCTGCGGCAGATCCCGATGCTCATCGCCCCGCAGACCTTCGACACCGACGAGCTGAACGTCGGCCTAGGGTGGCATCACCGCTTCTCCCCCGCGTTCGACCTCGCGGTGTCGGGGACCTGGAACGACACCGACCAGGAGGCGACGCTGCTGGGAACGTCGATCACGACGACCGCGAAGCTCTCGGGGCCGCAGCTCGAAGGGCAGATGGTCTTCCACCAGGGACGGCGGATGGTCTGGATCGCTGGGGTCGGCGGCTTCGACGGCACGTTCGAAGCCAAGTCGATCCTCGATCCCACGGCGCTCAAGGGGGACGAGACCTTCGTCAACGCCTACGGTTACCTCAAGATCCGCGACCTCGGCCCGTTCGAGGTGACCGGCGGCGTCGCCGTGGAAGACATCGATTCGCCGGTCGGGCTCCTCCCGCCGCGCGATTCGGCCATGCTGCCCAGCGACCTCACCTTCTCCGAGACCCACGTCAGCCCGAAGGTCGGCGCGAGCGCCACCTTCAAGACCAAGACGACGCTCCGGCTCGCGGCCTACTCGAGGATGGCGTCCAACGTCGGGCGCCTCCAGACCCTCGAGCCTACGCAGGTTTCCGGCTTCAACCAGTTCTACGACGACGTGCCCGGGACGCGCTCGTGGAACTACGGGGCCGGGTTCGATCAGCAGCTCTGGTCGTTCCTCTTCTTCGGCGGGTCGTACCTGCGCCGCGAGAGCGACGTCCCCGAAGCGACCTGCGACGCCACTCCGTTCACGTCCTGCGGGTTGGAGGTCAGCACCGTCGTCGTCGATCGCTCGAGCGACGACGACCTCGGGTCGGCCTACGTCAACGCCCTGATCGGCAAGCGCTTCGCGGCCTCCGCCGACTGGTACCTCGACCAGCGCAACTTCGACACGACCACGCCGTCCCCGGTGGGAGTGTTCCAGCACTACTGGAAGACCCAGCGCTCGCGGATCCAGGGACGGATGTTCCTGCCCATGGGACTCTTCGCTTCCGCGACGGGCAAGTACTACGCGCAGCGCGTCGAGCAGTTCGACGACCTCACGCCGCTGGTGACGGCGCACTTCTGGCTGCTCGACGCGGCGATCGGCTGGCGCCTGCCGCGGCGGCTCGGGTCGATCTCGGTGGAGGGGAGCAACCTGACCGATCGCGAGTTCAACTTCTACGAGCAGTCGCTCCAGGAGAACGTGATCCCCGCCCGCCGGGTCGTGCTGAGAGCGGACTTCGCGTTCTGATGCGGCCGCGGGGGCAGCTCCGGCGCACGCGCGCGGCGCTGCTCCTCGCGCTCGTGCCGGGCGCGCTGGGAATCGCCCTCTCGCACTGGCCGCGGGCCGCGCGGCTCGAGAAGAATGGGCTCGACACGCTGTTTCAACTGCGGGGGGAGAGGCAGCCGCCTCCCGCCGTATGCGTCGTCGCCATCGACTTGGCCTCCTACCGTGAGATCGGCCGGCCGCCCGCCGCGAGCTGGCCCCGAGCGCTTCATGCCGATCTGATCCGCACCCTCAAGCGCGAGGGCGCGCGTGCGGTCGCCTTCGACGTCACGTTCGAGGGGGCGAGCGACGATCCACGGGCCGACGAGGCGCTCCGCAGCGCGATCGAGGAGGCCGGCAACGTCGTCCTCGGCGCCTCGGTGGAGATCGTCGAGGACCCGCGCTTCAAGCAGGCGACGGTCATCGAGCCGTACGAGCCGCTCGCGCGGGCCGCGGCCGACGTCGCCGACGTCAACCTCCCGATCGACGAAGGGGTGATCCGGTTGGCCTGGCCGGCCCGCGACGAGGGTCCGGGGCTCGCGCTGGCCGCGTACGAAGTCGCGACCGGCGACGCGTCGGCGCGCTCCACGGACCCGTGGATCCTCGAGTACTACGGCCCCGCGCGGACCATCCCGACGGTGTCGATGTACCAGGCGCTGGACCCGAGCCTCCTCGCCCCGGGCTTCTTCCGCGACAAGATCGTCTTCGTCGGGCTCTCGATGGACTCGGCGCCGGGGGACGCCAAGAAGGATGCCTTCCTGACCCCATTCAGCCAGCACGGCTCGACGACGTTCGGCGTCGAGATCCACGCGACGCTCGCGGCGAACTTCCTCGAGCGTCGCCGGATCGAGCTGCTCGACCCGCGAGTCGAGGCGGTCCTGCTCCTGCTGTTTCCCCTCGTGGCGGTGCTCGTGTTCATGTCGCTCCGTCCGCTCCTCGGCGCCGGGGCGCTCGCGATCCTCGCGATCGTGCCCTGGGCGGTGGCCTACGTCGCGTTCACGCGGCGGGGACTCTGGCTTCCGGTGGCGATCCCGTCGCTCATCCAGATGCCGACGGCCTACGCCGCGAGCCTGCTCTGGTACTACCTGACCACGCTGCGCGACCGGGAGAAGATCAAGCGCGTGTTCGGCTTCTACCTCGCCCCCGAGATGATCCGGCAGATCGCGGAGGACCCGGACGCCGTCAACCTCGGCGGACGCGAGATCGTCGGGACCGCGCTGTTCACGGACATCAAGGGGTTCACCCCGATCGCCGAGGGGATGAGCGCGCCCGAGACCGCGGCCATGCTCAACGCCTACTTCTCCGAGGCGACGCGCCACGTGTTCGACGCCGGGGGGACGCTGATCAAGTACATCGGCGACGCCGTGTTCGCGATCTGGGGGGCGCCGGTCCGCCGGGACGATCACGCGACGCAGGCGTGCATCGCGGCGCTCTCCCTCTCGCGCGCCGAGCAGGCCTCCCGCGACGGCGGCGGGCCGGCGTCGCGCCTGGTGACGCGCATCGGCGTCCACACCGGGCCGATGCTCGTCGGGAACCTCGGCTCCTCGCAGCGCTTCGATTACACGGCGATCGGCGACGCGGTCAACCTCGCCTCGCGGATCGAGGGATTGAACAAGACCTTCGGCACGCGCGCGCTCACGAGCGGGGAGACGCTCGCCGCGACCGACGGCCGGTTCGTCACGCGCCGGCTCGGGCGCGTGCGCGTCGTCGGCAGGCGGGAGCCGGTCGAGCTTCACGAGCTGATCGCGCTGAAGGAGGACGCGGCCGGTGCGAAGGAGGTCCTCGACACCTTCGCGCGCGCGCACGAGGCCTGGGTCGCCGGGCGGTTCGACGAAGCCGCGAGAGGGTTCCGCGAGGCGCTTCGCCTCTCGGGGGACAGCGACGGGCCGTCGGAGTTCTTCGCGCGCGACAGCGAGGCGCGCGCCGTGGCCGCGACCGGCGCGTGGGACGGCGTGCTGAGCGTCGAGACGAAATGACCCCTCGAGCGCTGCTCGCGCTCCACGAGCGTCTCTGCCGCGCGCGGGCCTATCCCTCGAGCGCGGAGGAGCTCGCCGCGACCCGCCGGCTCCTCGCCGGCTTCTCCGCGCGGCGCGATCTGCGGAGGAGCGCGGAGAGGCTGGCGGACTCGGGGATCGCGGGGACGCCGATCCGCTATCGATTCTTCTGGCCGATGGCCCGCTGGCTCGCGCGGCGGTATCCGGCGCTGCTCGGGATCGACTGGTCCGATCCGGATCCGGAGTTCGAGCCCCGTCTCGCCGCCGCCCTCGACCTGCTCGTCGGCCGGGGTGAGGCGGAGGCGATCCGCCGCCTCCGATTTCCGGCGCGGCGCGCGATCGAGCGTCTGCGCGACCGCTCCGAGACCGACGCGGCGTTCGTGATCCGCCGCCTCGAGGCCCTCCCGGGAGGGGACCGGATCCGCGAGGCGATCCACGACGCGATCGACGTCGCCTACCGGCTCGAGGGATCGCCCTCGGGGCCGAGCCGCACGCTCGCGGAGCACCGCGGCGCCCCGATCGTCTTCGGCCCGCCCCCGGCGCGCTCGCGCCCCCGCCTGCGGGCGGAGATCGCGCGGGCGCCGCAGGCGGTGCGCGCGCTCGACCGCGCGGAAGGCACCCGCCTGGTCGACCTCGCGCGCGAGGCGATGGTCACTCGCGCGCGCGATCTGGACGCGTTCGCGCACGGCGATCCGCGCGACGTGCGCCTCGTGGACGACGGGGGCGGGCTCGCCTTCGCTCTCATCGGCGTCGTGCCGTCGCGGCGGCTCTTCCTTCCCGCGGTCTACGGCGCGCTCACGCTGCGGAACGGCGTGCCGATCGGCTACGTCCAGCTCGACGTCCTGCTCGGGAACGCGGAGCTGTCGTTCAACATGTTCGAGACCTTCCGCGGCGGGGAAGCCGGATCCGTCTTCGCCCGGCTGCTCGCCGCGGCGCACCACGTGTTCGGCGTGAGGAGCTTCTCGATCGAGCCGTATCAGCTCGGGCGCGGAAACGACGAAGGGATCGACTCCGGGGCCTGGTGGTTCTACGCGCGGTTCGGCTTCCGGCCGCGCGGGGGACCGGTCGCCCGCCTCGCGCGATCGGAGCTCGCGCGCCGCGCGCGCGACCCGCGTCACCGGTCCTCGCGCGCGACGCTCCTTCGCCTCGCCGAGGCGCACCTCCACTGGGCGATCGACCCGAGGCGCCCCGGGATCGTCACCCCGATCGAGTCGATCGGGCTCGCGGCCGCCTCGTCCTCGCGGCGAGGACCGTCGGCGCGCGAGGCGATGCGCCGGCTCGGCGTCCCTTCGATCCGCGGGTGGAGCGCGGACGAGCGGCTCTGGCTCGAGCGGTGGGCGCCGCTGATCGAGGCCGTGCCGGGAATCGAGCGCTGGTCCCTCTCCGCCCGTCGCGGGCTCGTCCGGATCGTCCGCGCGAAGGGCGGGCGCCGCGAGAGCGCTTACGCGCGTCTGTTCGACGCGCACGGTCAGTGGGTCGAGGCCGTGCTCGCCTTGGGGATCCGGTAGACGGGGACGCGGTTCTCCACCGGCGGGACCGTCATCAGGTAGGCGAAGATCGCCTTGAGATCGTCGTCGGTCATCTGCGCGTAGGCCGCCCAGGGCATCGGGGGCATGATCGGCCGGTCCTTGAGCCAGTGCCTTCCGGTCCGCATCGCCTCGATGAACGTCGCGTCGGTCCACGCGCCGATCCCGGTGTGGGGATCGGAGGTGATGTTGGCGGCGTAGCTGGTTCCCCACGGCCCGAGGTACGCGGTGTTGGTCGCGGCGCCCGCCCAGTTCCAAGGCCCCTCGACCGGCTCGTGATCCGGCATCTCCATCGAGGCCGGATGGCCCGAGAGCAACCGGGTCAGGTCGGGCTCGGGTCCTTTCTCCCCCCTCTTCGTCGGCGTGTGGCAATCGCCGCACGCGGTGACGGCCACGAGATATTTCCCGCGCGCGACGGGATCCTGCGCCGACGTCTTCTCGGGAGCGGGGGCTTTCGCGCACGACGCGACGATCGCGAGCGACATGACGATCGTCGTAACACCCACGAGTTCCTTCAATTCTTTTTGCTCCATCGCGCGTCGGGCCTCCTTCGCCGCGATTGCGAACGCGGATTCTAACCGAATCGGTTAGACTGCTCTCAACGCGCTGCCGGAGAGTGGAACATTGTCCTCGTCCCGTCATGACCGCGGTCTCGCGGACCGTCCGGTGACCGCTTTGCGGACGGTCGTCGATACCTTCCATGGAGTCGCGGTCGACGATCCGTACCGCTGGCTCGAGAGCTCCGGCCATGCGGAGGTCGAGGCGTGGATCGTCGCGCAGAACGCGCACACCCGCGCGTTCCTCGACGCGTGGCCCGGACGCGCGGTGCTGCGGGGGCGCGTCGCCGAGCTGATGAGCTCCGGCTCGGTCGCCTACACGTCGCTCCAGGCGCAGGGCACGCTGTTCGCGATCAAGCGTCAGCCCCCGCTCGAGCAGCCGATGCTGGTGGCGCTTTCGAGCGCCGACGACCTCTCGAGCGAGCGGACCGTCGTCGATCCCAACGCGCTCGATCCCGACGGAAAGACGGCGATCGACTGGTACGTCCCTTCGCCGGACGGATCGAAGGTCGCGGTCTCGCTGTCACGCGCGGGCACGGAGAGCGGAGACGTGCAGGTCTTCGACACCGCGAGCGGGCGCCCGCTCGGCGACCAGGTGCCGCGCGTCAACGGGGGGACGGCCGGCGGCTCGCTCGCGTGGACCGCGAGCGGCGACGGCTTCTACTACACGCGCTATCCGCGTCCCGGCGAGCGTCCGGCTCACGACCTCGGCTTCCACGTCGAGGTGCACCGGCACGCGCTCGGCGCCGACTCGTCGGAGGACCGCTACGAGATCGGACGCGAGTTCCCGCGGATCGCGGAGATCCGCCTCGAGTCCGGCCGGGACGGGCGATTCGTGCTCGCGTCGATCCAGAAGGGGGACGGCGGCGAGTTCATGCACTGGCTCCGCGACCCGAAGGGCGCGTGGCGGCAATTGACGCGCTTCGAGGATCGTTGCGTCGCCGCGCGCCTCGGCGAGGACGGCGCGGCGTACTTCGTGTCGCTGCTCGGCGCGCCGAGAGGACGCGTGCTGCGCGTGCCGCTCGAAGGCGCCCCGCGCGGGATCGCGGCCGCCGCGGTCGTCGTCCCCGAGCAGGCCCGGCCGATCGAGACGTCGTTCGCGCACGACACGGGACTCTGGACCGGCGGGGACCGCGTCTACGTGCTCTACCAGGAGGGCGGGCCGAACGTGGTCGCGGTGTTCGGCCTGGACGGCGCGCCCAAGGGCGAGCTTCCCCACCCGCCGCTCTCGGCGGTGGACGATCTGGTCCCGCTCCCCGGGGGCGACGTCCTCTATCAGGTGCAGAGCTTCACCGAGCCCCCCGCCTGGTACCGGCTGCCGAGAACCGGCGGCACGGCGGCGCGCACCGCGCTCGTCGAGACGTCTCCGGCCGACTACTCCGACTGCGAGGTCGTTCGCGAAGAGTCGGTCTCCCCCGACGGGGCGAGGGTGCCGCTGTCGATCCTCCGCCGCCGCGGGATTCGCCTCGACGGCAGCCATCCCACGATCCTCTACGGGTACGGCGGCTACGGCGTCTGCCAGACCCCCGCCTTTCGCGGGCGCCTGCGGGCATGGCTGGAGCGGGGCGGGGTCTTCGCGGTCGCGCACGTCCGCGGCGGAGGAGAGTTCGGCGCGTCCTGGCATCGCGACGGCAACCTGCTGCGCAAGCAGAACGTCTTCGACGACTTCGCCGCGTGCGCGCGACGGCTCGGCACCCTCGGCTATGCGACCCCCTCGAAGCTCGCGCTGATGGGGGGGAGCAACGGCGGGCTCCTGATGGGCGCGATGATCACGCAGCACCCGGACCTCGCCCGCGCGGTGGTCTCGCTCGTCGGTCTTTACGACATGATCCGCGTGGAGGGGACGCCGAACGGTGCCTACAACGTGCCGGAGTTCGGCTCGGTGCGCGACCCGGAGATGTTCCGCGCGCTGTTCGCGTATTCCCCCTACCATCGCGTCCGCGACGGCGTCGCGTACCCGTCGATCCTCATGGCGACCGGCGCCAACGATCCTCGCGTGGACCCGTGGCACAGCCGCAAGATGATCGCGAGGCTGCAGGCGGCGACCGCGTCCCCGCATCCCATCCTGCTCCGGACCAACACCGGCGCGGGGCACGGGCTGGGGACGCCGCTGTCGGATCAGATCGAGGAGTACACGGACGTGCTCGCGTTCCTCATGCGCGAGCTGGACGTCCAGGGGGATCGGGGCTAGAGGCCGAGCTGCTCGAGGTACTTCTCGTCTCCGGCGCGGTTGAGCTGCCAGTACGGCAGCCTCGCCGTCCGGAGGATCCGTGCCTCGTCGCCGTCCGAGCTCTTCCATCCGAGGAGCCGGCGCGGGGCCGCCTGCTCGACCTCGTAGACGACGCTCACCTCGCCGTAGGCGAGCGTGAACCGGGTGACCTTGACGCCCGCGCGCGAGGCCTCCTCCCGCCGGATCGTCGCGGGGACGGGCTCGAGGGGGACGTGGCGGCGGCGCCGCGACCATAGGGACGGCACGATCGACCCGCTCCAGCTCTTCCCGCCGGCGAACGGACCGTCGAGCTCGCGGAGCTGGATCGGGAGCGCGTCCTCGAAGAGCGTGCCGGCAGGCGCGGCGACGGTCGTATCGCGGTCCCCCTCGGCGTGAAAGTACGACCTCATCTCGTCGTCGAACGATCCGGGCTTGGGGGACACGCGCTCGTAGACGTGGCCGCACCATTCCTGCGCGCTCATCGCGATCTTCACCGGGGAGAACCGCTCCGGAGTCCCGCCGTCCACCGGGGCGAAGACGCTCGTCATGACGGAGTAGGGGTAGATGCCGGTCTGAAACTTGAGGATTTGATTGAGCTTCATCACGTTGACGCGATCCGCGGCGGGGACGTCCCCGGCGTCGTCCTTGATCCACACGCGGCGGTCCATCGGCTCGGTGACGAAGATCAGCACCGCCTTCCCATCACGGGGCGTCCCGTACCGGCGGGTGGTGATCGCGTAGCCCGAGAGCTCGGCCCGGCCGTCCCCCCAAGCGGTCCAGAACCCGGAGGACGCGCCGCCCGCGGGGGTGGGCGCGGCGGGGGGCCCGCCGGTGACGATCATGGCCAGCATCGCGATCGAAAGCCCGGTGCGTCGTCTCATCATCGGCCTCCGAGGGCATTGTGGCCCCGATCGGATCGAGGGCTATATTCCGGCTCATGAGGGAGAGCGACCTCAAAGGGTTCCTCGAGGGCGACCGGGACGTCTCGTGGCTCTCCGACGCCCTCGCGAGCGTCGCCGGCACGCCCGCGCTGGTCGCCGACCTCGACGATCCGATGGTCCTCACGCCCGACGAGATCCGCCGGCTGTGCGACGCGCACCTGGCTCACGGGCTCTCCCCGGTGGGGCTGCAGGCGGTCGCCGGGCTGATCCTCGAGTCGGACAACTTCGCGTGGGACGAGGACAGCTCCGAAGGGGAGCTCGTCGCGGAGATCCTCTGGGACTGGGCGATGCCCGAGGACGAGACGCCGCCGTCGAGCGAGGCCGTCCGGGCATGTCTGCGTAAGCTCGCCGACTCCTAGCGGCCCGCGCGAAGCTCGTCGAGCGCGCGCCCGAGGCGATCGAGCCCCTCGGGAAACGTCGCCGGGTCACCCCCCAGCCCCACCCGGACGTGATCGTCCGCCCCGAAGAACCGCCCCGGGACGAGGGAGGTCGCAAAGCGCGCGCGCAGGTGCTCGCACAGCGCGCTCGCGCCGACGCCGAGCACGCGCGGGAACGAGGTCGTGCCGAACGGAAGGCGAGGGGCGTCCAGGTCGCTTCGAGAATCGAGGAAACGGTGCCAGAGCGGGCGGTTTGCGTCGAGGATGGACCGGGCGCGCGCGAGGATCGCGCCGCGCTTCCGCAGGGCGACGTGGGCCAACCGCTCGGCGGGATGGGCCTCGTTGACCCCGAACAGGTTCTTCAGCCGCCACATCCTCTCGGCGAGCTCGGGCTCGGCGACGATCCAGCCGCACCGGAGCCCGCCGAGGCCGAAGACCTTCGTAAGGCTCGTCGTGGCGAGGAAGACGTCTCCGAGCGTCGGCGCCGACGGCGGCGCGTGCTCGAACGCGGCGTCGAGGTACACCTCGTCCACGACGACCTTGGCCCCCACGCGCTCGGCGATCTCCCCGATGGCGCGCAGCGTGCTCTCGTCCGTGGCGGCGGACGACGGGTTGTGGAGGCTCGAGAGCACGATCGCCTTCGTCTTCGGCGTCATCGCCGCCGCGACGTCGGCGGGATCGACGCGAAAGCCGTTCTCGTGCCTCCTCGCGAAGAACCGGACGTCGGCGCCGAGATGGCGGGCCAGGTTCTCCATCGGTTCGTAGACGGGGCGCTCCATCGCGATCGGGTCGCCCGGCGCGACGAGCGTCGCGAACACGAGGTGGTTCGCTCCGGAGGTCCCGGTCGCGAGCACGACCCGCTCCGGGCCGACGCCGGCCGTTGCCGCGAGCGCCTCGCGAAGCGGGGGATGGCCGTATCCGGGCGGCCCGTCGAGCGCCAGGTCCGCGAGGCTCGCCCCGAGCTCCCCGAGCGACATCCCCTTGATCCCGGAATACGCGAGCGTGTACGGAGCGATCTGGTTCGCCTTCGCCCACTCCATGTACTCGGAGCGCATCACGCGACCGTCGCTCATCGCGGCCCCCGCTTCCAGAGGTAGTAGATCGGGAGCCCCGCCCCGACCAGGACCCATCCTAGAAGAGAGCGCAAGGGGTGCTCGACGAAGGTGCTGACGACGACCGCCGCCGACATCGCGATGAAGAACAGGGTGCTCCACGGGTGGCCCGTCGCGGCGATCGCCGCCGCGGACCCCGCCCCTCGCGCCCGGAAGACGAAGAGCGTCGCCGCGGTGAGCGCGAGGAAGACGAAATCCACGGTGACGACCCAGCTGAGGATCTGCTCGTAGGTCCCGGACAGCACGGTCGCGATCGCGAGGGCGCCCTGGACCGCGATCGCCACGTGCGGCACGCCGGTCCGCGGGTGGATCCTTCCGAGGCTCGCGAAGAACAGGCCGTCGCTCGCCATGGTGTGGTAGACCCGCGGACAGACCAGCATCCCCTGCGCGAGGAACCCCAGCGCCGAGATCGTGATCGCTCCCGCGAGAGCGACGGCGCCGGGGGCGCCCCAGGCCCGGCGCATGACCTCCGTCGCGGGCGCGGAGAGTGCGGCGAGGCCGCCGGGGCCGAGCGCCCGCAGGCACGCGAGGTTGACGCCGACGTAGAGCGCGATGATCCCGACCGTGCCGAGCACGAGCGCGCGGGGAAGCGTCCGCGCCGTGTCGCGGACCTCGGCGGAGACGAAGGTCGTGGTGGCCCAGCCGCCGTAGGCGAAGAAGACGGCGATCATCGCGGCGAGGAAGCTGCGCGGCGTGGGGCTCCCCACCGCCGCAGCCGCGGGCCCCGCCGCCTTCGGCGCGAGAAGGAGGCCGCACAGGATCAGCCCGGAGATCGATCCGATCTTCAGCACCATCAGCGCGCTCTGCACCGCGGCTCCCGCGCGCACGCCGGCGAGGTTGACCAGCGTCAGCGCGGCGAGAGCCGCGGCGGCGGTCGCGGCCTCGGTCCAGGGGACGTTTCCGAGCGTGTGGGTGTAGCGCGCGAAAGTCACCGCCACCGCGGCCATCCCGCCGGTCTGCACGACGAGGAGGTTCGACCATCCGTAGACGAACCCCGCCGCGGGATGGACGCCGTCGCGCAGGTACGCATACTGCCCCCCGGCGCTCGGATGGCGGGAAGCGAGCTCGGCCCAGACCAGCCCTCCCGCCAAGGCGACCGCGCCACCGAGGAGCCAGGCGGCGAGGATCGCGGTCGCGGTCCGGGCGTCCATCGCCACCGCGTGGGGGTTCATGAAGATCCCGGACCCGACGACCCCGCCCATGACCAGCATCGTCGTGGCGAAGAGACCCAGGCGCGGCGCCGGGGCTGGGGCGGCGGTGGGCATCGGCGCGAAGGATACGCGCAACGGCTATACTCCCCGATCTTCCTTCGGAGAGCCGCCATGCGTCCTTACCGTCTCCTCTCGACGATCGCGATCGCGTTTCTGGCCGCCGGCGGCCGCGCCCCCGCGCGCGCCGACGCACCCCCGACCCCCGAGGAGGCGAAGGCGTTCGTCGAGCGCGCCGAGGCGCGCCTGCTCGACCTCTGGATCGCGCGCGAGCGCGCGAGCTGGGTCTACTCGACGTTCATCACGGACGACACCGAGAAGATCCAGGCGGAGGCGAACGAGCGCGTCATCGCCGAGACGGTCCGGCTCTCGAAAGAGGCGCAGCGCTTCCGCGGGCTGAGCCTTCCGCCGGACGTCGCGCGGAAGCTCAAGCTCCTCCCGCTCTCTCTCGCGATCGTCGCCCCGTCGGACCCGGCGAAGAGCAAGGAGCTCTCGGAGATCGCCGCGCAGATGGAGGGGATCTACGGCAAGGGGAAGTACTGCCCGCCGGGGAAGGACTGCCTCGACATCGGCGCGATCAGCGAGCGGCTCGCGACGAGCCGCGATCCGAAAGAGCTCTCCGAGCTTTGGGTCGGATGGCACGCGGTCGGCAAGCCGATCCGCCCGAAGTACGAGCGGTTCGTCACGCTCGCGAACGAGGGGGCGAAGGAGATCGGCTTCGACGACCTGGGATCGCTGTGGCGGTCCGGCTACGACATGCCCCCGGAGGACTTCGCGAAAGAGATGGACCGGCTGTGGGGGCAGGTCAAGCCGCTGTACGACGCGCTCCACTGCTACGTGCGCCGCCGCCTGGCCGAGACCTACGGCGCGGAGCTCGTCCCGCCCGGAAAGCCGATCCCCGCGCACCTGCTCGGAAACCTGTGGGCGCAGCAATGGGGGAACGTCTACGAGCTCGTGGCGCCGCCGGGAGGGGACCGCGGCTACGACCTGACCAAGCTGCTCGAAGCGAAGCAGGTGGACGCGAAGCGGCTCGTCGGCTACGGCGAGGGGTTCTTCAAGTCGCTGGGGTTCGATCCTCTCCCGGCGACCTTCTGGGACCGGTCTCAGTTCGTCAAGCCGCGCGACCGCGACGTCGTCTGTCACGCGAGCGCGTGGGACATCGACTGGAAGGACGACCTCCGCCTGAAGATGTGCATCCAGGTGAACGACGTGGACTTCGTCACCGTCCACCACGAGCTGGGGCACAACATCTACCAGCGCGCGTACAAGAGCCAGACTCCCCTGTTCGCGCAGGGGGCGAACGACGGTTTCC
>Ga0075418_10005547_pt1 | contig 14291 bp, 16 predicted proteins | sample SoiMetdeltSBSDD2_FD_81776 | JGI IMG/M metagenome (GOLD analysis project Ga0075418, IMG submission 81776) | Bulk soil microbial communities from a Populus tree surrounding site in Tennessee, USA - Soil MetaG P. deltoides SBSDD2 | ecosystem: Environmental > Terrestrial > Soil > Tree plantation...
GAGCGCGAAGACAACGCTTGCGACGAGCAGCGGCTGAACCGCGACCAGCCGGCCGACCCCGAGGGCAGCTGCCTGCGCGCCGTAGCCGAGCGCGTCCGCGCCCAGCCCCGCGACCCAGATGGGCTTGCGCACGAGCCGCGCGAGGAACACGGGCCGGAGCGCGTGCTCCTCCGGCTCCTCCATCGCGCCCTTCTGTTCGAGCACGGTGGCGAGTCCGAAGAAGAAGGCGGCGAGGAGCGCGAGCCCGACGGTGAGAGTGTCCACAGGCTCCCCTTTCCCGATATAGCCTCCTTCTTATGCATGCCTCCGGCGAACGGCAGCAAGCGGTCGACCTCTTCAACCACGTCTGGAAGCTGATGGAGAATCCCGAACGTACGCCCCAGCAGGACGACGAGATGATCCACGCCGCGCACGCTTCGCGGCACCACTGGGCCGCCGTCGGCACGGACGCGAACCTGGCCCGCGGGGAGTGGCAGGTCTCGCGCGTGTACACGACGCTTGGCCGCGGCGAGCCGGCGATCTATCACGCCGAACGCTGTCTCGCGTACTGCGAGGCGAGCCCGGATGACACCGCGGACTGGGACCTCCCATACGCGTACGAGGCGCTCTCGCGCGCACACCTGACCGCCGGCAACCAGGACGAGGCCGAGCGGTACGCGGCGCGGGCGCGCGAGCTCGGAGCCAGGGTCGAGGACGAGCACGACCGCGAGCATCTCGAGGAGGACCTCGCGACGCTTCCTTGACTCTCTCCTCGGGAGAGGCTCTACGCTCGGGGCGATGACGGTCTCCACCACGCATCTGCTCTCGATCGGCCCCTTCGCACGGACAACCGGGCTGACGATCCGGACGCTTCGGCGCTACGACGCGATCGGCCTGCTCGTCCCGGCGCACGTGGACGAGGACACGGGCTACCGCTACTACACGCTGGAGCAGGCACGCGACGGCGAGGCGATTCGCCGCCTGCGCGAGCTGGACGTCCCGCTCGAGGAGGTCCGGGCACTCGTGCACGCGCCGCCCGAGGTCGTGCGCGAGGGTCTCGAGGCCCACCGGGCGAGGCTCGAAGGGCGCGCGGTCGAGTTGCGGCAGACGCTGGAGGAGCTCTCCCGCCTGCTCGAAGGAAAGGAGTCGCTCGTGCCCGACAAGGAGATGGTCCGCTTCGAGATCGGAATCCAGGATCTCGCCGAGGAGAAGGCGCTCGTGATCCGCGAGCATGTCCCGCAGGACGAGCTCTCGGTGGTGATCCCGAAGGACATCGCCGAGGTGCAGGGCTACGTACAGGAGCTCGGCCTCGGCTTCCACGGCCCGCCGATCTGCGTGTGCCCTTTCCCGAACGAGGACGGAACACAGGACGCCGAGATCGGCTGGCCGGTGGCGACCGACGTGCCCGGCCGCGGCCGCATCGAGCTCAAGACACTGTCCGCGACGCGCGCGCTCGTGATGAAGCACGTCGGGCCGTACACCGCCCTGGGCAACTCGTACCGCCTCATGTCGGAGGTGATGGAGGAGAACGGCATCACTCCGACCGGCGCGCCGCGTGAGGTCTATGTCACCGATCCGGAGGAGGTCAGCGACCCGAACGAGTACGAGACGCTGATCGTTTGGCCGGTCGGCCCGGACAGCGAACTGAAGAAGAAGGGGGACGTTTTCAAGCGCCGGGTCGAAGCGAAATAAGCCACCGGCAGGAGTCCCTCCGCAGAGGTGTCGCCCCATTCCAGGGACGACTCCTCGCGGTATCAGGGTTCTCTACTTCTTGATGCAGAACGTCTTGCCGTGCTCATCACAGAGCGTGGGCTTCGGCTTGTTGTTCGGCCTCGGCTTGCTGAGCGGCTTGTCCTGCTGCGCCTTCTTGACGCGAGCCGAGTACCAGGCGTGACCCTGAGCCTGCGCCTCCGGCGAGCCCGGGTCGTCGCCGATGATGGGATACGCGATCGCCGTGCTCGGCGCCCCGAGCGCTGCTACGAAGGTCAAGAGGATGAACGACTTGCGGATTCGAGTGGTGCGCCTCATCTGCTGCCCCCTCCGGTCGTGTGACCGCTAGACGGCAGGCTGCTGCAGTTTCTTCCCTAATGCAGCAGTTTTTCGAAGCGCTCGGCGTCCTCGAAGGGGCCGACGACGGCGAGGGTGAACCTGTTCCGGCCGATCACGTCCTGGGCGACGCGTTGCACGTCCTCGGCCGTGACGGCGTCGAGCCCGTCCAGCACCTCCTGCGGCTCGACCGCGCCTCCCTCCAGGACCTCGCGGCGCAGCCCGAACTGGAGGAGTCCTTGCGGGCTCTCGGTCTGCAGCACGAACCGGCCCTTCGCGAACGAGCGCGCCTTTTCCAGCTCGTCAGACGGCACCTGCTCGTCCGCCATCTTCTGCAGCTCGGCGGCGATGGTCGAGACCGCGTCGTCGATCCGGTTCAGGTCGACGCCGGCCTGTGAGTAGAGCGTCCCAGTGTCCGTGTAGCTGTAGTTCGTCCCGAACACGTAGTAGGCGAGCCCGCGCCGCTCGCGCACCTCGGTGAAGAGCCGGGAGGACATCCCGCCGCCGAGGACCACCGCCAGCAACTGGAGCGCGTAGCGATCCGGGTGCTGGAGTGGGTAGCTCAGCACGCCGAGGCAGAGATGCGCCTGGTCGGATTCCTTCGTGTGCAGCTTGACCTTCGTGCCGTCCGAGTCGACCGGCTCGAGCGGAGCCGGGCCGTCCGTGCCGTTCCCACTGAGGTCTCCCAGCAGGGACTCGACCTGGGTCATGAAGTCGCCCTCGATGTTCCCGCCTAGTCCAAGCACCATGCGCGTAGGCGTGTACCAGCGCCCCAGATAGTCGAGGAACGTCTCCCGCTGCGCGGCGCGAACCGCCTCTTTGCGGCCCAGAACCATCCAGCCGAGGGGCTGGTCGCCGTACAGCACCTCCTCGTAGACGTTGTCGACGAGGTCGCGCGGCGTGTCGAGGTACATGTTCATTTCCTCCACGATCACGCCCTTCTCGCGCTCGATCTCCTCCGGCTCGAACTTCGAGTGACGGAGCATGTCGACGAGGACGTCCAGCGCGACCTCGCGCGACTCGCCGGCGCAGCGCACGAAGTAGCCCGTGTACTCCTTGCTGGTGAAGGCGTTGAACTCGCCGCCGATCGCATCCACCTCGCCCGCGATGTCGCGAGCGGTGGGGCGGCGCTCCGTCCCCTTGAACACCATGTGCTCGGTGAAGTGGGCAATCCCGTTGGTCGGCCGCGTCTCGTAACGCGAGCCGGCGGCGACCATGACGAAGCAGGTGATGGATTTCGCCTGCGGCATTGGCGCGGTCAGCACGCGCAGGCCGTTCGGCAGCGTGTGGCGCTCGAAGGTGCTCATTCCGCGAGGAGCTTACGCCAACCGTCCGGGAGCGGACGCGACTGGTTGCGCTCGTAGTCGAACGCGACGAGGACGGTCTTCGCCTCGGCCACGAGCCGGTCGCCCACCTTGAGCTCGTACGCCAGCTCGAAACTCTTGATCCCGACCCGCGTCGGCCGCATCGTGATCTCCACCACGTCGGAGACCGATACCTGTCCCCGGAAATCGATCTCGCAGCGGGCCAGGATCATCTCCGTCCAGCCGACGCCGTGCAGGTTGTGGAAGGCGACCCGCGCCTGCTCCAGATAGGTCAGGTAGACGGCGTTGTTGACGTGGCCCAGCGAGTCGACGTCGCGGAAGCGAACGGTCTCGTGGTGGACGATCGGCCAGGTCATGCCAGCCCGGTGAACTCCATCAGCGACACGAACGGCGCGGTGGGTCTCCCGTTCTCGACGGTCGCTATGCCTGGAAGCGGAATCGCGCGCCACTCGTCCAGGACCGGGCTCGGCAGGCCGCGGAGGTGCGCGAGGTAGTGGCTGAGGACGAGCCCGTGCGACACGACGCACAGGTCGCCGCCGGCTTCCTCCGCCAGCCGGTCGATGCAGGCGGCGGCGCGCGCCCGCGCCACGTTGGCCGGCTCCCATCCGCTCACGCTTTCGTCGGGCGATGCGAAGTGCGCCTCCACGAGCGCGTCGTACTCCGACCTGCTCACCAGCGGCGTCGTGCCCCGGTCGACCTCGTGCAGGTCCCGCTCGATGCGGAGGTCGAGGCCGGCCGCGTCCGCGATCGGCTGCGCGGTCGCGACCGCCTTGGCCTCCGGGCTCGAGACGATCAGCGTCAGCGCCGACCAGGCACGTGACCGCGCGAGATCCCGCGCCTGCTGCTCGCCGGTCGGCGAGAGGTGCCAGGAGGTCATCGGCAGATCGCCGCGTAGGACGACCTCGGCGTGGCGGACGAGGTACAGGACGCTCACGCGGGCAGTATCGTCGTTGGCGTGCCGAACGGAGAGCACACTCGCGCCGCCATTCGCGCGCAGCCGGAATGGCTGGCGCAGGTTCCGAGCGATCGGCGCTTTCCGGACGCGCGCGTCCTGCTCACAGGCTGCGGCACGTCCTTTCACGTGGCCCAGACCGGTGGCGAGGCGGTGCAGGCGCTCGAGCTCGTCCTGGCGCCGCGACCGGACGCGGAGCTCCTCGTCCTCGTCAGCCACGAGGGTGGAACCCCGCTGACGCTCGAGGTCGCGCGCGGGTTCTCCGGCCCGAAGTGGTGCATCACCGGTGCGCAGGAGAGCCCGATCGCCGAGCTGTGCGACGAGGTGATCGTCGTGACGCCCGAGATCGAGAAGAGCTACTGCCACACCGCGAGCTACACGTGCGGGGTCGCCGCCCTGGCGGCGCTTCGGGGCGAGGACATCTCCTGGCTGCCCGGCGCGGTCGAGGACGCACTGTCCGATCCCTTCCACGCTTCCGAGCACGAGCGCTGGCTGGTGGCGGGTGCCGGCCGCGACTGGGCCACCGCGCAGGAGGCGGTGCTCAAGCTGCGCGAAGGCGTCTTCCTTCCCGCCGAGGCACACGAGACCGAGCAGCTCCTGCACGGCGATCTCGCCGCGGTCGACGAGTCGGTGCGGGCGTTCGTGCTCGAGGGCGAGGGCCGGGCGGCCGAGCGTGCCCGGGGCACGGTCGGCGCACTGGAGGCGATCGGGTGCGACGTCACGCTTGTCCCGACCGTCCATCCGGTCGTGGACATCGTCCGCTTCCAGCTCCTCACGATCACCCTGGCGGAGCAGCGCGGAACCGATCCCGACCTCATTCGTCGGGACGACGAGCGCTGGGCCCGCGCCCGCGCCGCCTACGACTGAAGGTCGGAGAGGAGCTGGGCCTCGCGCTCGGCGCTCAGGCCGGTCGCGAGCTCCGCGTGCTTCCCCCGCCACGCCAGCGTGTCGCGTGACGTTTCCTCGTGCGGCCGGAAGGTGAGCCCGGTAGCGATCGCGGCCGATACGTCGGCCTCGTGCAGCGCGGCGAAGCCCGCTTCGGCGCTCCAGAGGGGCAGGTCCTGCTCGTTCACACCCTGCGCCACGAGCCACTCGTCCGTAGCCCAGACGACCTCGCCGGCGGCCAGCACCTCGCCGAGCGGGACGCCCTCGTTGGTCGCGTTGAAGGCGCCCGTGCGACCTTCCTCGATCATGCGCAGGATCCAGGCGGCGAGATCGCGGACGTCGATGAACTGGAAGGGCCGCTCGGGCGGCCCCGGTGCGAGCATCGTGCCTCCCCGCGCGATCCGCACCGGCCAGTAGGTGAACCGGTCGGTCGGGTCGTGCGGCCCAACGATGAAGCCCGGTCGGACGATCAGCGCGCGGTCCCCGTACACCTCCTGCACCGCTTGCTCGCACAGCGCCTTCAGCGGGCCGTAGTTCTCGAACTCGGGCCCGAACTCCTCGACGGTCTCGTCTTCGATCGTCCCGAGTGGGCTCGACTCGGTGGCCGGCTCCGACAGGTCGGCGTAGACCGAGATCGTGGAGATGAAAACGTAGCGTTCGACGGCTCCCACCAACGCCTCTGCCGACGCGCGGACGGTCCGGGGGAAGTAGCCGCACGTGTCGATCACGGCGTCCCAGGTGCGGCCCTCGAGCGGCGAGAGCCCGCCGTCGCGCTCGCCTGTGATGCGCTCGACCTGCGGGAAGAGCTCGGGGTTCGTCTGGCCGCGGTTGAAAAGCGTGATCTCGTGCCCGCGCGCGAGTCCGTCCTCGACGAGCGCCCGTCCCAGGAACCTCGTCCCGCCGATGATCAGAAGGCGGATAGCGCCTCCAACAGCCGGTCGACCTCCTCGGCCGTGTTGTAGTGGACGATGCCGGCGCGAACTGCGCCCTCCGGCTCGAGCTCGAGCCGGCGCATGACCTCGACCGCGTAGTAGTCCCCGTGCCAGACCGCGATGTTCTGTTCGCCCAGCCGTTCCGCGACCTCGCGTGTGCTCTGGCCGCTGAGGTTGAAGGCGAACGTCGAGACGCGCCCCTGCATCGTCGGCAGTCCGTAGAGCTCGCACGTCTCAGGGAGGCCGGCGAGGAAACGCTCCCCGAGCTCCTCCTCATGCGCCTCGATTGCCTCCCAGCCGATCGTGCGCAGGTAGTCGACGGCGGCGACGAACCCGGCGAGGAGCTCGTGCGGAAGCGTGCCGGTCTCGAAGCGGTGTCCGAGCGGCTGCTCCGGGGCCGGGCGCACCTTGTACGGGCGCCAGCGCTCGAGCAGGTCGGGCCGCGCGCACGCCACTCCAAGGTGCGGCCCGTAGAACTTGTACGGCGAGCAGATGAGGACGTCCGTGCCGAGTGTCGCGACGTCGATCGGCCCATGCGGCGCGTAGTGGACGGCGTCCGCCCAGGCGAGCGCGCCCACGGAGTGCGCGAGCTCGGCGACGCGCGGGACGTCGACCAGCGTCCCAACCGCGTTCGACGCGACGGGGAAGGCGACGACCTTCGTGCGCTCCGACAGCTGCCGCTCCAGGTCGTCCAGGTCGAGCCGGCACTCCGCGTCGATGTCCACGAATCCGATCTCCAGGCCGAGGTCGTGCTCAAGCTCGAGCCACGGTGACACGTTCGCGTCGTGGTCGAGCCGCGTGACGAGCACCTGGTCGCCTGCGGAGAACTCGCGTGCCGCCGTGCGCGTCAGCGCGAAGTTGAGCGTGGACATGTTCGCCCCGAAGATCGTCTCGTCGGGCGAGCAGCCGAGGAACTCCGCGGCCGTCAGGCGCGCCCGCGTAATGAGCGCTTCGGTGGCGCGGCTCGTCCCGTACGGCCCGCCGACGTTCGCGTTCGACTCGCGCAGGTAGGCGGCAATCGCGTCGATCACCTCGTCCGGCACCTGGGTCCCGCCCGGCCCGTCGAAGAAAGCGAGCGGCGACTGGAGCGCCGAGAACCGGCGGCGGACGGCGTCGACGTCGAGTTTGGCTTCGACCGTCACAAAATCTCCTTTCCGTTCACGACCCATGAGTATTGCGGGTGTGGATCCAGCGAGTTCCCGATGAAGCAGCCCCGCTCGGCGCGCATGAGCAAGGGCTGGAGCTTGCCCTCCTCCGGCGCCGGAGCCAGCTTCACCTCCAGGTGGCAGTGGATATCGACAAACGCGTTGCGGGCATCCTCGCGCCGCGCGATGACGCCGGTCGCCTTCGCCACCGCTTCGACCTCGATGCCGTCCTTGTCCGCGAACCACGTCAGTGAGTTGACCCCACAACGGGCGACCGCGGCGAGCAGGAGGTGCTCCGGCGTCCAGCCGGCGCCGGTCTGGAGGGCGTTCTCACCCTCCGCGGTCATGCGGCCGGCCGCGTCGAGCGCCACCTCGTACTCCTTCGGCTTCACCCGAATCGGCACGGCCGAACCGTATCCTTGCGGGCGCCGTGCTCGCCATTCTCGGCGCGACCGGGTTCACCGGACGCCTCGTCTGCACCGAGGCGCGTCGCCTCGGGATTCCTGTCCGCCTCGTGGGCCGCCGGCGCGAAGCGCTGCTGGAGCTCGGTGACGACGTTCGCGTCGCGGATGCGCGGGACGAGGACGCGGTCGCCCGCGCATTCGACGGCGCGGCGGTGGTCGCATCCTGCGCCGGCCCCTTCCTGGAGCTGGGGCATGCGCCGGTCGCGGCGGCCATCCGCGCCGGCGCCCACTACCTCGACACGAGCGGCGAGATTGCGTTCGCGCGCATCGTGTACGAGCAGTTCGGGCCGCAGGCGGAGGAACGGGGCGTGATTCTCCTCACCTCATTCGGTTTCGACTACGTAGCGGGAGACCTCGCCGCCCGATTGGCAGCCGAAGGCCTTGAGCCGCTGGACGAGATCGCGGTGGGTTACTCGGTTGCCCACATGCGCTCCACGCGCGGCACGCGCCGCTCGGTCGTCCGCATCCTGCGCGATTCCGGGTTCGGCGCCACGACGCGGCGTGTCACCTTTCCCTTCGGCGAGCGCGACGTCGTGGAATGGGGTGGGACGGAGCCCCTTTCCGTACCGCGTCACACGGACGTTCACCAGGTTGGGTCGTACGTCCGCGCGCCGCGGATCGCCGCGAAGCTCATGCCTGTCGTCCGCGCGCTCGCGCCGCTCCTCGGCCCGCTTCTCCTCGTCCGTGGGGACCCGCCGGAGGAGAAGCGACGCGAGGCTCTGCTCACGGTCGTGGCGGAGGCGCACGGCCGCTCAGGTAACCGCCGCGTCACCCTCACCGGCTCCGATCCCTACGGCCTGACGGCGCTGCTGATCGCTGAAGGTGCGCGCATGCTGATGGCCGGCGAAGCGCGGGGGGCCGGCGCGCTCGCTCCGGCGGAGGCCTTCGACGCCCGCGACCTCCTCGGGCGGCTGGCGCCCTTCCTCGTCCTGGGCGACGTCCGAGCCTGGTCCTAGGCTTCCGACCGTGCTCTGGCGGCGAAGGTCGATGACCGAGGCGGAGTGCTACGCGCGCTGCTACGGCGGCCCGCGCCGCGTCGAGGTGATCAGGCGGAAGCCGCGGGTGGTCGCCACGTTGTCGGGCGAGCAGATCCGCCGGCTGTTCGAGCGAAAGCTCGCGGGCCGGGAGCGGGAAGCCGCATAGTGCGCAAGACATGCATCCGACTCCGACGGCGGTACCCGCGCGTGCCGAGGCTTCGGCTCGGCCCGCGGCCGCGCCTGCGCTGCGGGCCCGTTGCCCGCAGTGAGCGGCACCGGCGCTGTTGTTAGCGGCCGCGGCCGCGAGCACAGTTGTCTTCCTGGTCGGCTGCAAACCGTCTCAGGCCGGTGTCCTCGGTCGCCCGCGTATCGCTACGGATACGCGGTCTCCCTGCGTCCTTGGCCTGCTCGGTTTTCACGCGACCAGAAAGGAACGCACTCACGACCGCGACCACTAGCGTCCCGGACGTCCTCGCTCCCGGGCTAAAGGCGATCTTCTGCGGGATCAACCCGGGCCGCGTCTCGGCGGCGGCCCGCGCCCACTTCGCGAATCCGCGCAACGACTTCTGGCGGCTGCTCCGCGACGCGGGGTTCACGCCGCGGCTGCTCGCACCGGAGGAACAGTTCGACCTACCGACGTACGGCTACGGGCTTACGAATGCCGCGTACCGAACGACGCGCGGGTCGAGCGACCTGCGCCGGGGCGACTTCGCCGGCTCGTCCGAGCGGCTGGAGTCGCTCACGCGAGAGCTTGAGCCCGAGGTGATCGCCTTCGTGGGCAAGGAGGCTTACCGCGGCGCTTTCAACGAGCGCCCGGAGCTCGGCCTCCAGAAGCGGAAGCTCGGCGATACCCGCCTGTACGTCCTTCCGTCGACCTCGCCCGCCAACGCGGCCGTCCCGGACGCCGAGCGGCTCCGCTGGTTCCGGCGACTCGCGAGGCTCCTTGGCTGAGCGGGAGCCAGAGCTGCGCGTCGCCGCGCGCGCGATCGTCCTCGACCCGGACGAGCGGATCCTGCTCGTCCTCTTCCGCAGCCCGCACACCGGCGCGAGCTGGTGGGCCACCCCCGGCGGAGCGCTCGATCCTGGCGAGTCGCACGAGGAAGGGCTCCGGCGCGAGCTGCTCGAGGAGGCGGGCATCAGCCCCGACCTCGGGCCGTGCGTCTGGACGCGCGAGCACGTCTTTCACTGGGGCGAGCGCTACGTCCGGCAGGTCGAGCGCTACTACCTCGTACGCGTGGACTCCCCCGGGATCGCCCCGCAGCTCGACCTTGCGAGCGAGGACGTGCACGAGATCAGATGGTGGAGCCTGACCGAGCTCGAGGCATCGGGAGAGGAGTTCGCGCCGCGCCGCTTGCCGGCGCTTCTCCGCGAGCTGTTCGAGGACGGGCCACCTGCGGACCCGATCGACGCCGGCGTCTAGGAGGGTTTGGCGAAATACGGGAGGGGCCGCCGGGGAGTACCGCTCGGCGCGAGGCTGCGTCCTCAGTCGCGTCCGTATTGCCCGCATACGCACGCTCCCTGCGTCCTTGCCGCGCGCCAAGCGGACGCACCCCGACGGCGCGCAGCATTCCGCCAACCCCTCCTAGCGCAGCGGGCGGAAGAACTCGCGGATCTCGCCGGCGAGCAGCTCCGGCTCCTCCAGCGCCGCGAAGTGTCCGCCGCGCGGCATCTCCGTCCACCGCGTGACGTTGAAGACGGGCTCGGCGAGCTCACGGGGAGTGCGCGGGGCTCCCGGACGGAAGCTGTCGGCGAAGACGGCGAAGCCGGAAGGAACCTCGATCCGCGTCCCCGGGGGCGGCGGTGGCTCGAAGTGCGCGAAGTCGTAGTAGCCGTTCATCGCCGGCCCGATGCTCCGCGTCACCCAGTAGATGGTCAGGTTGGTGAGCAGCTGCTCGTGCGTGAACCTCGATTCGACGTCCCCGCCGCAGTCGCTGAAGGTTCGGAACAGGTCGACGATCCAGGCGGCGAGTCCCGCCGGGGAGTCCATGAGCCCGTACGAGGCGGTCTGCGGCTTGGTCGCCTGCAGGCGAGAGTAGGCCGTATCCTGCGCGCGCTCGGTTCGCTGCCACTCGACGAACTCGCGCACGGCAGGCAGCCACGGCTCCGGCGGCGTGTCGAGGTAGAAGGCGCTCAAGTGGATGCCGAGCACATGCTCGGGATGGCGCAGGCCGAGCTGGATCGTTGGCCCCGTTCCGACGTCGCTGCCGTGCGCCCCGAAGCGCGTGTAGCCGAGCCCATCGCGCATCAGCCGGCACCACATGTCGCCCAGGGTCGCCTCCACCATGGGCTCTTGCAGCGGATCGGAGAAGCCGTAGCCGGGCAGCGATGTGACGACGACGTCGAACGCATCCTCGGCGCGTCCCCCGTGGGCCGCCGGATCGGCGAGCAGGGGCAGGAGATCGAGGTGCTCGACGAAAGAGCTGGGGAAGCCGTGGGTGAGCACGATCGGCAGGGGGTCGGGGCCGTTGCCCCGCTCGTGCACGAAGTGGATGCGCACGCCGTCGAGATCGCAGTGGAAGTGCGACAGGCGGTTGAGCTCTTCCTCGCGCTTGCGCCAGTCGAAGTCGTTGGCCCAGGCGGCGAGGAGCGAGCGCAGGTACTCGAGATCGGGTCCGCGATTCCACCCGCCCTCCACCTCGTCCGGCCAGCGTGTCCGCCGGATCCGGTCATGCAGATCCGCCAGCACGGCTTCGTCCACCTCGATGGTGAACGGCTCGATCACGAGAGGAAGGCCTCCACGATCTCAATCTCGAAGGGCCGCTCAGTCACGCCAGCGGTTCGTGATCGGCGTCCGCCTGTCGCGCCCGAAGGCCTTCGGCCGCAGCTTGACGCCGGGCGGCGCCTGCCGGCGCTTGTACTCGGCCCGGTCGATCAGCGCCAGCGCTCGGTCGACCAGTTCCGGCTCGAACCCGTCGGAGGTCAGCTCGTCGCGCGAGCGGTCGAGCTCGACGTAGGCCTCCAACACACGGTCGAGCTCCGGGTACGGCGGGAGTGAATCCTCGTCCAACTGGTCGTCGCGCAGCTCGGCGCTCGGGGCTCGGTCGATGATCGTCTGCGGGATGACTTCTTGCCCGGCGCGTTCATTCAGGTAGCGGGAGAGGCGCCACACGTCCGTTTTGTACACGTCCTTGAGCAGCGCGAAGCCGCCGGCCATGTCCCCGTAGAGCGTTGCGTAGCCGACCGAGAGCTCCGACTTGTTCCCCGTCGCGACGACGAGCCACCCGAACTTGTTCGAGAGCGCCATCAGGATCACGCCGCGCGCCCGCGCCTGGAGGTTCTCCTCGGTCAGGTCGGGCTCGAGGCCTTCGAACGGCCCGGCGAGCACGTTCGTGTAGGCGTCGACCACCGGTCCGATCGGCAATTCGCGAAAGTCACAGCCCAGGCTCTCCGCCAGGCGGCGGGCATCGGAGCGCGTCCCCTCCGAGGAGTACTGCGACGGCATCGAGACGCAGTGGACCCGCTCCGACCCGAGCGCCTCCGCTGCGAGCGCGGCGGTCAACGCCGAGTCGATCCCGCCGGACACGCCGATCACGACCGCGCCGAAGCCGTTCTTCTCGACGTAGTCGCGCAGCCCGAGCTCGAGTGCGCGCCGCATCTGCTCCAGATCCCCCGGCATGGGCGTGATGGACGCTTCGACAGCAGGAGCCGGCCGCGGAGACGACGACACCTCGACGATGCGGGCCGAGAGCTCCTCGCGCTCGCGTGCGAGCGCGCGAACGCGTGTGTCGCGCAGGCGCCGTCCGACGACCGCGTGCGGGTCGACGTCGCAGACGAGCAGCGCCTCCTCAAAGCCCGGCGCGCGCGCCAGCACGTCTCCCTCGTCGTCGAGGACGAGGGAGTGTCCGTCGAAGATCAGCTCATCCTGCCCGCCGACCGCGTTGCAGAACGCGACGAAGCAGACGTTGTCGCGCGCGCGCTGCACGAACATCTCCTCGCGGTCGCGCTCCTTGCCGACGTGGAAGGGTGACGCGGAGAGGTTGACGAGCAGCTCCGCTCCCGCGAGCGCGAGGTCCGTGGCGGGCGGGCCCGGCTGCCACATGTCCTCGCAGACCGTCGGGCCGATCAGACAGTCCCCGAGCCGGACGAGGACGAGATCACGTCCCGGCGCGAAGTAGCGGTCCTCGTCGAAGACGCCGTAGTTGGGGAGGAAGCGCTTGCGTACGATCGCCTTGACCTCGCCGCCCGAGCAGACCGCGGCCGCGTTGTAGAGGTCGCCGTCGTAGTGCGGCGTCCCCACGAGCGCGACGACGTCGCGCGTTTCCGCCGCAATCTGCTCCAGCGTGTGCTCGGCCGCGCGGATGAAGCCTGTGCGAAGGAGCAGATCCTCAGGCGGGTAGCCGGTGACGGCGAGCTCGGGGAAGATGACCACGTCGGCGCCCAGCGCGCGCGCCTCCTCCAGGTTCGAGACGATGCGGTCGCGGTTTCCGTCCAGGTCGCCCACGACCGAGTTGATCTGCGCCAGCGCGAGCCTCATGGGCCAAGCCTACCAGTTTGCGCCTATGAGTCGAAAACCTGGATGGTTTATGTTCGCCGAGGAGGAGGCCGAGTTGACAATCAGGATTCTCGAACCGCTTCGCGTACGCGATTTCAGGCTTCTCTGGGCTGGAATGACCATCTCCGCGCTCGGAGACGGCATCTACACCGTCGCGCTGGCCTGGCAGGTCTACGACATCTCGAACACGCCGACCGCCCTCTCGGTCGTCGGCGTCGCGTGGTTCCTGCCGCAGATCGCGGCTGTCCTCCTCGCGGGCGTCATCGCCGACCGCGTCGACCGCCGGTTCCTGATGATCTTCGCCGACGTCCTGCGGGCGGTCGCGATCGGGGTTATGGGCGTGCTGTCGGTCGCCGGGCGACTCGAGCTCTGGCACATCTGGGTGCTGGCGGCGCTGTACGGGATCGGGAACTCCTTCTTCTCTCCCGCCTACACCGCGCTCGTGCCGCAGGTGCTTCCAAAGGACCAGCTCGTGCAGGCGTCCGCGCTGCGGCAGTTCGTCCGGCCGCTGTCGATGCGGGTGATCGGCCCGGCGCTCGGCGGGGCGATCGTCGCTGCGGCGGGACCCGGCACGGGCTTCCTGATCGACGCCGGCTCGTTCGTCGCCTCGACCGTGGCTCTGCTGCTCATGACCGCGCGGCCGGTCGTCCGCGCGGCGGGGAAAACGGTCGCCTCGGTCTTCGCCGACATGGGCGCGGGCATGCGCTACGTCCTCTCGCAGCGCTGGCTCTCGCTCACGCTGCTCGCGGTCACGATCTCGATGGTCTTCTTCCTCGGGCCGGTGTTCGTACTGATGCCGTTCGTGGTCAGGAACCACCTGCACGGCGGGGCGGACGGGCTCGGCCTCGTCCTTGCCGCGGGGGGGATAGGGGCGCTGGTTTCCTCGCTGACGATGGGCCAGCGTGGCTCGCCGCGCCGTCCGCTCGTCGTCGTCTACGTCGCCTGGGCGATTGCCGCCTTTGGGCTCGTCGGTTACGCCGAGGCCGGCGCGGTCTGGGAGGCCGCGCTCGTAAGCGCGCTCTCGGTCGGCTCGCTCGTCGTCGGACAGATTCTCTGGGAGGCGCTCCTCCAGCGCGTCGTGCCGGACGAGTATC
>Ga0075418_10005550_pt1 | contig 14284 bp, 14 predicted proteins | sample SoiMetdeltSBSDD2_FD_81776 | JGI IMG/M metagenome (GOLD analysis project Ga0075418, IMG submission 81776) | Bulk soil microbial communities from a Populus tree surrounding site in Tennessee, USA - Soil MetaG P. deltoides SBSDD2 | ecosystem: Environmental > Terrestrial > Soil > Tree plantation...
CAGGACACGGCAGCCGGTCCTCGCCCTCCACGCCTCCGACGACGCCCGATTCGTGGCCGTCGCCAACGACTACGGCTCGACGGCTTTGGTGCTCGCCCTCGAGTCCGGCACGACGACGTGGCTGGAACGGGGTTCGTACCACGCGGGCAGACGCCGTGTACCTGCGCGTTCGCCCGTCGCGCCCCCGATGGACCGATCCTGGTGACTGCGACGGCCTGGAATCGGCTCGACGTCTTCGATCCCGAGGCGGGCGAGATGCTCACCGAGACCGGCAACGTGATCGACTACTTCCACGGTGCGCTGTACCCCTCCCCCGACGGACGTCGGGTCCTGGACGACGGGTGGGTCTGGAGTCCCGTCGGCATGCCGGAGTTGTGGAACGTCGACCGCTGGCTCACGGAGGATCCCAGCGAGCTCGAACGCCGGCAAGCGGGCAACAGCCTCGGGCAGCGCTGGTATCTCTGGGACACGCCGATGTGCTGGGTCGACGACCGGTCCATCGCGATCTGGGGCATCGGTGTCGACGACGAGGCGATGGTGGAGGGGGTCGTCGTCTACGACGCTGAAGACCTGGACGAGGTGATCTCGTTCGGCGGTGTGCCGAAGGGACAGCTCTGGTCGAACGGACACCGCCTGTATGCCGTCGACCCGGCGGGCCTCACGGTCTGGGACCCGTTCACCGGGGAGCGCACCGCCGAGGCGCCGGGCGTCCGGCCGATCGCCTTCAACCGGTGGCTGGATGAGCTCGTGGTCATCGAGGAGGGCGGCGCCCTGGGCCGCATCCGGCTCGATCCCAGCGCCCAGGCACTGCCGGGGTCGTCGCCACCAGCCGGTCCTCGCGTCCTGCCTTGACACCAGCAGGCGGGCGCCGGGTATGGCCGGCGGGCAGGGTGGTGGGTGCGACCATGGCGCGATGCGGCGCTTCGTACACGACCACAGCCTGTCGCTCGTGACGCTCGGAGCGTTCGTGGTGATCTGGCTGGGTGGCCAGGCCGTGGCCGGCCACCGGGCGTACAACGAGGAACAGCGGGCCCACGGCGAGCCCACGGTGGACATGGCCGAGTACGTGACTCGGGCGGAGTTCGGCGAGGCCACCTTCGAGAACTGGGAGTCCGAGTTCCTCCAGATGGGCGTCTACGTGCTGCTCACCGCCTGGCTCCTCCAACGGGGATCGGCCGAGTCCCGCCCGCTCGACGGTGACCCCGCCCTCGACGAGGACCCCCGCGGCCACCAGGCCGACCCTGACGCCCCCTGGCCCGTCCGGCATGGCGGCCTCCCGCTCCGGATCTACGAGCATTCGCTGAGCATCGCCCTGCTCGGCCTGTTCGTCCTGGCGTTCCTCGGCCATCTCGTCACCGGCGCCCACACGTACAGCGCCGAGCAGGTAACCCACGGCGAGCCGGGTGTCTCGGCCCTGGGCTACCTGTTCCGTTCGCAGTTCTGGTTCGAGTCGCTGCAGAACTGGCAGTCCGAGTTCCTCGCGGTCGGCACGCTCGTCGTGCTCAGCGTCTTCCTTCGCCAACGCGGCTCGCCCGAGTCCAAGCCCGTCCACGCTCCCCACCGCCAGACCGGTAGCGAGTGAGCCCAGCTGCGTCATCGTGCGGCCAACAGCACTGCGGGAACCTCAGGACCGGCCGGCGTGGGGTCGTCGAAGCCCTGCGTTGCGAGTGACGAGCAGCCAACCGGCTCTGATTCGCCGCCACTGCTGACCGTGCAGGACCATGACGTACCCTCGGACCGCATGGCGGTAGCGCAGCGGGCATGAGCGAGGACGAAGCCGCGACGACAGGCGAAGCGCTCACCCACATCACCACCCCGTCGGCGTGGCGGGTCGCCATGAGTGCCGGATCACTCGTCACGGCCTCGCTCTTGAGCGAAGGGTTCATCCACCTGTCGGCTCCGCACCAGGTCGCGGTGCCCGCCAACGCGCTCTACGGCGGGCGCGACGACCTGCTGCTGCTGGTCATCGACCCGGCCCGCCTCGGCAGCGAGGTGCGCTGGGAGCCCGGCGTGATGGGCGATGCCGACGCCATGCGATTCCCACACCTCTACGGACCGCTGCCCACTGCCGCGGTCACCAGTGTGGTGCCCTACCGGCCCGGGCCCGACGGCCGGTTCGCTGCTCCGTTGTCGCTGCCCTCACCGAGCGACACCGGCGCCAGGGCTCGGCGTTTCGAGCGCAGTCTGGCCGAGCGGCGCGCCGCCATCGTGGTACCGGTCACCGGCGGCGTGGCCACCCTCGATCCCAGGGTGCCGGCGTCCTGGGAGCACAACAGCCTCTGGATCGACGACGACATCGACGCCGGCACCCTCGTAGCCGACGCCGACCGGGTCCTGGCCGACTTCGATCACCGTCGTGCCGTCCTGGCCCAGCCGCCCCCCGTGGACCTGGGCTGGGATGCCGAGGAGATGCGCGTTATGGCCCTCGACCAGTCCGCCGCCACGCCCCAGGCACCGGCATCGGCCGGCCGCGTCACCGCCGTCACCCAGGAGGTCATGGGCGACCTCTGGCGACAGAGTTGGCGCCGAGACCTGCCCGCCATCGACGAAGCCGCCATCGAGGATCTCGTGCGCCGCGAGGCCTTTGCCGACGCCCATGTCCGCGTGGTGGACCTCGCGGTGCTCGGCAAGGCCGGCGTCCCCGTCGCTGGCACCCAACTACGCCTCGACGGCGCCACCGCTGCCATCGAGGCCGTCCTGACCGACCCCGATCACCGTGGCAACGGCCACGCCACGGCGCTGGTGGGCAACGCCATCGGTCGGGCCCGGGCTGCGGGATGCGACGTGATATGGCTGTTCGCCCGAGCCGACGAGTGGCCCAGGCACTGGTACGAACGCCTCGGCTTCGCCGACCTCGGCCCCCGCTGGGAGGTCGTCCGGCGGGCGGTCACCTGACCGCACCGATCGAGCGATCTGTCGGGCCGGTCGTCATCGCCTCGGGATGGAGTGGTGCTGGCGGCATCCGGCCAGGGCCTCGATCCACTGAGAGGCGGGCCGCCCCAGGTAGTAGGCGGCGCGACCACCATTGCGACGAGGATCGGAGTTCAGTCGGGGAAGCATGACCTGATGGTGCGCTTCGCCCCCCGCCCCCACATCGGTAGCTCTACGCATTCTGTTCCGGGCCACCCGAGATGTCGCTCTACCGTGTCCTCATGCCGTCGATCCCCGTGACCGGCAACTCCCGAGCCGACGCATGACCGAGCGCCAGTCAGCCGAGGCCGCGATCCGCACCCCGGACCAACGCCTGCGGGTATTCGTCAGCTCGACGCTGGTCGAGCTCGCCGAGGAGCGTGCGGCCGTGACGCGGGCCGTCGAGGCCCTTCGACTCACACCCGTGCTCTTCGAGCTCGGCGCTCGGCCGCATCCGCCACGAGAGCTGTACCGGGCCTACCTGGCCCAGTCGGACATCTTCGTCGGCCTGTACTGGCAGCGGTACGGCTGGATCGGGCCGGACATGGACATCTCGGGCCTCGAGGACGAGTTCCGCCTGTCCCACTCGATCCCGCGGCTCCTCTACGTCAAGGTGCCGGCACCGGAACGGGAACCGAGGCTGGCCGAGATGATCGAGGAGCTGCAGGCAGATGCGACCGACTCGTACCGCACGTTCCGGAACCCCCGCGAGCTCGGACGCCTCGTCCGCGACGACCTAGCCCTGCTCCTCAGCGAGCGGTTCACGGCCGCGCCCGGCCCGATCCGAGATGGGCCGTCGTCGACGGTCGACCCCCGGCGGTCGCGCTCGCTGCCGGCGACCTCGACGTCGTTGATCGGGCGCGATCAGGACATCGCCGAGGCGTCGAGCCTGCTGGAGACCCCGGGGGTCCGGCTGGTCACCCTCACAGGGCCAGGCGGGATCGGGAAGACCCGGCTGGCGATCGCCGTGGCGGAACATCTGGAGGGTCGCTACCGGGGCGGAGCCGTGTTCGTCCCACTGGCGTCGATCGTCGATCCGACGGAGGTGCTGCCCCGCATCGCCGCCGCGGTCGGCGCGGTCGTCGAGGGCTCACGAGCGGCGTTGGACGTCCTCGTGGAGCACGTCGGCGACACAGAGCTGTTGCTCGTCCTCGACAACCTCGAACAGATCGTGGCGGTCGCGCCCGACCTCGACCGGCTCCTCGCGGCCTGTCCAGGCCTCCAGATCCTGGCCACGAGCCGGAGGGTGCTCCGTCTCCGCGCCGAGCGGGAGTACCGGGTCGGCGCGCTGACGGTGCCGGAGCTCCCGGAGCCCCCATCGATGGCGCAGCTGGCGTCGCTCCCGGCAGTGCAGCTCTTCGTGGATCGAGCCCAAGCGGTTCGCCACGACTTCGCCTTGAGCGAGGAGAACGCGGCCGCCGTCGCGGAGATCTGCCGGCGCCTGGATGGCCTCCCCCTCGCCATCGAGCTGGCAGCCGCCCGCATCCGGCTGCTGGAACCGGACGCGCTCCTGGCTCGCCTCGGCAGGCACCTCGACGCCCTGGGAACCGGCCCGGTCGATCTGCCCGAGCGCCAACGGACGATCCGAGCCACGGTCGAGTGGAGCTTCGAGCTGCTCGACGACGCCGAGCGGCACATGCTGGCGACACTGTCGGTCTTCGAGGACGGATGGACGATCGAAGCAGCGACGCACGTCGCCGATCTCAGCGAGGACACCGTCCTCGATCTGCTCGATGCACTCGCCGGCCACAGCCTCGTGCATGTCGACGCGACGGACGCCGGGCCGCGGTTCCACATGCTCGCCTCCGTGCGGGAGCTCGCTGCTGAGCAGCTCAGCGCCGGGGCTGACGAGGCCGAGGTGAAGCGGCGGCACGCCGAGCACTTCGCCGCGTTCGTGGAGAACGCCGACTGGCCCACCGAACGACAGGCGGAGTGGGCGGAGCGACTGCGGACGGACGAAGAGAACCTCCGAGCCGCGGTCCGCTGGTTCCTGGCCAACGACGTGGCGCCACTGCCGCACATCTTCCGCATCCTCTGGCTCTACTGGCAGATGCGCGGCCAGATGCCGGAAGGCCGGGCGTGGATCCGGGAGGCGCAGCGCAGAGCCGACGCGTTGGACGAGCGCAGCGAGGCCGAGCTGCTCTTCACGTCGGCGGTCACGGCGGTCGAGGTTGGCGACGACGAGAGTGCGATCGCCGCGATCGATGGGCTCGAGCGACTCGTCGGACACATCGGCGATCCGTACCTCGAGAGCGCCGCGCAGCTGGCGATGTCGTGGATCCTCCCGATCGTCGACGACTTCGACGGCGCGCACCGCGCCGCGCTGTCCGCGCTCGACGGCTTCCGCCACCAGGACGAGCCCTTCGTCGCCTTCGCAGCGCTGACCGCAGGCATGGTGGAGAAGGCGCTCGACGAGGACGAGGCCGCCCGCGCCCACCTCAGCGAAGCCGATGCCCTCGCAGGCCGCTTCGGCAACGACTGGCTCGAGTCCACGGCGCGGTCTCAGCTCGCCGCGCTCGCGGTGCGGGCAGGGCACCTCGACGACGCCCGAGCGCTGCTGAGCCGATCGGTCGCGGCGAACGGACGCGCCGACCAGAGCATCCTCACGGTCAGCTTCTCGCTCATCGCTTCGGCCGAGCTCGCGATGGCCGAGGGAGACGTGCGACGCGCGGCGATGGCCCTCGGTGCGGCCGACGGGCTCCGCCGACGCGCGGGCCTGCAGGCATGGCCGTCGACGAGGCGCGACGAACGCACGTTGGTCGCCCGCATCACGGAGGAGATCGGCCCCCAGGACTTCGAGGCGGAGTACGCCACCGGATCGGAGCTCGGGCAGCGCGAGGCGGTGGCCCTCGCTCGTGGCGACGACCCAATGGCGTGACGAGCGCGCACCCACCGGCGAGCGAGGGATCTCGCGGCGAGCTGGAAGGGTTGCTTCCGGAGGGGCGCGGGGATTAGTTCTGCGCTGTGGACGAAGGTGACGCCGCCGATCCGGTCGTGGCCTACGAGAGGGCGCTGCGACGGTTCGTCGAGGGACGGGGCGAGCCGGCACTGGAGAGCGCGTACGCGTTCGGCCGTGAGGCGTTCGGCGAGGACATGACGATCCTCGACGTCGTCGAGGTCCATCGACAGGCGGTGGCCCAGCTCCTCGACGGGACCGCGTCGGAGGATGGGGATGTCGTGGACGCGACGTTCTCGTTCCTGCTCGAGACGTTGTCGGTGTTCGAGATGACCCAGCGTGGGTTGCAGGAGGCCCGGGATGACGCGGCCCGGGAGCGGGCGATCGCAATGTCGCTCCAGCAGGAGCTGTTGCCCCGCGAGCTGCCGAACGTCGAGGGCCTCGACGTCGCGGTGCGCTACCTGCCCGGCGAGCTGGATACCCACGCCGGCGGCGACTGGTATGACGTGTTCGAGGTCGGTGCGAACCGGCGCGGCCTCGTAGTCGGTGACGTCACGGGCCACGGCGTCGGCGCCGTCGCTGCGATGGGCCGGCTCCGGATGGGCGTCCTGGCCTACGCCCGCGCCGGTGGACGCCCGGCTGAGGTGGTGCGCCGGATCGACCTGCTCCTCGACCAGCTCCAGACCGGGGAGCTCGCATCCATGGTCTGCGTGGTCATCGACCCCGACCGGGGGCGCCTGGCGCTGACCAACGCCGGGCACCCAGCACCGCTCATGATCGACCCACGCGGTGACAGCCGCCTCCTCACCGGTGGCCATTCACGCCTCCTCGGCGTGCGCCCCGCTCTGGCGCGACGTCCACAGATCACCCTGCCCATGGCCGTCGGCAGCCACCTCCTCCTCTACAGCGACGGGCTCATCGAACCCCGCGAACGCTCAGGTGACGACGGCATCGCACACCTCACGAACCTCACCCACGGCTTCGACGGCAGCGCAGAGACACTCTGCGACCTGGTGCTGGAGGCCATGGTCCCCGGGGGAGCAAACGACGACATCTGCGTCGTCGCCGCCACCCTCACCGGCCGACCACGCCGACGCCGTCTCTGGAGCCGAGTCCAGATCCCCTCCCTCGCCCCCACCTGGTGGGGGCGACTGGCCCGCCGCTGATCAGATCGATCTGGGCGCCCGTGGCAGCCCACTCTGCTGGTCCACAGCGAGCAGGCCACCGAGCCGACGGAGCCCACCGGTTCGTCGACCGGCTGCCCGGACCAGCCCTGAGCCGCCGGTTGGCGGTCAGGTGCCGGCCCCTGGGTCCGTCGACGTCATCGTCGAGCGTTGTCGAGGTACTGCAGGAGGTCGTGGGCGACGAGCTCGATCTCCTTGTGCTCCCACTCAGCGGCGCGGTAGTAGCAGGCGATCAGGCCCATGCGGTGCAGCCGCCGGAAATCGCCGAAGACGAACGCATAGCGGGCCTTCGTCTCCTCCGCCGCGCCGTCGGTGAGAGCGAGATGCCAGGTGGCGTACTCCTCCCAGCTGTGTGACTTGAGGAATGCGTTCTGTTCGGCCGCGCGTGGTTGGACGTCGGCCCAGCGGCTGCGGACCCTGTACTGACGGGCGTCGATCAACGCTCGCGCCTTGGCCACCCCGGGCTTGTTCACCACATACTTCGCCACGGTGTCATCCTCCTCGAAGATGCGTCGCCGTGGTCGGGATTGGTCGAACTCTGCGCGGACCCCGCACGACTGTCAGGCGATGGCGTCGAGGAACGGGACCAGCGTCTCGACCAAGGGGTTCTGTTCGGTCGCTGTGGCCATGGGGTCGGTGTGGGCCAGCCGGTCGCTCTCGTCGACCAGCGTCAACTGGTCCTCGGGGATGCCTGACTGCTGGGCCAGGGCCCGGGCGCCGTTCAGCACCCGACCGGCGCCGAACGACGTCTCGAGGGCGTAGAGGGGCAGGTCGAGGTCGCGGCCGTGCGTGGCATGGACGTCCAGCACCTCCTGCGCGGGGTTCTCCATCCCGCCGTTGACCGCCGCGCTGTCGACGGAGAGACGCTGCGGGTGGTACCAGGCGGTGCCGTCCATGCTCTCGACACCCTCGGGACCCGAGAACATCCGGGCCGCCCGCTCCAAGGGGACCAGCTCGCCGTCGACCCACCCGCGTGGGTCGCCGCTGTCGGCCAGGTGGCCCATGTGCAGCTGCACCAGCTCCAGGCCGTCGGGACTGGTCTCGGTGTCGAGCGCGTAGCCGTACTGGCCGGCGTTGGTGGGCTGGACCGGCGGCTTGAGGTTGGCGGGGATGAGCGGCGACTGCCATCCGATCGAGGCCTCGTCGGGATGGAGCAGCGCCGCGCTGGACCCGAGCGCGTTGAACACGCCGGAGGCCCACGGCAGCCCGAGGTTGACGATGTCGTTGAACGGTGATTCGCCATCCAACTCGTCCAGGCTGGCCTGGGCGTCCTCGGGGGTGGGCGCCTGGCCCTGGCCGCTGCCGCCGTCGATCAGCGCCAGGCCGGACAGGTCCTCCGCGCCCGCGCGGCCGTCGAAGTCCCAGGTGGCATAGGCGACCGTGATGGAACCGCCCAGGGAGTGGCCGCCGAGGACTACGTGTCCGCCGAGCTCGGCGGCCTGCTCGATCACCGCATGGAGGTCGTTGACAGCGACGTCCATGCCCCAGTCGCGGACGAAGTCGACGCTCACATCGGTGCCGTTCGGGCCGCCCTCGGGCTCGAAGTGGTCGGTGATGCTGTCGTCGCCGATCCAGCCGATGTAGTAGTCGAACCCCTCCTGGGCTTCGACATCGCCAGCCTTGTAGCGGTCGAGCATCGAATGGTCCTCGAGCATGTTCTCGCGGCGGTCGACGGCCCACACCTGCCAGTCCGGCAGCTGGGCCACGATGTCCTGGGCCAGTGGGCCGAAGTAGCCCGCGCCGGCCGAGGTACCAGGGGCCAGGACCAGCACGTTCGCCGCGTCCTCGGCGCCGTACTGGAGCACGCGGACCTCGGCGAGCTCCGCGGGGCCGGGGCCACCGAGGTCGTCGAGGGTCAGCACGCGGGCCTCTTGGCCCTGGTCCTCGCCCTGATCCTGGCCCTGATCCTCGGCGGGTGCCGATCGATCGGAGTCGTCGCTGTCATCGTCGCCGCAGGCCACCGCAGCGACTGCCACGGCGAACAGCAGAACGACCCGGAGTCCCAACTGGCGTCGCGTGGTCATGCGCGGTTCCCCCCTCGAGCGCGTTGCCGCTCGCCTGAGAAACAGTACAGGGTGTGCTGTTTCTTGCTAGCTGTCGGGACCCCCGGGACCCTCAGGACCGTCGGGGCTCACGCTGGCCAGGACGGTGGCCACCATGGCCGCGATCTCGTCGTCTGAGGTGGGGATGCGCCGGATGAGCTGGCGGTAGAAGACCGGCCCGGAGAGCAGGTCCACCATCAGCTCGAGGTTGGCGTCCGGCCTGATCTGTCCCGCCGCCGCCGCCTCCGCCAGGCGCTCGATGATCGGTTCTCGCCGGGCCTGCACGAAATCGGCATGGAGCGCTGCGATCACCGGGTCGCCCTCGGCCGCCACCAGAACCGTCGGCAGCGAGCGCCGCATCGTGGAGGACTCCGCCACATCCCGGATGGCGAGGAACAGCCGAACCAGGTCGTCCCGCAGGTCCGCGGTGTGCGCGACGGCGTTGGACGGCGCCACCCGGGACCACGCATCGCTGATCAGATCCGACGGACCCGACCAGTGGCGGTACAGGGTCGTACGCGACACGCCGGTCTCCCGACTGACCCGACTGAAGGTCACGCTCGCCAACCCCTCGGTGCGGAGCAGCCGGTGCACCGCCCGAAGCACGTTCGCGATCGTGCGCTCGACCCGCGCGTCCGAACGGTCCCCCGTCGCCACCCAGCTGACGGTAGCCACCCCGTCCCCGCGGGGCTCTCTCGACCCTGGTCAGGCGGCCGCGAGGGAGGCGACGTAGGCGTCGCAGCGATCGAGGCTGGTCAGGAAGCCCGCCTGCGCTTCGGGGCTGCGGTACGCCTCGGGCACGTTGGTCTGGTGGGTGACGACCTCGGTGTGCCCGTCGCCCAAGTCCCGGAAGGTGATCACGGTGGTCATGCCGCCCTCGAGGTCGGCCTCCGTCCACACGAGGCGCTTGGGCCGCACGACCTCGACGTAGACGGCGCGCATCGTGTACTCGTTGCCGTCCTCCTCGTTGACCATCACGGTCTCGAAGGCGCCGCCGGGGCGGAGGTCGACCGTGATGTTGGCGACCGGGGTCGTCGTGCCCGTCGGTCCCCAGAAGTGCGTCAGGTGCTCAGGTTGCGTCAGGACGTCGAACAGCAGCTCGGGAGATGCCTGGTGCACCCGTCGGTAGGTCAGCTCGCCGGTGGTCATGCCTGCTCCTGGGGGTCGGTGGGGCGGTCGCCGGCGGATCCCGCCGGCGGCAGGTCGGTGCGGGAGGAGCCGCCCCGCAGGGTGGCCAGATGGGCGTCCATGCGGTCGTAGCGCTCGGCCCACAGGCGGCGGTGGCGGGCGATCCAGTCGGCGGCGACGTCGAGCCGGGCGGGCTCGAGCCGGCACGGGCGGGACTGGGCGGCGCGGGCCCGGGACACGAGCCCGGCCCGCTCCAGCACCTTGACGTGCCGGGACACGGCCTGCTGCGTCATGGCGAACGGCTCGGCCAGCTCGTTGACGGTCGCCTCGCCCGCGGTCAACCGGGCGACGATGGCGCGGCGGGTGGGGTCGGCGAGTGCGGCGAACGTGGCGCTGAGGTCGTCGTCACGACCGGCATCGATGGCGGCGGTCACCGCCGACCGCCAGTCACGAGGGCGGCACCGTCGCCGTCGAACAGCTCGTCCGGCACCCGGCGGCCAGCGAGCAGCAGCACCAGGTCGGTGCCCCGCCCGGCGACCTCGCGCCCGTCTCCCGCCGCCCAGTCGAGGTCGGTCGCCCGCAGCGCCACGCCGGTCAGCGACGTGCCGAAGTGCCGGCTGGCTCGGGGGGCGACGAGGCTGTCGAGCACGACGCGCAGCGGTTCGGCTGGCACAGCCCGCTCGATGCCGAGCGGGTGCGTGATGTCGAGCCCGTGGACGACGTCGTGGGTGAGCGGCGCCTCCCACCCGGCGCCCGGCGGCCTCCATGGGTGCTCGGCGTTGTCGCGCAACACAGCGGCCAGCTCAGCCTGCGGCAATGTGTGATCCCGCGCCGCGATCCGGTCGTTCAGCCGGTGGAAGCTGCCGCGGGCCCGCACCATCTCGAGGACGAAGCGCGGCGCCGAGTAGCGGAACGGCATGGTCATGTGGGCGGCCACGTGGGCCACCGTCCACCCCTCGCAGAGCGACGGCGCCGCCCACTGCTCGGCGGTGAGCCCGTCGAATACGTCGGCCAGCGCTCGCCGCTCGGTGGCGATCCAGTCCCTGATCACGATCCTCCCCTTCAGGCCGGCATGCACAACAACTGCATTGTACAACACGTTCGTTGTAGGAGTTCAAGGTCGGTGTGTCAACCAGGGAACCAGCGTGAGCGGCCGGGCGACTCTGTGACCGTGATGGGAGCAGCCGGTCGCGCCGCGTCGTGTGAGGGCGGTGCAAACTTGGAGGTGACCGAAGCGGGATCGGAGCACATGGCATACGACGAGGCGGCGACCGAGGACGCGGGCTCGGCCCGCGACGAACAGGCGGCAGCCGACTGAGCCGGCACCGGCGGGGGGCGATGGGCCCGGCCGGGTGGTTCGGTGCCGGAGCCGCACTCCTCGTCGCGGGCCTGTTGATGGTCCGGGGACCGTCGGGTGGTTCGGGGACGCCCGGCCCGACGGACTACCGGTCGACAGTCGTCGGTGTCATCCCCCACACCGACGCCGTCGACCTCTCGGTGGTCGGTGGCGACGCCTACCTACGCCTGCGGGTCAAGGACGGCCATGAGGTGATCGTCCCGGGGTACAACGGTGAGCCCTACCTGCGATTCGAGGGCAGCGGTGTCGTCGAGGAGAACGTCCGCTCGCCGGCCGTCTACATGAACACCAACCGCTACGCGCAGGTGGACATCCCCGAGCGGGCCGACCCCAACGCCGAACCCCGGTGGCGGCAGGTCGCCGGCGGGGGCGTGTATGCCTGGCACGACCACCGCATCCACTGGATGTCGACCGCACCGCCCGACGGCATCCCGCGTGGCAGCGAGGTCGACCGGTGGCAGATCGCCCTGCAGGTCGACGGCTCGATGGTCACCATGCGCGGCGTCCTGTGGTACGAGCGGCAGCCACTGTGGTGGCCCTGGATCGTGCCGGTGCTGGCGGCCGGGGCGCTCGCGTGGGCCACCGGGCGCCGCTACTCCCGGCGCATCGTGGTCCCCGTCGCCGCCGGAGCCGGCTGCCTCGCTGCGCTGGTGGTGGCCGGCGTCGAACAGCTCTCGATCCCGGCCGCGGTGGGCCGCAGCCTGGTCCCCGTGGCGGTCCCCGCCGTCGGGCTGGCCGCTGCTCTCGCGGCGTTGGCCGTGACGGGACGGTCGACGTCGTCACGGCGGCGACGGGCCGGTGAGGTCCTCGGCATCGCCGCCATCGGCGCCGCCAGCGGATGGGCGACGGTACGCCTGACCGTCTTCACCCATCCCGTGCTGCCCACCCGCCTCGCCCCCGACCTCGACCGAGCCGGAACCGCCCTGGCCTTGGGCCTCGCCCTCGGCGCCGCAGCACTGATCGTCGCCCGTCCCGCCCAGCAACCCGCCCGCCGACCCGAGACCCCGGCGCCCGGCGAAGAGCCCGCCGATCCCCTGGCGGCAGCCAGCTAGCCGAGGCCAGCAGGGTAAGGCCGGACCCGATCTGCCGAAGCCGAGGAGGTTCGTGGGGCCCAGCCCCACGAACCCTGTCGGCCTCAGGAGGGTTCAGCCGGAGAGGCGGGGGCGGACCCAGTGGGCGAGGCGGGCGACGGCGTCGTCGGCCTCGGGAGCGCGGCCCACCATCATCTGGAACGTGTGCTGCTGCTCAGGGAAGACGTCGAGCCGGACCTCGACGCCCGCCTTCTCGGCGAGCTCGGCCAAGCGGCGGCTGTCGTCGAGCAGCATCTCGTCCCCACCGACCTGGAGGTACATGGGCGGCAGCCCCGTCAGGTCGGCGTAGAGGGCGTTGACGGCGGGGTCCTTCGGGTCGGCGCCGCCCAGGAAGTCGGCCGCCAGCTGGGCGATCCACTGCCGGTTGAACAGGACGTCGCGCTCCTCGTTGGCGGCCACCGACTCGCCTGCGCCCTCCATATCGATCCAGGGCGACAGCGGCATCGACGCCGCCGGTAGCGGCCGCCCGGCATCGCGGAGCCGGAGCTGGGTGACGACCGTCAACCAGCCGCCGGCGGAGTCGCCGGTGAAGGCGATGCGCTCGGGGGCGACGCCCTGGTCGAGCAGCCAGCGGTAGGCGGCGAGCACATCGTCGACCGGCGCCGGGTAGTGACCGCCATCGGCCAACAGCCGGTAGTCCGGGATCAGGGCCCGGGCGCCGACCGCCTTGGCCACGTGGGCGAACAGCTTGCGGTGGGTGTACCGCGACCCGGAGATGAAGCCGCCACCGTGGATCGCCAGCAGCACGCGGTCGGGGCCTTTGGCCTTGGCCCGGTGCGGCACCGCCCACAGAGCGGGCACACCACCCGCGTCGACCTCCAGGTAGTCGACGCCTCCGGGCTCGGACGACAGCACGTTCCACTCCCCTATCAGCCCCTGCCGATCGGCGTCGGTCCACTCCGGGTGGGCCGCCATCTCGGACAGCCAGCGGCGGTACATGACCTTGATCAGCTCGGACTGCTTGCTCGCCATCGCTCTGCTCCTTCGCTCGTCGCCCTCGCGGGCTCTCACCCGGGAGACGGAGCAGGCTCAGGATTTGGACACGCCGGAGAGCGATCCTCGGCGCCTACGCAGCTCTGCTCGCTCGACCTCGTTGCCGGTCAGCGCGATCGCCCGGTCGTAGGCGGCCGCTGCGCCGGTCCGGTCACCCAGGCGACGCCGCAGGTCGGCATGGGTGCTGTGCAGCGACGGATACCGCTCGAGTGCTGGGTCGGCCAGCAGCGGCTCCAACAACGCCAGCCCGGCCGCCGGCCCCGCGGCGAAGCCGACCGCGGCGGCGTGGTTGAGACGCACGACCGCCGACGGGCGCAGCGCCACCAGCTGCCCGTAGAGATCGGCGATCTGGGCCCAGTCGGTGGACCCCGCTTCGAGGCCCTCGACGTGCAACGCCGTGATCGCCGCCTCCACCTGGTAGGGGCCGGGCCGGCGCCGGCGCAGGGCCCGGTCGAGCGCGGTCCGGCCCTCATCGAGCGCGGCCCGGTCCCACTGCGAGCGGTCCTGGTCCTCCAGCCCCACCCACCGCCCGTCTGCGTCGACCCGGGCGCGACGGCGAGCCTCGTGCAGCAGCATCAACGCCAGCAGGCCCCATACCTCGGCCTCGTCGGGCATCAGCTCGGCCAGCAGCCGCCCCAGCCGGATCGCCTCGCCGCACAGCTCGCCCCGCACCAGCCGGTCGC
>Ga0075418_10005555_pt1 | contig 14280 bp, 13 predicted proteins | sample SoiMetdeltSBSDD2_FD_81776 | JGI IMG/M metagenome (GOLD analysis project Ga0075418, IMG submission 81776) | Bulk soil microbial communities from a Populus tree surrounding site in Tennessee, USA - Soil MetaG P. deltoides SBSDD2 | ecosystem: Environmental > Terrestrial > Soil > Tree plantation...
CGCCGCCGAGCAGGACGTGCTCGACGAGCTCCGTCACTCCGGCCTCGGGTTCCGGGTCCGTCGCATCGACGCTCGGGTGCAGGGCCGGGCCGCACCGCGCTCGATCGCGGCGGCCCTGCGGTCGGTGGTGCGGCCGCGGCGGGGGTCAGCGGCCGTACCCGAGGGCGGGGACGACCGGACGGCTGGGGCCTATGCCGTCGACGTCGTGCTGCTGGTGCGAGGCGGCGGGGCCGCCACCGACCTGGCCGCCTTCGACAGCGAGCTCATCGCGCGGGCCATCGCCGAGCTGCCGGTACCGGTGGTGACCGGTATCGGGCACGAGATCGACCGCACGGTCGCCGACGAGGTCGCACACCTGTCGGTGAAGACCCCCACGGCCAGCGCGCAGGCCATGGTCGCCCTGGTGCGCGAGTTCGACCGGCTGCTGGTGGCCAAGTGGGCGGTGATCGCCGAGGCGGCCCAGGAAGCCGTGGCCGGCGAGGCCGAGCGCCTGCGCACCTGTGCCCGGCACGTCGCTCTGGGGACGCGCAGCGGGCTCGCGGCCTCGGGGATGGTGCTGTCCAGCCGGGCGACGCGGTTGGCCCGGTCGGCGCAGGCTGCGCTGGATCGCAGCAGCCGCCACCTCGAGCGGGCAACCGGGCGGGTGGGCACCGGCGCCCGGGTGCACCTGCGCGAGCACGTCCGGCTGGTGGACGGCGTGCAGCACCAGCTCACCCGACGTGCCCCGCGGGTCCTGGAGGCCACGGAGAAGGAGGTGCTGGGCCGGGAGGCCCAGGTCCGTGCCCTCGACCCGGTGCGGACGCTGGCCCGCGGGTGGTCGATCACCCGCACCGCGACGGGCGACGTCGTGCGATCCCCGGACGACGTGCACGCGGGCGAGACGCTGGTGACCACCCTGGCGGACGGCACGGTGTCCAGCACCGTCGACCCGCCGGTCGACGCCCGACGGGCCACAGCAACGGAGCCGAACGATGAGTGACCAGACCCCGCCCCCGTCCGAGGCGATGGGCTACAGCGCCGCGCTGGCCGAGCTGGACGACATCCTCCGCGAGCTCGACGGCGACGAGGTGGACGTCGACGTGCTGGGGGCGCGGGTCCGCCGGGCCGCCGAGCTGTTGCGCGTCTGCCGCGACCGCATCGCTGGCGCCCGGTTCGAGGTGGAGCAGGTGGTGGCCGAGCTCGAGTCCGAGACCGTCCCCGAGACCGAGGCCGAGGCCGGGAGCGAGGCCCCGCCCGGCTGACGAGCGCTGGCGCTAACGCGGGCGGGACGCCGCGGCGACGACGGTGTTGCGCATCAGCATGGCCGTGGTGGTGACCCCGACTCCCCCGAGCCGGGGGGTGATCCACGAGGCCACCTCGCCCACCGATTCGTCGACGTCCGACAGCAGCCGCCGCCCCTCCCAGCTGATGCCTCCGCTGACCACCACCGCCCCCGGCCGGACCATGTCGGGCGTCACGAAGGAGGGCACGCCGACCGCGGCCACCACGATGTCGGCCCGGCGGGTGTGCTCGGCGATGTCCGGCACACCGGTGTGGACCACGGTCACGGCGGCGTTGGCGCCGGGTTCCTTCAGCGTGAGCAGCAGCGCGAGCGGACGGCCCAGCGTCGGCCCCCGGCCCACCACAACGACGTGCTGCCCTGCCACCTGGATGCCGTAGTGCACGAACAGCGCCTGGATGCCGGCCGGCGTGCACGGCCGGGGCCCGGCCTCCTGGAGGACCAGCTTCCCGAGGTTGATCGGATGGAGCCCGTCGGCGTCCTTGGCGGGGTCGAGCCGCGCCAGCGCCTCGCCGAAGTCGAACCCATCGGGTACCGGGTGCTGGATCAGATAGGCGTCGACGGCCGGGTCGGCGTTGAACCGGTCGACGGCGTCCAGCAGCGCCCGCTGCCCTCCGGCGACCGGCACGTCGATGTGGTGGCTGGTGATGCCGATGCGCTCGCAGATCTCGTGCTTCTTGCGGATGTAGCCCGCGGATGCAGCGTCGTCGCCCACCAGGATGGTCCCGAGCCCGACCCGCTTGCCGTCCGCGGCCAGCTTCTGCACCCGTTCCTCGGCGTCGGCCAGGACGGCCTCGGCCACGGGTGCGCCTTCGAGGAGTCGAGCGGTCATGTGGGTCGGCCCCCTAGTGGTAGAAGTGTCGTTCCCCGGTGAACACCATCGCCAGGCCCAGCTCGTCGGCCCGGGCGATGTTCTGCTCGTCCCGCATGGCCCCCCCGGGCTGGACGACCACCGCGACCCCGGCCGCCGCGGCGGCTTCGATCCCGTCGGGGAACGGGTAGAACGCGTCGCTGGCGCACGCACCGCCGGCGGCCCGACCCGCGGCCTTGCTCGCGGCCAGCAATCCGGACTCGACCCGGTTCTGCTGACCGGCACCGATCCCGAACGCCGTGCCCTCCTTGACCAGCACGATGGCGTTGGACTTCACCCAGCCGCACAGCCGCCAGGCCAGCTCGGCGTCGGTCCACTCGGCCTCGGTCGGCTGGCGCCGGGTGACGACCCGCCAGTCGTCACGTCCGGCGACGAAGCGGTGCTGCTCCTGCACCAGCAGGCCGCCGGTGACGGGTCGCAGGTGCCAGGCGTCGGGCCGAGGCGCCGGCGCCTCCAGGATGCGGGTGTTCTTGCGCTTGGCCTGCAGCGCCTCGACGGTGCCTGGCTCGTAGCCCGGGGCGATCACCACGTCGGCCTGGGCCGCCGCGACCATCCGCTCGACGGTCGGCGTGTCGATCGGCTCGGTCAGCGCCACGATCCCGCCGAAGGCCGATCGTTCGTCGCACTCGTAGGCGCGCTGGTAGGCGTCGGCCAGGCGACCGGCGATCGCGGCGCCACAGGGGTTGGCGTGCTTCACGATCACCGCCGCCACCTGCCCGAAGTGCCGGGCGAGGTCATGGGCGATCTGCCACGCCGCGTCGGCGTCGTACAGGTTCAGGTAGCTGAGGTCGAGCCCGCCGTGCTGGGTCAGCTCGGTCCACCAGGGGGAGGCGCCATCGGCCCGGTAGAGGGCCGCCCGCTGGTGGGGGTTCTCGCCGTAGCGGAGGGTGAGCGGCTGGCGCCAGTAGGTCAGGTGCTGGGATTCCGGCAGCTGCTCCTCCGGCTCGGCGAACCACCGGGCGATGTCGGCGTCGTAGGCCGCGATCACGGCGAAGGCCCGGGCCGCCAGGGCCCGGCGGGTGGCGGGTGCGAGCATCCCGTCGCTGCGGATCTCCTCCAGGACCGCGCCGTAGTCCTCGGGCCGGACGACCACACCGACGTGGGCGTGGTTCTTCGCCGCCGCCCGGACCAGCGTCGGCCCGCCGATGTCGATCAGCTCGATGCCCGGGTCGTCCCGGAAGGGGTAGAGGTTCACGACCACCAGGTCGAAGGGCTCGATGCCGTACTCGTCCAACTCGGCTCGATGCTCCGCGTCGTCCCGGTCGGCCAGCAGCCCCCCGTGGATCTTCGGATGCAGCGTCACCACCCGGTGGCCCAGGATCGGCGGGAACCCGGTCAGCTCGGCCACGTCGGTCACCGTGAGCCCGGCGTCGCGCAGGGCCGCCGCCGTGGACCGCGAGGCCACCAGGTCCCAACCCCGGTCGGCCAGGCTCTGGGCGAGCCCGACGACACCGGTCTTGTCGTAGACCGAGAACAGGGCTCGGGGCACTACTCCTCCTCCGTGGGGGGTCGCTCGGCCGGTTGGGCCGACTCGGCCTGCTCGGCGAGCTCGGCCAGGTAGGCGCGGATGGTCCGAGGGTAGAGCCGGCGCTCGACCTGCTTGATCCGCTCGTGCAGGGTGGCCTCGGTGTCGTCGGGGCGCACCGCCACGGCTTCCTGGGCCAGGATCGGGCCCACGTCGACCTCGGACGTCACCACGTGGATCGTGGTGCCGGTGATCTTGACGCCGTAGTCGAGCGCGTCCCGCACGGCGTGCCAGCCCTTGAACGCCGGCAGCAGCGCGGGATGGCTGTTGAGGATGCGGTCCGGGAAGGCCGAGACGATGTGGGGCACGACGGTCCCGAAGCCCGCCATGACCACCACGTCGACCGCGTGCGCCTGGAGCACCTTGACCAGCCGCTCGGTGTAGGCCTCACGGTCGAAGGTCGCACCCCACTCCGTGCGCTCGACCAGTTCGGCGGCCACACCGTGCCGGGCAGCGACCTCGAGGGCGGGGCAGGTCCGGTCGGTGACCACCACGACGACATCGACCCCCTCGGTGAGGATCGAGTCGAGTAGCGTGCCGCTCCCTGAGGCGAGCACAGCGATCCGGGCCAGGGGCATCACGGTCAAAGGTAATGGCAGTTGCGACGCAGCCGCCGCCACCGAGGGCGGCAACGAGAGGGGGCCGGATGGACGGTCCAACTGCCCACGCCAGATCGTCTCCAGGCGGGGTCCGGCAGGGGAGCATCATCCGATGACGGCAGCGCACTGTCGCGTTAGCGTTCCCCCGTGGCGCCTCATCTGACGACCAACAGAAAGGGCGGTTATCCGTGAACAGTCAGCCCAAACCTTCCGAGATCATCATCATGGTGGCGGGCCTCGTGGCCTTCATCTCGATCTTCCTGACGTGGCTCTCGTTCGGCGACGTCCAGGACTACTCGGGCTTCGGTGACTTCGTGTTCCCGTTCGGCACCTACATCGGCCTGATCGGGCTCGTCATGGGCCTGCAGGTCGCGCTGGCGCGGTTCGCCAACGTGAACTTCCCTGACCGGGTGCTCGGCTTCACCTGGCCGCAGATCCACCTGGCTCTCGCCATCTTCGCCGGCCTCCTGGCGCTGGGGTTCCTGATCCAGTCGCTGCCCGCGGGCATCGACAAGGGCATCGGCCAGTGGCTGGGGATCCTCGGCTCGATCGGTCTCGTCGTCGGCGCGGTGATGCTCCACCTCGAGAGCGAGCGCGCGACCTCGACGCCCAGCGCTCCGCCGACGCCGTTCTGATCTGCGCCAGACGGCGCCTACAACGCAGTAGCTGACCGAGAAGGCCCCGCTGTTGCGGGGCCTTCTCGCGCGCTCTCGGGCGTTCGGGCGCTCGCGACCGGCAGGCTTCAGGCCAGCGAGCGGACGACGTCCACCATGAGCTGGCCGGCCTCGGTCGGGTTGAGCCCGACCCTGGCGCCCGCCTCGCTCAGCGCCTCCATCTTGGCCTGGGCCGTGCCCTTGCCCCCGGACACGATCGCGCCCGCGTGCCCCATCTTCTTGCCGGGCGGGGCCGTCACGCCGGCCACGTAGGCCACGACGGGCTTGGCCATCTTGGCGGCGATGAACTCGGCCGCCTCCTCCTCCGCCGAGCCACCGATCTCGCCGATCATCATCACGGCGTCGGTCCCGGGGTCGGCCTCGAAGGCCTCCAGGCAGTCGATGAACGAGGTGCCCGGCACCGGGTCGCCGCCGATGCCGACGCAGGTCGAGACGCCGATGTCGTTGAGCTTCAGCTCGTAAAGCGCCTGGTAGGTGAGGGTCCCGGAGCGGCTGACGATGCCCACGGCGGGTGCACCCGGCACCGGCTCCTTGGCGATGTGCCCGGCGGTGATGCCGATGTTGGCCCGGCCGGGGCTGATGATGCCCGGGCAGTTGGGCCCGAGCAGCCGCACCTGCGGGAAGTCGCGGCGCAGCTTGTTGAAGAACCACGCCTCGTCGTGGGCGGGGACGCCCTCGGTGATGCAGACGATGAAGCTCACCCCGCCTTCGGCCGCTTCGATCACCGCGCTGCTCACGCCGGGTGCCGGGATGAAGATGCACGACGCGGTGGCGCCGGTGGCCTCCACGGCGTCGGCGACCGTGGCGTGGACGGGGATGCCGTCGACGTCGGTCCCGGCCTTCTTCGGGTTGGTGCCGGCCACCACCTGGGTGCCGTAGTCCCGGTTCAGCAGCCCGTAGAAGCGGCCCTGGCTCCCGGTGAGTCCCTGGTAGACGACCTTGGTGGTCTCGTCGACGAAGATGCTCATGGGTAGGCGACCTCTGCTTCGCTACTGCGCCGCCGCGAGCTCGACGGCCCGCTTGGCGGCGTCGACCATGGTCGGCTGCATCTGGAGTTTGTCCGACAGGTGGGGCTGGAGGATCTCGCGCCCGAGGTCGGCGTTGGTCCCGTCGAGCCGGATGACGATGGGGACGTCGATGTCGACCCGGCCGAGGGCGGCGACGATGCCGTTTGCGACCTCCTCGCCCTTGGTGATGCCGCCGAAGATGTTGATGAAGATCGAGCGGACCTTGGGATCGTTGTTGATGACCTCCAGCGCGCCGGCCATGACCTCGGCCGAGGCACCGCCCCCGATGTCCAGGAAGTTGGCGGGGTCGCCACCGACCTGGTTGACGATGTCGACGGTGGACATCGCGAGCCCGGCACCATTGGCGATCACGCCGACGAACCCGTCCAGGCCCACGTACTGCAGGCCCTTGGCCTTCGCCGCCTGCTCCCGCTCGTCGAGCACCTGGGTCGCTTCGAACCGCTCGTAGTCCGGGTGGCGGAACAGCGCGTTGCCGTCCAGCGTGACCTTGGCGTCGAGCGCGTGGACCTGGCCGTCCGGCTTGAGGATCAGCGGGTTGATCTCCACCAGGTCGGCGTCGCCGTCGACGTAGGCCGTGTACAGCTTGAGCAGGATGGCGACCGTTCCCTCGGTCGCGTCCGGATTCAGGCCGGCGGCGGCTACCCACTCGCGGGCCTGCGCCTCGGTGAGGCCGTCGACGGGGTCGATGTGGGTCCGGGCGATGGCGTCGGGGTTCTCGACGGCGACCGCCTCGATGTCCACGCCACCCTGGGCCGACAGCATGCCGAGGTGCTTCTTGGCCGAGCGGTCGAGGGTGAAGCTGGCGTAGTACTCCTCGGCGATGTCCGAGGCCCGCTCGATCCACAACCGGCGCACCTGGTGGCCCTTGATGTCCATGCCCAGGATGTTCCCGGCGTGGATGACGACCTCGTCGGCGTCGTTGGCCAGCTTGATGCCGCCGGCCTTGCCCCGGCCGCCCACCTGCACCTGGGACTTGACGACCACGGGATAACCGATGCGGTCCGCGACCTCGACGGCTTCGTCGACGCTGTCGGCGGTGTCGCCAAGCGAGACGGGGATGCCGAAGCGGGCGAAGAACTGCTTCCCTTGATATTCGTAGAGATCCATGACGGATGGCGATACTACGGGGGTGCCCAGCGTCCTCCCCAAGTTCGCATGAGTTCGCGTCATGAGCCCGGTCGCCCGTAGCCAACGCCACGCCGGACGGGCGCTACTGGTGGCGGCCGTTGGGGTCGCGCTGGCCATGGGCATCGCCATCGGCGTCGCCGTGCTGGCCAACCAGGGCAAGGTCGACGTCCGCCTGGGCGACGACACCTTCCAGGCCGGTGATGCCGAGAGCTCCGCCGAGGAGATCGCCACGAATGGCCCCCTGCTCTACTCCGATGTCGCCGGCGGCGACCGCGACATCTGGGTCCAGCACCTGGGCGACGATCCCGAGACCGGCTGGCACGCCTTCGACGCCCGGCCGCCGGGCTCGCCCCGCGACTGCGTCGCGGAGTGGCAGCCCGACGACGAGGTGTTCGTCGCTTCCTGCACCGGCGAGGAGTTCCCCGCCGACGGCGACGGCCTGCCTCAGTACCCCGTCACCATCGAGGACGGCAAGGTCGACATCGACCTGCGGGGCTGAGCCCCGCAGGTCGAGTGGGGGGAAGAAGAGGGGCTAGTGGACCCAGACGGTCGTGCCGACCTCGGCTTGGCCGCTGGCCCACAGCCAGTCGATGGCCGGGTCGCTGACGCGGGTGCAGCCGTGGGAGGCCGCATGGCCGGGCACGGAATCCGATCCGTGGATCGCGATGCCGCCGTTGAAGTACTTGGGCCGCCACAGCCAGCCCAGCTCGGAGTGGCGCATGCCGTCGATCTGGCGGCTGATCGTGAACTGGCCGGGCGGGGTCGGCGTGCTCGGCTTGCCGGTCGAGGCGTTGAACGCCCACACGACCTGGCCGTTGTCGATGAGCAGCACCAACTGGCGCTGCAGGTCGACCTCGAGCAGGTGGCCCGACGTGCTGGCCGCCGTGACGTGGCCTGCGGTCTGGAGCCGGCCGAGGGTCTCGGGACCGGCGACGCCGTCGCGGCCCAACCCCTCGGCCTTCTGGAACGCCATCACCGCCTGCTGGGTGGTCAGGCCGTAGTTGCCGTCGGCGCCGGTCAGCCAGTAGCCCAGGTCGGTCAGCCGCTGCTGGAGGACACGGACGGCCTCGCCGCTCTCGCCCATCCGGAGCATGCCGTCGGCTTCGGGGCCCGGAGGTGGGGGCGGCGCGGTCGTGGTCGTCGTCGGTGGTGCGGTCGTAGTGGTCGTCGTCGGTGCCGTCGTGGTCGTCGTCGAGCGCTCGGACGTCGTGCTGCGGTCGTCGCTCGTACCACTCCCGTCGCCTCCGCCGCCGGAGGATCCGTGATCCGAATCGGCCGCATCGGACGCGCCGCGCGAAGCCTGGGCCTCGTTGGCGTCCTTGCTGCCACAGCCGATGAAGGTTCCTGCCACCAGGCCGATCACCACGGCCTGCCGCCAAAGCTTGTGCATCTACATCTTCTCCAGGGGTGCCCAGGACAACAGGAGTTGCTTCTCACCCACGTCACGGAACCGGACCAGCGCGACCGTCTTGTCGCCACTCCCGCTGAGATCCAGGATCACTCCCTCGCCGAACGTGTTGTGGCGAACGTCGTCGCCGATCTTCAGGCCCAGGCTGTCGGCGCCGCTGCGGGTCGGGCCTCGACCCCGCAGCGCGGTCTCCACGATCCGGTCCCGGCCGGCGCCGATGCGGTCGCCGCTGGCGCCTTCGCCCGAGCCGCCGTAGCCGTAGCTCGAGCCGCCGGCGCGCCAACCGCCACCACCGCGGCCGCCTCGGCTGGCCCGGCGGTTCCCGTCGATGGAGTGCACCAGCCGGTCCGGGATCTCGTCGAGGAACCGGCTGGGCGGGTTGTACTGGGTGCCCCCGAACAGCGTGCGGCTCCACGCGTGCGTCAGGTAGAGCCGTTGCCTGGCTCGGGTGATTCCCACGTACGCAAGACGCCTCTCCTCCTCGAGTTGTTCCGGCTCGGTCAGAGATCGCAGGTGCGGGAACACGCCGTCCTCCAAGCCGATGAGGAAGACGGCGGGGAACTCGAGCCCCTTGGCGGCGTGCAGGGTCATGAGCACCACGAAGGACGGATCGTCGTCGAGCTCGTCCTGGTCGCTGATCAAGCTCACCTGCTCGAGGAACTCGTCCACCGTGGGGAAGTCCTCGGCTGCGCCGACCAGCTCGGCCAGGTTCTCGAGGCGGCCCTCGGACTCGATGGTGTGCTCGGCCTCCAACGCCTCGAGGTAGCCGGAGCGGTCCAGCAGCGCCTGGAGCAGCGGCGCCGGCGACCCCGCCGCGAGCTCGGCGACCTCGTCGAGCACGGTGAGGAAGGCCTCGATGCCCCGGGCGGCCTTCCCCGACACGCCGGCCTCGTCGGCCCGGCGCAGCGCGTCCATGAACGAGGCCTGGTGGGCCGTCGCCCAGGCGTCGAGGCGGCCGACCGACGTGTCGCCCACCCCCCGCTTGGGCTCGTTGAGCACCCGCTTGACCGACACCTCGTCGGTGGGGTTGATCACCGCCCGCAGGTAGGCCAGCGCGTCCTTGACCTCGCGCCGGTCGTAGAACCGGGTGCCGCCGACCACCTTGTAAGGGATGCCCAGCCGCATGAGGTGCTCCTCCAGCACCCGGCTCTGGGCGTTGGTGCGGTAGAACACCGCCACCTCGCCCCAGCGCATGTGCTCGTCCTCGTGGAGGCGGGAGATCTCGCGGGCCACCCACTGGGCTTCGTCGACCTCGTCGTCCGCGTGGTAGCGCACGATCGGGTCGCCGGAGCCGGTTTCGGTCCACAGTTCCTTGGGCTTCCGCGACAGGTTGTTGGCGATGACGGCGTTCGCGGCGTCGAGGATGGTCTGCGTCGACCGGTAGTTCTGCTCCAGCAACACCACCGTGGTGTCCGGGAACGCATCCTCGAACTCCACGATGTTCCGCATATCTGCACCTCGAAAGGCATAGATGCTCTGGTCCTGGTCACCAACTACCGCGACGTTGCGGTGGTCGGCCGCGAGGAGGAGGACGAGGTCGTTCTGGACCCGGTTGGTGTCCTGGTACTCGTCCACCAGCACGTACTTGAAGCGCTGGCGGTAGTGGTCGAGGACGTCGGGGTGCTCGCGCAGGAGGCGAAGGGTCTGGCCGAGCAGGTCGTCGAAGTCCATGGCGCCGGCCCGGGCCAGCCGCTCTTGGTACTCCTGGAAGATGTCGGCGATCTTGCGCTCGAAGATGCTCTGCGTCGCCTGGCGGTAGCCCTCGGGGTCGACGCCGTCGTTCTTGGCCGCGCTGATCGCGGCGTGGATGGCCCGGGGCGGGAAGCGCTTGGTGTCGAGCCGGAGGTCGCGGATGACGTAGCCCGTGAGCCGCACGGCGTCGGCCTGGTCGTAGATCGTGAACTGCCGGGGGAAGCCGATGAGGTCGGCATCGCGGCGCAGGATCCGCACGCAGGCCGAGTGGAAGGTCGACACCCACATCTTGTTGGCGACCGGCCCGACCAGCGCGGCCACCCGCGACTTCATCTCGTCGGCCGCCTTGTTGGTGAAGGTGATGGCGAGGATCTCGAACGGGCTCACACCCCGGTCGCGGATGAGGTGCGCGATGCGGTGGGTGAGGACCCGGGTCTTGCCCGAGCCGGCCCCGGCGACCACCAGCAGCGGCCCGTCGGCGTGCGCGACCGCGTCGCGCTGGGTCGGGTTCAGGCCGTCGAGCAGCCACTCGGAGTCGCTGAAACGGCCCGTGGAATCGCTGGAGGAATCGGGAGGCGCCATCGGTGCGGTCATCGTATGGCCCAGCTGTGACAACCCAGCGCCACGTCGCTCCGCCACCGCCAACCCCATGCGGCACTAGGAACGCCCACCGGCACAGGCGTTAACGTCGCCTCCGATGAAGGTGCAGCGGCTCTCGTCGACCGACGGCTTCGTCGTCTGGGACGTCGACGCCGCCACCACGTCGACGGGAGTCGTCCGCCTGGCGCCGAAGGTGCTCCAGGACGGAGCCGTCCTCCTGGCCCGCAGCACGACCTATGCCTACGCGTCGTTCGGCCTGCCCGGGCACGCCGGCGCGTCGGCGGCCGTCAACGCCAAGCCGGAGAGTAGCGACGACGCGATCGCGGCGTTCGTCGCGGAGGTCCGCCCGCTCGTCGAGGCCGGCCGGTTGCGGATCGCGCCCGGCCTGGGCGTGACCAGCGCGGATCTCGAGGGCCTCGCGGCCCAGGGCCGGACCGAACCCGATCCGGCCCTGACCGCGGAGGGCGCCGTCACGGCGGCCCGGGTGGCGGGGCCGCTGGACTGGCGGACGGCCGCGGTGGTCGGCACGGGCCCGCTGGTCGACGCGACGGTCGCGGCGCTGAAGGAAGCCGACGCCGCCGTGGTCGACGGCCGCTTCGACGCTCCGTGCGACCTGCTGTTCGTGGCCGGCAAGGCCGGATGCCTCGACCACCCGACCGCCGAGGTGGTCCAGGCCTCGGTGATCGTGCCGTTGACGCCGGTCCCGGTGACCGCCCGGGCCTTGGCCATCCTGAGCCGAGCCGGTCGGGTCGTCGTGCCGGACTTCCTCGCCACCGCCGCGCCCCTGCTGGCCGCGGCCGACCCGGACGGCGGTGATCCCGTGCAGCGCATCCGGGAGGCGACCCTGGCCGTCGCCGCCGAGGGCCCCGGGATGTGGCTCGCCGCCGCCCTCGAGGCCGAGAAGCGCCTGGCTACCTGGACCAGGGAGAAGCCCTTCGGCCGTCCCCTGGCCTAGGGGCTCGTGAGGCTCGCCGCGCCGCCTTCAAGCGGTCAGGCCGAGACGAGCAGGCGGGACCGGAGCAGCTCCAGCACCCGATCCAGCCCCTCGCGGGTCGGGTGCCCGGGCTCGTCGACCAGGTCCTCGGTGAGGACCGAGTGGGCCCGCTTGCGGATCCCGTGCGGGTTGCCCGGCGACGAGTCGATCTCGACCCCGACGAAGGCCTCGCCCAGCTCCTCGCGCAGCCGGGCGAAGCGCTCGGACGGGCAGGCGATGTCACCGGTGAAGCGGAGACCCAGCACCTCCAACCCGTCGGCCGCCCGCTCCTTCACGGCGCTCAGGTCGGCGGCGCTGATCCCGAGGTCCCGCTTCCGGCTCTTGGCCACCGGGAACGGCAGCGACGGCTGGCTGAGGACCGGCGCCAGCATGATGTCGTCGACAGCCAGGGCCAGTGCGAAGCCGCCGGTGAAGCACATGCCTACGGCGCCGATGCCAGGGCCGCCGCAGCGCTCGTGCTCGTGCCGCCCCAGCGCCCGCAGCCACCCGGTGATCGGTGACGTCCGGCCGGTGGCCAGGATGACGAACTCCCGGGAGACGCAGCCCCAACCGAAGGTGACGACCCCGCTCACCGCCGAGACCTCCGCTCCTGGTTCGCCGAAGAGGTGCGGCAGCACTGCCGTACAGCCCACGTCCACCACGCGGTCGGCGAACTCGACGACCTTCGGCGTGATCCCCGGCATCTCCGCGATGACCAGAACGGCCGGACCGTCACCCCGCCGGAACACCCGCCGGGTCTTGCCCTCGTGGGTGAACGTCTCCTCGGTGTAATCCCCCAGGCCCATGGCGGGACGCTAGACCACACCGTCTCCGACGGCCTTCTTCGAGGACTATTCGGCGATTCTCACCGCTCTCAAGGGATGGTCTTAGGCGCGCTTCCTACCTTCCTCAACGAGGCGGCTCCAGCACGATACGTAGCGCCAGGCGGGGGCTCCGAGGGAGGTTCCACCATGCACTGGCGGCTGAGCACGTCCGTCGCGGCCGTCCGCGACTTCTACTCGAAACCCGTCGCCTGGTTCGGCTTGCTGGTCTGCGGCATCGCACTCGCCTACGGAGGAGGGGCCGTGCTGTTCTGGTTCCACTCCGTCTACCTCGGCGAGGGTGGCCCGGCGATCAGCCCGTGGATGCACTGGCTCGTGGATTCGTCCGCCGGCTTTCTGGGCCTCACCCCAGTGATCGCGCTGATGCTGCCCCTGGCCGTGTGGCTGGCCACATCGCCGAGTCACTCCGCCCGGGCCGGCCGCCCCGAGCACGCCGCGCGACAGCACCGCACCACCGCCCTGGCCCGGGGCGCGCTGCTCGGCGGTGGTCTGCTGGCCCTGATCACCGCGCCCGCGCCGTTGCTCCACGACGCGCTGATCGGCCGCGGCACCTGGCTGGCGGCCCGCATCACCGACCTGCTCGGCGGTGACTACCAGCCGACCGGACATCCCCGGCATGCATCGGTGCTGGTCAGGATGGCCGAGCAGGTGACGGTGGCCGTGCCGACCTACGCCGTGTTCACGGCCCTTGCGCTGCTGGCCCTCCGGCGCGCCATGGGCGGGCGGTTCCGACGGGTCGGAGTCCCGGGCCTGCAGAGCGCCACGTAGTCGAGTGGCTCACGCTCACACCGCTCACACCGCTCACTCCCACTCGATGGTGCCGGGCGGCTTGGAGGTGATGTCGTAGGCCACCCGGTTGATGCCCGGGACCTCGTTGATGATGCGGCTGGACATCGTCTCCAGCAGCTCGTACGGCAGCTTGGCCCAGTCGGCCGTCATGGCGTCCTCGCTGGTGACGGCGCGGATGATGACCGGGTGGGCATAGGTGCGCTCGTCGCCCATCACCCCGACGGACCGGATGTCGGGCAGCACGGCGAAGGCCTGCCAGATCTCGCGCTCGAGGTCGCTCCGGCGGATCTCCTCGCGGACGATGGCATCGGCCTGCTGGAGCATGGCCACCTTCTCGGGGGTCACCTCCCCGATGATCCGGACCGCCAGCCCCGGCCCCGGGAACGGCTGCCGCCACACGATCTCCTCGGGGAGACCGAGCTCCTCGCCGACCCGACGCACCTCGTCCTTGAACAGCGCCCGGAGCGGCTCGACCAGCTCCAGGCTCATGTCCTCGGGGAGGCCACCCACGTTGTGGTGGCTCTTGATGGTCGACGCGCCGTGGCCGCCGCCCGACTCGATGACATCGGGATACAGCGTCCCCTGCACCAGGAAGCGGGCGTCCTCGAGGCCGCCGGCGTGCTCCTCGAAGATGCGGATGAACAGCTCGCCGACGATCTTGCGCTTGTCCTCGGGGTTGACGACGCCCGCCAGCCGCTCGAAGTACCGCTCGGCCGCCCGGACGTGGATGAGCTCGATGCGCTGGTGTCGCTGGAAGGTTTCGACCACCTGCCCGGCCTCGTCCTGTCGGAGAAGGCCGGTGTCCACGAAGATGCAGGTCAGCTGGGGACCGACGGCCTTGTGGACCAGCGCCGCAGCCACCGCGGAGTCGA
>Ga0075418_10005557_pt1 | contig 14278 bp, 10 predicted proteins | sample SoiMetdeltSBSDD2_FD_81776 | JGI IMG/M metagenome (GOLD analysis project Ga0075418, IMG submission 81776) | Bulk soil microbial communities from a Populus tree surrounding site in Tennessee, USA - Soil MetaG P. deltoides SBSDD2 | ecosystem: Environmental > Terrestrial > Soil > Tree plantation...
CAGGGCGGTCTTGGAGGAAAGCCCCAGGCGCGTATCCAGGGCATACCAAGTCGAATCATCGGCAGTGGTGCGTATGCTGCCTTCAAAGAGCTTGAGAAACGTGAACTGTGTCCACAGGGCCTGACGCTGGTACGTCAGTTGGAAACCAGTAAAATCAGTGGCCATAATGGTCCAATCGAACTGATCGCCCCAGCCGATGATGCCCCCGCGGAACGACAAACCAGGCACCCATGGCGCTTGGAGATCGATATAGGCATTCTTTGTTTCAACATTGACTCCGTCCGATCCGGGGGCCCCGCCAGAACCCTTCCCGACATTCGGCAACCGACGCCCATCGGAGTCCGAGATGGGCGGATCCGCTGCGCCAAAGGTAATATCACCAATTTCCATCTTATAGTTGACCAACACATACGGATTTGGGCGGAAGTCAAAATACAGACGCAGACGCGTATCCATGAAGACATCCGACTCATTGGCGCCGCTGGCCGGGGGAGCGCCAAAAAACCCATCCTGCATATTGTGGAAGGTCGTTTGTATGCGGTAATTCCCCCCGATCAGGAAGATCCGCTCGATTTGTCCGGCCGCCACAGAGGCCAAACAGCACAGCGTCAGCAGTGCACTCCACACGCCAAATAGGAGACGTCGCATGCCAGGTGACTCAAACTATGAAGGGGTAACGATCCCGCGCTGCTAGCGTTGATAGACCACTGGTACAATATCGATAAAGACCGTCACTTCCACGTTTTCAACAGTGGCAACCAGAAATGCGGTACGCGGACTGTCGCTGCCTGGATCCACAACAAAGGTCCCCACCACGGTCCCGCCGCGTGTGCGGCTGCTACCGGTGGTGAACGTACCTTCGGAAGGGGTAAACATCACGAGTACGTCCTCCACCGGTCGACCGGCAGCATCTTCAACGGCCACAGTCAGTTGCGGGCGTTGGTTATGCGCCATCGTCACAGCACGGGGCTCCACGCGCACATAATAGCCGCCCGGCATAGTAGGACCATAGCGATGCCCGGCCATCCGAGACCCACACCCCTGGGTCGCACCGAGAGCGACGCTCCAGGCCAGCCAGCCTAGACAGACCAGCATACCAGCGACAAACGGCGGCAGAGGCTTAGCCGAAATCATATTGTAACCGTGTACCAAATTGCCAAATGTTGTCAGGATGAGGGACCCCAGGCCGACGGCCGTCAAAGGAGGCATCCGAATTATTCTTCCACCAATCGCCCGTGATGTAGTAGCCTCCACCAAAGCGGAACCACAGTTTGGGGTAGATGTTCCACTGTGCCCAGAGGTCGAACTCCACGCCACGATTGTGGTCACCATTGGCATTGCCCGCCGCCGCCCGATCATAGGCGCCAACGGCATGGAGACTGAGGCTCGGCAAGACCGGGAAGGCGCTGCGCGCAATGAAGAGCAAACGGCCGTTATAATCCCCATTATAAAAACCGTTCCCAGTGCCCCATTTACTACTAAAACCGTCCCCCACGTCAATAATCGGTCCGAGTGAAATGATCTCAGGCCCCTGATACATACGGTTGAAATAGCCCAACCAGGCACCGATGCTTTTATTGTCCTTGGAGCCGCCCTCGAGCTGGAGCTTACTGCCATGTTGCCCCGTGATGTACTGCACCTGTATGCCCGCTGTGCCAAAGCTCAGCGACACATCCCCAGACAGACTGACGTTCGCACCACTGTTTGTTCCATGGCGCCGGCCAAAATAGCCCTCACCGTGATTATAGATGGCATAGCCTCGGACCTGGATTGGACCAAGGCGCGAGGTCAGGCGTGAGGTCACCTCGCTCGCTATCCAGTATTGATACGGGGTGAGACCGAGCGTACCCTTATGCTCTTGATCGAGCCAGTAATAGAACGTCGCTGCGGCACGCGTGGTCTCATTGATCTGGAGTTGTCCATCAATGCCAAACCAATCGCTATCATCGGCGTTATCACGCGTGGCCCCTTCGAAAAATTTCAAATAGACGAAGTGGGCCTCCACATCGCCACGCTTGTAGAGCAACTGAAAGCCAGCGAAATCATCGGCGAGGATATTGAAATCGTAGCGATCGCCATAGCCGAAGATACCGCCACGGAAACTCAGGCCCTGCAGGAAAGGCATGGCGAATTCCAGGAAAATGTTCTTGGTCTCGACATTCACCCCATCTGCCCCAACTCCTCCCCCAGAGCCAGGGCCGATCACCGGCACCAGGTTTCCCGTCACATCACTACCATTTTCTGTGCCGCCACCAAAGCGTACATCACCGATTTCCATGCGGTAATGCACGCGTAAGAGGTCACTGGGGCGGAAGTCCCAATATAAGCGTAACCGAGTATCAAAAAAGGATTTAGTGGCGCTGTCCTGGGTAGGAAAACCGCCGCTTTCTCCCCCACCGAGGAGATTCGCACCGGCAATGTTGCTGGTCACACTACGCAGGCGGAAATCACCTCCCACGAGGAGGATTTCTTCTTTGGGAAAAACTGACAAATTTTGGCCCCACGCCTGGCTGACCAGAAGTCCAAGCACGAGACAAAGCACTACAATGGGATACATCTTACCCGCTGTCATCAAGGGGATTCTCTCTGGGGAAACATCTTAAGAAACCTGAAGCCAGAGGCCGCCTGAAGACAGGTGCTACCCTGGCAAGAGACTATCCGGGCTCTGCAGGAGTGTAGGCTGCGAGCCCGGCGCATGGTACTCTACGTGCGCTGATCCTGTCAAGCGACTTTCTTAGGCGGTGGCTGGGTATCTGCCGCACGGGTTTTTCGCCGATAATTCTGGACAAACTCGACCACCAGGGGTAGGAGGGAAATAACAATAATGGCCAGGATCACGACAGTGAAGTTCCGCTTCACCAAGGGCTGATTACCGAAGTAATAGCCTCCGAAGACAAAGAGCGCTGTCCACAGGAGCCCCCCCAGAACGTTATACGTCACAAATCGCCCATAAGACATACGACCAATGCCGGCCACAAAGGGCGCAAAGGTGCGTATGATGGGGATGAAGCGAGCGAGCACAATCGTCCTTCCCCCATGGCGCTCGTAGAATTGATGTGTCCGGTCCAGATGCTCACGCTTGAAGAAACGGTTCTGGCCGTGAAAGGCCCGCGGGCCGACGAGGTGGCCGATACTGTAGTTCACCGTATCGCCAAGCACGGCTGCGAGCCACAGGAGCAGAAACAGCCAGCCAACCGCCAAATCACCCCTGGCGCAGAGGGCTCCTGCGGCAAACAACAGCGAATCGCCAGGCAAGAACGGTGTGACGACAACACCGGTTTCCAGAAAGACGACCACAAAGAGGATGAAGTACATCCACACCCCATACTGTTGGATGACAGTATCGAGGTACATATCGAGATGCAGGAAAACATCAATGAGGTACGTCATCCATGCTCCTCACAGTGCCCATGCTATCGGCACAACCGTCAGGCGGTCCCCCGCTTAGAGAAACAGCGGGGCCAGCACCAGGGTAATGGTACTTAGCAGTTTAATGACGACGTGCAGCGATGGACCAGCCGTATCCTTGAACGGATCGCCGACCGTATCCCCTACCACTGCGGCTTTGTGGGTCTCTGAGCCTTTGCCACCTAAGGCGCCTGTTTCGATGTATTTTTTAGAGTTGTCCCAGGCCCCACCGCTATTATTGAGCACGGTGGCCATGAGAATGCCAGCAATCGTTCCTACCATCAAAAAAGCGGCTATGGTTTCGGCGCCAATGCCGAGTTGTTTGAAGACGAGGCCCACGACAATAGGCATACCGATGATGAGCAAACCCGGCAGGATCATCTGCTTCAACGCCCCGGCGGTCACAATGTCGACGCACTGCCGATAGGAGGGCTGCTCGGTGCCCTGCAGGATCCCGGGATGCTCGCGGAATTGCCGGCGTACTTCATCGATCACGTAGCCCGCGGCCGTCCCAACGGCCCGTACCGCCATGGCCGCGAACAGAAAGACCAGCATCGCTCCCAGCAGGCCACCGACAAAGACCTGGGGCTTGGAAATGTCCACTGCGATCAAGTGGGTACCATAGGCACGCACTTCATCCAGATACGCCGCAAAGAGCAGAAAGGCCGCGAGGGCAGCGCTGCCGATGGCGTAGCCTTTCGTCAGCGCCTTGGTGGTGTTGCCCACGGCGTCCAGACGATCGGTTTTCTGGCGAATCTCCTCGGGTTGCTGGCTCATTTCGATGATACCACCGGCATTATCGGCGATGGGTCCGAAGGTATCCATCGCCAGGATATAGGCTGCTGTACCCAGCATGCCCATGGTGGCCACCGCGGTGCCGAACAGGCCAGCTCCAAGCGGGTTGTTCGGAATCTCTACCCCACTACTCCTCCCCAGCGCATAGGAGGCAATAATAGCCACAGAAATGACGACCACTGGGAGTGCCGTTGACTCCATGCCTACCGCCATACCGGCGATGATATTGGTGGCCGGGCCAGTTTGCGATGCATTAGCAATGGAACGAACAGGACGATACCGATACTCTGTGTAATACTGCGTGATGTAGACAAAGGCCATGGCGGTCGCCAGGCCAATCAGACCGCAGAGCCAGAAGTTAAGCCAGGCGTATGGCGCTTTCGGCGAGTTCAATAGCCATAGACAACCGATGCCAAAGCCAACGGCCGCCAGCAGCGTGGTCAGATAATAGCCCTTGTTGAGCGCCTGCATCGGATCGGCATCTTCCTCCGTGTGCACCACCCAGATCCCGGCCATGGAGGCGAGCACACCGAAGGCGCGTACCACCAGAGGGAAGAGCACACCCTTCAGGCCGAAGTAGGGATACAGTGCCACCCCAAGAATCATCGCGCCAATATTTTCCGCTGCGGTCGATTCGAACAGATCGGCCCCACGGCCGGCGCAATCGCCGACGTTATCCCCCACGAGATCAGCAATGACCGCCGGGTTCCGTGGATCGTCTTCCGGGATACCGGCTTCAACTTTGCCGACCAGGTCTGCTCCTACATCAGCGGCTTTGGTATAGATGCCCCCACCAAGTTGCGCAAACAGCGCCACAAAACTGGCACCAAAGCCATAGCCCACGATCAAAAAGGGGATTTGCTGATCTTTGATGCCAAAGAGGCTTAACAGGGCAAACAAACCGCCCACGCCGAGGAGGCTCATGACTACCACGAACAACCCGGAGACGGCGCCGCCACGCAGGGCAATCTGCAGACCCAGGTTCAAGCTGGTACGCGACGCTGCCGCCGTGCGAATGTTGGAACGGATCGCGACCCACATGCCCACATAGCCGGCAATGCCCGAGCAGATGGCGCCAAAAATGAACGACCCGGCGACATACAGGGCTAGCTGGGATGTGGTAATGTTTTCTTGTCCAGAACTGTGGCGTAGGGCATACAACAGATAGATCACCACCGCTACTGGGACCGTCAACATCGCAATCGTTTTGTACTGCCGCGCCAGGAATGCCTCCGCCCCTTCGCGAATCGCGTTCGAAATGCTCTGCATTTCCTTGGTGCCCTCATCATTCTGGAGCACCCATTTGGCAAGATAGACCGCAAACCACAATCCTGCCACACTACAGACAAGAGTAAACGCCAGCTGTACCATCCCTGCCCTCCCTCCATTGAGGTGAAAAGTCCACGATAGTGGCAGTATTCTCCCGCCGCCCGTCTCCTCAGAAGCGTTACGGGACGGGATTGTAGCATATTAGGCTCGTCAAGGTTGCCTAGAAGCGTACCCGAGACAGCGCTGTCTTGCAAAAAGCACGCGAATTCGGTACAACCAACATGCGTCCGTCATGTCCTGACCAGATTCGCATGTTGCGAAAGGACCCTCATGATTACGCTGCCTGCATACTGTCATGATCCCTTGAGTTATCGTCGTCGCCAGACCCGTGTCGTGTCCATTGGTGACGTACCACTCGGTGGCCCCTATCCGATCCGCATCCAGTCCATGACCATCAGCGATACGATGGACACTGCTGCTACGGTAGCTGAGACGATCCAGTTAGTTGAGGCCGGCTGCGAAATCGTGCGCATCACGGCGCCCTCGCTCAACGAGGCAGAGAATTTGCGACACATCAAAGCTGAGCTGCACCGGCGTGGCATCCGTGTGCCCCTGGTAGCGGATATTCATTTTACGCCGAATGCTGCGTTAAAAGCTGCGGAATATGTGGAAAAGGTCCGCATCAACCCGGGCAACTATGTCGACAAAAAGAAGTTTGCCACGCGAGAATATAGCGACAACGAATATCAGGCCGAGTTAGAGCGCATCGAGGAACGTTTTAAGCCCCTCGTGTTAAAGCTCAAACAGTACGGAGTGGCGATGCGCATTGGCACGAATCATGGCTCGCTCTCTGATCGCATCATGAACCGCTTTGGTGACACCCCGGAGGGCATGGTCGAGTCGGCGCTGGAATTTGTACGCATCTGCGAACGTTACGATTATCACGACATTGTGCTGTCCATGAAAGCCTCCAATCCCCTCGTCATGATCCAGGCCTACCGTCTGCTCGCCGCGCGTATGGCGGAAGAAGGCATGGACTACCCCTTTCACCTAGGTGTTACTGAGGCTGGGGATGGTGAAGAAGGGCGCGTGAAGTCAGCGATAGGCATCGGGTCCCTCCTGGAGGATGGCATCGGTGACACCATTCGGGTCTCCCTCACCGAAGATTCTGTACACGAAATCCCCGCGGCGTATGCCATTGCCGACCCATATAATGCGCGGCTAGCCACGCAGAGCCAGGTGGCGTCGTTGCCGGTGCGTTTGTCGACACACACGGCACCCCTGCCGCAGGAAGGTCGGAATCCCTACGGCTACAGACGCCGTCCCAGCGACGAGGTGACGTTCGGAGACCTGCAGGTGGGTGGTGTGCAGCCAGTGCGGGTGGAATTGGCTACGACTGTGCCGCTGACCGATGTGGACGGTACGCTCGCCCAGATACAGGCGTTAAGTACTCCAGCCCAGCCTGGCGCGCCTGTCTGTGAGATGGTTCGACTCCAGGCCATCTCGGACGCGGACCTGGAGGCGTTCACGCGGCTGCGTCAGCGTCTCCCTGCGGCCGGCCTGAGCGTCCCCCTGTCGCTGTATCTGCCTCTGGCTCTCCTGGACTCCTTGCCCGCCCTCCCAGAGGCCGCCAAACTCATCACAGCCCCGGATGCGATGCTGCCCGAAGGGCTGTGGTATGAGCAGGTCCGACGCGGTGCGGCGCTGGTGGCCCGCCATGGCATGGGGCTGGAGTGGACGCTCACGCTGGAGACAATCCCCCACTTCCTGCGTGCCACGTATGGCGCGACCCTTGAAGGACTGGCATATACGGCTAGTCGTTTAGTCGAACTATGCCGCGAGGTCGCAGTGCCGGGCATCATCGTGTCCTTAGACATGGCTCAACCCGTGGCGGCGTATCGCCTCCTGGCAGCTCATCTGGACAGACAAGGTCTCGCTGTGCCTCTGCATTTGAAAACACCGACGCTCAGAGGCCGTCCTGGAACCCTGTTCCAGGGGTCGATCTGGCTAGGGACATTGCTGTGCGATGGCCTTGGCGACAGCCTGCAGATCGACAGTGACCTCCCTGCTGCCGAAGCTATCAGTCTCAGCTACAATATCCTGCAAGCAGCCCGCTTGCGTATGTCGAAGACCGAGTTCATCTCGTGCCCCTCCTGTGGCCGCACTCTGTTCAATCTGCAGACGACTACCGAGCGTATCAAGTCCCGTATGTCCCATCTCAAAGATGTCAAAATCGCCATCATGGGCTGTATTGTGAACGGTCCTGGCGAGATGGCTGACGCGGACTTCGGCTACGTGGGTTCAGGGCCTGGGAAAATCAGTCTGTACGTGGGCAAAGAGTGTGTCGAACGCAATCTTCCTGAGGAGCAGGCTGGCGAACGGCTCATCCAGCTCATTCAGACTCACGGCAGATGGGCGGAGCCGGTGTAGGGAAAGAGATCAGAACGGAGGAATAGTGTATGGTATGTCAATATGGCAAGTGCTTGCTTTTGGCCAGCATGGTTCTTCTCACTACTGCTTGCTCCCAATACCCAGCAACACAGAGTGAAGATTTTCGGTGGAACCATTCTGATCGACTCAGAGATGGCTCGTGATCAGCGATGCGTGGCGCGGAGCGCTACGAACAGCGCCTTGTGAGTGTGGTGCCTCAGGCGATTCTCGAGGCCCCTGCTGGAAACAGCCCATCGGGAGGCGGCTCAATTGCGTGACTAGGCTCCAGTGGTGAAGCCCTGATCCGGCTGGAGTGGCGAATCAGGGCCGCTCGCCAGTGACCTGTGCGCGGTATTTCACAGGTCGACAAGAGTGTAAGGGGAACAAATTATGAAGTCAAGAGACATGGGACAAAATATTTTGTAACCCTTTTGGTATATATAAGAGGGGTAGGAGTGGCACCGCTGCCACCGCCGGCGTGGCGAGTCAGAGCCTCCGCCCATACCTCTGTCTCTCCTCTTAGGTCTCGTGAGACGCTTCCACCCAGAGCTGACCGGCGATTTCCTGCGGATCCAAGGTGGTTGACGTCCACGTGCCTGGCGTATATTTTTCCTCAAGCAGGCACAAGCCATTCGTGCGTAAGGCGTCGGGTGTTTCGGTGGCTCCTTGGAACCACGCTTCCGCTGGGGCTGTACCATCAGAGCTAGACACCCAAATGCGTCCCTCGTTGTCGAGTTCAATCACTAAGTCCATGCGTCTCCTCGCTCGCTTGTGAGTCGTCAAGAAACGGCGGCAAGCGTTCTCCCGACGCCATTCGCCACACGTCAGTCCGCTCGCAGTGCTGTGGCCGCAGTGAAGAAATCTCCGCACCGGAAGATGACAGGGAATACGGATGCAAATAGCAACGGCCATCCTCAGGGATGGCCGCCTCTCATTACGCGTTGACCGAGATGATGCAGCCTACATGGGCACGCACACCGATGCGGAGTACTTACCAGCGCGCCCGGCTAGGCTCACGGCGCGGTTCACGCGGCTTCGCTTCGTTGACCGTTAAGGTCCGTCCCGCCAACTCCTTACCCTGAAGCCCTTGAATGGCAGCTTTGGCGGCAGCGCTGTCGGGCATCTCGACGAAGCCAAACCCACGAGACTGGCCCGTGTCACGATCGGTAATAATACTGACCTTGTCGACCACACCATATGATTCGAAGAGCTGGCGGAGGTCCTGAGTTGTGGCAGTGAACGCAATATTGCTCACATAAATGTTCACGTGAAAGTCCTCTGATGAGAAAGCATGAAAACGATCGCCAGGTCATCCGAACAGTATGCAGAAGCAACAAACGCAAGAGCATGATGCAGGAGAAACGGCGAGAGAGCGCCTCGCAGACATAAGCAAACTCTTCTGTCTGCGTAGGACAGAAAACAGACAATACCACATAATAGCCTTGAAGGCGAGGAGAATATTGCCATGTTGGCTGAAAGGCGCAATGCATTCTCTATCATTATTGCAATGAAGGTTCGTTCCAACCGAAGGCATAAAGGCATATGATGCAGTCTGATTATACGCAAAACCGACACTGCATGGCTCTCAAGCGAGCGATGAGGTACAGTCATGGGGCTGAGGCGCTGGGCAGGATACACTCACATTGCGGCAACCTGCCCACGTCGCGCAGTGCAGCCACAACCCTTGCTCGACCAAATACGCGCGTATGCTCTCGTATTCGGAGAGCGAAAGAGGCATGTCTCTCTATACAAGGAGGGATGTGGGGATGCGAGAGCCGCTCACGACGTCACGTGCGTAAGCGGCTCCTAGGAAGCACAAGTGCGGGGCTAGGTTTTATTGGTTTTGGTCAGCTGTCCGGCGCAGGCACCCGCGACTTTGGCGTTTGGCTCCTTACTGCCCGGCAGTGTGGCCCACCCGCCCTTTTCCACGAATTCCTGCTGCCGCCATGTGCTGGTTTTTTGGAACTCCGTCAGTTTGATGGTGGCATCGGGCTGCTTCATGAAGCTCTCGACGCAAATGGGGGTGAAGGCGGCGACCAGAGCGGCATTCATCCGGTCCTGTGCTAGGGTCTCCGCGGTGCTGCTCAGGGTCCACCCCAACCAACTAAAGCCAATGATCATGGCCCCGATGACGCCGATGACGACCCCCCAGAACCCTGGTTTCACCCATTGAGGTACTTGCATGCACGACTCCTTGCTGTGAGGAGAAAGAGATTTTCACCTTGGTGCCATACAGCATAGCATAAACATATAAAAAATACTTTATATATTATTAACTATTCTTATGATGAAAATTTCAGTTCTGTCGTGAGAATGGATACTATATTGTTGGACATGCCCACCTCGCGGGGTTGGGGCGGTGGACACCCGCGTAAAGGCCCTCAATGTTTGTTGCCCTTAGACCCGTAGCACTGGGTCAGAGACCGTTCCCATTCCAGCCATGGTGGGCAGGTGATATTCAGTATAGAAGGTAGGTCAAGAATTATAGATTGTACAAGGTTGTCGCAGGTTGGTTATTGTACCGCTATGGTGCCGGAGACATCACTAAAAACCGACAAAACGGAGCAGCCACACCCCAGGTGTCTGATCAATGATTCTTGATTTTCTTGGGGTTTGGTTGTTGGGGGAGGGTGAGCGACGGGATTTGAACCCGCGACCACTGGAGCCACAGTCCAGTGCTCTGCCAGCTGAGCTACGCCCACCCCAGATGTGTAGGAGGTCATAAGTATACAAGGAACCTACGGTGAGGGTCAAGGCTGAGGCAGACACACCGGAAGGAATCATACAAACAGGACGTTGGTGAAGGAAACAATGCCACCCGCTGGGTCGTGCGCATAGTCGTAGTGCAGCATCGCCCCACGGCCACCAGCACCGTCGACTGCCTTCAGCGCAGCGTAAATACAATTAATGCCACAGACACGTCGCTCATTCCGGTCGCGCAGAACAGACTGATAGAAGCCAGTCGCATCGCCCGTAAGGGCATGTCGGAGATCCTCTCTGTCACGTGCCTCAACTTGGCGTAGCACACCGTCGTGGATATCAAAAGAATCGCCAAAGCGTCGGCCCACATGCGCCAGGTCTGCTCCAGCAATCACACTCACCTGACCCGGGGCTGCATCAACCAGATCGCGACAGACGTCGAGAAACGTCTCGACCTCCGGCAGAGGCACCAATGGCGACAACTCCAGGGGGGCCCCAAAGGAAGCACACAGAATAGGGACAATCCGCACGGCAGAACTAAACAGGTACGATAGCATCACGGCCTGGAACTCGATGGAATGCTCGGTGCGATGCACCATCTCGTATGCATAGGGATCCCAGGTACATACGGACTCCAGCTGACGCACAATCTCCTGGTCGGTCTCGAGCACGCCAAAAGGCGTGGCAAAATGTTTCTTCGTCAGCAGAAATGGCACGGGAGGCGAGGCATGGGCTACCCCAAAGATGAAGACCGTGGTGGGCTGCCCTTGCTGATAGAAATGCCAGTATCCATGCGCATATGAGTGCCCACCACGGTGAAAATCAATGTGGGGGGTAATGAGACAGCGCGCCGGCAGGGTCTGACGACGCGACGTACCACTCCACGCTCCCGGTCCACCATCCCGCACGAAGAAGTTATCAAGAAAGGCGCGGAGCTGGCCCGGCTCACCAGGGTACGCTTTCCCCGCCAAATAGGCAGGACGGACCGTCGACTGCGTATACTCGTCAACGATGCGCTGCTGGAGTTCAGCAAAACGGGCGGTCTGTAAGAAGCCATTTTCGTCTAGATACATCACAATACGATGAATGTCATCGGCCAGCAGGATATGCCCACCAAATTGCTTGGCAAACGCATACTGGATATCGACAATGTCATTCCGCCCATCGAGTTGGCAGGCAATAAAAAAGGCTGGAGGGGTGAGCATGATTTGCCCCTCAACCACGCCTTCGGGGTCGCGCAAACAGATATATTGTTGCCCTTGGTGCGCAACAGGAAATGCATCGACGTAACGGAGTGCTGGAAGTGCCATGGGGGGCAAGGATACCCCAAACGTTTGGGAGCGTCAACACGTCACTATTGCCCCCCTTTCCCCTTGCAATCTTGGTAGGGCCATGTTACGAACAGTACAGCGGCAGTCTCGCTGTTGTTGCATTATAGCTTTTGCATATCAATGGTTTATCCAGGGGATACGCCGAGCAATCCCCTCATCTACTGCAACAGTACTGCAACCCGCTTTTCATCCCCTCCCTGTGAAAGCCGCATTGAGCGTCGCTGCCGCTTGCTTCTCCAAGTCTAAACTCACGTGCGTGTACACATCCAGCGTCATCCTGATGCTACTGTGTCCTAGCATGGTCTGCACCACTTTAGGGGACACGCCTTGCTCTAGCATCCATGTCGCAAACGTGTGCCGCGCATCATGCAGGCGAATCGCAGGTAAGCCAGCCCGTTGCAGCGCTTGGGTGAAATAGCGGTGCATACTGCGTGGATCAATCGGCCCGCCATCGGCCTGAGCGAATACAAGGCCATGGTCCTGATACCCTGGCCCCAGCAGCAGTTTCTCTTCAGCCTGGTGTGCCCGGTGCTGGCGCAAGGCCGCAAGACAGGCTGCTGGAATTGGCATTGCACGACGGGATTTTTCCGTTTTCGGCTCGTGGAAGCTCAGGCGTGTCTTTCTCCCCCCTGTAGCGTCACGATTGTAGATGCGCACGAGAATTTGACGCACATGCATAATACCAACGTGCATATCGACATCGTGCCAGCGCAGCCCGAGCAGTTCCCCACGTCGCAGCCCCATCATAAAGAATGCAAGGTAGGCTGCATACAAGCGGTCACCCTGGAGCGCGGACAACAACTGCGTCGTGACTTGCGCTATGGTGAAGGTCTGCATCTCTTTCTGTGGCTGGCGCGGTAATTCGGTCAATCGACACACATTCCGCACGACCAGTTGATTCTTCTCAGCCTGCGCAAGCGCATGCGAGACAATTTTATGATGCAATACGATGGTCGAGGCTGCGAGTCCCTGTTGCGCCTTCTCAGTGTAGTACTGCTGTAGATGCTCTGGCCGCAAATCCCGCAGATCTATATGCCCTAACATAGGATGTACATGGCGTCTGATGATGATCTCATAACTATCGAGCGTACTTGGACGGATACGCGGACGTTTATAGTGTTGCAGCCACGTCTCTAACCATGCCCCTAAGGTGAGCTTGTGGGGAGTAACAAACGTCCCTTGCTGCCGCTCCTGCAGCGCTTTGGTGAGTTTCTCAGCGACTTCTTGCCGTGTCTTACCATAGAAGGTGGCGCGCTTCAGCTTTCCGGTCGCTGGATCACGCCCAATGGTCACCTGCGCCATCCAGAGCCCATTCTTACGCCGTGTGATAGAACCTTCATTGTTCCCGCGTTTCTTGGCCATCGTTCATCGTTTCCTCTGTTAGGAGTTATCCTGTGTGCAAAAGCAGCCAGGGATACGTGCTGTCCCTGGCGTTCGAACCTATGCTCCCTCCTGCTCACATGCTTATAGGCGTCGTAGGCACCTCTAAAGCGCAACGTCTGTAGACACACAGACAGATCAGTGATCCATCGCTATTTCGACCGTAAAGGAATCGTTCATGAAGGTATGGCCTTCACCCTGTCGCATGAAATGGGCCCCGTGCGACTGTCCACTCCTGTATAAAGAAGTGAAGAGGAACGTCAGGCCGAGGACGGCCTGCCAACTGAGGGCACACAACCCGTATAGGAATCGGTTCGTCCTGCTCGCGGCACCCTGTCAAGTCGACCCAACCAGTTCACGTGTGGGCATGACGCACCCTGAGTCGGAGCCCTTGCGTTCCTTGGACTCATCTCCTTTCACCTTGAGGAGGGCGGTGTCATGCAGGTGCTCCACCCAATCTGTTCATGTAGCGGTTTTTATAGAGTTACATCCAAATCGAAGACGAGTGGACAGTGGTCACTGCATTGCTCCTGGCCCCACGGCACGGGTTTGCATGTCCTAACAGCGCTGACGAGCGCGTCACTGACAAAGACGTAGTCGGTTTGCCACGGCTTCGGTTGTGTGCTCCGCCTGTGCCATTGTGTCTGTACATGCTGGCAGGGCGTATCGTCACAGGGACAGCCTGCTAGCGGACCGCGTGCTGGCTGCTCCAAGGCAAGATAATCTACCAGGCCAAGGCTCGCGAAGCGCTCAAACGCATTGCGATGCCGTCTCCTAGCCGGTTCCTCAAATTGTGTTGAGAGATTCAGGTCGCCCGCCAGTATCACCAGCGGTGTGCGTCTTCGCGGGGGATCGAAAAGGGGCGTGAGGTCGGAGAGATGCCGATGGACAGTGGTAATCGCCTGACTTTTCCGTATCGTGATTGCAGCAAGTATGGGTGCTGATTTTCTGATAATCCTCCATGA
>Ga0075418_10005559_pt1 | contig 14274 bp, 12 predicted proteins | sample SoiMetdeltSBSDD2_FD_81776 | JGI IMG/M metagenome (GOLD analysis project Ga0075418, IMG submission 81776) | Bulk soil microbial communities from a Populus tree surrounding site in Tennessee, USA - Soil MetaG P. deltoides SBSDD2 | ecosystem: Environmental > Terrestrial > Soil > Tree plantation...
CGCATTGCGGAGCTCACGCGCTCGCTGCCCGCGTCGTCGGACACGTCGCACCTTGTTGATCTCGGTTGCGGCATCGGCGCGAGCCTGTGCTACCTCGCCGAGCGGCTGCCGATCCGTGCAACTGGAATGACGTTGAGTTCGGTACAGGCGCGATTGGCGAATGAGCGCATTCACGAGGCGCGGCTGTCGGACCGTGTGACCTGCATTCAAGGCGACTACTGTGACATTCCCTCGAGCGTTGAGCGCGCGGACCTTGCGTACGCGATCGAGTCGTTCGTGCACGCTCCTGCGCCGCACCTTGTATTTGCCGCTTGCGCCCGACTGATTCGACCGCGGGGTCTTTTGGTGATTTGTGACGACTTCAGGCGCGCAGCCGCGGACCAGGCTGCTGCACGCGCGATTGACCGGTTCCGGCGAGGATGGCACATCAACACACTGCTGTCCCGCGAGGAGCTGCGGAATATTGCCCAAGCGGCAGGATTCGAGCACGAGTGGACGCACGACCTGTCGCACGCACTGGAGATGAGCCGGACGCGTGATCGAGCAATCAAGGTGATCGCCGCGGTCGCCGGTTGGATTCCGTTCTCCGCCGAGCGAGTGGATTATCTGCTTGGCGGAGCTGCGCTGCAGGAGTGCCTGATGAACGGATGGATTGGCTACGACCTCGCAGTGTTCCGAAAGCGCGAGGGCAATCCGCAGCGGTGACGCATCACCGCGGTGCCCGAGGGGAGTGGCTGCCGACGGCCGTCTTACGAAACGTCGCGGACACGGGAAAGTGGTCGGACACTTCGCCACGGCCATCCAGGTTCGACACGTCGAGGACGTCCGCCGACTCCAATATCAAGCTGCTGCCCGGCTCATAGAACACGTAGTCGATGCGCGACACCCGGCGGCCCGGGCGTGTGGCGCCCGACGCGACACCTGTCACGTGGCCGTGCGCCGCAGCATCGGCCCATGCATCCCGGTAGCGTGTCCTGACCGGCCCAAGCTCGACGGAGTCGGGCTGCGCGTTGAGATCGCCCATCAAAATGCCAGGCCCCTGCTGTGCTGTCCACGGCAGCAGGACGCCCAGCTCGTGGATCCGATCACGCTGGTTGTCGCGATTCGCTGCGAGATGCGTGACGATGACCGGAACATTGGGCATCGCCGCCGTACGCACTGCGAGCCCGACGCGTCCTTCGGATAATCGCACCGAGCTCGATGACAGGATCGGACCCGCCACGAAGATGGCCAGCCCTTCGGTGGCTACGTCAGATCCGCGGCCGCGCGAGAGGCAGTCGCGATTGTCCGTGACCCACGCCTTCGCGTGAACATGCGTCCAGGGACGATCGGTTCGCTTCCGGAGGCCCTCGACGATGAGCGCCGGCTGGTCATCGCAGTGGAAATCGGGGTGGTTCCTCATCGCCTCCTGCACGCCAACGACGTCAGCACCGAGCCGTTGAATTGCGTCGATTGTGCGGTCGAGGTTGTAGTGGCCTTCCCGATCCGCTCCCTTGTGAATGTTGAATGTGGCAACCCGAAAAGTAGTGGGGGCGTCAGGCGCCGTGGAAACTCGGCTGCCCGAGGCGCCGGTCAGGGCGACGACCGAGACGACGAGTGCGGCGCCAATTCTCCGCATGCCTCTGAATTCTTGTCTTGCGTTGCGAGTCTTGAGCCTCAAAACTCAGAACTCAAAACTCAAAACTCAATACTCAATACTCAATACTTCAAATAACCTGCCTAACCGCCCCCGGAACTGCATTCTGAACCGCGTCCGCTTGCAAGCTCAGATCGCAGTCGAACAGGACGTCACCGCCCATACGGAAGACCCGATAGCCGGGCCGGCGACAGTCCCGCAATCGAACCTGCGGAGCGAGCCGCACCGTCGGGCGACCCTCGCCAATGAGGACGGGCGCAATCGCAATCTGCAATCGGTCAAGAAGGTCGGCTTCGAGAAACCGCGACACAGTTACGCCGCCACCCTCCACGAATACACGCGCGCAGACGCGATCATGGAGCAAACGAAGTGCCTGTGCCGCCTCATCGCCAGGCGCACCCTCGTCAATAGCGGCGATCACGGCGCGACCCATGTGGCTCTCGCCCGGCGCAACTCGCGATCGCGCGCAGATGTACAACGTCGGAGCCGTCCCATCGCTAAACAGACCGAAAGCTGGCGTCAAGCGCCGTCTGGGATCGAACACGACGCGCAGCGGATTTGGTCCCGGCACGAGTCGTGTGGTGAGCTGCGGGTCATCGGCGGCCACGGTGCCAGGACCGACGACGACGGCGTCGCATAGCGCACGCATGCGGTGCAGGTGGACGATGTTGTCGTCGCCGGTCACTGTCTGCGAGTCGCCAGATCGCGTCGCGATAAATCCATCGAGGCTCTGGCCGAGATGGCCCACGGTCAGCGGACGTGTCGCCGTTCCGCTGCAGATCGGCAGATACAGACTGAGCAGCTCCGATCGCGCGTCGTCTGACCGGAGTCGTGACTCCCACCCTACCCCAGGACGCCACGCCAGGACGGCGTTGGAGTTCTCGGCTGGCACCGGCCGCAGCCCTTCCGCTTCGTCTTCCCCGAACACTTCGAGCCGATTGCCTCTGTCGAGTCTGTCGGCTCGCGCGCTTGCCGCACGAAGCAGACTCCAGGCTGCATCCAAGGCCGATTCATCTTGCAGCGCAGACGCTGTCGGGGAGGACATATAGCCTCGTCACTTTGACACGGCAGCGTTGAAATGCCAAGACAGCGCGCCCCCGGCCGCCAGACGGCGCGGCCCGTTCGCGCCTGCGTCAAAGGCATCCTGTTCATGTTGTGCAGCGCGTCGACCCGGGCTCACCTGCTAGAATCCGTCGATTCGACTAAATCTCGGCACGGACCCCGGCCCAAAACAACTTCTGCCTCCATGCCGCGGTGTCAGTGAACAAGAAGGATTGCTCCGATGAATCCAAACAAGGCACTGTGGGAGAAGGGCGACTTCACGCGCATCGCGGAGACCATGCGAGAGAGCGGAGAAGCGCTCGTCAAGGGTTTAGGCATCACCAAAGGATTGCAAGTGCTGGATCTTGGCTGCGGAGACGGAACGACGGCGCTGCCGGCAGCGAGGCTCGGCGCCGACGTGCTGGGGGTCGACATTGCCAGGAATCTCGTCGAGGCCGGGAACAAGCGCGCGCAGGCGGAGGGGCTCACCAATTGCAAGTTTCAGGAAGGCGATGCGTCCAATCTGCACGATCTCAAGGATCGAAGCTTCGACCTCGTCGTAAGCATCTTTGGCGCGATGTTCGCGTCCAAGCCCTTTGACGTGGCCAAAGAGATGGTGCGCGTGACCCGGCCCGGGGGGCGCGTCATCATGGGGAACTGGATTCCCAATGATCCAACGCTGGTGGCGCAGATTCTGAAAATCAGCTCCGCGTACTCCCCTCCGCCGCCGGAGGGCTTCATCAGCCCGATGACTTGGGGTGTTGAGAGCAACGTGATCGAGCGGTTTGGCGGCGCTGGGATTCCGAAAGACAAAGTCTCGTTCGTCCGAGATACGTACACCTTCAACTTTCCCCATACGCCATCCGAGTTCGTTGCCGCATTCCGGCGCTACTACGGACCCACCATGAATGCCTTCGACGCGGCCGAACAGAACGGTCGCGCAACCGATTTACAGCGAGAGCTGGAGGCATTGTTCGACAGCCAGAACAAGAGCCCGCGCAAGGATGCCACGTCGATTCCAGCAACCTTCCTGCGCGTGACTGCTGAGGTGTGACAAGGGTGGAGTTGCCGCAGGCTGTCTTGGTTGATCTCGACGACACGATCGTCGACGGCAGCGCCGTCGTGGACTGCTGGGAGGTCGCCTGTGAGTGCTGTGGTCCCATAGTCGATTCGCAGACGCTGCTGGCAGAGATTCTTCGCCTGCGAGATTGGTTCTGGTCGGACCCTGAGCGCCACCGGGTGGGCCGTCTCGATCTGCGCGCTGCGCGACGACAGATCGCGGAGATGGCGGTTACCAACATCGGCTGCGATGACCTCACGCTCGCCGCTCGAATCGCGGAACGATACGACGATTGTCGCGACAGGCGGACCGCGCTCTTTCCAGGCGCCGTAGACGTGTTGACATGGCTGCGGGCAAACGGCTGCCGACTGGCACTCCTGACCAATGGCGCTACGGACGCTCAACGCGAAAAAATCGAACGGTTTCGCCTGGCGCCGCTGTTCGATTTGATCCTGATCGAGGGAGAGCTCGGATTCGGCAAGCCCGACGAGCGAATCTATCGTCTTGCGCTGACCGAACTGGCTGCGACACCACGACACACCTGGATGATCGGAGACAATCTGGAGTTCGACGTCGCGCAACCTCAGAAGCTCGGCATCACCGGCATCTGGGTCAACGCAACGGGAGCGGGACTTCCTGCCGACTGCGACATCTGCCCGGATCTCGTCATCAGGAGACTGGCGGAGCTGCGGGAGCGCATACGGCTCCCACTATCGGACGGCAGCATGCCGGTGGACTCAGAAGGCTAGATTTCTAGGGCCGGTGATAGCCCGCTAGTGTTTCGGACCGTCGAGCAGCCGCATTTCCCAGCGGTCGAGACGTTGATTGGTGCCAGCAACGACACGGCGAATCATTGTCACTTCCCGCATCAGTCCTACCGTTCGGTCGAACACAAACGTTCCATCATCGTTCATGTCAATCGGTGGCACTTTCGCGAGTTCGCTCGGAGGGATCGGTTTTCCCGCCTGCTTGATCAGCGATTCAGTCAGACGTAGCAGCGCTGTGCTGTCATATGTCGTCTCGGTGGTCAACGACACTGAGTTCGTTGTGATCGAATCCATGCGTACGCGAAATATTCCCGGGATCACTCCGCCGCCAAACGGACTCGGCTGCTGGAGCTCGATCTCCGCGACCTCGCCTGACGCCAGCGAAACGCCATTCAGTCCGAAGTAGATTCCGGCCTCTCGCGTCGCTGATGAGACCAAGGCTTCCGGGGAGAGCACCTGATTCATGAAGCTCACCATTGCCGTGCGCTCGTCGTCCGGAATGCCTGCCAATATCTGCTGAACAATCGTATCCATCATCGACTTGAGCTTTGGCAGGATCTCGTCCTGGTTGGCGAGGCCCGTCAGTTCACCGTCGGCGTTCAACGTGAGGCGGAAACGCAGGCCGCGGACAGCTTCGACGGCGGCCATCACCACCGGATTCTGTGCGAGTTGCTGATTGTCCACTACGGTCTCGCCTGGCACCCAGTCGAGAACGTACCCGTCGGCGCCGGCGGATGTGACACGGACACTGATGACCGTTCTGCTCGTGCTGTTCTGCTGGGGTTGCGCGGAATTGTCACGAGTGCGAACGAGTGCCAGCCGGAATTCGTCGCCAGCGGCCAGTTTCGGCGCAATCGTGACGTCCTGCGCAAGCGCGAGACCGGGGACGACGCTGAGCGTGAGCGCCAGACACGCGACAACTACCCCCCTGCCGGTCGTCAGCCTCCGCCGTTCCAGAGCCGCTCCTGTCGATAGACGGCGATTCCATGTGTAAATTCGGTTCTTCACGTACTCATTTTCGGAACGATCAGGGTGAGAATGCAGCGTTCAAACCGATAATTCCGGCGTGGGCGCTCTGAAAATCATGCTGGTCGCGGTCCAAGCACTGTCTGTGCCTCCGCTCGTCGGGCTGTGGGATTTCACCGGGGTCGCCGGCTATGCGACGGGGCCGGTTGACGCGGTCCCTGTTTACCTGACTCCAACAACGTCTGCCGCAGTCGTGGCGCATCTTGATACCAGTGGCATCTCGTTGGCCGGCGGGACGCGCTCGTGCGAATGGATCCGTGATCTCGATGTGCCGACGCGTCCACGTGGGTGCGTCTTCACGGAATCGGACTATGAGATTCCGTCGCTTGCAGTGTTCGATCGACGGAACGGGTGGGTTCGTATTGCGCTCGACAATGACGCGACCCGGTTTGGCTGGGTGCGCGAGTCGGACCAGTTTCACGCGATGTTCGATTTGCTGGCCGGTGACAGTCGGTTGACCTACTTGACACCCACCTGGGATGGAATGCTGTTCGAGTCGCCTGCATTCACGGCGCGGGGTCGCAACGCACGGACCGCACGCACGTCGGACACCATTGGCCGCGGGAACGCCGAAGTGCCTTATCGAGCGATTGGCCGCGCCGTGGTTCAGGAGCGCCTCTGGCTCCACGTCGAAATCCTCGACGAGGTGTGCGGCAACCAGGACCCGCGGGTGATCGACACGGGATGGGTACCGGCTCAATCGCCGGCCGGCGCCCAGTGGGCCTGGTACTGGTCGCGAGGCTGCTGAAGGCAAGTAGATTTCGATGCTCGATCGGATCCGCTTCTACGATCGCACGCTGCAGCGGTTATCCCGCCGCCAACTGCTGAACGTGGCATGGAGGCTCGGCGCCGCCGCCATCGCACAGTCTCTGTGTCCCCTCGAGGCGCGAGCTCAGCGACCCACGTTCAAGGCGTATCCGTTCACGCTTGGCGTGGCATCAGGCGATCCCTGGCCCGACAGCGTCGTACTCTGGACCCGGCTCGCGCCGGAACCACTCGAAGGCGGCGGTATGCCGGCAACCAGCGTCGCGGTGCAGTGGGAAGTGGCTCGCGACGAGGCGTTTCGAACGGTCGTCAGAACCGGTACCGCTTCAGCACCGCCAGAGCTTGGCCATGCTGTGCACGTCGAGGTCGGCGGGCTCGAGCCGGGCCGCGAGTACTGGTATCGATTTCGAGCCGGCGACGAAATCAGCCAGATCGGGCGGACAAAGACCGCGCCCACCGCTGGAGCCAACGTGGATCGGCTTCGTTTCGCAGTGTGTGGCTGCAATCACTACGAAAACGGGTACTTCACGGCATTCCGCCGGATCGCCGAGGAGCAGTTCGATTTCGTCATTCACACCGGCGACTACATCTACGAGGACGGAGCGCGGGCCGGCCGCGTACGGCAGCACCGCGGCGGAGAGATTTTCTCGGTTGTCGACTATCGCAACCGGTACGCTCTCTACAAGAGCGACCCTGACCTGATGGCGGCGCACGCGTCCGCTCCATTCGTCGTCACCTGGGACGATCACGAAGTGGACAACGATTACGCTGGCGACAGGGACGAACACGGCACGCCACCCGAAGTGTTTCTCGTACGGCGCGCTGCGGCGTACCAGGCGTACTTCGAAGCCATGCCGCTGCGGGCGTCGATGGTTCCGACAGGGCCCGACATGAGGCTGTATCGCCGGCTTCTGTTTGGGAATCTGATCGATCTCCGCATGCTCGACACGCGCCAGTTCCGCTCGGATCAGGGTTGTGGTGGAGGGTGGGTCACAAATTGCGTGGCGGCCCACGACACCAATCGCACGATGCTGGGGAACGATCAGGAAAAGTGGCTGTTCGACAATCTTGCACGCACCCGGGCCACATGGACCGTGCTGGGCCAACAGGTGCCGACCTTCAGCCGCGATGCCGCTCGTTTCACTCCCGCCGGCGGTAGATTCGCGATGGATAAATGGGATGGTTACGTGGCAGCGCGGCAACGACTGTACGCGCGGCTCAAAGAGACAAAGACTCCAAATCCCGTAATCCTGTCGGGCGACGTCCACTTGCACTACGGAGCGGATCTCAAAGAGGACTACGCCAATCCAGCCTCGCCCACCATCGGCGTAGAGCTGACGAATACGTCGGCCTCGTCGGAAGGTGACGGCTCGGATGTAGCGCCGAACTGGGAGACGATTCGCGGAGACAATCCCCACATCAAATACCACAGCGCACGGCGTGGATATGTCGCCTGTTCCGTGACTCCGGTCTCGCTGCGAGCCGACTTTAAGATCCTCGATCGCGTGAGTATTCCAGGCGCGCCCGCCCACACCGGAGGCTCTCTCCTCATCCAGGCGGGTCGGCCCGGCGGCGTGCTCGCCTAGCGGCGTCCGAAACCCAACGCGGACAGGATGCGGCAGGCGCCATCGGCGACCCCCGAATCTTTCGCGGCAGGTGGCACGAGCCGTGCCTCCATCAGGTCTATCCCTTCCAAAGCGTCTGAATTGCTGACAGTTGTTGCATACGGTTGCACAACGACCGTCAACAGGAGGACACAATGACGGCTCGCGCCCTACCGGACACGGATGTCGCCGTGCGGCTTCTTCTCGTCGAAGACGATGCACGATATGCAGGCTTCATCGGGGCGACGTTGATGGGCGCTCCATCCGCCCATTTTCAGTACGATCACGCCGCGTCGATCAGAGCCGCCGTCGAACGGCTCTCGCATGCGGCATACGATCTCGTCTTACTCGATCTCGGTCTTCCCGACGTCATAGACCTGGACGGTCTGACCACTGTCGTCAACCTCGTTCCAGACGTCCCCGTCGTCATTCTCAGCAGCGCCGAAGATGAAGCGCTGGCACTTCGCGCGGTCAAGGCTGGCGCGCAGGACTACCTGTCGAAAGGCACCACCACAGGAGAAGTGCTCGCCCGAAGCATCAGGTATGCGATCGAGCGGAAGCACTCCGAGCTCCAGATAAAACGTCTCGCCTACCGTGACAGCCTGACGCAATTGCCGAATCGCGCGATGTTGATGGAGCACCTCGATACAGCGCTCAAGCGCGCACATCGCGAGCGGCACGTCGCGGGACTGTTCTTCATCGACATCGATCATTTCAAGCAAATCAACGATACGCTCGGACATCAGGCCGGCGACGACGTACTGCGTCAGTTCGGGGACCGGCTTCGACGCTCGCTCCGGAACAACGACACGCTGGCGCGTCTGAGTGGCGACGAATTCATCGCGGTCGTCGAGGTCAAACGCCGCGCCGGCCTCGTTCCAATCGCGGAAAAGCTCCAGCAGCAGCTGAAGGCACCGTTCGTGATTTCCGGTCGAGAGCTCTTCGTGACTGCGAGCATTGGCGTGAGCTCGTATCCAAGCGACGGCGGCGACCCCCAGAAACTGCTTCGAAACGCCGACCGCGCCATGTATCGCGCGAAAGCCGAGGGACGCGATGTCTATCGGTTCTATACCACTCGCGTCCAGGGCGACGGCGCATCAAAGCTGGCGTTCACGAGCGGCCTTCGCCGTGCAATCGACCGTGGTGAACTTCTCTTGCACTTCCAGCCGCTCGTCGATCTTCGCACCGGACGGATCGACGGCCTTGAGGCGCTCGTGCGGTGGCAGCATCCCACCATGGGACTGATTCCGCCTGCCGATTTCATTCCCGTGGCTGAGGAGAGCGGGCTGATTCTGTCCATCGAACGATGGGTGCTCCAGGCCGCGATGACCGAAGCTCGCGTGTACGAGCGCGGACAGGCGTTGAAGCTCGCGATCAATCTGTCCAACCGACACTTCGAGCACCCCGAGCTGCTGAACGAGCTCAAAGAGATCACGCGAACGGTCGGATACGATCCCGAGTTGCTCGAACTCGAGCTCACCGAGCGCGGGCTCATGCATCATCCGAAGCGGGTTCTCCGCCATCTGAAGGCCTTCCGTCGTCTCGGCATTCAGGTCGCCGTAGACGACTTCGGAACCGGATATTCGTGCCTCGGCCTGATGAAGCAGTATCCGCTGCATGCGCTGAAGATCGACCGATCCTTTGTACGGAATTGCGCGACCGATCAAACCAATGGGGCACTCGTTGCGGCGATTATACGCATGGGCCACGCACTGGGGCTGAGCGTCACTGCCGAAGGCGTTGAAACGGCCGCGCAGCTTGCGTACTTACAGCAGCAGCGATGCGACCGTGCGCAGGGTTCCTATTTCAGTCGTCCGATCCCGGGTCCTGAACTGGCCAGAATACTGCGTCGCCACGAAATGCGTCGCCACGAAAGACGCGGGCCGCAGAAGCTCTGCCTGAGCTGGTGAACAAGAACCGCGCAGTCAACCACAGATCTGCAATTCGGTAGTTGCCGACCGAATCAGATTCCGCGGGTATCGGCCATTTCCATGCCGGTACCGCGCTTGCGGTGCGCGTCGCGACGTCCAGTTCGAACCCACAGGCTGGACGGCTCCCACTAGATGTCTGGCGTGAAGAACCGCAGGGTCCACATCGGCCGCCGACGCCTTTCGCTGCGGCGATGGGTGCCCTACGCCCTGCTGCTGGTCGGGTTGTTCCTGACGTTTACAATTGCGCTCTACGTGGCGCTCACCATTGATGGGCGAGCACGCGTCGCATTCCTGAACAGCGTCGAGGGAACGCGCCAGCAGATCGAGGGCCGCCTGAGCGGCTATCTCGAGGTAACCCGCGCAGCAGCGGCGTTGCTCTCTTCGAGCATCGAGACCAACCCTGCGGAGTTCCGCGCGTTCGTCTCCAACCTCCAGCTCCCCGAGCGATATCCAGGACTCGAGGGCATTGGCTTTTCACAGCGGGTGGCGCGGCGAGATCTCGGCGCCACCGTACGCGCAATCAATCTCGACAGGAGGATGGGCCGCCTCAGCGTGTCACCCCGCGGCGATCGTCCGGAGTACTACCCGATCATCTTCCTCGAGCCAATGCACGGCAACAATCGAGAGTCGCTCGGGTTCGACATGTGGACCGATCCAACCCAGCGGGCAACGATGGAGCGTGCCCGTGATTCAGGACAACCGACGTTGTCCGCCAAGGTGGGCGCCGGCACGCCAATTGACAAGGGCATATCAGGCGGCTTCATCGTTTATGTGCCGATCTACCGCACGGGAGCATCCATTCAGACTGTCGAGGAACGCCGACAGGCGCTCGTCGGGTTTGTATTCAGTCCGTTCCAACCCGTTGCGCTCTTCAGCGCCATCGGCGACGAGATGCCGTCGGTCGCATTCGAAGTGTACGACGGCGCCCTGCCGCAGCCCGCTGCGTTGCTTCACCGGTCTGCCGATCGAACCGGCCCCCTCGGGTATAAGTCCACTCGACTGGTGCACGTGGCTGGCCGCGAGTGGCTGATGATCCTGACGTCTCTCGGCGGAACGGTTGTAGGGTTTCCACCGGCGGCCCGTTGGACCCTGATCGCGGGGATGCTGCTGTCGCTAATGTTGTTCGTGACGACGCGGGTGCAAGTCGGGGCGTGGGAGTCGGCGGCGCGCCACCAGATCGTTCTCGAAGCGTCTGAGCGGGCTCTTCGGGAAAGTGAGGCGCAGCTTCTCGATCTCGTCGTGCGCGAGCGAGAAGCGCGCACCCAGGCTCAGGAAGCGGACCATTCGAAAGACGAGTTTCTAGCCGTACTGTCCCACGAGCTACGTACACCGCTCAATGCCGTTTTGGGATGGCTTTCGATGCTGCGGACCGGATCGCTGCCTGAGGATCGACGTCGCCACGCGCTGGAAGTCATCGACCGGAATGCGCGTCTTCAGGCCCACTTGATCGAAGACCTCCTCGATGTCTCTCGCATCGTGACTGGCAAAATGCGGCTCGACCTTCAACCGATGACCGTCGCGTCCACGGCGGCGGCCGTGGTCGATGCGTTGCGGCCGGTGGCCGACGAGCGAGGCGTCCATGTGCACACGGCGATCGCGCCCGGGACAGGCGCCATCGCCGGCGACGCCGCCCGTATTCAACAGATCATCTGGAACCTGCTGTCCAACGCGATCAAGTTCACACCGCGCGATGGACACGTTTCCGTGGCGCTCACCGAGGAGAGCGCGTTCGTGCAGCTGAGCGTCAGCGACACAGGCGTTGGAATCGATCCTGAGTTCCTGCCGCATATGTTCGAGCGGTTTCGCCAGGCTGACAGTTCGACGACAAGGGCCCATACCGGCGTAGGCCTTGGCCTCGCGATCACGCGGCATCTTGCAGAACTGCACGGCGGCTCCGTCCAGGCGCACAGCGACGGACCGAATCGCGGCGCCACATTCATCGTTCGTCTTCCGGCCAAAGCCGCATCATCGGCCACGTAGCACATCCTTTGCTCCAAATGTCGGTCTGAGGGGTTTTGGCCTGTTTTTCGGGCCGTGCGCGCCTATGGCGATCACAGAACCGTGATCTCGAGGTCGATGTTCGCACGCCGCGAGGAGGTGCACAGATGGGTCGTTATGCCGCCACCGTTGCCCTGCTGTTGATGATGGGCGCATCGCCGGTGCACGCCCAGAAGGGTATGTTCGTCGTCACGTCGATGTCGGCCGACATTCACAAGGCTCCGAGCACCGGCAGCGCTGTGATCGGGAAGGCGCCTCGCGGAAAGGCCTTCGAGGTCAGGCGGGAGCTCGGAAGTTGGGTTGCGGTCGCATGGCCGGAAGGCGACGCCGGCGTCGGCTATCTGCACATGACATGGGGCACGATGTCCGTTGGCTCCGCTGCCGAGGCGAGCCGCGCTTCAAGCGCGACTTCGTCGGCGGTGCCGTCGACCTCACAGTCGGAGCCGTCCACGACCGCCAACCAACTCGGTCAGACGCCGGGTACACGCGCCGTGTCCGGGCCGGCTCCATCTCTCCCGTCGCATGTCATTGGATTAGGTGGCCGGCTGGGCACCCAGGCGCTCGGTTTTGCGGCCACCGGACGCGCATGGACACAGCGTCGTATAGGGGCGCAACTCGAACTAGGCAAGTCTACATACACGACCGCGTTCGGTGGCGCGCAGCTGAGTGCTATGCAATTCGCGCCGAGCGTCATTTTCTCGCCCCGCAACCTGGTGACGAATGCCGTCTGGACACGTCCATACGTCGGGGGCGGCGTCAACTTCTATCGGTCAACATTCAGCAGCTCGCCCGGTTTCCCTGAGGTGGTTGACAGCGGCGTCGGCTCGCAGATGTTCGGTGGAGCGGAGCTCACCTGGGCGAACCTTCCGCAAGTCGCGTTGAGCGCGGACCTCCGTCACCTGTGGGCGCCGACGAGCAACGGCTTCGAGCTGGGAGGCACGGGCTTCTCGGTGTCGGGCCATTGGTATGTGAAGTAGCGGCCGATAAATAGGGTGTCGGGATCGAAATAAAGGGGAGCACATGAATAACTTCCGAAGCTCGTGCGGTGTTCACGGCGACCGCCTGTGCGGAGGACTTCCCTGGATTGCGGCTGTCGTTCTGCTGCTCACGGCGATGCCCGCACTCGCTCAGCAGCCAGCCGCGGGGCGCGTCAAAGTGGCTTCCGGCGCCGCGTTCATCGTCCGAAGTGGAAACGCTGTTCCGGTCCGCGTCGGTGACGCCGTCTATCAAAGCGACGGTCTGAGAACCGGCACCGACGGCCGTATCGGAATCATTTTGAACGACGACACGCGGGTGTCGCTCGGCCCGAGCAGCGAGGTGAGCCTCGATCGCTTCGCCTACGCTCCGGCGGAGGGGCAGCTCGGGTTCGTGCTTCGCGTCGTTCGTGGCGTTGCAGCGTACGTGTCGGGCCGAATCGCCAAACTCTCGCCCGATTCCGTGCATCTTGAAACACCGGCGGCGATCGTCGGTGTCCGTGGCACAACACTGGCGCTTCGAGTCGTACCGGAATGAACAAGGCGCGGTGGTCCACACTGGTCGTCGGTCTCCTGGCCACGGGGGTGGCATCGGCTTGCGGACAGCTGCGCCTTGGAGCCCCCGAGCGCCCGGGGCAGACGCTCACGGTGCTTCTGCCGGACGATGTCGGGGATAGTCTGGGGCGAGCGACGGTCTCGAACCCCAAAGGCGCAACCGATCTCGATTCGCGCAACGACGCGACGGTCGCCTCCACGAACAGGCGCCCTTCATCCGCAAAACATCTGAGTGACTCAGAGGTACGCCGAATTTTTGGGGACGCGTTGTCGGCCCTGCCGCCGCCGCCGCAGCGCTTTACTCTCTACTTTCGATTCGAGTCGGACGAGCTGACGCCGGGTAGTCGGTCGATGGTGCCGAAGATTCTCGAGGCGATCAAAAATCACCCCGTTCCCGAGCTGCTCGTCGTCGGCCATACGGATACGACGGGCACGACAGATCGGAACTTCGATCTCGGGCTCAAGCGTGCCGAGATGGTCCGTGGCGTCCTGATTGACGCTGGCCTCGACGGGTCGGCGATCGAAATCATCTCGCACGGCGAGACTGACCTGCTGGTCCCAACCGCAGACGACACGTTCGAATCGCGGAACCGACGCGTCGACATTTCGGTCCGGTGAACGTGGGGCCGCGGCGGCTCATCCTTCTGGCCGGATTCGTGCCGACGCTCGCCGTGGTGGCGCTTTCCCTGTACCGGCCAGCCGCACTCACCCGCTTTGAATGGCGCGTATACGACATGCTGGTACGCGCCGCCAGCCCTCGCGCGCCCGGCGGCCATGTCGTCATTGTCGACGTTGACGAGCGCAGCCTGACCACGATTGGCCAGTGGCCCTGGCGCCGCGATCTCGTGGCCGCGCTGATCGAGCAACTGCGGGACCTCGGCGCGGCGGTCGTCGCGCTCGACATCGTTTTCGCTGAG
>Ga0075418_10005562_pt1 | contig 14270 bp, 10 predicted proteins | sample SoiMetdeltSBSDD2_FD_81776 | JGI IMG/M metagenome (GOLD analysis project Ga0075418, IMG submission 81776) | Bulk soil microbial communities from a Populus tree surrounding site in Tennessee, USA - Soil MetaG P. deltoides SBSDD2 | ecosystem: Environmental > Terrestrial > Soil > Tree plantation...
CCATTCCGGACGGCGTCGTTCTCATCGAGGGCTCGACCATCCTGGCCGTCGGTCCCCGAGACGCCGTTCGCGTGCCGCCCGGAGCGGCCGTGGTCGACTGTGCGGGCGGCACCGTGACGGCGGCGTTCTGGAACACCCACGTCCATTTCATCGGCGAGGCGTTCCGCGGAGCGGACACGGCGCCCGCGGAAGGACTCGCCGCCGGGCTGCGGGCCATGCTCACGTCGTATGGCGTCGTCCACGTGGTGGACACCGGCTCCTATCTCGCCAACACCCTGGCGCTGCGTCGGCGCATCGAGAGCGGAGAAGTACCGGGGCCGTCGATTCTCACCGCCGGCTCCGGCTTCGCCCCCGGCGGCGGGAGCCCTTACTACGTCCTACCCGCGAAGATCCCGGAGCTCGCGCGCCCGGAGGACGCCGCGCTGGTCGACGCGGAGATCGCGCGCGGCGGCGACATCGTCAAGCTCTTCACCGGCTCCTTCGCGTCGCCTCGCTCCATCGTGGTCATGCCGACCGATGTGGTGCGCGCCGCCGTCGAGGTCGCTCATCGGCGCCGGCGGCTGGTCCTGGCGCACCCATCGAACAGCGCCGGGGCGCGCGCCGCCATCGAGGGCGGCGTGGACGTTCTCGCCCACACTTTCCCGACCTCGCTCGACGGCACTCCCTGGGACCGCACGCTCCCCGCACTGATGAAGGCGCGCGGCATGGGGCTGATTCCCACCCTCAAGCTGTGGCCGTACGAGCTCGGCCGCGCCGGCCTACCCGCTCAGATCGTCGAGGCCGTCCTCGCCAACGGAGTGGCGCAGACGCGAGCGTTTGCCGAGCTGGGCGGGCAGCTGCTCTTCGGCACCGACGTCGGCTACATGACCGATTACGATCCTACCGACGAATTCACCTACCTCCAGCGAGCCGGGCTCACCTCGGCGCAAATTCTCGAAGCGCTGACCACCAACCCGGCCGCTCGCTTCGCGCACGCCCAGACGGGCCGCCTTGCCCCCGGGCTGGCCGCCGACGTGGTGGTCCTCGATGGCGATCCCACGCAGGACGTACGGCGCTTCGCGCGAGTCCGCCTGACGATGCGCGACGGGAAGATCCTGCATGGAAAGATCCCGTGAGCCGCGGACCGCGATTATTGGTGCTGCGTGCGGGAGGCGTCGATATAGCGACGCCCCGACTGCAGAGCGGTCTCCACGATGCTTCGCTCATCTGCCGCCACTTCAGTGAAACGGACCTGTATACCGCTTTGAGTCTCTGAGCTCCGGTCCGGAGGCCAGACTTCGAGGCCGGCCCGCCAGACCGCCCCGGCCGCGGCCGCGGCCGATGGTGTGATGCGCATGGTCCAGCCGTTGTACTCCGCCACCACGGTGGCGCCTTGTCTCGGCTCGGCCGCCGGGCCGGAGTCTCCATCGCGGTCGGCGGTCGACGCGTCGATGTACGCACGGGCAAACCCAACGGCAGCGGCCACGATTGCGTTCTCGCTCGAGGCGGAGTCGGCAAAGTGCAGGGCGATGCCTTCGTGGCTCTGCGGACTCACGTCCTTGGGCCATGCGTGTACGCGCGCGCGCCACGCGCCACTCGCGGCCCGTGATGGCGTGACGCCGATCGTCCACCCCTTGTGCATGCTCATCACGGTGCGAGTCGCCCGCTGTTCGGGTGGCGCGCTGCCACAGGCGCCGAGAAGGACGAGGGCAAGGACTAGGCTGATGAACCCGGATATCCTTCGAATTGCTTTCCTCCGACAGAAGCCCGCTGCGGCGCCGGCCTGATCTTGGCCTCTCATGATCATCGCACCCCTCGATCAAGTCTTCCTACGATGAAGTAAGGCGGTAATATGGCCCGTGACGGCCTCGTCAGTAGGCGCCCCCGTAGCTCAGGTGGATAGAGCAGCAGTTTCCTAAACTGCGTGCCGGGTGTTCGAGTCACCCCGGGGGCACCAACGCCACTACAACGGGCAGACCCTCTAGGATCTGCCCGTATGTAGCCTTCCCGAGTCCAGACGTCGTAGAATCGCGGGCCGATGCCGCTCCGGGGCCGCGCCGACAGGACGACCGAGAAGATGGGCCGAGGCGGTTTGCCTGCGGAGAGACGATGAAGCCCGTGGACGCGAGCGCGCGCCAGTGGCCACGAGCCCTCGAGTGGCGCTTCCACGAAGAATGCTAAGCGCTGATCGTCCAGCTTCCCCGAGAGACAGATATCCGGTATTACATGGGGTACGTTCGCGGCTCCGCCCCCTCTCGGAGGGAGTCGCGAGGATCGCGCTGCGACGGCGACTTTGTATAACCATCATCGGATTGTTGGGTTTCTGCGGCAGCGCTGCCGTCGGATTGCTGGTCGGTGTTCCTCAGCCGTTTGTCACCGACGAGTTTAGCTATCTTCTCGCGGCGGATACGTTTGCTCACGGACGAATAACCAATCCACCCCATCCCTTGTGGATGCACTTCGAAAGCTCTCAGACCATCCATCGGCCGACCTACATGTCGAAGTACCCTCCTGCTCAAGGAGTCATGCTCGCGATTGGGCAGATAACAACCGGATATCCAATCGTCGGGGTATGGCTCAGCATAGGTCTCATGTGCGGGGCTATCTGCGGGATGCTGTACGCGTGGGTACCACCGCGGTGGGCGGTGCTCGGTGGGCTTCTGGCCGTGGTACACCCCGGTTTTGGAATCAGTGGATATTGGGCGCAGAGCTATTGGGGAGGCGCGGTCGCGGCAACAGGCGGAGCACTGGTCGCTGGTGGGCTGAGGCGGATCATGCACGAGCCTCGCGCGGGCAAAGCAATTCTCTTCGCGATCGGTTTGTTGATTTTGGCAAACAGCCGTCCCTATGAGGGATTGCTCGTCAGTTTGCCGGCGATGTCAGTCTTGGCGGCTTGGATGTTGACGAAGAACGGCCCGCCGACTTCTGACTCCCTTAAGTTCATCATCGTGCCGATCGCGGTCATCGTCGCTTTAGGCGGTGCCGTCATGGCCTTCTATAATCTGCGCATCACCGGCAATGCCCTTCGCATGCCCTATGTAATTCATGAGAGAACCTACGCGATAGCGCCGCTCTTTCTCTTGCAAAGCCCTAATCCGGAGCCGGTCTATCACCATCGAATCCTAAGGGAGAGTCGTCGGCTCGAGCTTGATGCGTACAACGAACAACGCTCGATCCGTGGGTTCCTATCCTCGAAGGCCGGGGTATTGCGGCGCTTATGGGGCTTCTATCTTGGAAGATGGCTCTCACTCCCGTTGCTGGTAATGGCGCCGTTGCTGGCCGCGTGGACATGCCGAAGCCGATGGATGCTTTTGGGTGTTCTGACCGGTGGCGTTTTATTGGGAGGGTTCACCGTGTCAACAGCGGTGTTGGACCACTATGCGGCACCCATTAGCGCGTTGATTTTGTTTTTCGTGCTGCAGGCGATGCGGCTGTGGCGACGGCGTGACAGAACGGTCGGGAAGTTTGTAGCAGCATTAGTGGTTGCATTCTCTTTGTACTCGCTTGCCCGAACGACCCATGCGGCGATGGCGCGAGACTGGTCGTCGGAGTCATCTCATCGGCGGGCCGCAGTCGTGGAACGACTCCACAAGGAGGACGGACTCCATCTCGTCATCGTGCGCTACGGGCCGGGACCGACTAGTCCTCAGATGGAAGTGTGGGTGCGCAACGAAGCCGATATTGATAGGGCAAAGGTGGTTTGGGCACACGATATGGGTGAGGCTCACAATCGCGAACTGATGGATTACTTCAAGGATCGGCGGGTCTGGTTTTTGGACGCGCCTGACCGCGGGCAGAGCCCATCATCCATCCTTACCAGAAAGAGCTGAACGTCCGGGCGGCGTCGGGAGATCGATCCCTGTCACCGCGGTGCCACAAGTATGTTTGCGTCGGCCCATCGATTACCAGCGTGACATCAAACTACCCGAACACGGGGACCGTGAAGGAGGCGCGCGCCCGCAGCCCACATCGGAGCCGCCGTTCGGTCGTATCGGGCACGTGAATGGGTCAGATAGTTGTCCAACACCCGTCAGAGGGTGCTATTGTCCGCCCTTCGATGTCCGGGGAGTCGAGGGCCGATCGCACGAGGCGGAAAGTGCTCGAAGTTCGCCTCTCGGCCCCGACCAAGTACGTCGCCCCCACCGTCGGTATAGGCAATTGCCAGCCGTGCGATGGCTGCGGCGATCCGATCGAACACGCTGAGCGCCTCTACAGCGTCCTGCTGCGCGGCGTCGTCTACCTGCGATTCCACGAGGAGTGCTACGCGGCCTGGGAGGAAATCCAGTCGTAACCCGTGGTTGGTCACATGGTGCTCTACCGCGGAGCGCCCGTAGGATGCCGGTCAGCACGTACGAGAAGATGCTGAGTAAACGACGACCAGAAGCGTCTCTTGCGCGGTCATGGCATCAGCCGCGCTGGATCTCGAGCGGCAGCAGCGTATCGACCAGCGACGCGCCGCCGTCGGCGTAGACGAGCTGGCCCGTGATCCACGCGGCGTCCGGGGAGCACAACAGCGCGACGACGTTGCCGATGTCCGCCGGTGTGCCCATCCGGCCCATCGGGGTCCACCCGTTCGCGTGCCATGCGCGGGCAGTGTCGACGACGGCCTGGGGAAAGCCGTTCAGCACGCTGTCGTCGGTGAGGCCTGGGCTCACGGAGTTGACGGTGATGCCGCGCGGGGCCAGCGCGACGGCGAAGTAGCGAACGAGCGACTCGAGCGCGGCCTTCGCCGAGCCCATCGCGACCCACGGTTGCCAGGTCCCCTTCTGGCCGCCAGGGGCATAGGTGACGGCGACGATGCGGCCACCCTCGCTCATGAGCCCGACGGCTTCGCGGGCGCCCACCAGGAAGGCTTTGGCCTGCGAATCCATCGCGTGATCCCAGGCCTCGAGCGTGATCTCCAGCGGCTTCTGGTAGAACTTCGCGGCTTCTGGCCGCGCGTTCGCCACGAAGACGTCGAGCGTGCCGAACGCCCTGCGAACCTCGTTGAACATCCGCCGGACGTCCTCCACCCGTGAGACGTCGGCCTGGACGAGGAACCCATCGGAGCCGTGCTTGCGGACTCGCTCGAGCGTCTCGTGGGCCGCCGTCTCGTTGACGTGATAGTGGATGGCGACCTGGGCTCCGCTCTCGGCGAGCTTGAGAGCGATGCCCCGGCCGATGCCCCGCGAGCCTCCCGTGACGAGTGCGCGCATGCCCTTCAATGACATGACCGCTTCCTTTCCGGACACCATCGCCGCGATCACGCGGCCGATGTCGCCCATGGCGTGAACCGGCGCCTTGCGGCCGGTCTTGACCCGCTCGACCACCCCCCGAATGCGGCCGGTGCTGCTCCCGGAGATCCTCACCACGAAGATCGCCACGTCGTCGGCGTCGTCCATCGAGGGCTGTTGTATCGCCCCCGTGTTAGCCGTCCGTCATCGCGAGCGTCAAATCTCGCCTCAATGTGGGGATGGGCTTCTCGCGCAGGTCCGGAACTCTCGGGAACGGAAGTGGTAGGGTGTGGGGCCGGAGGCGCGATGGCCCAGTTGCGGTTAACCCTCTTGGGAGGCTTCGAGGTCCGGCACCAGACGGGAGAGGTTCTCAGCCTCCCCAGCCGGAAGGCCCAGGCCCTCCTTGCCTACCTGGCGTTGCCGCTCGGGCGCGCGCATCCCCGTGACAAGCTCGCGGCGCTCCTCTGGGGCGGCATCCGCGAGGAGTCGGCGCGGGCCAGCCTGCGGCAGGTGCTGTTCGTCGCCCGCAAGGCAATCGGCGGCTCCGAGAGTGCCGTGTTGCGTCAGGAAGGTGAAGCGCTCGCCCTGATCCCCTCCGCGGTCGACGTGGACGTTGCGACCTTCGAGCGCGCGGTCGCCGAGGGGACGCCGGAGGCTCTCGAGCGCGCCGCGGCCCTCTACCACGGCGATCTGCTGGCAGGGTCAGCGATCGACGAGGCGCCGTTCGAGGAGTGGCTCATCGGCGAGAGAGAGCGGCTGCGCGAGCTCGCTCTCGAGGGTCTGGCCAAGCTGCTGGCGCATCAGCGGCGCGGCGGAGTGATAGAAGCCGCGGTCGGGACGGCCCTGCGCTTGCTTGCCCTCGACCCGCTCCAGGAAGTCGTGCACCGCACGCTGATGCGGCTGTACGCCGGCCTGGGCCGCCGCGGGACAGCCCTGCGTCAATACCAGCAGTGTGTGAATGTGCTCGGGCGCGAGCTGGGGATCGAGCCCGAAGCGGAGACGAAGCAGCTCTACCAGGAGATCCTGCGTCAGCCGCCCTTGCGCAAGGCGGTCATCGAGCCTGCGATCGCGGGTCCGAGCGTGCGTGAGCGGCGGGTGATGTCCAGCGCGCACCGGGGTGAGATTCCGCTGATCGGCCGTGCCTCGGAGCTGACAGAGCTTCGTGCCGCCCTGGAGCAAGCGTGCGCCGGGCAGGGCCGCCTGGTGGCTGTGCTCGGCGAAGCCGGCATTGGCAAGACCCGCCTGGTGAGCGAGCTGATCGAGACCGCCGAGGCGCGCGGCGCCCGCGTGATGGTGGGCCGCTCCTACGAGAGCGAGCAGGTGCTGGCTTTCGGACCCTGGGTCGACGCCTTCCGCGCCGGGCACGCGATCGACGATCTCCGCGAGCTGGCTCCCGCTCGGCGCGAGGAGCTCGCCCATCTACTCCCGGAAGTCGCCGGTCCCGACGTGGAGGCTTCGAAGAGCTCCCCGGACTTCCTCAGGGTGTTCGAGAGCGTGACGAGCGCGATCAGCATGCTCGCCGGACATCGACCGCTCCTGGTCGTGCTCGAGGATCTCCACTGGGCCGACGAAATGACTGTCCGGCTCCTCGCCTTCCTGGGGCGGCGCCTGCGCTCCCTGCCCGTGCTGGTGGCTGTCACCGTACGACAAGAGGAGCTCGGAGACGCCGCCATGCTCCACCGGGTCTTCGATGAGCTCCAGCGCGAAGGCCATCTCCTGCCCCTGGCTCTCGCGGGCCTGTCACGCGACCATACGTTCGATCTCGTTCACTCTCTCGCTCAATCCGGCAGCGACAAAGCAGACCTGGCGCGACTTGGCGAGCAGGCGTGGGGCGCCAGCGCTGGCAACCCGTTCGTCGTGGTCGAGGCCGTTCGCTCCCAGGCGCAAGGGATCCGGCTCGGGAGTCTGCCACCTGGCGCGCTGGTCCTCTCCGAGGCGGTGCGCCAGCTCGTTACGAGACGGCTCGAACGACTGTCGGAGCGCGGCCGACTACTCACCACGGTTGCCGCCGTGATCGGCCGGGAGTTCGAGTTCGCCCTCCTCCAGCGTGCGGCGGGCCTGGGCGATGCAGAGGCCGCCCAAGGAGTGGAAGAGCTGGTCCGACGTCGAATCTTCCAGGGCGTGGACGAACGCTTCGACTTCACGCACGATCGCATCCGCGAGGTGGCGCGCGCGGAGCTGCTGGCGCCGCGCCGTCGGGTCCTTCACCGGAGCGTGGCCGAAGCCATCGAAGCCGTCCATGCCGCTGACCTGGAACCGCACATCCTGGCTCTGGGACTCCACTATCACGGCGCCGAGATGTGGCCCCGCGCCATGAGCTATCTCCGCCGGGCGGCCGTCCACGCGTTCGTGCGGTCGGCGCATCGGGAGGCCGCCACCTGTTTCGAGCATGCGCTGGCGGCCGCGTCACACCTGCCACGGACCCCGGAGACCCTCGACGAGATGCTCGAGCTGCAGCTGCAGCTGAGGGCCGCGCTGTGGCCGCTCGCCGAGTTCGACCGTATCGCGACGTGTCTCGAGGAGGCCGAGCGGCTCGCGATCTCGCTCGAGGATCGGGGACGACTCGGGAGGATAGCGGCATTCACCAGCGTGCTGCGCTGGGTGACCGGCGACGCTCAGGGCGCCAGTCTATTCGCCCAGAGGGCGCGGGACGTGGCCGTGTCGCTCGAAGACCGGCCGCTCCAGGTCATGTCGAACTACTATCTGGGCCTCGCGCATTTTCTACTGGCCGACTACCGGAAGGCGGAGATCGCCTACCTCGAGAACCTCACGATGCTGACGGTGACGGAGGGGCGGGACCGCCTGCGTACGGCGGGTCCCATACTCGTCCTGTCCACCGCGTGGCTGGCTCTGCCGCTCGCCGAGCGCGGCGCTTTCGCCGAGGGGCTGGCACACGGGCAGGCGGCGCTCACGCTCGCGGAGACAGCGCAGGATCCCTACAGCATCGTGTCGGCAAGCTACTGCCTCGCGTATCTCCATTGCCTGAAGGGCGAGGATGACTCGGCCGTCCCGTTGCTCGAACGCGCGTTGGCCCTCTGCCGCGAACGAGACTTCGGCGTCTGGCTGCCCCAGGTCCTAGGCTATCTCGGCTACGCCTATTCGCGGGTGGGACGCATCGACGAGGGGCTCGCGTTACTCGAGCAAGCCATCGACGTCTACGAGGCGACGCGTGCCTGGCCCTTCCGCGTGCTCCTCACCGTCCACCGAGGCACCGCGTGTCTGGCTGCTGGTCGCCTCGACGCCGCGCGGGCGTTGGGACAGCAGGCCCTCGCGCTGGCCCGCGAGCACGGTGAACGCGGCCACGAGGCATGGGCCCTTCGCCTCCTCGGTGAGATCGCCTCGCGTTGGGCTCCACTCGACGCGCGCGAGGCCGAACACGGCTACCACCAGGCGCTGGCACTGGCGATGGAGCTCGGCATGCAGCCACTCGTCGCCCACTGCCGTCTCGAGCTCGGGCACCTCTCGCGTGGCACGGGCGAGGCAGCCAAGAGTCGAGAGCACCTCACCACAGCTGCCACGATGTACCGCGAGATGGGCATGGGCGTCTGGCTCGCGCACGCGGAGCAAGCGCTGAGCGAGGTGTCCTAGCGGCTCGCCTTCTCGGCGGCATGTCGGGTTTTGCGCGTATGGCAAGATGATGCCCCAGCATGATCTCCATCGTGATCCCCACCTACCAGCGGCCGCGGCAACTCACCCGCTGCCTGGAGGCGATCGCGCGTCTACAGTACAGGCGCGACGATTTCGAGGTGATCGTCGTCGATGACGGCGGCGACGCCCCGCTCGATGCCCTGGTCGCCTCTTGTCGCCAGACAGTGGCGCTGACGCTGGTGAGACAAGCGCGTGGCGGGCCGGCCGTCGCGCGCAACGCCGGGGCCAGCCACGCCCGCGGGCGCTACCTGGCCTTTCTCGACGACGACTGTGCGCCGGATCCCGGTTGGCTTCAGGCCCTCGCGGGCTGCTTTGCCACCGACCCCGACACCGCCGTCGGCGGTCGCACCGTCAATGCGCTGCCCGACAACCTGTACTCGACGGCCACACAGCTGCTGGTCGATCGTGTCTGCGATTACTACAACGCCGACCCGGCCGAGACCCCGTTCTTTCCGTCGAGCAACCTCGCGCTGCCGAAGAAGGGCTTCGACGCCGTCGGCGGATTCAATCCAGGCTTCGAATTCCCCGGCGGCGAGGACCGAGACTTCTGCGATCGCTGGGTGCGGTGCGGCTTCGGTTTGCTTTCCGCCCCCGAGGCCGTGGTCTATCACGCGCACTTTCTGACCGCGCGCAGCTTCTGGAAGCAGCACTTCACGTACGGCCGTGGGGCCCATCGCTTCTGGCGCACGCGTCCGGCCCGCGTGCCGATGAAGATCGACGCCCGGCGGCTCGCCTTCCACCTGCGTCTTCCCTTCGCTCCGTCGTCCTCGTCGGGATCTCCGCGCCCGGTGGCCCTCGCCGCTGCCCTCATCGTCTCCCAGGTCGCCACCGCGTGCGGGTTCGCCTCCGAAGCGGTACGAAGCCGCTGAGCGTCCGAGCCGCCCCCTCGGTCAGTCGAGAAGATAATGCTTCACGACCGGGTCCCTCGACCTCCAGAGAACGTTGTCGATGAAGTAGTGATGAATGTTGATGAACAGCATGGCGGCCGTGAAGAAGAAGAAGATCCGCCAGGTGTCGAAGGTGCGGAGCGTCGTGTCGAGCATGCTCGGCATGAACTCGAATGACAACCAGGCGGCCACGATGACGCCGAGAGCGATGCCCGCCGCTTTGACCTCGTAGTGCGCCGAGCCCAGCAGGCGGGCGTGCTCCAGCTTGCCGGCGACGACCAGGTACTGGAGCGAGTGGAACAGCGGAATCAGCAGAAAATAGAACTCGTGCTGGCGCATGAACGGCATCCACCATACGTACATCGCGACGTACGGCACGAGCATGTTGACCGTCGGCAGCTGGCCGGTCTCGACGTACTTTTGACGGAAGACGGTCCATGCCACCAGCAGCACGCCGACGACCACCGTCAGCGTGCTCAGCGGCACGAGGACAGCCGGCAGCTCGATGGCGTAGTAGGTGTAATGAGAAAATGCCAGGGGTCCCGTCTGCCGACTGCCATACGCGAGATTCATCCAGCCGATGCTCAGCAGGCTCCACTTGATCAGGTTCCGCTGCCGTGAGGTCAGACGATAGCCGTCGAAATGGGCGTAGAGCATCATGCAGCCGAAGGCCTGCTTCGTGTAGTGCCATCCCACCGTGAAGAACATCACGTTGAACAGCAGCGTGAAGAGAAAGTCACCGAGCCGCGGCGTGGTCAGTGCGGACGTGTTGGCGCCCCAGGCTCCGAGGACTCCGGCCAGAGCTGGAACGAACGGCAGGAGCGTCGCCGTCGGCGTCGTGAAGCCCGCGTATGCGGCGGCGAAGGCGGCGAGGAGCAGCGCCGGCACGGCAAGAAGCTGCCACCAGTGCGCGAAGATGAACGCGAGCCCCCGCGGGTAAGCGAGCTTGTAGGAGATGAGGAAGTGCGGATTGTTGACGAGCAGGCTCAGCGAGAGGCTCGTCACCGCCAGGTTCTTGAAATGAAAGTCGATCGCCCAGATGGATCGGTAGTCCTGCAGCATCCACATCACGATCCACACGAGAAGACTGGCGCCGCCGAGGAGCCAAAAGTCGAGGAAGCGGGTGCTGAGCGCTCGGCCGGTGGGGGCCAGCGCGCGGGCGGGTGAAACCGGCAACGCTCGCGGAAGGGCGTAATCAGTCATCAGCTTCTATTTTCCGGAGGGTGCCGCGGAGACCGGCCACGAAATCGCTTCTTCCGCGTTCGTCGCGACGGACACTTTTTGATCGACAGGTGAACAAAGCGCTGCAAATTGCCCAGCCGCCCTCGCGGCGTGGATGAAAGGAGTCCAAGTGGACCGGTGCGGCCGCGCCGCGTCGTGTATCGCGCGATCCATTTTCGATACACCGACAGGTAGATTGCCCTGCTCCCGCAACCACCCTAGCCTATCGGCGCCAGATTCTTTGAGTCGGAAGCGAGAGTGGATATGACGGCAGAGCGACATGATAGCGAGCGCGAAAGCGTCGAGTCCGAGACGCGCATATGGCAGATCTATGCTGACCAGATTGGAATCCCCGACACCGCGTCGACACCGACCGAGGAACCGCTTCCTCAGCCCACAGAACCTCTGACAACAAGGCGGTCGGCGCTCGCGGCCACCGCCAAGAGCGTTGGCCTCGTGCTGCTGGCGATCGCCGTGGGATTGGTGGCCGCCAAGGTCGGCACCGGTCTGCTGTCCGGCTCACGGCCATCGTCCGACACCGCGAGTCGTCGCTCGCCGACCGTTGCCTCCGAACGCGTCGCCGAGCTCGCGCCACGCGCAGAGAAGACGCCGCCGGCCATTCCTGCTGCGAGCTCGTCCGCGCCGTCTCCGTCGGCTCCCCTGACCAGCGGAGTGGCCGCGCCCGTGCCGGCAGCGGCCGTCCCTGTCCCGGCCCCCCCGGCGGCCGCCCCTGCCGTCGTTGTTGCCGCCCCGACCGACCGTTTGCCTACGCCGAGTGTTGCCGAGCGGTCCGAGGCGACGCAGACGGCCAGGAGGTCACCGGCCGAGACGAAGCCGGAGAGCACGAACGTCACCTATCGGATCAACTTCGACTTCGCCTCCGACTACATCACCGATGAGTCGAAGCTGATCCTCAACCAGGTCGTGGCCGTGATGAAGGCCAACCCACAGTCGCGAATGAGCATCGCCGGCCACACGGACGCGATGGGCACGCCCGAGCTCAATCGAGACTTGTCGGAGCGGCGGGCCCGCGCGGTGAGAATGCACCTCGAGTCCGCCGGGATCGCGCCAGGGCGCCTGAGCGCCGCCGGCTACGGAGCCTCACGTCCGGTTGCGCCAAACGAGGGCCAGTGGAAGTTCCTCAACCGGCGCGTGGAGATCCGCGGCCTATAGAAGGTCTCTGCGAGTCCATCAGTCCGCATAATCTTTAGGGGACTGAGCCTGCCCGCGTCGGATAATCGTCGTGTCCATGGACACCACGACTACCGCCCCCGCCTTTCCGGATCTCCGGGGAGTCACCATCCTCGTAGTGGAAGACGACGCTGATACCGCAGAGCTGATCGTGATGGCGTTACGCAAATGCAACGCAACCGTGTCCGTCGTGTCCCTCGTGAGGGAGGCCCGCGCTCTGCTGGGCGAGCTGAGGCCTCACGTCATCGTGTGTGATCTGGCCCTGCCGGGCGAGGACGGGATCGCCTTCGCGGCGTGGGTGCGCCGCGAGCCGCGAGACAGGGGCGGCAACACGGCGATGATCGCCTATACCGCCTACGATACGTACTTCCGCCAGGCGGTCTCGGCACACGGCGGCTTCGCCGCCATCGTCAAGAAACCGTCCGATCCGACCTACCTCTGTCGCGTCGTGGCCGACGTCATCAAGGGTCCAGCCCGCTAGCGGTTCCTAGCTCGGTGGCCAATCGCTTGCACCAGGAGGGACGCTGGACGGGCCGGGCGGACGTGCTGATGCCTCACGGTGGGAAGTCAAGGCCGGGAGCCGCAGCGCGACGCGGGTTTCGCTCGGCCCGTCCCTGTCAACGCCCCTCTCTAGAGTAAATCCGACGCGTCGATTCCCCGGGCTCCGAGCAGGGCGCGGAGCTTTCGGAGTCCGGCCGTCTCGATCTGACGGACGCGCTCACGGCTGAGCTTCAGGCGCTGGCCGATCGCCTCGAGCGTCTCCGGCGCATCGCCGTCCAACCCGAAGCGCTGGCGGAGCACGGTGCGCTCGTTGGCCGCCAGATCGTCGAGCACGGACTGGAGCTCGGCGCGCTGGCGAAACAGCGAGGCGAAGGAATCGGCCGGATCGGCCGTCCGGTCGGCGATGACGTCGCCGAGGGTGGCCTGGTGATCGCCTCCCGCCGGCGCGTCGAGCGAGACGGGATGCTGGCGGACCTCGTCGAGCTCCTCCACCTCCTCCTCGCTGATTCCGAGCGCCGCCGCCAGCTCCGCGGTGTTCGGCGTGCGGCCGAGGACCTGCGTGAGCCGGCGCTGCTCGCGCACGTAGCGTCCCAGCAACATCTCGACATGGACGGGCAGGCGGATGGTCCGCGCCTGATTGGCGAGCGCCCGTACGACGGCCTGGCGGATCCACCACGTCGCGTACGTCGAGAACCGGGTGCCCCGGTCGGGCTGGAACTTCTCGACCGCGCGCAGCAAGCCGAGATTGCCCTCCTCGATCAGGTCGGGGAGCGGAAGGCCACGGTTCAGATAGCGGCGGGCGATCTGAACGACCAGGCGAAGGTTCGACTCCACCATCCGCTGCTTGGCGGTGTCGTCGCCGGCCCGCACGCGCGTAGCAAGAGCGTGCTCTTCCTCGCGCGAGAGGAGGGGGATCCGCGAGATCTCCCCGAGATAGACGCCGAGGTTGGCGCGGCTCTGCTCGCGCGTCTCCTCGCGGACGTCCTCGTCGACCGCGTCGAGCAGCGGCTCGAGGGGCTCGTCGGGAACGACTTCCTCGGCCTCGCGACTACTCATCACCCTCTTCCTCGTTCGACTCGGTGACATGAGACACGCGCGCCGGCAGCGGCAACATGTACATCGGATTGTAGACTCGACCTTCACGGCGGATCTCGAAGTGCAAGTGGTAGCTCGTTGCTCGCCCGGTGCGGCCAATACTGGCGATCCGCTGGCCGGCCACGACCCAGTCGCCGACCTCGACCACATTGTCGTCGTTGTGCGCGTAGACGGTGGTGAAGCCCCACTCGTGCTCGATCTTCACCACCCGTCCGTAGCGCGGCTCCACGCCGCTCACGACGACGACGCCAGGCGCGGCCGCGGTGATCGGCTCGCCGCGGTCGCCCTTGATGTCGATGCCGCGGTGCCAACCGAGCCGGCGGCGGCCGAAGGCGGACGTGATGGTGCCTTCCTTGGGCCACACGAACGTCGTGAGCGCGTCGGCGAAGTCCGGCACCGCGAAGAAGAAGTCGGCGGGGGCGCGGGCGGCGGCGGAGCGCGGCGAGGCGTCCCGCGGCGGGCGCGCCGGCGTGGCGCGGCTCGTCGTCGTGGTGACGACCACCGCTCCCGCGGGGGGGATCACGAGACGCTGTCC
>Ga0075418_10005564_pt1 | contig 14268 bp, 13 predicted proteins | sample SoiMetdeltSBSDD2_FD_81776 | JGI IMG/M metagenome (GOLD analysis project Ga0075418, IMG submission 81776) | Bulk soil microbial communities from a Populus tree surrounding site in Tennessee, USA - Soil MetaG P. deltoides SBSDD2 | ecosystem: Environmental > Terrestrial > Soil > Tree plantation...
ATATTCAATGTCTTTCTCTTCTTTTCCAAGTCGTGTTTACTATTCATATTGAAATTATACTCCTTCAGATTTATTTTGGATTACACATTGCAAATACAGTCTTGGAGTAACCTACATCAGGCTGTCCAATATCAAGATTCCAACTCCCCTTCATGACAGCGAAATCCCAATGACACATAAATTGATCTTTTAAACCATTGGTGTTAGCACGTTGCTCCATTATAACAACATCACGCCATGCTGCCTCTCGTAGGCTCACCCCTGCGTCTGGTTGGGTTACAAGGAGCCTTCTGTTATAATTATTGTATGAGAAAATTAAAAAAGTCCACAAGAATTTTTCTATTCAGCACTTTAGCTGGTCTTTTTTTTATCTTGCTTACGCTACTTCTGGCGTTACCCTCACACCCCGAATGTGGCACTGCAGGCATTGACTATATGCCTTGCACTTACACGGATAGGTTGTTCTGGAATCTAGATGGTGGCTCTTGGATACTGCCCTTTTCTCTATGGGCCCTTGCTAATATCCTTTTTTTAATTACCACAGCTAAGCAGAAAAGATAGATGCATCCTCGAACCGATTGAAATACGGATGGCCGTTTAGATTATCCGATCAGCCACAGCAGAGGCTCTTATCATTAGCCCCCTGCTCAGATAGTTCATGTTCTTTACGCCCTCTGTTAGTGCGGGTTGCACCCATTTGTTATCGTGTTCCAATAGCCAGCATCTGGCCGATCTATGTCTAGATTCCAACTTTCCTTGCCAGGTTGCACTATGCTTACGATATCCCAATGACATACAAACTGGTCTTTCAAGGCATTAGTGTTAGCACGTGGTTCCATTATAACAACATCACGCCATGCTGCCTCTCGTAGGATCCCTCCTACCGGCGCAACTACAGCTTGCACGAAAGCCCTGACCGCTTGGACAAGTGGGGCGAAGAAGTCACCCAGTCCCCATCGGCCATTGTAGTCAGACGAGTTTATCGGATCTGCAACGTAGACGTACGCATTCAATGTCCCGCCGTCTATCGGGTCGGCCTGGAGGAACCTACCGAGGGATGGTATGTAGACGCGAGCGTCCATTTGGATAAAGGTCAGTGGAGTGCCATTCCCGCTAAACGAGATGGTATTCCCGTGGTCGTCATACGTTGGTGTGTCTCCATATCATATACAAAATAGTTGTCAGAATTACGTTCCGTGAGCTTTCTGACAATCCACTCGTATAATGCTTTCTGCCGTTGCAATGTTTTTGCTATCATACTTTCTTCGCTTCATTAAAAAACAGCTCATCCCAATATTCAACTGCTATCGGCTGGTCACTTGCCCAGCTAGGCCTCTGTAAATGAAATTCTTTACTTAGGTAATCTGCCATGTCATACCCATAATAGACAGTGTCGTTGGGTCCATGATAGGAAAAAACGGGACTATCATTTACGCCTGCCATGACAAATCTGTGACTAAAAACGGGGATGAGTCTTGGCCAGCTATGTATCACGTCCAATGCCTGGTTTACGGCAGCTTTTCGATCACTGGGCTTTTCTCCTAATAGCGGATGCCAGAAGCCGCCTTCTTTTATATCAAACGCTACAAGGTCATTAACAAAAGACTGGCTTTCGCGAAGTATCTTATCAATATCCCCATGCCAATTTGGGAATTTACCATTCTGAGTAGGAGACTGAATAGGAACTGCGATGCTTAGAAGCGTCCTTAAATCTTTAGGAAACGATCCGCCCATACTCTCCTCTATGAGCACAAGTTCTTGCTCGCTTAGTCCCTTTCCAAAGCTGAACCCCATTCGGGTCATTTTGTTTATGATTCCCTCTATGTATGTATCGTCAAACATTTAACCCAATCTCTATCTTTTCTTGTTTTCGCAACAGACCACCACAGGAACAGTCCTAGTGGCAGAATGAGACCACTAAAAACGAGAAAAGCTGCCCAAGCTGAACCTTGAGGGTGTGTACTTTTGTATATATTAACTAAAATATCGACAACAGAGACTGTAGTAAGGAATATCAAAATAGCCAATGTTCTAGTGCTATACAGTACACGGTATATTTCAAAGTTCGGTGAGCCTACTGGATGCTTTTTCTTAACCTCCTTGAACTTTGTTTTACTGAACTTCACATATAACAGATAAATGGTGAGCAGCAGTGGTAGAAGTGCGGTTAGGGTCAGGAAAGCCATGAGTTGTTGTCCTTGCGTGAGGTCTTTTTATTCTTGCCTTTGCCAAATTGTTTATTTATTTTAATAACCACTGCAACGGTAATCAAAATTATAAAAATAGGTGTAAATACAAGTGCAAAACGTGCATATTCTTGATTCGCTAAGTGCAGAAGTCTATATATCTCAAAAATTAAATTAGCAATGCCCAGTAAAGAGACTGCACTCAGAATAGCCAAGCCGAGGTTGCCGGAATGCTTCTGCATGAGTTCATAGTCAACCGTGCCGGGTTTAAACTTGCGTCCTATAAGATTTTGACCTTTAATCCTATAGTAGATCATGTTGGTTAAGTATGCTCCGGGCGCAAGTACTACAAGGATGCTAAAAATGAAATAGTATGTTTCGGATGCCATGATGTTATCTTTCTGTATGAATTACTTTATCATATATCTGCCGCGGCCACTAAATTTACGGCAAGTAGCACTATTGTTACGATAAACACTGTCAGTGTATTTTTGTTCCATAAGCCTCCTCCTGGAATTTGCCGGGGTGCAGGATCGAATGCTTACGATGTAGTGTACTCTCTCCGAGTCCTTGAAACTCGGTGATTATTAAGCGTCCTTCAGATTCCAAGAGAATCCCCTGAATGAAGTTCTAGTCTTTAATAGATTTCCTGGCTGATATCAGCAACTTCACCTCATACAAAACAATAAGAATGAAGATACATACCGTATTAACTACTATGAAACTGGGGGTGGGTGTAAATATAAAGCTGACAAAAAAGCTAATAGCCAGAGCAAGAATTATGCCCGGGATTATACGAACGTACCAGCGCTGATTTTTGAAGAGAGTGCGAGCTTTTTCTTTGTCGATATGCTGCGGGAATATAAAAAGCACAGCAATTCCGAACAATATCCATATTGTGGGTTGAAGATGATAGATTAATTCACGCATTGCTTACTCAGATTTATCTTCTGGCTCAAGTAAGACAAAATAGTTTAAGAAATATCCTATAGTGAATAGGTTCGAGCCAGTAAATACTACGATTAATTTGAAGTCGCTCGTAAATAACAATGCAAAGAGTACACTAACAACAAAAGCTAGGCATAGGTATATGTAGAATGGCTTTTGTTTCTCGCTTCGTTCGAGGTACTTTCTTTTATTCTTACCCAGTTGGGACCAGACCGAACCCATGATTAAGCCTTTTCTGATTTGCACTGCGGTAATACATACAATACCTACTAAGCATGCAATGGGAATTAGTATATTCTCGGCATTCGTCATATATGTAATAAATATAACAGTATTGTCCTTAGTAGAAAAGACGTATGTGTATCTTCTGCTTCATTAGTTTATTCATTGGCGTGGATCTACCTATATCTCCGTAGTAATTCGCTATATGCATCACCCGTGATTCCCGCATCCTGTACATTAGCGTCCCCAATGATCATGTATGTAACAAAACCCCCTACAGCGCCTATCCCACAGCCCGACGCAGCTGCTGCCGGTATACTTGCTCCAGCCGTCGCTGGTGCAGCGGGAAGCCCTGCTATGCCCATAAACGCAAGTCCCGTAACAGTACAGCCGCCACCTACGTTCTTAACGAAGCCTTCTGTCGAATAGCCTGCTGGAGCTATCACGTCGCGTAGGTTAAGGCCACTCCCGCCCGATAGTCCGGAGTTGAACGTAGGTTGAGTATTCTTGAGGTTAAACTCCTCCACCCCCGAACGGAAAATTGGCTTACTTCGTGCCGTGGGACCGGCACTGACCGTAGATGCAGATCCTTTGGCGCGACCACTTCCGCTACTACCACCAGAGGTTGTCGCAGGGCGGGGAGGGCTGACAAAACTACTAACTGCTTTCACTGCCGCCGTTACAGCGGCAGCCACCGCCCGCACTACCGGCGCAACTACAGCTTGCACGAAAGCCTTAACCGCTCGTACAAGTGGAGCGAAAAAGTCACCTATTCCCCACCGACCATTATAGTCAGATGCATTTATTGGGTCAGCTACGTAGACGTACGCATTCAATGTCCCGCCGTCTATCGGATCTGTCTGCAAGAACCTGCCGAGTGACGGTATGTATACGCGTGCTCCCATTTGGATGAAGGTTGTCGTATAGCGATCATCCTGCTTTCGTGCAGGATTTGCTGCCCAGCCCATTGTGTCGTCAGTTGCATTGAGTGCATTGGCCGTGGTTGTACCCTGCGTACCCGGGATCAGCCGTTCGCCGAATGGACCATATGCCAGAAGGGTGTTTGTGCTAGCCATTGTTTTACCTTCGGTAGTCAAAGTGAGCGCTGTATCGCCGTGGTAGTTACGCAGTGAATATACAGCTTGCCTGTCGACATCCGGGTTAGTTGGTGAAAGCGTAAGGCTCACGTTACCCGGAAGTGACACATAGCGATCCACGACTGAGCAATTATTGTCGTCCGTCAACGAACAGGTCTGCAATACTGCACCTCCTGCAACGTAGCGATACGACGAGGTAAGATTGCCTGAATCAAACTCTTTCTTGCGCAGTACATCACCCGTAGCGGTTTTAACGTATTCTGTACGTTTCGTTCCTTGCTGAACAGATGTGTTGTAATCACTTGCGTCGTATCCAAACGTCAGTGGAGTGCCATTCCCGCTAAACGAGATGGTATTCCCGTGGTCGTCATACGTTGGCGTGCCGATGCTTGCATCCGTGCTAGATGTTAGCTGATCTGCAAAGTTGTAGCATAGCTTGTCATTGGTCGTGATTGTATTAGTGACGAGATTGGTGACGACATATGACGTGCGGTTACTATTTTTATGCGATTGCACGTTATTCGCGCTATTTGCACTACATACTGTGCTGTCCGGTGCGCCATATCCATAGTCAAACTTAGTTTGACCAATGGTTCCAGATGTCAGTCGCCCGCCCTTGTCGTAACTAAAGGCGCTGTTCAGCGTTTGACTATCATATGCCTGCGAGGCATTAGTAATTTTACCAAGCTGAGACCGCACGACAGTCTCGTCAAAAGTCTTGCCATCCGAGGTTGTATATACAATTCCAGCGCTACGCCCTAAATCATCGCGCTTCACCTGAGTCAGTTTGAGCGTATTATTTGCAGCATCCTTTGCTTCTGGATAGGTAACTGTAGCCACTCGTCCAAAGCTGTCGTACGTAATCGTTGCCAAGGCTGTAGAGTCTAGCACGTAACTTGTGAGGCGGAAGAAAACGTCATATGTATACGTTTCTGTGCCGAGCGGTCCCGTCTTTTGCGTGACATTTCCATTGTTGTCATAGGATAATGCGTAATCATTACCCCATACATCCTTAGTTGTGACTGTATGCCCTAGAAGATCGATTACAGATTCAGTCATACCCGCTACCGAGTCAACAATTCTCCGCTTCAATGGATTACCGTCAACAGCATACTGGGTACTGACCGTTCTGCCAGCCCTGCCATTGATAGTAGGTTGGACAGAATCCGTCTGGCGGCCACGGCTGTCGTACGTAAGACATGTCCAGGGATCGTTATTGACCCGCATTGCAACCACTCTGCCCGATGCGTTGTAGATTGTTTCGGTAGTTTTGCTGGACTGTGGACCAGTGCTGTCAGGATCTGGGTCAACCTTACCTTTTAGGAAGCCGGCTTGCTTGACGGGGTCGCTAGAAGGAGTACAAGGATTATCTACCAGATCATTTGCACCGTAATAGTTGTAAGAGGTGCTGGTGCCACCTGGTAACGTTCGCCCTGTTTGTCGCAGGTAGCCACTGCCAGGTACTTCATAAGTTGCTGACGCCTGAAGGTTAAGCTCTGAAGAATCGACAGTTGTCGTGGTTGCTAATCCGTAAGCCGGATTGCTGTAATCTGTTTTTGTCATGGCATTACCTAGCTGGCTATCAAAAGCAGTTTGCGAAGTAGCCAGATTGTACGCTGGCGTCAACTGACTGGCTACATTCGTTCCAGTTATAACACTCTGGCCAGGCGCCCTTTGCTGCAACACAACGGCAATACGTCCATCGGTATTGCTGCCGGATGTGCCTGCTTTGTACGCCTCGATAGTAATCGAAACAATCTTACCTGGCGTATCGTTGACATAGGTACCCTCGCCGCCAAAGCGCTCGTTTCCGGCTGGCCAGCTGTCTACTCTTAGCTGACCGTCAATATACAGCCGCGCACCACCACCGGTGAAAAAGCGAAAGGCATAGGTGCCAGTTTGATCGAACCTTATTTTTCCTGTGGCTCGCATCGACAGGCCATCAGTCGGTGTAACCGTCGGGTTGGTAAGGTCAAGCGTATACGCTGGCTCAGCCGCCTGATTCATACTGGTCGTGTAGAGTTTTGGCGCGCCGGTGAGCTTGGTGTTATTAAACACGCTCACAGCCAGGCCATTTATGCCTTCGTCGTAGCCTGTTTGACTGCGTGGCACCTGGCTAGTGTACGCGGCAAGTGGTCGCCTATCGCCACCAAACCACGCTGCAGGCGCTGCACCGTATTGGTCTGTCGCACGGTCGAGCTGGTCGTAAATAGTTGTCGACTTCAACCCAGTAGCATCCGTTTTTGACAACACTAGATCTTTCACTGAATCCCATTGAGTTTGACTACTGAGATTGGCAAGGTCGGTCTCTTTGGTTGTTCGCAACAAACTGTCGTATTCCACCCTTTTTGAAAACCCATTTGGTTCGCTCGCTCCCGCAACGTGCATTTGGGTGGCTCCTGGCAGGAATTCTAGCGTATGGTTGATGCGAGGCGCTCCGACGGTTGGTGTCGGCGCTTTCACGGCACTAGCGCGACCCAGCTGGTCATACGTCACTTCGGTAGTGAGGTTGGTATCATCAGGACGCACGCTGGCAGCAATAGCATCGTTTGCCAGGCTGTCGCGCGTGCTAGTGATGCGGCCAAGACTGTCATAACCAAAGTCGACTAGGTCACTGCCTGGTTTTTCAACCCGAGACAGCTGGCCTGCTTTGTAATACAACTTCGTTACGTTACCATCGCTAGTCTTAAATGCACACAGCATACCGTCTGGTGCGCTGTCGAAACCGCCAGGGACAGAACAGTTGCCGTCTTCATTCACCCCTTTGTAATGGAGCGTACCAAAACGAGTATCGGTCACGCCGTCAACGATTTTCATCAGTCGCGATGGGTCACCCGAATACTCGTACTTCACACTCGCAGGACTACGGTCGTCCGTCGGGCTTGTCAAAGATTTTAGCTTGCCTTCGGCGTCAAAAACATACGTGCGGCCATCGGTATCGAGCAGTGTATATGTGTTGTCTGCATTACGAGCCAGCTGTCCGTCTTCGTTTACTGGTGGTTTGTAGGCGCTCCCCGTCCAGGTGTATTCGTGTGTTGCGCGCGTTGAATCTTCCAGAATGACATTCGCTCCCGCCACGCGCAGCCGTTCGTAGCCGACATTTCCATCTACGTCAACGCCTAGCTGCCATGCGTCGGGAAGCGCATTTGCTTTTGGAGTAAGCCACTTTACCGGAATCTCCTCGCCCTCAGACTTGAGGCCTGGCCCCTTTATTTTTAGGGTGAAGTAAGCTGGACCGGTCGCTTCGTAGTACTCGACTGTGATCGGAATTTGCTGACCCCCAGAAAGGTTCGTCTGCGATCCCCATATGTCGCCCGCCGTATAGTTCCACGCGTCCAATACGGTTTGCTGAGCGCCCAAAAGGCCGTTGTTCACCTTTACGCGTACGCCGTCATCGGAGTTTTTACCAAACGTATACGACCCGGTAGTCGGCACTGTCACATACCCGGTCCACTTAGTCATAAAATTATCTGCCTGCAATCCCGATGCTGGCCCACCCGAGCTCCAGTTAAATGCGATTTTTGAATCATTACGCGCCATCATAAAACGATTTGGGTCACTACTGTTCGCCGGGAAGTTGTGACTACCATCGTCGGTATAGTAGCGTCCCGCTAGCCCGTATTGTGCCGCCGAAGCCTGAACTTCAGTACGCAACCAATTGGGCGAAACGACTTGTTCAGCGACCGCGCCTTTGACGTACATGCGGAAGTAACCGTTTCCCGTCGCTTCTTCGTACGCGGCAGTTATGGGCACCGCTTGTCCTGCCTGTAACGTTATGGGCGCGCCGTTATAACAAGGTGCTGCGCCATAACAGCCGCTAAAGTTTTGCCCGTTCACAGTAATATTCACTGCGTCGTCTTGACTTGCACCGAACTGATAACTGCCAGTGGTGGGCGCAACAAAATATCCCTTCCACCGCGCATAAAACCAGTCCGAACCCACGCCTGCGCCCGGGCTAGAGCCACTGGGCCAGTCAAAATTGATGTTCTGGTCGTTGGTAATTAGCGCCGGCGCGCTCGTAGGGGCGCCACTGTTGAAATCATAATTTGCCGGCACATTCCAATATTCTCCCGTCAATCCCGTCTTCGACTTGGTCGGCGTATTGTAGTCAAAGTTCAAGCCAATTGATCCGCCTAGTGCATTCATAGTATGTGTACCCGTGCCGGTCGTCGCGTTACCTGTCGCCAAGTCGACACCAATCGGTCCGATAGTGTCGTAGGCCTGAGTACTATCCTTGCCAGTTCTTAGGTCGATTTTGAACGATCGAACCCAGTTGGGATTGGTCTGCTGGCCACCCAGGGTATACACATGCCAATAATATGTTGTACCGTCCTGTAAAATACCTTCAGGCACAGTCCATTGAGTCGCTGATGTCCAGCCTGAATTAATCACCGCGCCCGTTTCCGCGTCCGGACTCGTACTCACACGGAAATAATACTTCACCGCTTCGCCATCGCCATCGCTCACCGGATTAACTCTCAGGGTTGGTTGTGTATTAATCGTCACTTGCTTGTCGGCCGGTTCGACAGGCGTCGCCACGGGGGTTGGCGTGTCATAGACAACCGATAGCGACATATCTGAATAGGTCTTGAATGTTTTGTAGGGCACTTCTTCTCCCCAAAAACTCCACACCGCCCCCATGTCTCCCGCGTCTACCGATGCCTGTAGATTATTCGTCACATCGACATCAAAATCTCCAGCGGTCAAAACCGTTGCCAAGTGGGTACCGCGACACTCCCATCCAATACAGTTCGCATGTCCAAAAAAGAGATACCGCTGATTCGGATCCGGATTGGCATTGGGATTATAATAGGCATGTACATTTGCGCCGAGGACTTTTTTGCCAGCCAGTTCATTGTACGGGAACTGCACATAGCTCCGCCAATGCTTCCATCCGTTGTCGTAGAGCGTGCCCGCCTGAATCCAGCAGGTATTCCCCTGGCAACTATAGCCGTCCGATTTAAACATCCAGTCTGTAGCGTCTTGATCCCACCGGCCGAAAGAGGGGTCGATAGTGAGCGGAAACTCGTTATCGGGCAATTGCGCAAGCCACTGCCGGTCGACGCTCACTCTAATTGCATTATCGGCTGTCCTTTGCTGGCTAACTTGGTGCTCATTCTCCACCATACCTTTGTTATGCAACGCAACAGTCAAGGCGCCAAATCGATAGCCATCTTCGAGGCCAGCGATTGAATAGAAACTCGGATTTTTCGGGTCATCGATTAGCTTTGCTCCTGCGATTTTGAAATCATAAGTCGTCGCAGCATCTTTGCTTTTTACAATAATATTTTCTTTTAACAGCTCGCCCTTTGCTTCGTATTCCAGATCCACACCTTTCCATGCGTCTCGGTATATAACAGCGTTATCGCCTTTCTTCTCTGGTTTTGAATTGTTTGCGCCGACAGGTTTGATAGTAAAACTTTTCCCGCCAACCGCCACGCGTAGTCCTTCGGCAAGAGGTTTCATCGACAAAGAAAGCTCGCCCGCTTTAGCCCTAAATTCTGACGGCGGATTGGCTTTTGACATATTGCCTGTCGCTATGTGGAAAACGTCCGCTGGCGAGGCAGGCTGTTCGACAGCATCCAGGGTATTATCAACCCTTTCCCACTGGCCGTTCTTTTTATAATTCCGTTGCGTAGCCGAAAAATTCAGTGTCTTCGTACCGTCCTTATTTACATACGTCGACGAATGAGCTGTTCTTTTAGACACGTCTTCGCGGGCTGGTGTGCGATCTTCTTTTTGAGGTGTCATTTCGGGGCCAGAAGCCGTATCGCGCGTCGCCTGCTGCTGTGTCGTATCTACCTTTTCGGCAGACAGAACAGAGGGTGGTATACGACTATCGCCCAATAAGCCGAGCGCCATAACCTCACTGGGCATGGCGGCAGTAAACGTGATGACGGTACATAGGAGAATCAATACGGTGCGTTTGACTAGCCTAGAAACCGTCCTTTGGGGTGGCTGTGTCTTGGGGCTACGTGACTGTAGCGTATCAGAGTTATTATTTCCCAGAAATATTCTGTGTCGTTTCGGCAGCTTCAGCATCCCATTCTCCGTCTTCCCTAGATTGATGCTATGAGAATACGATACGGGAGTGCACTATGCAATAGATTTACGCATACATGTGTTGTACTTTTGCCTATGAGCCCTGTAGCTAACCGATCCCAACCAACCGCAACTGGCCGGTGCCGAAACTTGCCGTCCATTCCACCACATCTTGAATCTGCTTGCCCAAGAGGTTTTGACCCAGTGGACTTTTAATCGAAATACGGCCGTCGCTGGGGTTGGCTTCGACGCTGTCGACCAGCATGTAGCGGATGATGCGGCCATTGGTGTCCAGTAAATCGACGACCGAGCCGATGGCCACCTTCAGTGCGTCGCGTTTGCGCGGTAACAGTTTGGCGCTGGCCAGTAATAGTCGTTTGTCGGCCAGTTCGCTGCCGATTGTGTCGATGTGGGCTAGCTGCTCGATGTGCGCCAGGCGCTCCTCGCGGCTGCTACTTTTGTCGAGGTCACGGAGTTTGCGGACGGCGTCGTGATGTTCGCGCTCCAGTCGAGCGAGGTGTTTTTTCAGTTCCTTCATGCCTTTTTTACTAAGAAATGTCGTTTTGGCGGTGTTCATATAAACCTCCTTTTCTGTTTGCTAGGGCAACGTATTGCCTGAGTCTAGTATGCGCTTCCAAGCTGAAGTGGGTCTGAAAATGCCGTCATCGCAGCACTATTGAGCGCGTTCAGCAGGTCGCGCAGAAACGGTGGGCAGTAGCACGGTGAACGTTGTGGCGCCGGGCACACTCGTTGCCGATAATGTACCCCTGTGGTGTTCCACGATTTTTTTGGCGAGCGAGAGCCCAAGGCCATACCCCTTCTTACTGTCGCTGGTGCGTGAGGTGTCGGCTCGAAAAAAGCGGTTGAAAATATGCGGCAATGCGCCGTGGGAAATGCCCGGGCCGCCACTTTGAATGTGAAAGCCCGTCATGTGCTTGGCTTTGTGAAACGCAATAGTTACGGTCGAATCGTGCGGGCTGTATTTCAATGCGTTGTCTAGCAAAATGGCGAAAAGTTCTTCGACACTGGCGCGATTGGCGGTAACATGATGTGGTTTTTTATCTTCAATACGAATGCGTTTGCCGCTGCCATCTAGTCGTGCGGCGCTCGTGCGCGCAATTGCAACGAGGTCGAGTTTTTCGTGCGAGATGCTTTGGTGGTCGAGCTGCGACAGCTGCAGGAGTGTTTGGGAAAGCCGCGCCAGTGTGTTCACCTCTTCCAGGTTGCTCGCCAGTAGCTCGCGCATGTTCGCCTTGCTGATGTGGGGGTCGCGCAGAGCTACCTCAATTTCGGTTTTCATACTGGCTAGTGGTGTGCGTAGTTCGTGGCTGGCATCGCTGGTAAAACGCGACTGCGCCTCGTGAGCTTGCTCGATGGGTCGGAGCGTGTGGCGCGCCAGGTAATAACTGCCCACGCCACCCAATATCCAAATGGTAAGGTTGGTAATAGCGAGGGCGTTCTGTAAATTCGCCTGAGCCTTGTGTACCTCGGCTTCGCGGACGGTTTCAAGCCGCACCGTCATGGGAAGAGTTTCACTCTGCAGGTAGCCGATGTGGCTATCAACCTCGCGCGAGGCGATGGAATAAATAACCACGCTAAACAGTAAGCTGACGACGACGATAATAGCCAAATATCCAGCAGTGAGCTTGAACGTCGCCGACTGGAACATTGGCGTCAGCTACTCGCTGGCCTGTATTTTATAGCCGAACCCACGCATGGTGTGCAGCAGCGGCGTGTCGAACGGGTCGTCAATCTTGGCACGCAAATACCGCAGGTACACCTCTATCGTATTCGGTAAAATATCAGCATCGTAGTCCCATACGTGCGCCATAATCAATTCTTTCGAATGCGGCCGATTTGGATTGCGCATCAGGTATGAGAGCACGGCAAATTCCTTCCCTGTCAAACTAATAGGCTGATCGCCTCGTTTTACCTCGCAATTAATAGTGTCCAGCGACAAGTCGCCCACTGTCAGAACGGTCGGGTGTTGTTCGGCTGGCCGGCGCAACAGTGCGCGTACTCGTGCTAGCAATTCTTCCAGCGCAAAAGGCTTCACTAGGTAATCGTCGGCGCCGCTGTCCAGTCCCTTGGTGCGGTCGGCTACGCTGCCCAGCGCAGTTAACAATAATACTGGCGTATGAATTTTGGCTTCGCGCATAGCCGTTACAATCGCCAGGCCATCGTAGTTGCCCGGTAACATGCGGTCAATAATCGCCGCATCGTATGGCTCGGTTGTCGCCATGGCGTACCCCTCATCACCATCATAGGCGACGTCTACTGCGTAACTCTCTTGTTCGAGAGCCTTTTTCAGCGCCCTCGCTATCTTGTGTTCGTCTTCGATGAGTAAAATTCTCATAATCCTAGCATCCCCTCCTTGCCTGAATGTTGCCTTAAGAGCCTTTTGGCTCGTACCGTTCGCTCCAGGTTTGCATGCCGCGAAGAATCGGCATCAGGTCGTCACCCTTTTCGGTGAGCTGGTATTCGCAGCGGCTGCTCGATGAGAGCGAAACACGTTGAATAATACCTGCTTCTTCCAGATGCTGGAGTCTGGCTGAAAGTGTTCGTGGATTGATGCCGTCGGCCAAATCTTGCAATTGGCAAAAACGCACCACCCGCTCGTTAATGAAAAACCGCAGCAAACGCGGCGTCCATTTGTCGCCCAAGACGTCAGTGGCAGCTGCGACCGATCCCACCGGGGACTGAGGTGTTGTCATGTAGTAACTATACGGTTTTAAGCCGGTTTGGTCAATTACCGGGCCGGGTGATATACTATGCTTATGGTTAAAAAACAAGCAAAGAAGCCAATAAAAAACCTCATAAAAAAGGTAAGTTACGAGCCAAACAAAATGGGGCTTGCAGTTGCAGCAGTTGCCGCTGTCAGTTTGGTGCTATTAGGCCTCATCGCGCTACGTTACTAGCGGTAGTTCGTGTAGTTGAGCGGAAAGTCAAAATCGGTGGCGTTTAGTAGTGCCATCACTTGCTGTAATTCGTCTTTGCTGTTGCTGATGGCGCGCACGGCGTCGCCCTGAATCTGGGCTTTTACTTTAGGCGCTTGTTCGCGTAGCAATTTAGTAATTTCTTTGGCGTTGTCTTGGCTGAGGCCTTGTTTGAACGGAATCTCCCAGGTGGTTTTGAGATTGCTTTCTACAGGGGTTTTCGACAGGTCGAGCACCTTGGCGCTTTGGTTGCGGCCGGCTAGTTTCTTGCGAATGATATCCAGCACGGCGTCGCATTGCCATTGGTTGGCGCCGATTATCTTGAAACCTACCTTGTCGCCCAGCCATTCCAGGCTGGCGGGTGTGCCCTTAAAATCATAGCGCGTCGCAATCTCGCGCTCGGTGCCGGCGAACACATTGTTCATCTCGGCCTTGTCGTATTCGGATACTATGTCGAAGGAAAAATTTGCCATGTATGTATAGTACCGCAAAAAACACCCACAAAGCAAATACCCGCCGACCTTTCAATCGACGGGCATTGCCTGGAGCGAAAGGGGCGGGTTATTCGGACGTCTGGGAAGGGGGCGAACAGTTCTCGCAGCCCTCACAGGTGCGCTCTAGGCGCTCCTGCGTATCCACGAGCCGCTTTCCGTCGACGTACTTATACGTCGTCGATATCCCCCTGACCGTTCCGAATCCATCACATCTCAACGGACCATCATAAACTTCCACTATGCGCTCCTTATCTGTAGGACTTAGGGTACTATAACCCTTGCGTGTTTAGACTGTCAACCGTGCCGGGTCAAAAATAGCTTAAAAAAGATACGTGCTGTATAC
>Ga0075418_10005566_pt1 | contig 14265 bp, 14 predicted proteins | sample SoiMetdeltSBSDD2_FD_81776 | JGI IMG/M metagenome (GOLD analysis project Ga0075418, IMG submission 81776) | Bulk soil microbial communities from a Populus tree surrounding site in Tennessee, USA - Soil MetaG P. deltoides SBSDD2 | ecosystem: Environmental > Terrestrial > Soil > Tree plantation...
CACAGCGCGGGGTATGCGGAGTATGCGAGCCTGCTGCGTTCGCAGGTCAACCGCCTGAGCCAGCTCATGCGCGACCTGCTCGACTTCGGCAAGGCGCCCCTGCTGCGCCTGGCGCCCGTGCGCGCGAGCGACCTCGTCTGGCAGGCCGTGCGCGCGAGCGCGCTGCTGGCCCGGGAGCGCGGCGTGCGGGTGGAGACGGACGTGGCCGAGCCGCTGCCGGAGCTCGTGGCCGACGCCGGGCGCATGGAGCAGGTCCTCAACAACCTGGTGAACAACGCGATCCAGCACTCCCGGCGCGGAGCGCTCGTGCGCGTGAGCGTGCGAGCCGAGGGCCATCAGCTGCGCTTCGCGGTCGACGACGAGGGCCCCGGCATCCCGAGCGGAGATGCCCACCGGCTGTTCGAACCCTTCTTCACCAGGCGCAAGGGAGGCACCGGACTCGGCCTGGCCATCGTCCAGCGCATCGTCGAGGCCCACGGCGGCCGCATCGAGGCGGGCAATCGCGCGGGCGCGGGTGCGCTGTTCGCCGTGAGCTTGCCGCTCGTTCCGGCGGGGACGGCCGAGACGATTGCGGAGAGTCACCATGGCTCCTAAGCCGACGGTGCTGCTCGTCGACGACGAAGAGGCGGTGCGCTTTCCCATCCGACGCTTCCTCACCGCGGCGGGCTTCGAGGTGCGCGAAGCCGACAGCATGGGGGCCGCGATCGACGCCTGCCAACCGGCGATCCCGGCCGCGGCGGTGCTCGACTTCTCGCTGCCCGACGGGGACGGCCTGGACCTCTTGCGTCGCCTCAAGGCCATGGACATCGCGCTCCCCGTCATCTTGCTGACGGGCCACGGCACCATCGACCTCGCCGTCAAGGCGATGCAGGAGGGCGCGGAGCAGTTCTTCACGAAGCCCGTCGAGCTGCCGACGCTGCGCGTCGTGCTCGAGCGCGCGATCGAGAACCGGCGCAGCCGGCAGCAGACGCTGGCGGGGCGCTCGGCCCAGGCGCGCAACGCCGTGGACCCGTTCATGGGCGAGAGCCCCGCGATCCGCCGGCTCGCGGAACAGGCCGCGCGCGTCGCCTCGGCGGCCCTTCCCGTGCTCGTCCAGGGTGAGACCGGCAGCGGCAAGGGTGTTATCGCGCGCTGGCTGCACGAGCACGGCCCGCGGGCCGACGAGCCCTTCGTGGACTTGAACTGCGCGGGCCTCAGCCGAGAGCTCCTGGAGAGCGAGCTGTTCGGGTACGAAAAAGGCGCGTTCACCGGTGCGGTCTCGGCGAAGCCCGGCCTACTGGAGCTGGCCAACCGCGGCACGTTCTTCCTGGACGAGATCGGTGACGTCGACCTGCAGGTCCAGGCGAAGCTGCTGAAGGTGCTCGAGGACCTGCGCTTCCGCCGCCTCGGCGACGTCAAGGACCGGCGCGTCGACGTGCGCCTGATCGCCGCCACTCACCGCGACCTGCGGCGATTGGTCGAGGAGCAGAGGTTCCGTGAGGATCTCTTCTATCGCATCAATACCGTTCCGTTGCGAGTGCCCCCGCTGCGCGAACGCGGCCGCGACGCGGTGCTTCTGGCCCGCAGCCTCCTGGCGCGGATCGGCGCGGAGCTGGGCCGCGCGTCGCTGCGTCTCACGCCGGCAGCGGAGGATGCGATCGCCGCCTCGCGCTGGCCCGGCAACGTGCGCCAGCTGCGCAACGCCCTGGAGCGGGCGGCGCTGCTCGGCATGGACGCGATGATCGATGTCGCCGATCTCGAGGAGGCGGGCCCGGCCGGCGAGAGCGCTCCGTCGGGGAGCAGCGGGCTGACGCTGGCCGACGTGGAGCGCCGCCACATCGAGGCGGTGCTCGCGTCCCAGGGCGGGAACGTCCCCGCCGCCGCACGGCTGCTCGGCCTCTCGCGCAGCGCCCTGTACGAGAAGATCCGCAAGCACGGTATCGGGAATCGCCGGGGCGCCGCACCCTCGTCCTGAGACCCGGACCGAAGTCCTGGGAGCAGGATTCCTCTCCCTCGCCGTCCTCGCATTCGGTGAATCGCTAAGCGACTGGTTCGGCGCGTCTTAGCGACGTTGCAGCTTCATCCTCTCGGGCTGGCTCGCGAGTTGCTCTGTGATGCGCCCGATGACCACGCATGCAGAACGCCGGCCTCACCTGCTGATCGTCGACGACGAGGAGGCGGTGGCCTATCCGTTGTCCCAGTACTTCCGCGCGCGCGGCTGCCTAGTCGACATGGCCACGGAGCCGGAGGAGGCCGAGGCGCTCGTCAGCCATCGCCGCTACGACCTCGCGATCCTCGACGTCTGCCTGTCGAGTCTCCGCACCACGGCCGGCCTCGATGTGCTGCGCGAGATCCGCCGCCGCAGCCCCGGCACTGCCGTGATCGTTCTGAGCGGTCACGTCTCGGCGGAGGTCGAGCGCGAAGCCAGGAGCGCGGGAGCGGACCGCGTGCTCGCGAAGCCCATGCCACTTCGGGAGCTGGCCGCTGAGGTCAGCTCGCTCGTGGGGGTGGCGTTTGGGTAGTCGATCGCTCCTCGAACAGGTGCTCACGCCGGGCGCGCTGAGCGTCGTGTTCCAGCCTGTGTTCGAGGCGCAGAGCGAGCGCCGTGTCCACTACCTCGAGTCGCTGATCCGCGGGCCGAAGGGCACGTCTCTGGAGGCTCCCGAGATCCTGTTTGAGTACGCGCGAAGGAAGAACGCAACCGTGGCGGTCGACTGCGCCTGCATCCAGGCCATCCTGCACGCCTCGCGCGAGCTGGCCGAGGGGTCGCACATCGGGATCAACGTCCACGCCTCCACTTTGGCGCAGGACCCGGAGCTGCTGAACTTCATCGGCGACAGCGCTGCCGGATGCGGCATCGAGCCAAGCCGGCTGGTGGTCGAGATCGTCGAGCACGCGCCCCCCTGGGACGTCGAGGCGTTCCGTAACGGCGTCGAGGGGCTGCGGGGCATCGGAGCGCGCATTGCGCTCGACGACGTCGGGCTCGGCCATTCGAACTTCCTGATGATCCTGGAGTGCCGGCCCGACTACTTCAAGATCGATCGTCACTTCGTGAGCGGCTGCCACGCGGACTTCTACCGCCGCGCCGTGCTCGCGTCCGTGGCGGAGCTGGCGCGGCCCTTCGGGGCTCGCGTGGTGGCCGAGGGCGTCGAGGCCCGCGAGGAGCTCGAGGCGGTTCGCGGCCTCGGCATCGGCCTGGTGCAGGGCTGGCTGCTGGGCCGGCCGTGCGAGGCAAAGCAGATCCGCGAACGGTTGTCCGACGGCGCGGCCGTCGCCTGGGGAGAAGCATGAGTCACAAGAAGAAGATCCTGCTCGTGGACGATTCCATCACGTCGCTGTTCATGCAGAAGATGGTGCTCAAGCACGAGCCCTACGACCTCGTGACCGCGACCGACGGCAGGAACGGCGTCGAGCTCGCGCTTCGCGAGCGCCCCGACCTGATCCTGATGGACGTGGTGATGCCGCGCATGACCGGCATCGAGGCGCTCCGTGAGCTGCGCGCCAATGCCGCCACGCGCACGACCCCCATCATCCTCGTGACGACGCGGGGAGAGCCTGGCAACGTGGAGGTCGGATACGAGACCGGCTGCACGGACTACCTGACCAAGCCCTTCGAGCCCGCAGAGCTGCTCTCGAAGGTGCGGGACTGCCTGGGAGCTTGAGATGAATTGCGCCATGCAGGAGTGCGAGACCAGCCTGGTGGACCAGGTCAGCCGCGTCGAGGAGTTCTTGAACCGGCTCGAGGCGCCCGCCTCGGTCACCGAGGAGCTGCGGGAGCTGCGCGAGAGCCTCGTCGCCCGGGAGCGCGAGCGCTTCGACCTGTTCGAGGAGCTCGCCGCGCTCGAGGAGCAGCAGCGGCGCCTGCACCGCGCCATCGACGAGGCGAGCCGGCGCGGGTCCGACCTGGCCAGCCTGTACGTGGCCACCCATCGCCTGCACTCGACCCTCGACCGGGGCCAGGTGCTCCAGGCGCTCGAGGAGATCGTCGCGAGCCTGTTGGGCTGCGAGGAGCTGGCGGTCTTCGAGCTGGTGGGCCGGCCCGCCGTGCTGGCCCCCGTGTTCAGCGTGGGCGTGCCGGCCGGACGGTTGGGCATCGTGGAGCCGGGCGAGGGCCGCATCGGTTCGTGTAGCGCGAGCGGCGACAGGTGGCTGCGGCCCGACGGCGTGACGCAGGAGCCGGTGGCTTGCGTGCCGCTCAAAGTGGACGGCGAGACCACTGGGGTGTTGGTCCTCTACGAGCTGCTCGAGCACAAGGGCAGTCTTCAACCCGCCGACATCGAGCTGCTCGACCTGCTCGGCGTGCATGCGGGGACCGCGCTCCTGGCCTCGCGGCTGCGGGCGCGCTTCCGGGAGGCGCAGTGAGCGCGGCGCTCGCGCCGGCGTGGCTAGCCGCTCCTCCGGTCGCGGTGCGGACCCTCTACCTGCACCCGGGCCGGGTCCTCGTGTCCGCGGAGCCGGTCCTGCTCACCACGATCCTCGGGTCGTGCGTGGCGATGTGCCTGTGGGACGACGTCGCCGGGCTCGGCGGCGTCAATCACTTCCTCCTTGCCGAAGCGTCTGAGGCCGGAGGCTCGCCACGGTATGCCCGGCCGGCGTTCGTGGAGCTACGCGACCAGCTCGTCGCCCTGGGCGCGAGCCCCTGGCGCCTCCGCGCCAAGCTGTTCGGTGGCGCCAGCTTGAACCCCGGCGCATCGGGCGCGTCGGCGATCGGCCTTCGCAACGTCGAAGCGGCACGCCGGCTGCTGGAGCAGGCGGCGATCCCCGTCCTCGCCGAGGACGTGGGCGGCTGCCACGGCCGGAAGCTGATCTTCGAGACGCATACAGGCCATGCCTGGGTGCGCGCTCTCGCCGCGGGTCGTCCATGACCATCGCGGACTCGCCGGTGCGCCTGGATCCGGAGTACGCGGAGCTGCTGCGCCTGTTCGTCGCGGAGTCTGAGGAGGGCCTCGCTTCGCTCGAACAGGGGCTGCTCGCCCTGGAGGCACGGCCGGGCGACGCCGAGCTGCTTTCCACGCTGTTTCGAGTGGCTCACACCCTGAAGGGCAATGCCGCCTCCCTGGGCCTCACCGACCTGGTGGCACTGGCCCACGCGCTCGAGGACGTGATGGAGCGCGTTCGCGGTTTGGAGCTGGAAACGAATCGCGACGTGATCGGCACGCTGCTCCTGGCCGTGGACGCGCTCAGGGAGCTCGTTCCCCACGCCAAGGCGGGCGCTCCGCTGAGCGAGGCGCACGCCGCGGTCCTGGAGCGGGTGCGGGCGCTCGCGGCCGATTCAGCCGGGAGCAGCGCGGCCGCGGCCACGACGCCGGGCGACGCCGCTGCGCACGTCGACCCCGAGGCCGCGAAGACGCGCTCGCTGCGCGTCGCGGTTTCGACACTGGACCGGATCCTGGATCTGATCGGCGAGATCACGGTCGCGCGGGGCCGGCTCCGGCAGGTGCTGGAGGCTGGCGACGACGCGCTCATCGCCCTCGAGGTCGAGCGTGAGGCGGACCGCTCGTTACTGGAGCTGCAGGAGTTGATCCTGCGCGCGCGCATGGTGCCCGTGGGGCCTGCGTTTCGTTCCCAGGCGCGCAGCGTGCGCGACCTGGCGGCGAGCCTGCGCAAGCAGGCCCGGCTCGTGGTCGAGGGCGAGGACGTGGAGGTGGACACCTCCGTGATTGCGCATCTGCGCGACCCGCTCACGCACATGGTCCGGAACGCTCTCGACCACGGCATCGAGCCGCCCGCTCTGCGCAAGGCGCGCGGCAAGGATCCGTGCGGGACGATTCGGCTCAGCGCCTATCGAGACGCCGGCAACATCGTGGTGGAGCTGAGCGACGACGGCTCTGGTCTCGACCTCGAGCGCATCGCGGAACGAGGTCGGACGCTGGGCCTCCTGCCCACGGGCGCCCAGGTCGCGGACGCCGAGTTGCGACGGCTCATCTTCGAGCCGGGCTTCTCGACCGCGGACCGCGTCACGGACGTGTCTGGCCGCGGAGTCGGGATGGACGTCGTGCGGCGCAACGTCGAGGCACTGCGCGGATCGATCGCCGTGTCCGGCGAGGCGGGCGTCGGAACCCGCTTTACGATCCGGCTGCCGCTCACGCTCGCGATCATCGACGGCTTCGGCGTCGCGGTGGGGGGCGAGACCTACGTAATTCCCCTCGACGCCGTGGTCGAGTGTCTCGAGCTCGGGGCTCGGGAAGAGCGCGCCGGCGCCGCCTCGGGCGTGATCCAGCGCCGCGGACAGGCGCTTCCGTACTTGCGCCTGCGGCACCACTTCGGCCTGCACGGCGCGGCCGAGCGCGAGAGCGTGGTCGTGGTGCGCCACGAGGGCGGCTTGGCGGGGCTGGCCGTGGACGAGCTCCTGGGAGAGCGCCAGACGGTGATCAAGCCGCTCGGCAGCCTGTTCCGCGAGCTGCCGTGGATCGCGGGCTCTGCGATCCAAGGCGACGGCCGCCTCGCGCTCATCCTGGACGTGCCCGCGTTGATGAGAAGCGCCCTCGAGGGCGCGGAGATGGTTCGATGACCCCACGTGAGGTCAATAAGGAAGAGGAGATGGTGATGTTGAAGAAGCTGTCCATCGGTAAGCGCCTGGGCCTGGCCTTCGCCACCCTGGGCGCGCTCATGCTGATCGTGGCTGCGGCGGGTTACTGGGGAACGCGCCAGGCGAGCGACCTCGCCCTTGAGTACGTGAAGGTGGAGTCGCCCTTGGTGGAGCACGCTCAGCGCGCTCGCGCCAACACCCTCGGCCTGCGCCGCTACGAGAAGGACGTGTTCCTCAACATCAAGTCGGCCGAGAAGGTCGCCGAGTACGTCGAGAAGTGGAACGACCAGCGCGCCAGGCTCGACGAGAGACTCCAGGCCCTGACGGCGCTCGAGACAGAGCCCGCCGGTCTGGAAGCGATCGAGGCGATGAAGAAGGACGCGGCCAGCTACGAGGTCGGTTTCCGGAAAGTCGTGGAGCGCGTGAAGGAGCGCAAGATCACGACGCCTCAGGCCGGCAACGAAGCGATCGGCGAGTACAAGGACGAGATCCGGCGCCTGGAGGCGTCCGCGCAGGACTACGCGACGAAGCAGTCGGAGCACATGGCCGCGCAGTCCCAGGTCGTCGAGCAGCGCGCGCGGTGGGCGGTCGGCCTGACCCTCGTCGTGGTGGCGCTGGCGGGCATCGTGGGCGCCGTGCTCAGCATCCAGATCGCCCGTGGGATCACGGGACCGCTCCTGAAGGCGGTCGGCGTCGCCGAGGCCGTGGCTCGCGGCGAGACGGACGTCCAGGTCGAGGTGACGAGCCAGGACGAGACCGGCCAGCTGCTGAGCGCGATGCGCACGATGGTCAGCTCCACGAGCGGCATGGTCGACGTCGCGGGCCGGATCGCCGAGGGCGACCTCGGCGTCGAGGTCCGGCCGCGCTCGAACCAGGACGCGCTCGGCGTGGCGCTGGCGCGTATGGTCGAGAAGCTCGTCCGCATCATCGGCGAGATCCAGTCGGGTGCCACCGCTTTGACCGCGGCGGCCCAGCAGGTCTCGGCCACCTCGGAGAGCGTGTCCAAGGGCACCTCGGAGCAGGCAGCCTCCGTTGAGGAGACCACGTCGAGCCTCGAGCAGATGAGCGCCTCGATCAACCAGAACGCCGAGAACAGCCGCCAGCTCGCCCGCATCTCCTCGGATGCGGCGCGCGTCGCGACCGACAGCGCGCAGTCCGTGGGCCGCACGCTCGAAGCCATGAAGGACATCACCGAGAAGATCTCGATCATCGACGAGATCGCGTATCAGACGAACCTGCTGGCGCTGAACGCGGCCATCGAGGCCGCGCGGGCCGGGGAGCACGGCAAGGGCTTCTCGGTGGTCGCCACGGAGGTGCGCAAGCTGGCCGAGCGCAGCCAGTCCGCCGCCAAGGAGATCAGCGTGCTCGCCAGCACCAGCGTGAAGGTGGCCGAGCACTCGGGCCAGCTGCTGGCCGAGCTGGCGCCCAACGTCCAGAAGGGCGCCGACGTGGTGCAGGACCTGTCCGCCGCGAGCGCGGAGCAGGCCACGGGCGTGAGCCAGGTCAGCCGGGCCATGAGCCAGGTGGACCAGGTCACGCAGCAGAACGCCTCAGCGGCCGAGGAGCTCTCCTCGACGGCCGAGGAGCTGGCGGCTCAGGCCGAGAGTCTGAGCCAGGTCGTCAGCTTCTTCCGCCTGGCGCAGGCGGCGGCGTTGGCGCCGGTGATGTCCAAGGGCGCCTCCGCACCGGCGCATGCGGCGACCACCCGTTCGCCGTTCCGGCCGAACCCGCAGCTGCACGTGCCCGCCAACGGCGACGCCGAAGGCCGCGACTACGTTCGCTTCTGAGGCGGCGACACCGGTGAAACCAATGCGAACTCGACACCTGTCCGCCCTGCTCGCGGCCACGGCGCTGCTGCTCGGAGCGCCGACCGCCAGCGCCGAGGGCGAGCGGCCGGCGGTCGCCTGGAAGGACGGCAAGACCACGCTGGAGCTGGGTGGCGCTCAACTGAACCTGTCCAACCGGATCCAGATCCGGTTCACGGAAACGGATGCCGCCGACGGCACGGAGATGGGCAGCTTCCGGCTCCGCAGGGCCCGCACCAGCCTCGACGGCTGGCTGGGAGCGAAGGACCTGCGCTTCGAGCTGATGGTCGACTGGGTGGACTCTCCACTCGTCCAGGACCTGAATTTCAACTGGGATGCGACGGGGCGGGGTTCGGTTCAGGTCAAGGGCGGGCAGTTCAAGGTTCCCTTCGGCCGCCAGGAGCTGACCTCGGACACGGCGCTGCAGTTCGTCGACCGTTCGATCGTGAGCGCCGAGTTCGAGAAGGGGCGTGACCAGGGCATCCAGGTCTGGGGCCAGCTGCCCGGCAGCATCCTCGAGTACCGGCTGGGAGTCTTCAACGGCGGAGGCCGCGGCCGGACGACCAACGACAACAGCCACTACCAGCAGGACGCGCGCTTCGTGCTCCAGCCGCTTTGCCCAGTGGGCGGCGCCGAGGGCGACCTCGACTGGAGCGCGCGGCCGTGTCTCGCCCTCGGGCTGAACGTCGAGTGGAACGACGCCCGCCCCGACACCGGCATTTCCGCGCCGCCGGCCGGGCCGAGCCAGAAGCGGCGCGTCATCGGCGGCGATCTGGCGCTGAAGTTCCGCGGCTTCTCCGGGATGGTCGAGGTCTTCAAGCGTCGCTTGACGCCGATCGAAGGCCCCTCCTACGACTCGGACGGCCATCACGCCCAGATCGGCTACTTCGTGATCCCGCGACGCCTCGAGCTGGCTTTGCGCTGGGCCTCGTGGGATCCCACGAGCCTCGAGCCCCGAGACCAGCGAACGGAGAGGGGCGTCGCGGTCAGCGCCTTCTCCCGGCGGCGGCCGCTCAAGCTGCAGGCCGACTATCGCGAGATCGAGGACCAGGCGCACCGGAGCACGGACCGCGAGGTCCGCTGCCAGGTCCAGTTCGTCTTCTGATCGGAGGAATGCCATGGAGCCCATGATCGAAAACAGCTCTCACGACGCCCAGCCCCAGCATCTGACCTTCTGCGTCGCGGGCGAGGAGTACGCCGTCGGCATCCTCCGCGTGCGGGAGATCCTCCAGTACACCGGCGTGACCCGCGTGCCGCGCATGCCCTCCTGGGTGCGGGGCGTCATCAACCTGCGCGGCAGCGTGGTCCCGGTCGTCGACCTGGCGGTGCGCTTCGGCCTGCCGCCCTCGGAGATCACGCGCTCGGCTTGCGTGGTCATCACCGAGGTTCGCCTCGACGGCCAGGCCGTCGTGGTGGGCCTGCTCGCCGACGCGGTGAGCCAGGTGGTGGAGCTGCCAGCCCAGGACATCCAGCCGCCCCCGGCATTCGGCACACGCGTGCGCGTCGACTTCCTGCAGGGCATGGGGCGGCTGGCCGAGCGGATGGTGTTGCTGCTCGACGTGGATCGGCTGCTCTCCAGCGATGAAGTCGCGTCGGCCACGACAGCCGCGGAGGCGATCGCCGCCGAAGCCCAGGCCTGCGCGGTCGCGTGAGCGTCGCGGACCAGATCGTCGGCTTCGGACCGTTGCCGGTGAGCGACCGCGACTTCCGGTCGCTCACTCGACTCATCTACTCCGAAGCGGGGATCCATCTCGGCCCGGCGAAGAAGGCGCTGCTCGCCGGCCGGCTCAGCCGGCGTGTCCGGGACCTTGGGCTCCAGTCCTTCGGCGCCTACCACGAGTACGTCCAGGAGCATCCCGAGGAGTGGGTGCCGCTGCTCGACCGCATCACGACCAACGAGACGCACTTCTTTCGCGAGCCGCGCCAGTTCGAGTTCGTCGATAGACAGCTCGTGCCCCAGCTTCGCGCCGCCGCCGACGCCGGCCAGCGCCCGCGCCGCCTGCGCGCCTGGAGCGCGGGCTGCTCGAGCGGCGAGGAGCCGTTCTCGCTCGCGATGCTGCTCGTGGATCGGCTCGTGCCGGCCGGCTGGGACGTCGAGATCGTGGCCACCGACGTCTCGACGCGCGTGCTGAGCCAAGCCGAGCTCGCCACCTGGCCCATCGCCCGCGCGCGTGAGATCCCGGAGCGCTACCTCAAGCGCTACATGTTGCGGGGAGTCCGCGGACAGGAGGGACGCATCCGCGCGTCGGACGAGCTGCGCTCGGTGATGCGCTTCGAGCGCCTCAACCTGGCCGCGCAGCGCTACCCCCTTGCCGGCACCTTCGACCTGATCTTCTGTCGCAACGTGCTCATCTACTTCGACCAGGCCTCGAAGGACCAGGTGCTCCGGCGCCTGCTGGAGCGGCTCGTGCCGGGCGGGCACTTCTTCCTCGGCCATGCCGAGACGCTGGGCCCCACCGCGGTTCCGATGCGCAGCGTGTGCCCCAACGTCTATGTGCGCGAAGGCGTCGCGTCGTGACGCGCGCGCCGCTCCAGGTCCTCGTCGTCGACGACTCCGCGGTAGTGCGCCAAGCCATGCTCGCGATCCTCACGCGCGAGCCCGGCCTCGTCGTCAGCGTCGCCGCGGACCCGCTGATCGCGCAGGAGAAGATGCGTCGCATGCGGCCCGACGTGATCGTGCTCGACCTGGAGATGCCGCGCATGGACGGCTTCACGTTCCTCCGCCTCCTGATGGCGCAGGACCCGATCCCCGTCGTGGTGTGCGCGAGCCTGGCGGAGCGCGGGACGGAGGCTGCGCTGCGCGCCACCGAGGAAGGCGCCGTGGCCGTCGTCGCGAAGCCGCATTCGGACATCCGAGGCTTCATCCGGGACTCGGCGGACATGCTCGTGGATGCCATCCGCGGCGCGGCCCAGGCCCGCGTCCGGCCCCGCGGCCTCGCACCGCCGGCCCCGCGGGCCGAGCCGCTCCCGCGTCCGCTGGCGGTGCACCGGCGCCGCGAGGACATCGTGGCCCTAGGCGCCTCCACCGGCGGCACCGAGGCGCTGCGCGAGGTGCTCGAAGCGATGCCCGAGGACGCGCCCGGGATCGTCATCGTCCAGCACATGCCCCCGGTGTTCACGCGCACGTTCGCCGAGCGCCTCCACCGGCTCTGCCGCATCGACGTGGTCGAGGCGCAGGACGGCGACCGGGTGAGACCGGGCCGTGCCCTGGTCGCGCCTGGAGACCGGCACATGAGCGTGCAGCGCAGTGGCGCGGAGTACGTCGTCGAGCTGAGCGATGGACCGCTCGTGTCCCGGCATCGGCCCAGCGTCGACGTGCTCTTCTCATCTGTCGCACGGGCGGCGGGAGCGCGTGGGGTCGGTGCGCTTCTCACCGGGATGGGCAGCGACGGCGCGCGAGGCTTGCTGGCGATGCGTCAGGCCGGCGCTCGCACGATGGCTCAGGACGAGGCCTCGTGCGTCGTGTTCGGGATGCCGCGCGAGGCGATCGCGCTGGGCGCTGCGCAGGAGGTGGTATCCCTCGAGCGCCTGGGCTCGGCGATCCTGCGAGCCGACTACGACGGGCCCGAGCGAGCGCGCCGCGCGGCGAGCGCGATGGGAAGCCCGACGCAGAACGCGTGGCCGACCAGTCCGACCCAGGCGAACGGTCCCCGCCGGGCCGCAGACAAAGGAAGCACGATCTCCCTCATGAAGAAGTAGACGGCCACGCCGAAGGCGAGGCCGAACGGCACGGCGCGCTCGACGAGCGGCGTCAGCCGGAGACTCGTGGCGACGTAGACGGCGGCCGCGGTCGTCGCAATGAGGAAGTGCAGCAGCATGCCGAGGGCCACCGTCGCCAGGCCACCGCCGTAGGAGGCTTTGCCGAGCAGGCCGCTGGCCACGGACTGGTAGACGATGATCGGCCCGATGCCGTACTGGGCCATCGCCAGCAACGTGTCCAGGATCCCCGCCGCGAGGCCTCCGATGAGCGTGCCGCGCCAGAAGCGCCGCCGCATTCCGTCGCGCATCAGCGTTCGCGGGCCACGGGGTAGATCGCATAGCGCGCGTCGGCGTAGGGCGACCGCCGGTAGAACCACTCGAGGCGAGCGTCGGCATCCTTCGCGAAGGCGGGATCCGATTCGAGCTTCGCCTCGTACTCGGCTCGCACCTGGGCATCGCTCGCCAGCACGCGATCCGCGAGCGGCGCCATCACATACGCCTCGGCGTACTCGGTCGCCTGCAGCGCCGATTGAAAGAAGCCCCACTGGAAGAACGAGTCGGGCGACGCTGGCTCGAGCAGCAGTGCCGCGAGGTCGCCGAGCGGTTGATCGGTGGGGACGCGCACGGACCCGGCCGGGAACGTCTCGGTCGCGACCTCGGTTTGAGCGGTGGCGGTGATGGGCACGCGGCCTTCGAACGGCGTCGCGAGCTTCGACTCCGAGAGCCGATAGCGCTCGACGGACAGGCTGCGCGGCTCGGGGATTTTCTCGACGCGGATCCCATGGAGCTCCAGGCGCTCGATCACGTCGCGCCACGCGGCCGGGATCCAGTACGCGCGCGCTCGCGGGACCCGCATCGACGCGCTCATCCCCTGGCGCGGCACCGTGATCAGCTTCGGCCGTCCGAGGTACTCGATGCGCCGTCCGGCCACGGGTGAGCTCACGAGGCGCCAGTCGACGGCCTTGAACGCGAAGTCGCGCTTCGGCCCATCCGCCCGCCAGGCGAGCGGCACGTCGGCGGGCCGGCGCGCCGTATCGGAGCGGATCGCAGCCCGTAGCGTCGCGCCCTCCGCGCCCAGCACGCGGATCGTGCTCTCGAGGAAGACGCAGGCGCCCAGCACGCGCTGGCGGAACGCCTTCAGCGAGTGGCCCTCGACGAGGATCGTGGGCAGATGGCGGGCATCTCCGTATCCGTTGGAGTAGCGCGGATCCCCGACCCAATCGACGAAGCCCTTGCCGGGATCCATCGCGTCGTTCACCTGGATCAAGGGGCCGGGGATGTGGCCCATCGTCTCGAGATCGCGGTCCACGGCCGGCCGCAGCTTCTCGTCGAGCCAGCGCGTGATGGCCGGCGAGTGGTTCTCGCCGGCGTCCCAGCCGTACGTGACGTCGTACTGGTAGTCGGCGCCGTCGGTGACGTGGACGTCCACGTACAGGTCGGGCGCCCATTCGCCGAGCGCCCGAAGCACCGCGCGGATCTCCGGCGTGTCCGCCTTCGCGTAGTCCCGGTTCAGGTTCAGGTTGGTGGCGTTCGTGCGCCAGCCCATCTGCTCCGGCCCGCGCTGGTTGATGCGGTTCGTCTCCGAGGAGCGCGCGTGGCCGTCCACGTTCAGGATCGGGATGAAGAGCAGGCTCGCCTGGTCGAGCAGGCCGGCCTTCGTCTTCGTGGCCAGCGCGTCGCGCAACAGCATCAAGCCAGCGTCGTTGCCGTCGATCTCGCCGGCGTGGATGCCGGCCTGCACCAGCAGGACCGGCTTGCCGAGACGTCGCACGGCTTCGGGCGTCGCGGCGCCACCGCGCGCCGCGACCGCCATCCACACGTCGCGCCCCTCGCCGCTCTTGCCGAGCGAGACGAGTCGTAGCTCGGGGCTCGTCGCTGCGAGGCGCCGAACGTACGCGAACGTCTCGTCGTAGGAAGGCGAGCGCGTTCCGTCGCTCGCCTCGAACGGCGTCGCCCAGGGATGTTGCGGCGCGAGGAGCAGGCCTTCGCTCTTCCCGTGCCAGGCCAGCTCGGGCGGCAGGATGTCGGACGCGAGGGCGAGCGCGAGAGTCGCGAGCATCCCCAGACTCTAGCGCAGTCTGCCGGGCGCGCTATTCTGCGCTGCGCGTGATCTGGGCCGACACGGCTTTCCAGCGCCCGTCCCGGAGCGCATACGCGTCCGTGTAGCGGCTCGTTCCCTGCGTCCCGTCGCGGCGCGTGAATCGGCCCGTGGCGTGGACGAGCGCGAAGTCACCGAAGACGCGAACGCGGACG
>Ga0075418_10005570_pt1 | contig 14257 bp, 5 predicted proteins | sample SoiMetdeltSBSDD2_FD_81776 | JGI IMG/M metagenome (GOLD analysis project Ga0075418, IMG submission 81776) | Bulk soil microbial communities from a Populus tree surrounding site in Tennessee, USA - Soil MetaG P. deltoides SBSDD2 | ecosystem: Environmental > Terrestrial > Soil > Tree plantation...
ACGTCGTTCGCGATCACTTCGCGCCGGCGCAATTCCGTGACCTCTCCGATGACGAGAAGCTCTCGAGCCCCTCGTTCCAACTTTTGCCCGCCGGCGTGAGCGTCGGCAATAACGCCGCCGATTGCGGAACTCCAGTGCCGGCTGCGGCGGACTTCGAGGACATCGTCATTCCGAGTCCTCCGGAAGAGCCGCGCACAACCACGACCATCGCGTTCAATCTGGCGAACCGGTTCGCGGAGTGGAGTGCGGTTGGAATGAGCGACGCCTCGCGCCTTGGCGCGATCCGGTATCGAGCAGCGGCGATTTCAATCGCGACGGAGGCGAAGACGTTTGCAGTGAAGTCGAAGACCGATCTGTCAGATCTCACGGGAACAACGACATTCGCGACGCATCTCGAGGCTGAGGATCAGCTGAAGAAGTTGAGTAAGGACGTAGCGGCGCAATTCCAAGTCGTCGCGAACCGCTAGCACGTTTTTCCTTGCACGCCTCTGGCGTGCGGCAGGCAAAGGAACTGGTCGATGCCCGACAACGCAGTTCGTCACTTTTTGCCTTGGGTGCGGCAGGGCGCAGCCTCCGGCATCACGACGCCGGATTCACTTGGTTCCGAACAGCGCGCCGACGTGTCGCTGCCGGTGAGCGTGCAGCTGACGAACTTCAACGTACCTGCACGCGACGTCCGCCTCTACGGACCCGCGGATGTCACCGCCATCGATCCGCGGCAGATCGTGCGCGTTCAGCCTCGGCATCTGACGACGAACTTCGAGTCCAACTTCTTTCCGCTGATCGAATTCGATCGTCCCGATTTCCCGTGGCTCTTCACTCCCGCAAAGCCCGGAGCCGGAGAGCGGCTGCGTCCGTGGATTTGTTTGGTTGTTGTCCGTCAGCGTGCCAGCGTCACGCTTGGACGCACGGAAACGTCGCCGCTGTCGGTGCTCGAATTCACCAGCCCCGTGGCGGACGATCTACCCGATCTCGACGAATCGTGGGCCTGGGCGCATGCGCAGGTCGTGGGTTCGACAACCGATACCGTTCCGACGCTCAAGAGCGCCATCGAAAATGCCCCAGCGCGTACGGTGTCGCGATTGATGTGTCCGCGCCGGCTCGACCCGGATGTGGCCTACATCGCTTGTGTCGTTCCGGCGTTCGAAGTGGGGCGAAAGGCGGCGCTTGGATTTCCGATCGCCGAGCAGGAACTCACGAAACTCGAGCCTGCGTGGCGTCTCGATCAGCCCACGGCGCCCCCCTTTCAGCTGCCGGTGTTTTACTCGTGGGAATTTACGACTGGTCCGGAAGGCGACTTCGAATCGCTGGTGCGCGATCTGAAGCCGCGTCCGTTGCCGGAAAAAGTAGGGACGCGTCCGCTGGATCTCACCAAACCCGGTTTTGGCCTGCCTTCGGGCGGGGTGATCACGATGAAGGGCGTCCTCAAGCCTCCAGAGCCAGTGACGGCACAGCCGCAGCCTGTGCCGCAGCCGTTGCAGGCAAAGTTGGCGGACATCTTGAACGCGCCAGCCAACGCGCTGAACGCGCCAGTAGCTCAGGATCCCATCGTCGCGCCGCCCATCTACGGTTCGACGTATCCGCCGAAAGAGCGCGTCGAAGTCGGCGCCACGCCGCAGCACTGGGTCAACGATCTCAATCTGGATCCGCGAGACCGGATAGCTGCCAGCTTCGGCACGCACATTGTCCAAGAAGACCAGGAACATCTGATGGCTTCCGCGTGGCAACAGGTGGATGCAATCGAGAAGGAGAACGAGGAGCGGCGGCGAAAGCAATTGGCCAAGTCCACACGGCAAGCCACGTGGGTGCGGCACGTCCGGCCGATTGAGGACGATGGCTTACTGCAGGTCACAGGACTCAGCCTGGCGAAAGTCGCGGTGTCGGTGCAAGAGGGACCGACCATCATTCAGCGCACCGTAGCCTGGCAGTTGAACGGGTCGCAGGCGCCCGGCTTCCAGTCCGCGGCGTTAAGGCGAGTCGCCCGGCCGCGCGGTGCGATCAATCGGCGCGCGCTGACGCCTGCGGTCGTCCAGAATCAAACGTTCGCGCGGCCGATGGTCAAGCTCACCCAAACGCTGCCGCCCGTCGATCGCATCGTCATCACACGTCCACCGCGAATTCTTGTCGCCCGAATGGCGACGATCAAGAGTGTCTCGGATGTTGCGGTGACGCCTCAAATCGATTCCGCGAGACTGACGCCAGCGAGCTTCAACGCCACGGTGCGGCCTCCCGTGTTGACGATCCACGAAACGCAAGGTGAAGGGTTTCGAGCCATAGACGACGGGTCGAGCGAGCCCACGCTGATGGCGGAATTCCGTGTGGCGGCCGCGGCGCATTTGTCGAAACTCGTTCGCGTCGGATCCATTGGAAAGATTGTTTTCCGTGTTCCCGATTTGGTCACGTTGAAGGGACGTCTGCAACCGGGCCAACCGGCGACGATACGCGGGCTGGGGGACGGCGAGATTCCGGTGGAACAACAGGTTTTGGCGCATCCGCAGTTTCCGGCGCCGATGTCCGAACGGCTGATGGAACTGGCACCCGAGTTTCTGCTGCCGGGACTCGAAAACGTGCCGCCGAACAGCGTCACGCTCGTGCAGCCGAATTCGCGCTTCATCGAAGCGTTCATGATCGGACTGAATCACGAAATGGGTCGCGAGCTGCTGTGGCGCGAATACCCCACAGACCGACGCGGCAGCTACTTCCGTTTCTTCTGGAACCGACGCGGCTCGGCGCAACAAGAATTCATGCAGCCGATTCATACCTGGAATTCGCCTTTGGGGCGTAATCCATCTGCCGCAGGCAATCCGGATCAATTGGTATTGCTGGTGCGCGGCGAGCTGTTTCGGCGCTATCCCCACGCCGTGATCTACGCTGCGAAAGCGACGGGGGCGGTCACCAATCCGAAACTGACGACTCAGGAACGCTATCCCTTATTCCGCGGCTCGGCGCCACCAGATATCACGTTCTTCGGTTTCGATCTCACCGATGCGGACGCGCGCGGCAAGGATCCTGATCCCGGTTGGTTCTTCGTGATCCAACAACAGCCCGGCGAGCCCGATTTCGGACTCGACATGCCGAAGGACATCAATCCTCAGCCGCCGCGCGTGACAGATTGGAATCAGCTGACGTGGCGGCATCTGGTGCCGTCTGCTACTGAGCTGCGTGCGCTCACGCACGTGAAAGTCGGCGTAAAGCCCGGATCGCCTCCGCCTCCGCTTCCGGATACGTCGGCCAACCCGCCCGGCGCGCACTGGGGCGCGAACGGCGCGCACATGGCGCGCATCACGCTGCAGAAACCGGTGCGCATCGCGATACTCGCCAGACAGATGTTGCCCTGAAGGAATCGCCTCATGCCGGACCCGTTACTGCTGAACGGTGATCGCCCGCTTGTCCTTTTTCCAGTTCGCCTGGAGACCCGGTTCTTCGGCCAGGAACTCCGCATCCGCGTGTTCCCGGACAAGATTCATGTCGACACGCACGAGCCCGAACTCACCGCGGACGAAGTCGAATGGGGTCAACACTTCCACACGTTGCTCTGGAACGCGACGACGGAAGAAGCACAAAAGAACGCGTGGCGGCAACTTGCGGACCGTTATGGCGCGGAGCGCGCGTCGTGGATCGTGCGCCAACTGACACCGACAAATCCAGCAGAGCGGCCAACGAAGCCGCCGACGTTTCCGTCCCCGCCGGTGCGTCCAGAAGCGCAAAAAAACGAAACGTGGACCCGCGCGCCCCGCACGACCGTGTTGCCGGATCAATGGATCGCGACTGCGTTTGTGCAAGGGATGGGCCCCGTGACGACGGCGGGCCACTTGATCCCGGACACGCTTCCCGTCGGACCAAATCCTCAGGCTACCGTCTTGGAAGGCGACGAGACGTTGGCCATCGACGATGGCATGAAGTGGATGGTCGACTTCAGCGAGGCGGAGCGGCGAGGCATGGCCGTGCGTCTGCCGCTGCCGACAACCGCGGGACCGCCACGAATCGATTTGCTCCTCGTGTTCGGTGTGAAGAGCTCGCTCGATAGCGCCGCTTCGGCGGCGCGCCTCCGAGAATTGATCGAAGCCCACAAGTACACTGATGGATTGAGCCTTGTTACCCAAGGCACGCCGACCAACAACACGGACGATGCAAAATCCGGATTCTCCACCGACGATCCGGGATACGACGAGAGTTTTCGTTTGGTTCTCGGCGACCCTCAGTTTCAAGCAGGTGATGGAGCGGATGGCGACGAGCTGTCGAAGGCTCTCGGTCTTCCTCCGGAACTGCTCGCACGTACGGGGAATGCAGGTGCGCGCGAGCAACGAGAAGCCCGCGACATGAATCGTGCGCTGTGGCCGTCCACTTGGGGCTACTACCTGGAACAGATGATCGGGCTCGGCGATTTCAAAGGTGACCAGCCTGGAGCGTTCCCGGAGGACAGGATTGACGTGAACCTCCAATGGGCGCGGCAGCACTTCGTGGATCATGTGCGCGCCGGCGGGCCACTTCCTACGCTCCGTGCGGGAAAGCAGCCCTACGGCATCCTTCCCGTGACCGCGCTCGATTTGTGGGGCTCCACGCCTGAAGATGGAAAACTGGCCTCGAAGGATGCCGCGGTGGTGGCGTTGCTGCGGCGTCTGCAGGACTACTGGAGCGATGAGAGCCGCACGGCGTCCCGCATGGGCAATCACACGAATCCCGACATCGACTTCGGTGACGTATTTGCCATGGACGGGCTGTCCACGAGCTACGCCATCCGGAACATCTTCGGACTCTTCTACACCCAAGAACTTTTCGAGTTTTTGCGGACTCCACCGCCCGACGTCTGGAACCGCGTGCAACGCTCACAGGCGATCGGGGCGTTGGGGTTAATCGCCGGCCTTCGCGCCGTCACGCCGCGGGCGGCGTTGACGGTGTGCGATTCCGCGGGTTCCGGTCTGAGCTTGCCGTTGGTTCAGTCGTCCTCAAGCGTCGACTTCACCTTCAACTATATCGATCAGTTGTTGACGGCGCCGAATCTCGACGCATTGCTCCAGCATGCTTCCATTCCGGCTCCATTCAGTTTGCTGTATCTGCTGTTGCGTCATTCGATGATGAACGAGTACGCAAATGCCGCGGCTCGGGCGTTGGGGCGCGCTCCGCATCTGCGCGCCGAGCCGGAGCATGTCCGGTTCACGCAATTGCCGATGGAAACGCCGCTCGATCGCATTACGGCGGCAGCACTACACACCGGGCCGGCGTTCACACAACCAAGCGACACGAACGTGCAGGATTTCCGCAAGAGTCTCGCGGCGCTGAAGGTGTTGAAGACCGACAAGCTGTCCCTGTTAATGCGCGGCACTCTCGATCTGTCGTCACATCGCCTGGACGCCTGGGTCACATCGTTTGCCACGAAGCGCTTGAAGACGATGCGCCAGAAAGATCCCGCTGGCGTGTATCTGGGGGGCTACGGCTGGGTGGAAGACCTGCAGCCTGGGCCGCCACCAACGCAGGTGACGCCGCCACCTGCCGAGCAGGGACCTGTCTTTGGATTCCGGAACGACCCCGGCTTTGTGCATGCGCCGTCGCTCGATCATGCCGCCACGGTGGCGGTACTGCGAAGCGGGCATCTCACCCGTTTTGGCCGCACGCCAGATCCAAATGCCGATCCGCTTGCGATCGACCTTTCCTCCGAGCGCGCTCGCACCGCGCAATATTTGCTGGATGGCGTGCGCTCCGGCCAGCCGCTCGCCGCGTTGGTGGGGTATCGCTTCGAGCGCGCTTTGCACGAGCGTGGGCTCGACGTCTTTATCGATGCCTTCCGCCACATCCTGCCGATCGTATCGACGCGCGTCGACGAGAACGGACAAGCAGTGGAGTTTGTGCCAGCGACCCAGGTTGTGAATGGGCTCGACCTCGTGCGCCGAACGAGAGAGCCGGCGGACCGCGTCACTCTTTTCCAGTTCGCTAGCACGTTAGCGAAAGTTCCGGTGCCGCCGATCATGAACGTGGAGGTGGATGCACTGGCCAGTAGCGTCGACGCGCTGAGCGATGCCTTGCTGGCCGAGAGTGTTCATCATGTTGTGCGCGGCAATCCCAGCCGCGCCGCCGCAACGCTCGATGCACTGGAACGCGGCGAAGCGCCGCCGCCAGAGCTCGAAGTCATCCGCACGCCGCGGACCGGTTCTGCGTTCACGCACCGGGTGGTCGCACTCTTTCCTGGCGCTCCAGCAACGATCGCCGATTGGACGGCGACCTTTCGTTCTGTGGCGGAGCCATGCCTCAATGCGTGGGCGGCGAAACTGCTCGGCAATCCCAATAAAATTCGCTGCGTCGTCGAACGGGTGAACACGACGACGGGCGCCGTCGTCGACAAGCAGGAAATTCGGCTCAAGGACCTGAGGCTCGCGCCGCTCGATGTAATTCATGCACAGGAATCGACGGAAGATTCCCGCCTCTCGGAACTGGAGCAGCGCATCCTTTTCCTGGCGCGGCGAAACGTGGCGCTAACCGCGACGCAAACGCTGCGGCTGAATCCGTCACGCGATCCAGCCTGGCCCACGACGGACGTCAGTTGGTCGGAGTTCACCGAAGTGGTGCGCACGGCGCGTAATCTGCTGGCGGGTGGACGGGCGCTGCGAGCGGGCGACATCAATAGCGCCGACGTTGCCGACTCGCCCACCGTTGTGGATGCTGCGAATTTGAAGGTCCGCGCGGACCGCGCATTGGCGTCGCTTCGTCAATTGCAGACGACGTTGCAAACGACCTTAAATGGCGCCACACCCGCCACGCTGGCGCCGCTGCGGTCGGCGATGCAGACGATCGCCGCCTTCGGCATCCCGGGAGCCATACCGTTGTCAGTGGTCGGCCAGACCGAAGCGGATCTGAAGACCCTCGTTTTTCAAGCGCGATCGATCGACCGCGAAGCGACAGATCGCCTCGCGAAAGCCGATGCCGCGACGGATTCTGCGGAACGACTCAGGCATCTTTTCGGCAACAGCTTTGTGGTGCTTCCACGCTTCCGTCCGCCGAACTTGACCGAGATTCAGCGTGCTCTGGGCGCGAGCACTGCCGTTCAAGATGGCGACCCGCTCGCCGTCGTGACGTTCCATCAGCGGATGGCGCGAGTTCGCGAAGGCGTCGCGCGCCTTGACGATGCACTGCAGTACGCCGAAGCGCTGGGCAACGGCGATGCACTCACGCTCCAAGTGGCGCAGCTTCCACAACGTGACGGCGACCGCTGGATCGGCTTGCCGGCCAAGTCAGGCACAGCGATCCCGCCGGGCCGCGTATCGCTGATCGTCCACATGCCGGAAGCCATCGATTTTACGCAGCCCGCGATTGCTGGCCTGTTGATCGACGAATGGGTCGAAGTGGTGCCCAATGCCAGCGAAACCACAGGCGTGGTGTTTCAGTACAACCAGCCGGACTCGGTTGCGCCTCAGGCCATTCTGGTGGCCGCGCATCCCAACCCCGTGCAGCAGTCGTTCTGGACGATCCCTTGGCTTCAGCAGGTGCTGCGCGAGACGATCAGCTTGGTGCACATGCGTGCCGTGACTCCGGATCTGCTGGACGAGACCTCGCACTATCTCCCAGCAGCGTATTTCGCTTTCAACGCGGAAAACCATACGGTCTCAACGGATTTCTTCAAGACGAGACCCTGATGCCATGACCGGACATTCAACGCCTTCTGCAAGTATGCGCCTCGCGACGCGGCGCAACCGCAGCGACTTTGAAAACGACGTGAAGGGAAAATCAGCATGCCATCCATCACCACTTGGTCGCGGTTAGAACCGAACGTCCGCGGCGTTTCACAGAACGAAACGCTGATGGCGCGGATCTACGATCCCCTCTGGCTACTCGCGCGACAGTGGCAACTCGGTGAGTTGCAAGGGGACGACAATGGCACACCCGTTTCCGCACGATTGCGCGCCGAGTGCGCCGAACTCACGCGGTACGTGCCCCAGGGCGGCGCGGCCAGGCCGGTGAAGTTCGATCCGAAGAAGGTTCCTTTGGAAACGTTCGTCGAGTGTGAAGCGGTGCACCCTAAACCGGGCACGCTCGTCCGCTTGCGTGTTTCGATCGAAGCCGGTCAGCAATTCTTGCGCCTGTTGGGGCGCGCACCATTCGGTACGAAATACCATCAAGGCTTCCTCGCGGCGTTCCCGTTGCCAGCACGCAGCGCAGCACTGGCTGCGGACGTTGATGGCGAGGCCTTGCGATTCCTCGACGTGATGTCTGGCCGTGTTCCGGATGGCGTGAAGCTGTACACCGAGCTCAAGAAGAACCCGCTTCCCGCGTCGCCGACAATCGAACAACCTGCCGATGTTCAGGCGTTCGCGGATGCGCGAGACGCGTTCATTCGCTGGTATGAGGGGTTGTTCAGCGAGCCGGCGGGGCAGCCCGAGGCCTGGTCGTCGCAGCGGATGGAGTACGCCTTCTCCGTTGAAGCGCCAACGACGCCGTCAATGGTCTTGACGTCGGAGTACTACGAAGGCGATCTCGACTGGTACGACTTCGATGTAAAGATGGGCGAAACGATCGGAGCCGGTGAAGACCGGAAGGTGGGAGTGAATCCGCTACCCCTTACCAGCACCATGATTCCCGCTCCGGCAACGTATCGCGGAATGCCGGCGTCGAGGTGGTGGGAATTCGAGGATGCGTCTGTAGATTTCGGGGCGGTCGAAGCGGAGCCGGACGATCTTGCCCGCATGCTGTTGGTAGACTTCGCCATCACCTATGGCAACGATTGGTTCGTCATTCCCCTGGATGTGCCGGTCGGCTCGATCTGCAAAATCAACTCCCTGGTAATCACGGACACATTCGGTGTCCGCACGCTGATTCCGTCGATCGACCGGTCTGCCCATCCCGCATCGAGTCACTGGCGGATGTTCAAAAACACTGGCAACGCGGACACCCCGACAAATCTATTCTTGGCGCCGACGCTGAAGCGCACGATGGAAAGCAAGCCGCTCGACGAGGTGCTGTTCCTGCGCGATGAAATGGCCAACCTCGCCTGGGGTGTGGAGCGGATTGCGGAGGGCGCGTCCGGTCGTCCACTGAATCGACGCGACGACGACCTCGCCCGACAGCGCCGCAACGAGCCCGCCACGCCCGCACCCTCCAATGACGGCGCATTGACGTGGCGGCTGTCGACCGAAGTCCCCGGCTACTGGATCCCCCTCATCCCGGTTCAGATTCAGCCGGGCCAAAAAGCGATCCGTTTCCGCCGCGGCGCGACATTACGTCAGGACGGCACGCTGAAACCTCAACCCGCGCTGAGTCAAATCCTGAAACCCAGCGTTGGCCCGCTCGATATCTTTGAAGAGGAGATCCCACGCGAAGGCGCGCGGGTCACCCGTTCCTATCAATACGCCCGCTGGTTCGACAACAGCCCGTTACTCTGGATCGGCCGACGCAAGACGGTCGGCCGCGGCGAAGGATCGAGCGGTCTGCGCTTTGATGTAGGGGAATAGCTCGTTCAGAACCCGACGGCCTGGCCATCCTTGCGGTGATCCGATCCTCCGCGATAAAACCCTTTGATCGGCTGCAGCGCGCTGCCGCTGACCGCCGGCGCGTTCGGATCGGGCGTGAACATGATCGCCTGATAGCCGCCCACCCCTCCGCCGTTGACCGACCGGACCTGGTGGCCCATGCTGGCCAGCTTTTCACCAACGACCGCGAACAAACCCGACTCGAGGGTGAGCACGTTCGGCACCTGCTGATGATGGAACCGCGCCATGTCGGTGGCCGCCTGCAGGTTCGCGCCGAGATCGAGCACGTGCAGCAGCACCTGCGCGATCCCCTGCGCCTGCATGTCGCCGCCCATCAGCGTCACGGTCATCAGCGGACGGTTGTTCTGCATCACGAATCCTGCCGAGAGCGTGTTGAACGGACGCTTGTGCGGTGCGACGACGTTGGGACTCTTCGGATCCAGCGTAAAGAGCGATCCGCGGTTGTGCAGGATGATGCCGTAGCCCGGCACCGTGATGCCCGAACCGAACCCGGCGTAGTTGCTGTTCACCCACGACACCATGTTGCCCCAGCGATCCGCGGCGGACAGGACGATGGTGTCGCCGGTGCTGTCGGCGGTGCCGATCGGCCCGGTCGAACCAGCACGTTCCGGATTGACCTGCCCGCAGAGCGATCGCGCGTAATTCTTCGATAGCAGTCTGTCCAGCGGCACAGGCGTCACGGTGGGATCACCGTTGTACGTGAACAGATCGCGGTAGGCGAGCTTCTTCGCTTCGACGACGAAGTGCCAGTATTTCGGATTCGCGGGTCCGAGCGTCGCCAGCGTCTGACCCGGCGCCCACGACGGCACGCACACCTCGAGGATGTTGAGAATCTCGTCCGTGGCCCACGTTTGCGCCGGCGGCGGCAGCATGAACGCGTCGTAGCCGTGATAGTTCGTCGTTGCGGCGCTGACCCACTCGCCGGAGTAACTGGCGAGATCCTCGAGCGTCATCGTGCCGCCGAGCGCGGTCGATTTGGCGACGATGGCGCGCGCGACTTCGCCTTTGTAGAACCCGTCGCGTCCCTTCTGCTGCAGGATGCGGAAGGTCTTCGCAAGATCGGGATTGCGATAAATCTGCCCAGCGACCGGAGGCTTGCCGTTGATGTACCAGGTCGCGATCGAATCGGGATCGACCTGCGTACAGCACCCGCTCGGATTTGAGGGCGCCGGTGGCAGTCCGCGCGGCAGCCGCCAGTCGGACGCAATCCGCTCAGAGACGGGGAAGCCGCTCTCCGCGTACTCGATCGCCGGCTGCAGCGTCTCCTTGAACGTCATCGTGCCGAAACGGTGCAGCACTTCATCCCAGCCCCAGACCGAGCCCGGAACGGTCACGGAGAGGATGCCGGACGGCATACCCGAGCCGGGACCCGAATTGCGTGGATTCCACATGTAGCCGAGCGAGTTCATGCGCGCGAGTGTCTGACCGCTCGGTGCCTTGCCGCTGGAGTTGAGCGTGTAGAGCTTGTTCTCTTTCGCGATGTAGATGATCGTGAAGAGATCGCCCGCGGGACCGACGTTCATCGGCTCGACGAGGCTCAGCATGGCGGAGGTCGCGACGGCGGCATCGATCGCGTTGCCGCCCTTCTTCAGGATCTCGAGCCCGACCTGTGCGGCGAGCGGCTGGCTCGTAGCCACCATGCCGTTCCTCGCCATCACTTCAGATCGGTGCTGTGACGTCCAGCCTTCCGATCGGTCGCCGGGAACGGCAGCGCACCACGCCGGTGCCGGCTTGGCGTCGCACGATTGGATCGGCGAGGCCGCTGGCGACTGCGCCACGATGCGCGACGCAGTGCCCGACGCGGCGGCGATCGCCAACGCACAGACGACTCTTAATGATGACGTTCTCATGGAGCCGATTTTCGACACGCCGGGTTGGAATGGCAAGGGAAAACGACCAGGCGAAACTCTGTGGCAAGATCCAAAACCGAGTCATGCAGAAACTGCTGCTCGTCCTGGCGCTGGTCAGCATTTCGTGCACTGGTCCCTCGACTTCGACCTCCGCCCAGGCCACTCCGGATGTCGCCCGGCTCAAGGCGCGCGCCGACCGCATCCTCATCACGCGCGACGACTGGGGCATCGCCCACGTGCACGGCAAGACCGACGCCGATGCGGTGTTTGGCGCCGTCTACGCCCAGGCCGAAGACGACTTCAACCGCGTCGAGACCAACTTCATCAACTCGCAGGGCCGGCTGGCCGAAGCTGAAGGCGAAGCGGAGATCTACCGCGACTTGCGCATGAAGCTGTTCATCGATCCCGCCGAGATGAAGGCGATCTACGCGAAGGCGCCCGCGGCGATGAAAGCGTTGATGGACGGCTGGGCCGACGGCCTGAACTATTACCTCGCCACGCATCCGAGTGTCACGCCGCGCGTGATCAAGCATTTCGAACCGTGGATGGCGCTGACGTTCAGCGAGGGCAGCATCGGCGGCGACATCGAGCGCATAAACCTCACGCAGTTGCAGAATTTCTACGGTGGCGGGCCCAAGCAGACGGCCTCGATCGAAGAGCTCGTGTATCCGGAGCAGCCGACCGGTTCCAACGGCATTGCGCTTGGCCCATCGGTGACGGCGTCTGGCAAGGCGATGCTCTATATCAATCCGCACACCCCGTTCTATTTCCGCTCCGAATTGCAGATGACGAGCGACGAAGGCTTGAACGCGTACGGCGCGACGACGTGGGGCCAGTTCTTCATTTACCAGGGGTTCAACGAAAAAGCCGGGTGGATGCACACGTCGAGCAGCGTCGACAACATCGACGAGTTCCTCGAAGACGTGACGAAGAAGGGCGACGGCTACGTCTACAAGTACGGCAACGAAGAACGCCCCGTGACGATGAAGAAGATCACCGTGCCGTACAAGACGGCGACCGGCATGGCGAACAAGGAATTCACCGTCTATCGCACGCATCACGGGCCGGTGGTGCGCGAAGTTGACGGCAAGTGGGTGAGCGTGAAGCTGATGGAAGAGCCACTCAAGGCGCTGACGCAGTCCTTCACCCGCACCAAGGCGAAGAACCTCAGGGAATATCTCGAGGTCATGAAGCTCCACACCAATTCGTCGAACAACACGCTGTTCGCCGATGCGGAGGGCAACTTCGGCTACTTCCATTCGAACTTCATTCCCAGGCGCAACGACACGTTCGACTACACCAAGCCGGTCGACGGCAGCGATCCGGCTACCGACTGGGGCGCGCCGCTGTCGTTTGAAGAAAGCCCGAATGCGGTGAACCCCGCGAGCGGCTGGGCGTACAACAGCAACAACTATCCGTTCTCGGCGGCCGGCGCAGACAGCCCGAAGCAAAAGGACTTCCCGAAGTACGTGGATTCGGGCAGCGAGAATCCGCGCGGCGTACATGCGATCATGCTGCTCGACGGCAAGAAAGGCTTCACGCTCGACTCGCTGATCGCGGCCGGCTTCGACAGCTACCAGCCGGAATTTGCGAACCAGCTTCCTGTGTTGCTGAAGAATTACGACGCACTGCCGGCGTCAAACCCGCTCAAGGCAAAACTGGCCGAGCCCATCAAGGCGCTGCGCGGATGGGACTATCGCTGGGGCGTCGATTCGGTGGCGAACTCCGTCGCCATTTTCTACGGCGATGATTTGTACGCGAAGTCGACGCCAGAGGCCCGCAAGGCCGGTGTCTCGGTCTACGAGTTCATGGCCAGGAAGGCGAAACCGCAGCAGCGCATCGATTCCCTTGCGGCTGCGGTCGACAAACTGACCGCCGACTTCGGCAAGTGGAACACGCCGTGGGGCGACATCAATCGCTTCCAGCGCATCAAGAACACGATCGCGCCCGAGTTCGATGATGCCGAGCCGAGCATTCCGGTGATGTTTGCCTCGGCGCGTTACGGATCGCTGGCCTCGTTCGAAGCCCGGGCCTACAAGAACACCAGGAAGCGGTACGGCTCGAGCGGCAACAGCTTCATTGCCGGCGTCGAGTTTGGCGACAAGGTCCGGGCCCGCGCGGTGACGGCCGGCGGTGAGAACGGCCAGGTAGGTGCGAAGCACTTCGACGACCAGGCCGAACGCTACTCAACGGGCAACCTTCGCGAGGTCTACTTCTACGAAGAACAGCTGCACGGGCACACCGAGAAGACCTATCATCCTGGCGAGCAAAAGTAGCGACGGCTAAAGGCGCCGCGAGCCAGCCGTGTCTCGATAGCCCTATCGAGTCACCGGGCTCGACGCCTCGGGCGCCAGTTTCTCCGTGACCTCGATATAGGTTCCCCACGGGTCGGTCAGAAACGCGATCTTCGTCCGCGTGTTCGGAACGGCTCGGGGCGGCGCCTCGAGCTTGATGCCCAGCGCGGCGATCCTCTTTTCGAACTCGTCGAGGTTCTTCACATCGAAGCCGAGATGATCGATGGCGCGTCCCTTGGTCGGCGCGGGCTTTCCCATCCCGGCTGAAAACGAGAAGTTGAAGCGATGGAAGTAATCGACCTCGATGACACCTGGTCGGGCGACACGCTGACGCTGACCGGCAAAGCCACCGAACACCTTCGCGTACCACGCCTGCATCGCCTTGATATCCGCCTCGGCCGGATAGAGATGCACGTGATCCATGCTGACGGGTCCGGGTAGTGAGGGATCTCCAAAGACCTCCACACGAATCCCGCTGTCGGGCGCGAATACGTATCCCTGATTCGGGTTCACATCGCCAACGTCGTACTTGACGCCGCCGGACTTCCAGCGGGCGCGCGCCGCCTCGATGTCCTTGTAGACCAGCCCGAAGTGATCGACGACGGATCCGGCGGGCGGCGCGGCGGCGTCGGCCTGC
>Ga0075418_10005572_pt1 | contig 14255 bp, 14 predicted proteins | sample SoiMetdeltSBSDD2_FD_81776 | JGI IMG/M metagenome (GOLD analysis project Ga0075418, IMG submission 81776) | Bulk soil microbial communities from a Populus tree surrounding site in Tennessee, USA - Soil MetaG P. deltoides SBSDD2 | ecosystem: Environmental > Terrestrial > Soil > Tree plantation...
CTCGCGAGGACTTTGAGCGCCGAGCCACCGGTTCGCGACGTATCCAGCATCCAACGCTCGAAGATGCAGACATGCAACGACGCAGGCGCAAACACGCTTGAAGCTATCGAGCCAGACGGCGCGAGTGCGCGGCCGCGAAGACGATTTGGTTGCCGTCTGGATCCTGAATGACTGCAGTGCTCACCTGATCGGTACGAGTCACCTGATCGGTTGGAATGCCCTTCCTCTTGAGGTCATCGAGCTGTTCATCGAGATCCGAGACCGCCAGGGTGACCGAGGACGCACCCGCGCGCCGAGTATCCTCGAACACCTGCAGCGATCCGCCACGCTCGAAGCGAAACTCCCCGACTTCCTTCATGGGGCGAAAAGCCGTCTCGTCGAGCAGATGCTCGTACCACTGCAGCGAAGCGCCGAGATCTCTGACGGCGACTCCCGCCAAAGCATTGCGGATGGACATGGCTGAGACTCCGACTGAGTAATAGTAATAGATCCGGAACGCGACACTCGCCGAGCGGTTCCAGCTGCGGATGTCCGTGCACAGCCGGCAGGAAACTACTCACAAAATCCGCGTGGTACGATTTGCGAGTGACAGCGACGCGTACCGGCAGCGCCAATCTCCCTTTGCACGGCGGACGTGTTCCGCCCTGGCTCTCTGCACGAATGGCGAAACTCGGGCGCGTAATCGTGGAAGCGCTCGTGCTTCACTATGGACAGCACGAAGTATTGCGCAGGCTTTCGCATCCGTTCTGGTTTCAGTCCTTCGGCGCCGTTATGGGCATGGACTGGCATTCCTCAGGAATCACCACGAGTGTGCTGGGTGCGCTCAAACGCGGCCTGGCACCCGTCCAGCACGAGCTCGGGATCTATGTGTGCGGCGGAAAAGGCGCGCAGTCTCGCAAGACGCCGATGGAGTTGGCGACCATCGGCGAACGCATCGGCTTTGACGCGCCAACACTGATTCGAGCAAGCAGGCTGGTAGCCAAAGTCGACAGCGCGGCAGTGCAGGATGGCTTTGAGCTCTATCTCCATGGCTTCATCGCCACCACCGACGGTCATTGGTGTGTCGTGCAGCAGGGCATGAACGGAGTGCGACGTGAGGCACGACGCTATCACTGGCTGTCCGAACATTTGCAAAGCTTTATCGATTCGCCCCATGCCGCCATAGAAGGCAGGAATCAGGGCGCAATCCTCAATCTCGCGGATGCAAGGGCGAAGCGCAATCGACTCGCGAGTATGGAGCTGGTTGCGGCAGGACCGGAACGCCCGATCTCCGTGCTGCGCCGGCTGCGTGAGTCCGGCAATGCCGCTCTTTCACTCTTCCCCGAGACGGCGCCTCCCGAACCAGCACCGCACCTGCAACTACCGGCGCATCACGAGGTTCGCGCATCTGATGTTGTACTGCGCCGCCTGCACGCGGCACTGGCCGCAGCTGCCGAACGCGGTCCACACGACTTTACCGATCTCCTGCTCACACCCGGCGTTGGTGCGCGCACCGTTGCCGCGCTTGCACTCGTGGCAGAGGTGCTGCATGGCGCGCCCGCACGCTTCAGTGATCCGGCTCGCTTCTCTCTGGCACACGGCGGCAAAGACGGACATCCTTTTCCAGTGCCGCTCGATGTCTACGATGAAACCATCCGCGTGCTGAAGCGCGCGATCGATCGCGCCAAACTAGGTAACGACGAGCGACTCGACGCCATCCGCCGCCTCGACCGACAGGCGCGGCTGCTGGAGGGCCATGTGACCGGACCAACGCTCGAGCGCTTCGTTGAGAACGAATGGAATCGCGCCCATGAGTATGGCGGCCGCACCGTGAAGGGCTGACTTCTGCTCATCGCGCCCGCGCGGCAGGGACCATGCGTCAGTCTGAAGCCGACAAGCCAACGAAGTCGCAGGCCAACACGCGTACATGCAACCTCGCCGGGCTCTGATGCATTTCCGTGACGATCAGCTCACGCCCGAGCGAGTGCATGCATAGGAGTTGCAGTTGCTCAACTCCCCGGGCGAAGGATTCATTCTCCCTCGAACGATTTTCTCACCTGGAGAATTTGGTCATGGCACAGCAACACAGAAATCCGCATGAGCAGGAGAACCAGCAGCGCCCCGGCTGGCGCGAACGATTTTTCGGGGATCGCAATGAGGACGAGCGCAATCGCGAAGCGGAATCTGACTGGGATGAGCAGAGCGGTCGACGCGGCTTCAGCGGATACTCGCGCGGCGAATCCGAGCAATCAGGCTGGGGCCGCGAAGCCGATGAGAACCGCTGGGGTCAAAGCGGCGAGTCGCGTCGGTATTATCAGCAAGGTCAGCAATCCGGGCGCAGCGACCCCTACGGCGGTCAGCAGCAAGGATACGGTCAGCAGCAAGGATACGGCAGGTCCGGCGAGTACGAGCAAAGCGGCTATGGACGATCGCGCTACCAGCAACGCGGCTACGGAGAATCTCGCGAAGCGGGTCGCTCTGGCTCTTCGCAGTGGCGTCCGGAAGAATCCTCCCGCCAGAGGCAGAGTTACGGCCGGCAGTACGAATCGCAGTCATTCGACCAGCCGTACCCGCCGGGCTTTCAGAGCGAGTTCGGCTCATCGCAAGGCTCGCGATACGGCTCCGGTCGCCAGGGTTACTCCGAGTACGGCGCACATCGCGGCAAGGGCCCCAAGGGCTACACTCGGTCTGACGACCGCCTGAAGGAAATCATCTGCGAGAAACTGACGGACGATCCAATGATCGACGCCAGCGAGATCAATGTCGAAGTCACGAGCCAGGTCGTCAAGCTGACGGGAACAGTCGATGACCGCTCCACGAAATACGAAGTCGAGGAACTCATAGAGCGCTGCGGCGGCGTGAAGGACATCGACAATCAGCTGCGCGTACGCTCGGGTTCGTCGCAGAGATCGCAGCTGGGCTCGCAAGGCGGATCGATGGAGTCGGCGGGTGGGTCGTATGGATCGGGGACGGGACAAACGTCCGCCTCGGGCGCAAGCCAGACCACATCGCAACCGGCCAGGGAAGGATCGTCTGGATCGAGCGGAACCAAGCGCAATAACTGAAGTGATCCTTGCACCGGCGCTGCCGACCAAACGGCAGCGCCGGCGCATCTCGCGCCTGCATCACTCGGCTACCTGAATCGGTAGTTCGAGCACTGCTGAATACAGCGAAATTCGCACGAACTGTAGGTACCTGCAGAGCCGCCCGTCGCACGTCGCGCTGTCGGAACCGGCGCGAAGGGCCGACACTTAGTTTTTAGTCGCTACGAATTGACGGAGGACGACTCATGAATGTGCGAGTGATCGTGGCCGACCAGCGTGACGCCAATTTTTTCGACATCGCGACGCCGCAAGCGGATCCGCAGGCGTGCGGATCACTGCACAACGATGCTGCACGTCCGGATCGCGATCTCGAGACGGACCGCCCCGGCCGGCGCCTCAGCGGCAGCGACAACAACAATCGGCACGCGGTCGACGGTGAACGCAGCACGGAACGCCACGAGATGGAGCTGTTCGCCCTGGAGGTTGCCCGCACTATCGATGGCGCGCGCACGCGCCACGAGTTCGATCGGCTGGTACTGATAGCCGCACCGCGGATGCTGGGCCTCCTGCGAGAGGCCCTGCCCGCGGCGTGTCGCTCCGTCGTCGCGGCGGAAATATCCAAGGATTTCGTACATCACGATCTCGAAACAATTCGCGACGCCGTACCGCGGGCGGCGTTTGTCCACTGAATTTATCGCTACGGAGGTCCACCATGCGCAACGAACGCAGATACGATCCAGCTACGTCACGCCGGGACTACGGCCGCCCCCGTAGATATGAAAGCGCTCGGACCTACCCACCGGGCTATCGCGAAGAGACGGGTTACCGTGAATTCGACCAGGACTGGGGTACCGGCGACGAAGGTGAGCAGTACTTCGGCACGGGCAGCCACTACGGCGGAGGCTTTGGCACGGCCCCGAGCTCGCGCGCAAGCTCCGCAGGCGCCACGGGCGCACCTGGCTATGCACGCGAAGGCGCATGGAGCGATCCCACCGGCTGGACGCCGGAGGACGAGCGCGACAGCGCATGGGGTCGCGACGAAGCGCCGGTCTCGTATCGCGGACGCGGGCCCCGGGGTTACACCCGTTCCGACGAGCGCCTGCTGGAAACGGTTTGTGAACGCCTTACTGATGATCCGCGAATCGACGCCAGTGACATCGAGGTCGAGGTGAAGCAGCAGGTGGTGACGCTGCGCGGTAGCGTGCCCGGCCGATGGACTAAATACGCGGTCGAAGAGCTGGTAGAGAACGCCGGCGCGCGCGAGATTGAGAATCAGCTGCGCGTAAAAGTACCCAGGTGAATTAGCGAGGGGAGTTCTAGCGGCCAACGAGCTGGTTCATCGCCCGATGCCACATTAAAGGTAGGAGGTTCTTGAAATCACCTCTGCTGACCCTATCTGCCGCCGCAGGAGGTCCAGCAACAAAGCTAGTCAGAGGAGGTGTCGCATGTTCAGTAGTCTCTCTGGCCCTGCAGGGTCTGTATTCGATCAATTCCGGCGCTTGCAGGAAGAAATGGATGAGCTGTTCGGCCAATGGAGTGCTCCCACTGGCATTCGCTCCCTGCCGCGAGGCAGTTTCCCCGCGGTGAACGTGGGAGCAAGCCCGGACAAGCTCGAGGTCTACCTGTTTCTCCCAGGCGTCGATTCCAAGCGGCTCGACATTTCGATCCAGCAGAATCTTCTGATCGTGTCGGGTGAACGTAATCTCGCGCCGGACGAACAAGCAAACTACTACCGACAGGAGCGATTCAGCGGTGAATTCCGGCGGGCAATTACGCTGCCTGAGGATGTCGCGACCGACGGCGTCGACGCCCAGTACCGCGACGGGGTTCTGCAGATCAGCATCCCGCGCCGCGAGCAAGCTCGGCCGCGTCAGATCCAGGTTCGCTAAGCATCCATCACAAAGGAGGACAACGTCATGCCAAACCAAACCGAACTGACGGCGCAGCGCCCTCAGGCGCCCGCGGCACCGCTCTCGCGAGCGTCTGAGTCCGAATCCGAGTCAGGGATGCGTCCGCCTGTAGACGTTTTCGAGGATGCCGATGGCCTCACGCTGTTGGCGGATCTACCCGGCGTGTCCAAAGAACGACTCAACGTGAGGGTCGAACGGGACACCCTGATAGTCGAGGGCGACGTTCAGATCACGTTGCCGGATCAGATGCAGGCGGTTTATGCGGACATACGTTCCACTCATTACCAACGGCGGTTTGCGCTGAGTGATGAGTTGGAGACAGAGCGCATCGAAGCCTCGCTGAAAGATGGTGTTCTGACCGTGCGCATTCCGAAACGCGCGGAGACGAAGCCTCGGCGCATCGAGGTCCGCACTGCGTGAGCGTGTAACCAGGATCTCCGGCGCGTCATGCGCCGGAGACCCTGACGTTTTTGGAGTACACGATGAACTCTGCCAAGCCCACGCCATCCATCGGCGCAGTCGTGATCTTCGTCAGCCTGGGAGCCGCCTTCATGTCGAGTCGCGCGAACGAGCCCAATGAGAGCGATGACGAGCAGTCGTCCGCAACGACGGCTGCGCGTGCATTTGTGCAATCGCTACCGGAAGTCAGGCGAACGCAAGCTCAGTTGCCGTTCGATTCGCCTGAGCGCACGAACTGGAACTACGTTCCCACGAGACGCGCCGGCGTCGCGCTGGCAGAGCTCGATGCAAACCAGAAAACGCTGATCGATCCATTGCTGCGTTCCGCGTTGAGTCCCTCAGGCTTCGAGACTGCTCAACAGATCGTGCAGCACGAATCGATCCTGGCGGAGATCGAAGGAAATCCGCGGCGCGATCCGCAGCTCTACTACACCGCAGTCTTCGGGAAACCTGGTCCGCGCGCACCTTGGGCGTGGCGATTCGAAGGCCATCATCTTTCGGTCAACGCGACCCACGTCGACGGTCAAACTCAAGTCGTGGCGCCGCTCTTCATGGGCTCGAACCCTGCCCGCGTTACGTCCGGTCCGAAAGCCGGTCTGCGATTGCTCGCGGCGGAAGAAGATCTGGCGCGCGATCTGATACGCATGTTGCCGGAGGCGCGACGCAACCGCGCGATTCTTGCCGATGACGCGTTCCCAGACATCATCACGCGTAACGACCCAAAGGTACGTTCGCTGAACATTGAAGGGCTTGCAGCAGGCGATATGTCTCAGCCTGAGCAAGCGCAACTGCGCAAGCTACTGCACGTGTACTCGGATCGCATGACGGAGAGTGCTGCACGAGAGCAGCTCGAGCGCATCGAGCGCGCGGGGTTCGACAAGCTGCACTTTGGATGGGCTGGCAGTCTCGAGCCGGGCAAGCCGCACTACTACCGAGTGCACGGCCCAACTGTCCTCATCGAGTACGACAACACTCAGAACAACGCCAATCATATCCACAGTGTCTGGCGCGACCTGCAGCGCGACTTCGGCGGTGACTTGCTTCGTGCGCACTACGAGGAGCATCGGAGTGCTGATGCTCATGGTCACGAGCACTAGCGAAAGTAATTCATTCCCTCGCGATAAAACTGCGACACGAGCTTCCTCGTGAGCGTAAGCAGTTGACGAGTCAGCTCATCTCGCGACCGTCGCTTCAGTCCATCAGCGGCGCGACGCTGACGCGGGCCTGAATTATTGGGCGGTATCGCTCGTGTCGGCAGGACAATCCGCTGAGGCGGCATACTAGTATTTCTACGAGCGCCATCACGCGATGCTCACGTGTTGGCGCGCTCGAGAGGACCCCTTGCCCCCGACCACTATCGATTTTCCGCAGGCCGCAGGCCTACCCTGCCCTGCAGTGTTGCTTGTGTCCGCTATCGTACGTAACGGCGCCGCAAGAGGCGCTCCCGTTCGTTGCTCACCGCCAGCGACTTCATCGATCGATTTGTCGATAGTTGGTGGATCGCTGCCTGCCTGCGATCCCGCACGTTCGAGCAATCTTCCGCGGAGTAATCGTCATGAAGATCATCGCAGCTACCAGTTTCGCTCTGGCGGCGTTGTTCAGCGTCGCGGCGTTCGCGCAGAGCGCACGGCCCAGCGACAAGCAGGTACAGACGCTCATCGAGCAGACGCAGAAGTCGGAGGCAGATTTCGACCGGGCACTGGACCCTACTCTGAAGAAGGCGATCGTGCGCGGCGCCAGCGGCGAAGTGATGGTGAACATCTTCCTGCAGGACTTCAAGACGGACATCGAGCGCATGAAGGAACGTTTCGCCCCGAAGTACGCGGCGAGCGCTGAGCTGGTGATGATCATGAAGCGCGCCGAGGGTCTCGATAAGTTCATCGACTCGCAGCCCCCGTCACTGAAAGGACGCAGCGAATGGGACACTTTCACCGCATCGCTGAACGAGCTGGCGGGCGCATACGGCACTACGTTTCCCCTGAAGCCCGACAGTCCGCCGCGCCGGATGAACGACCTGGAGATCCAGCAAGCCACCGAGTCAGCGGTGACGAACGGGCAGGCGCTGCGCAAGTCGCTGTCGACCATCTACGGCAAGGAAGACAAGGACGGCATCAAGGCGGCCGAAGCGCAGATCGACGAGATGACGAAGGCGGCCAAGGGGCTCAAAGCCCGCGTCGACGATGGCAAGCCCGCATCGGGCGAAGCCGCCGTATTCACCGAAGCCGCTGCCAAGGTCCAGACAGCAATCGGCGAGCGCACGCTGACGGCCGACGCGAAGACCGCCGCTGACGGTCTCAAGGCGTCGCAGAGCAAGGTCGAACAGGCCTTCGGGATGCAAAAAAAGGACCTCGCTGCGCAGGACTGAGCCGCGTACCGGGGGCTCACCATGACCCGGCGCCTCGCTCGCGGCTGCAGACGCTCGCTGTCGAGCGCTTCCATGGAACAGCAGTTTCTTGGACGCGCACACGATCAGTGTGACCTACCGTGACTCTGCGGAAGCGTTGCACTACTGGGATCACCATTAGCGGGCCTGCGATTGGGTACGGATTTTCGCTCTAATGAAATTCGCACGTGAATTCATAGCGAATGCGTTGATCGGCGGCGCGCTCGTCGTGCTGCCGCTCTACCTGGCTGTGTTGTTGCTGCTCAAGGGAATGCAGGCAGTAGCTGGGCTAGTGCGCCCTATTGCAGAGCTGCTGCCGCAATGGCTGCCTGCCGAGAACATATTGGCATTGCTACTGGTGTTGATTGTGTGCTTCGTCGTCGGCGTAGTTGTGCGCACGCAAGCCGGGCGCACCATCGGAAGCCGCTTGGAAGCAGCTGTCTTCGGCAAGATCCCGGGCTACGGAATGATTCGCGGCCTGACCCAGCGAATGGCAGGTGAGGCTGGCGAGAGCGTATGGAAGCCGGCCCTGGTCGAGATCGAGGACGCACTCGTCCCGGCCTTCATCATCGAACGCCACGACGATGGTCGCTTCACGGTCTTCGTTCCCTCGGTGCCGACGCCGCTTGCGGGAGCGGTGTACATCTTGAGCGGAACGCGAGTCCATCCGCTCGATATTCCCTTCGCGCAGGCCGTTCAGTCGATCTCGAAATGGGGATCCGGGTCGAAGGCCTTGGTAGCGGCCATGAAAGTGCCGAACGCTTCGTGAGACGCAAAGCTGCGGCGGGCTCCCTGCCGGGAACAGCCGCCGACCCGATCCCAGTACGATCGGGTGAACCATGGGAAGGTACTCATCGACCAAGTTCGCCTGCATCAAAAAGCCGAGTTCGGCCAGGAAAGCGGCTCGCGAAGCGTCCTCGAGGCGACGTGCTTGGCATGTGAAGCCATCGCGCGTGTCTTCGCCGGCGACCGCAGAGCACGCCGTCTTGTACAGGATTTGCGTCGGGCGCAAACACTGCGCCGAGGTGACTTTTGCCGGAAGCCGCTCTTAAACTCGCGCCGACGTGACAACCACATTCGACTCCTGTGCATTCTTCCCGCAACGGCCTGACCTGCTGCGTGCCCATGCGCGTGCGCAGGGCTTCGAGCCTCATCTGCACGATACGTTCAGCGTCGTGCTGCTTCATCGCGGCAGCGTGACCCTGCGATCGCATCGAGGGACTGAGCTCGTGGGGGAAGGCGACGTGTTTGTGTGCAACCCGTTCGAGGTGATGAGCGGTGAATGCCAGCATGCGAGTGTCGAATACGACGTTCTGTACCCTTCGGCCCGCTTCGCCCGTGAATGTCTGGGGGCCGTTGTCAGTCGCCGGTTGCTGCCGCTCCTGCACACGATGGTGATAAGACCCTCCGAGACGACCCACGAGTTGTTCGGAGCTCTGCAATCATGTCGCCGCAGCGACGCGGCGACGGAGAGCGCCTTGAGCCGTCTCTTCGGCGAATGCAAGCTCGATGACGGCAGCGTTGCCAGCCGCAGCTTCGAGGCTGTCGATGCGGCGTGCCGGATAATTCAGGAGCAGTACGCACAAACTCTCGATACCGAACGGCTTGCGCGCTGTGCCAGTCTTCACACGTCGCACTTCATCCGTGTGTTCCACCGGCTCACGGGCCTGGCTCCGCAGACTTATCTGCGACAAGTGCGGGTATCACGCGCGCGGCAGCTCATTTGTGCCGGGGCGGAGCTGGCGGACGTTGCTTGCCAGACAGGCTTCTTCGATCAAGCGCATCTGACACGCGAGTTCAAGAAGATTCACGGCGTCACACCTGGGCGTTTCGCGCGTGACGTGAACGCCTGATCGCAAATCCGGTACCAGAACGCTCCCGGGTCGCATGACATCGTCGATGTCATGACTCGCAGCACCGTGCTGGAGGCCCAGGACATACCCGGTGGGCGCGTCAAGACCATCCGCAAGCCGTTCAAGAACGGCTGCTATGCAGAGGCCGGCGCCATACGCATCTACAACAGTCACCACTGGACGCAGAAGTACATCAAGTTGATGGGTCTCGAGTCGAAGCTCGGCGCTTATGACGACGACCAGGGTGCGCACCTGTGGTACTTGCAGGGCAAGCGCTTTGTTACGCCGACCGGCGATTGGCCGCTGGATGGCCTGAGCGCGCGTGAGCGAGCCGATCCTTTCGCTATGCTTGACGCGTACTGGGGCCCCGGTTTCAAAGCCGTCGGCGATCCCACTCGACCTGACTATCCAGATACCTCCGCCCGCGCACTCGATGCGCAGACGCTGTCCGACTTCTTCGAAATGCAGGGCGCAAGCGACGCATGGATGGACGTAATGTGGGCGAGCGAAGGTGACTTGAGCCAGTTCAGCGCTCTGGCGGTCACAGCCCTCGAGGGCGCACCGAATGATGGCGCGCATACCAGGACGTTTGGGTTGGTCGGCGGCAATGATCAGTTGCCGAAGGCGCTGGCCGCGAGCTTGGGAAGCAGCGTCAAGTACCACACCGAAGTCCGGAAGCTGGTCCATCGCGCTGACGGCGTCACCGTGACGGTTCGCGACGCTGCGGGCCAACACCAGATCACCGCGGACCATTGCGTCTGCGCCTTGCCGTTTCCGCTGTTGCGCCGGGTGGAAATCGCACCGGCGTTCTCCAACGAGAAGATGGCAGCGATTCGCCAGTACGAACTGGTCGATCTCGCGCGGGTGTCGATGCAGACGAAGACGCGTTTTTGGCGCGATGACCCGCTGGGAACGCTCGGCGGCCTCAACATGATCGGTACGGACACAAGCTTCGGCCGCATCTGGAACACCAGCGTGCTGCAGCCGGCGGCGAACACACATCCGTCTGGTTCGGCTTCATGAACGGCGCACTCGAATCGGGAGAACGGTGTGCGCGCGAAATCATGTCCGCTTCGTAGTCCGCTGCCATGAGCTACCTCATCGCCTCGCCCGCCTGATCCGTCTCGATCCGTTGCGGCCCAAGTTCACCTCGCTCAGTGCTTCTGGAGGCTCCGTCCCGCGCACGCGGGAGCGTAAATCGAAACACCGCGCCGCCGTTTTCAGTGTTTTCCGCCCAGATGCGTCCACCGTGCGCTTCCACGATCATCCGCGACAGCGCGAGCCCGACTCCCAGGCCTGCCGCCTTCGTCGTGAAGAGTGGATTGAAAATCTCTTCCAAGCGGCCATCCGGTATCCCAGGGCCGGAGTCACGAACAGTGATTTCGATGGTTTCCAGTTCGGCTGTGCGCGCCTCGAGAACCACCTGCCTGGCGTCGACGGGTCGGGTTTGGACTGCATCCATCGCGTTGATGAGCAAGTTGAGGATCACCTGCGAGACCTGCACGCGATCACCGGAAACCGCAGGCAGGCTCGTTGGGAGACTGTATTTCAGTTCGACGTGGCGGGACGTAGCCTCGTGTCGCAGCAACGAGAAGACATCCTGCACCACGTCCTGCACTGCGAACGCCTGCATCGACGGGGCGCTCCCCTTGATGAAGGTTCGCATGCGATTGATGATCTCCACCGCCCGCAAGTCGTCATGCTCAACGTCGTCCATGATCGAACGAAGCTCGTCCACGTCGAGCTGCGGGTGACGCAGATACAGCTTCGCCGCGTCGACGTTGGTACGAATGGCAGCCAGAGGCTGCAGCAACTCGTGCGCGAGCGCCGATGCGAGGTGCCCGAGCGAATTGACGCGTTCCACCTGGGCCCACTCGTGGCGCAGCTCTGCCAATTGCAATCGCGCACGACTATTCCGGATGAGCTCGCGGCCGAATTCATAAGTGATGACAGTGAGGGTGCCGAGGAACCAGAACGTGGCAACGATGGGGATGTGCAGCACTCCAGAGGCTACGAGCTGATTCAGCACCAGGTTGCCGATCATGGGTACGATGAACGCCAGTCCCACTGTCCTGGCCCGCCGACGTGTTTCACCCGCGCCTTTGCGCCACGCCTCGAGCGTCGCGTCGAGAACAAAGATCACCATCAGCAACACGCTGAGGACCGCGAGCCATTGCCATGACCGGGGCGTGCTTTCTCCGATGACCGCGACCTGCGCGCCGAGAAATGCGATGTGCTGCAGGCTCGAAATCTCGAGAAAGTTGTAATTCGGCTGGACCGTGAAGTTCGCGACCAGCACGAACACGCGGATCAGAATGAATGTACCCAGCAGCCACAGCCTTCCCGTTCCGAGGTAAGTTCGGACAAACAACGTCTGCCCGATCATCGTGAAGAATATCGGCAGGTGGTACCAGCGCACCTGCTCGCCCATCTCAGCGGCGGTCGCGGCCTGCATCATCCCGAGCTCGAACGCGGTGGCAGCAGCAGTGGCCAGCGCCAGCACGCAGAACATCAGCTTGGCGGTATCCCGTCGATCTGCGAACCAGACCAGCGCGCAGATCACCGCCAGCAGCAGGGCGATTGCGGCATTCACGGACCACAGCAATGTGATCAACATCATGGGGATATACTACCCGGCGGCTGCTTCCACCCTGATAGCTGGTATCCGGCTCGCCATGGACGCTCCCAGTGGAACCCGCTTATAGCAAACTCCTGTTCGCGTGTATCGCGGGGATGAGTACCACAGCGGTGCGGGCGAATGAGCCGTCTCCCGACGCTGCAGCCGAAGGTCTGCCGGAGATTATCGTCACTGCGCGCAGACGCGATGAGGATGCGCAGCTCGTTCCTATTGCGATGACGACTCTGAGCGGAGACTCCTTCGCCAGCAGCGGACACGTCCGCCTCGAGGAGCTGAATCAGAGCCTGCCGAGCACGAACATTCAGTTCAGTGGTCCGCGGCAGACGAGCATCGTGGTACGCGGCATCGGCAACAATCCGGGCAACGACTCGCTGGAGTCGAGCGTCGGGGTGTACCTCGACAACGTGTATCTCGGCCGCGCCAGCATGGCCAACCTCGACCTCGTGGATCTCGAACAGATCGCGCTGCTGCGTGGGCCGCAGGGCACGCTATTCGGCAAGAACACGACGGCGGGGGTGCTCGCCATTGCGACGCGTCCGCCTTCCTTCGTCCGCGGCGGCACGCTCGAAAGCTCAGTGGGTAGTTACGACTCGTACCAGATCAAGGCGAGCTGGTCGCAGCCACTGCGCGAAGATGAGCTGGCCGCTCGTCTGTCGTTCGCGCGCAGCGTCCGCGGCGGTTTCATTTCGGATGTAACCACTGGTAACAAGCTCAATGAGAGCGATCGAACAGGAGGACGAGCGCAAGTCTTGTGGCAACCCGGCGAAACCTTTGACTTGCGGACCATCGTCGACTACTCGCAGGAGCACTCCGACGCAGGCGCTTTCGCGCTCTGGAATCCAGGTCCCAACAACGGCGCCAAGTACTATTCCGCGGTGGCCGCGGCCGGCGCCGGCGTCGTGTACGATCCTGACTACGATGTCGTCACGCTCAATGGGTGCCAGCACTACGATATCCGCTCGAGTGGCGCATCCGCCGAAGCTCGCTGGAATTTCGGCGGCTACACGCTGACCTCCATCAGCGCCTATCGCGCATGGCGATTCATGCCCTGCGCCGACCCCGACAACACCGATCGGGATGCCATCCGGATGGCCGGTCAGAATGTGGATGACAATCAGTGGACGCAGGAGCTGCGGCTGAGCTCTCCGGCGGAGCGGCCATTGAGTTATGTCCTCGGCCTCTACTACTTCAACCAACACCAGCAGAACTTGCTCTACACGCAGTACGGCGCCGACGTCGTAGCGATCACGGCGCTGCAACTCGGAAATGCCGCATTCGCGGGCGGACGGGTCGAGAACGCACAGCAGCTGGACACCGACAGTCGCGCCGTGTTTGGTCAGGCGACCTGGCGACCGAACTCCACCTGGGAGCTGGCGCTGGGTCTGCGTGAAACGCGGGAGCAGAAGCAGGTGCGCCTCAACCGCAGCTCGGACGGACTGCCCGCCTTCGAGGCGAATCCGAATTTCGCGCCCTATTCATCGGGATTGCTCGAGATTGAAGATGGTGCGCTCTCAGCGCTCTTCAGTGCGAGCTACCGGTTCTCCCCCACGCTGTTCGCGTATGCATCGGTCGCGCGCGGCGAGAAGTCCGGAGCGATCAGCCCGACTCCGCCCGGGCCCGGTCTCGACGTGCGCTCTCTCTTTGTCCGTCCGGAGCGGGCCAAGGATTTCGAGGCGGGCGTGAAGGCATCGTTGTTCGACCGACGACTGCTGCTGAACGCCAATCTCTTCTGGATGCGGATCGACGATTACCAGGCGACACTGCTCGTACAGCCGAGCACCGGTGACTCGTTTCAACAGATTCTTTCCAACATCGGTGCAGCGAGGACACAGGGCCTGGAAGTGGAGATCGCGGCCACGACCGCCGCGGGAGTGGCATTCAATCTGGCCGCCTCGTACAACGATGCGATCTACCTGTCGTACCCCAATGCGCCCTGCTCCGCCGAGCAACTCGCTCCCGACCTGGTGCCGGGACAGAAGGTCTGCGATC